>Ga0116135_1000033_pt1 | contig 61463 bp, 48 predicted proteins | sample June2015DPH_20_1_FD_89738 | JGI IMG/M metagenome (GOLD analysis project Ga0116135, IMG submission 89738) | Peatland microbial communities from SPRUCE experiment site at the Marcell Experimental Forest, Minnesota, USA - June2015DPH_20_10 | ecosystem: Environmental > Terrestrial > Soil > Wetlands... | reverse complement strand
GAAGAGGGCGACCCGAAGACGGCCAAATACCGCAAGGACATCCCGCAACATCGACTGTATTTTCACGAGTACGCTCCCCCGGACAAGATCGCGTACAAGCTGCGTCAAGTCATCGATTGGATGAACGATCCGGAGTCGCGGCGAACGCGCACTCCGGTCCGGCTCGCGGCGCGGGCGCACTACGATATCATTCGCATATTTCCCTTTGCCACCGACAGCGGCAAAGTCGCGCGACTCGTCATGAACCTCCTGCTTCTGCGCAGCGGATATCCGCCGGCCATCATTCATTCGACCGAACGGCAGCGCTATTACGAAGCGCTCAAGGGATCGAGCACGACGATGCACACGATCGTGCAGGACGCGATCGAAAACAGCCTGGCTTCCATCGAGAAGCTGCTCGATGCTTACGACGGCAAGGCGTAATCGCCGCCCCCAGGCGCCCGAAGCAAGGAAATCCACCACGGCGCCACCGGGTGACAACCATGGAAAGCGCGAGTAAGCCAAAAGAACCATGCTCGCCAAGCGCGTCATTCCGTGCCTCGACGTGCGGGAAGGACGGGTCGTCAAGGGAGTTCGGTTCGTCGGACTGAGGGACGCGGGCGATCCTGTGGAGTGTGCGCGGCGCTATGACGCGGAGGGTGCCGACGAGATCACGTTTCTCGACATTACCGCTTCGCATGAGGGACGCGGAACGCTGCTCGAGGTGGTCGCTCGGACCGCGGATGCCATCTTCGTTCCTCTAACGGTCGGGGGCGGTGTGCGGTCCGCCGACGACGTTCGCGCGCTGCTCGCGGCCGGCGCCGACAAAGTGAGCATCAATACCGCTGCCGTGAAGACACCGGACATCGTGCGCAGATGCAGCGATTCCTGGGGTTCGCAGGCGATCGTCGCGGCAATCGATGCGAAACGGCGCCCGCAGGGAGACGGCTGGGAGGTCTTCATCCATGGCGGTCGCACGGCCTCCGGTCTGGACGCCGTCGGCTGGGCGACCGAACTGGCGAGGCTCGGGGCCGGAGAGATTCTGCTCACGAGCATGGATCGCGACGGGACCCTGTCGGGTTACGACATCGAGCTCACCAGGGCCGTGTCCGACGCGATTTCCATTCCCGTCATCGCGAGCGGCGGAGTGGGTTCGCCCGAACACCTGATTTCGGGCCTCATCGATGGACACGCGAGCGCCGTGCTCGCGGCCAGCCTATTTCACGATGGCACCTGTTCGATCATGCAGGCCAAGCGCATGCTGTCGGACGCTGGCGTGCCGGTCCGCCTGACGGATGCTGCGGAGCCGGGTCGATGAACCACGGCGGAGGCGCGATCGACTCGTCGGTTACGCTCGACGAGGTCTTCGCCGTCCTGGGCGCCAAGCGTGTGCCGCTCGCTCCCGAACTCGCCGGGTACCTCGTGCTCGAGATCGCCGAGCATGCGGACCCGAGCGGCGGCGACGTCGACCCGAAGAGTGTCTTCGTCGGCGAGGAAGGCACCGTCGCGCTGGTCAAGCCGAAACGGAGCGCCACGATTGGAGACGCGGAAACCTCGGTTCGCGCCATGCTCGCGCGCTTGCTCGACGTGAGCGGGTCGCAGACACCGGCGCTCGCGGCCGCAAGCAAGAGAAAGAGCGGCGCGGGGCTGCCCTCACTGGCGGAAGAGCTCGAGACCGCGTTGGTGCCGGTCAACCGCGCAGCGGGCCGGCGAGCACTCGCTCGCCTCGCGCGCGAGGTTCGCAGGGTGACACTCGGCGTAGGTCGCAATGCCCTTCCCTCGTCGAGCGACGCCGCCGCCTCCTCGCGGCGGCCGCTGCCGTCGTCTGCCGCCACTGCCGAGGGCACGCCGCGCCCGCCCCGCGCGACCCCGTCGAACCTCTTCCCGGAAGAAGAACCGACGACCACACGACGCCCCATGCCGGACGAGATCTTCAATCGAACGACACCGGCAGAAGGGGCTGATCGGCCGACCCAACGACCGGAGGCGTCGCCACCCTCGGATCGATCGCCGGACGACGAGGTCGATTCGCTCATCGAGCAGTTCGGCGGATCGTCGGACGGGGTTCAGACGCACGCCCCGGCCCTCAAGGCGATGGCGGGTCTCGAGCCGACTCCACCTCCTCCGGGGCCGTTCTCCGCCCGCGCCAACGGCCAGCACGCCATGGGCGACATCGATTCGCTTCTCGCGGCGGGCGCCGAGCCACGGCCATCGCCCAGCCACGAACGCCAGCTCGCGACGCAGCCCTCCGAGCTGCGGCGCAGACGACCCTCGTCGCCGAGCGTCGCCCGTCTCGAGCGCAAGCCTGCCTCCGCATGGGTCCTCATCCTCGCGATCGTCGCCCTGGGCGCAGGCGCTTTGGCCGTTTGGAAGATCCGACCGAGCCTTTCATCCAAGGCGCCGTCCGAGCGCGCGCCCCCTTCCATGGCCGCGCTCGCGGTTCAGTCTCCACCTGCCTGTCGCGGGACGCTGATCTTCTCGAACGTGCCGCCGCGCGCGGAAGTGCTTGTGCGCGAGGGGCAGGCGCCGGTCGACGTCGACAAGATGCCGGTCGGCGCACGGCTCGAGTTCGTTGCGACGGCGGAGGGGTACGCGCCGAAGCGGGTGGTCGTGCCAAGCGGGGCGAGCTGGGACACCGGCGCGGACGGCAAGCCTCGTTTCGAGGCCGCCGTGCAGCTGGACAGGGCGTCCAAAGCGGGCGCCGATCCGTGGCCCGCCGGAGAGCCCGGAAGCGAAGTGGGAGGGCAAGGTCCACCCGGCACCGTGCACGTCGTGGCCACTCCGCGCGGCGCCGAGATCTGGATGCTGGCCGGTCTGGGGCCCGAGGCTCGCATCGAGCAAATGCGCTGCGACCGCGATCTCGACGTGCTCGTCGCCGGACCGACGGCGCTCCGAAAGAGGATGCACGTGCCCGCGCGAGACTTTCGACCCGAAACCCCTTCCGGTCCGATGGTCCTACGCGTTATCGTGCCTAGCAACTAGCAACTAGCACGCCCCGCGCCCAAGCGCCTCGAGCTCCTTCAGAAGAGCGGTTGGACTGAACGGCTTCGTGTAGTACGCCGTGGCACCCACGTCGGCCGCCTGCCGCTTCGATGCGTCGTCGGTCAAGGCGCTGATGACGATGATGGGCACCAAACGCGTGCCCTGTGCGGCACGAAGCTTACGGCACACGTCGAAGCCGTCGAAACTTCCGGGCAAGTGGAGGTCCAGCAGGATCACGTCCGGGGGATGGGCGAGGGCCGCGTCGATGCCCTTCGCGCCGTTCGGAACGGCCTCCACGTAATGCCCGCGCGCGGCGACGAGCGTCTCGATCATGTGTCGAATGGAATCGGAATCCTCGACGATCAGAATTCTCATCTCGTCGCCTCGAAGCCGGGTCCAAAGGTTTGCACGGCGGCCTCACACGGGAAATGTCACCGTGACGCGAACTCCTCCGCCACTGCCACTATCGGCCGGCGCATCGCCGATGTCGAACACCGCGCCCTGGGCAGCGGCTATTTCGGCGGCGATGAAGAGCGACACGCTGCTCGGCCTTCCGAACGTCCCGGGCTCGACTTTGAGGCCCAACAAAGCGCCCCGCGCGCCGGCGGGCAGCGGCACCCCGGAATCGTCCACGGTGACGCTCCAACCGAGCGCACCGTCGCGCGGGCGGACTTCCACGGCGACGCGAGTTCCCCGGCGGGAGGCCGCGATCGCGTGAGACACGAGTTCGCGCACGAGCACCGCCGCGGCGCCCGGCGCGACATGCGCCATCCCTTTGGTGGCGGCGTCGGCCGCCGCGTGGTGAACGCACACATCAACGGCCGCCCGCGCGGCGTGCCCGTCGAGCGCATGGACCTCGCGTCGAACGATTTCCAGCAGATCGACGGGCCGCCGGTCCTCGGCCGCGTCGATTTCACCGACGCCCGCAAGCTCTGCAACGAAGTTCTGCACGGCCGACAGCTTTCGGCGAATCGCCTCGAGCCTTTCGTCCAGGCCGGTACGCGCAATGGTTTCCAGGTCCGGGGAACTCTTCCGCGGAGAGACCGATGACCGAAGGTCCGCGACGTCCCTGGCCACGGGAGAGAGCAACGCGCGCAGCGTCGCCGCCACTCCTCCCGAAAAGCGCGCGATGGCGCTGAACCGATCGGCCGTCGGTGGTGCCGCCGACGGCGGATAGGACGACGAGAGAGTTTCGTCACCCACCGTCCACACCGCCGCGAGTTCGCGTGCGTACGCCTCGCCCTGCCTTCTCGCCTCGTCGAGCTCTTTGCGCAAGCGGGCAACGTCGTCGCGTGCCTCAACGCCCTCGGCCGGCAAACCGAGGACGGCCGTGCTGCCTTCGAGCTCGTAGTGGCCGCCGTAGCGCATGGCCATTCGCGACAGCCAGGCGCGCTCGGCGTCGGCGGTCGCCGAACTATCCGGACCGAGCACGACACTGAGCACGACTTCGTCTCGCTCGCGCCGAAGAGCCACGTCGCTGCCCGTGCCGCTGCCGTGTCCGAGCACGACGTGAAGCATTCGCCGCAACTCGGCCTCGTCGCCAAACACTTCGGTGCCCCCGCCCGGTTCGATGGAGACGCGCGCTTCCGGTGCAACTTCCCAAACGAGGGACGCGAGGTCGATCCGGCCGCGCCGACCACGAGCGTTCATCGGCTGAGAGTGGAGGCTCGACAGCATCTTCATCGTGTCGTCGAGCGCGGACAGCGTCGCATCGACTCCGCTCGAATCGACACCGGGGGGCGGCGGCGCCTGCGTAAGTGCCGAGACGCCCTTGCGCAGGCGCTCCGCAGCCCCCCGCGCCTCCTGCGTGAGCAGCCAGCCGAGCTCCTGGCGGGTGAGCCTACCCTTGGACACGCCTAACAATGCCAGATGTCGGCTTGTCGGTCACGCGGGGCGCTCGACCCCGCTCTTGCCCCGACTAGCCTTGCGCGGCCTTTTTTCTTCGCGGCGAATGTGTCAGTCCGTCGGCCACGACCGCGCCGGTCGTCCACGCACGCTCGGCGCCGAGCGCCAGCCATGTGAGCAGGATCTTGGCCTTTCCGACGGCCACCGGGATTGGTTTGCGCTCCGGCCACTGAGAAGGGGCAGAAAGAGCGATCGAGGTTTGACCTTGGATTTCGTCGAGCCCGGCCGCTTCCACCCGAATCGCCGCGATGCCGGCCGCGCTGAAAAGCGCGACGAGCCCGCTCGGGATATAGGTCGCGAGTACGGCGCGCACCGACGGAGCGATGTCTTGGGCTCGGCACGACATTTCGCGGACTTCGTCGAGAGTCGAGCAAAGGACCGCCATCGCCGGGGACCCGCTCGTGATGCGCCTCTGGTCGATCTGGAACCAACGCGTAGCCTCCACGAGGTCCAACGTCTGCGCCGTGGTCCATGTCGCCGCGACGGGCAGGCCGAGACTTGCGCCGCGCAAGACGTACGGTGGATCGCCGCGATCGACTTTCCTCGCCACGAGCACGTCGTCCGTGGGCAGGGCGCGCGGGACCGTCACGCGCACCGGCCTCTTGAAGGCGCGCGGATCTCCGAGCTCACCGGTCGCCACGGCGTAGGCAATCGTCTCCGCCGAGGCAACCACCGTAAGGCCCCTTCCGGCGATTCGAGGCTCGGGATCGCACGTGCGAAGAGCGACGCCGGAGGCAGGGGGCGGATACAATTCGCCCGAGAGCACGCGCGGGTCGGGCTCGACGAGGCGACCGCCGGTCGCGATGAGATCGGTCAACGCGCCCGCGCCCGCGAGCACCTCGAGCATCTGCCGCGAAGGCGTCGCGATCAGGAAATCGAGGCGCTGAGGAACGCGTTTGCTCTTGAGGAGCATGGCGGCGGCAAACAGATCGCGCAGCGTGACACCGCTGTCGCCCCCGAGCAGGGCTTGGGCCACCGGCTTGCCGGCGAGATCGCGGACCGCGCGCACGTGTCCGTTCGTATCGAGAAGCAAGGGGTCGACCGCCCCGAGGTCGATGTTGACGACCTCCTCGCACGGGGAACCGGCGTCGGGCACGAGCGCTCGATAGGCCTTGGAACGTCGCTCGTCACGCAAGAATACTTCGGTGCGCTCGTCGCTGACGAAGAGACACGCCGCAGCGCCGACCTGCGCGGCCAGTCCGGCCATGACACTGCGCTCGGAAACCGAGAGCAGGCGCGCACTCGGACCGCCGAATTCGACGATCACCGGTGCGCTTTGCGCGTCCTCGACGCGCCGCACCACGTCGCTCAAGCCACGGCGCAAAAGCTCGAGCGCGACGTCCCGCGCGCAGACGAAAGGCCGCAGTCGACCCCCGAGCAGCACTTGGATGCTGACCGGACGCCGAACGATCACGCGGCCGGTCGCGAGTGCGCGCCCGAGCGAAGCCGTCGGCACGACGAGCGAGAGCATCCCGACGCCTCCGACGCCCGCGAGGCGGGGCTCGTCGGTCACACACAGGCGGGCCGGGCTTGCAAAGCGCTCCAGGTGGACGGGCGCCGCGAACCCGACGCCGGCCTTGGCGAACAGCAGTCCATGCGCGAGCATCTCTCCGGCCGCCGATCGGACGTCGTCGGCACCGTCACTCGGCGTCATGCATCGGCCGTCGTAAGCAATGGCGACTTCGGCGCGCGTCTTCTTCAGGCCGGCCGCGAGTCCATCGGCGTACGCGCGAACGGGCGAGCGCGCCAGCACGATCTGGTCCACCTGAACCTCGATCGAGTCGCCCGAAAGCGCGGCCTCGCCCGATCGCGCGGCGAGGATTTTTTGGGCCATGGTGCGAGGTGGATCCCCGGCTCGTGCGCGCATGGTCGGATGGCTCTCGCCCGCGGGGGCGCCGAGCGCGGCAAGGTAAACCGTCCGAGCTTTGTTGTCACGCGCCCGGCGGACCCCCGGCGCGAAGACGACCGGGAAAGGCGATACGCGCCGCATGGACACGCTGCTGTAGGCCGCGCTAGTCTGGGGAAAATCATGTTTCGCGATACGCTCCGCGATATCGTCGACGAGACGGAGGGCGGCGTCGCCGGCCTCGTCATGGATTCCGAGGGGATCGCGCTCGAAACGTATGCTCGCGACGGCGCTCCGTTCGATATCACGACGATCGGCATCGAGTTCGGAGTGGTCCTCGGATCCATCAAGCGGGCCGCCGACTCGCTCGACGCGGGTAAAACGCACGAAGTCGCCATCGCGACCGACAAGATGATTGCGCTCATCCGAACGCTCGGCGACACCTACTTTCTCGCGGTCGCGATGCGGCCGGACGGCAACATCGGCAAGGGACGCTTTTTGATGCGGACCGCCGTGCCCAAGCTCATAGGCGAGCTCGGGTGAGCCCGCCTCCGAGCGACGATCCTGCCAGCCGCGCAACACGCATCATTTGCATCTCAGGGCCCAACCTTCAGTTGCTCGGAACGCGCGAGCCCGATGTGTACGGTCGAGAGACGCTCGCCGAGATCCATTCGCGGCTCGCGGCACGCGCTCGCGCGATCGGCGTCGAGATCGAGGCGAGGCAGACCAATCACGAGGGCACGATCGTCGATTGGATCGGCGACGCGGCGAAGCAAGGTTTCACCGGCATTCTGATCAACCCCGGAGCGTATACGCACACGTCGATCGCAACCTTGGACGCGCTCCGCGCCAGCGGACTGCCCTGCATCGAGGTTCATCTGTCCAACCCCGATGCGCGCGAGCCCTTTCGCCGGCGGTCCTACGTCGCTCGCGCCTGCGTCGGGCGAGTCGCCGGATTCGGAGGGGACAGCTACGAGCTCGCCCTCGAGGGTCTCGCGCGCCTGCTCGCACGACGCAAGACGTCGAGCGGCAATGCGCCGCGGTAAGTACAGCTCCCTGCAACAGGGTATTGAGCAGGCCTCCGGGCGGGCAGCTGGACTTGAATCGCCAGGAGGCGATTCGGGGTTTGGAACGAGGCCCCAAGGGAATCGCATCCGTACAGTGCCCGCCTGCAAAGCAGGCGTGCCCAGCGAGGCTCGGTACCCTTCAGTGGGGCGCAGTACTCAAGGGTCGAGCGCGCCGACAGACAGGCCAAAGCGGGGTATAAGCGCGGGCGTAAGCCGCTTCCCAGCGAGGGCGCTTCCGGCCTAAGGTGCCGGAGGCCGACAAGACATGAGTTTCGATCTGGATCAGTTGAGCGCACTATTCGAGCTTCTGACCGCAAAGGACATCGCCGAGTTCGAGCACGAGGAAGGCGGCGTCCGCATTCGCGTCGCACGCGCGACCCGCTCGGATGCCACCGGCGCGCTTGCCGCGAATGCTTTGATTCCACACGCACCGCCTTCCTCCTTGCACCTCGGCGCCAAGGAAGATTCCGATAACGCGGCGGGCGGCGATTCCGTCGACGTGACGAGCCCGTTCGTGGGCAGCTTTTACCGGGCGCCTTCACCGGATACACCCCCGTTCGTCGAGGTCGGGTCGGTCGTGCGGCCGGGCCAAACCCTTTGCATCATCGAAGCGATGAAGCTGATGAACGAAATCGAGTCGGAATGCGCCGGAACGGTGACCGAGATATTTGCGCAAAACGGCAAGAGTGTGGAGTACGGCCAGAAGCTCTTTCGCATCAAGAAAGCTTGACGGATCACGGCGTTCGCAAGGGTCCCGAGCCTTGCTCCCTCGCTCCGACGCGCGTCACGCCCCAAGGGCCCCCGATCCACCCCACGTGCGACCATGTTCAAAAAGGTCTTGATTGCGAACCGAGGCGAAATCGCGCTGCGCGTCCTGCGGGCCTGCCGCGAGCTCGGCGTCAAGACCGTAGCGGTGCACTCCGAGGTCGACGCGCGCGCGCTGCACGTGCGCTTCGCCGACGAGGCGGTCTGCATCGGTCCCGCACCCGCCATCAAGAGCTACCTCAACGTCCCGGCCATCATCAGCGCGGCGGAAATCACCGCCGCCGACGCCATCCATCCCGGCTACGGGTTCCTCTCCGAGAACGCCGAATTTGCCCGCATCTGCGACAAATGCGGGATCACCTTCATCGGGCCCAGCCCGGAGGCCATGCGGGTGTGGGGCGACAAGGTGACAGCCCGCGCAAGCGCCGAGAAGTTCGGGCTACCCCTCTTGCCGGGCAGCGGCGTGCTGGAAAGCGCCGATCACGCTGCGCGCGAGGCGCGCCGCATCGGCTATCCGGTCATCCTCAAAGCGAGCGGCGGCGGGGGCGGCCGCGGGATGCGCATCGTCCGCGGGGATCTCGAAGTCTCCGACGCGTTCGGCAGCGCTCAGCGCGAAGCCGAAACGGGCTTCAAGAACCCCGACGTGTACTGCGAGAAATTCGTCGAGCGACCTCGCCACATCGAGTTTCAGGTCCTGGCCGACAACCACGCGGGCGTGTGGACGCTCGGGGAACGCGAATGCTCGCTGCAGAGGCGCCACCAAAAACTCATCGAAGAGGCTCCCAGCCCAGCCATGACGGCCGAGATGCGCCAGGCGATGGCCGAGGTCATCCGCAAGGCCGTGAAGGAGACCGGCTACACGTCGCTCGGCACGTTCGAGTTTCTCATGGATGAGCAACGCAGTTTGTATTTTCTGGAGATGAACACGCGCGTGCAAGTCGAGCACCCCGTCACCGAGATGGTGACCGGACAGGACCTCGTGATGCTCCAGATCCGAGCGGCCGCGGGAGAGAAGCTCGACCTACCGGACACCCGGCCTTGGAGCTTCCGGGGACATGCTATCGAGTGCCGAATCAATGCGGAGGACCCGAAGACGTTTGCGCCTTGGCCGGGTCTCATCACCGAGTGGAATCCCCCAGGTGGAGCCGGCGTTCGAGTCGACTCGGGCGTCTACGGCGGCTGGCGAGTGCCTTCCGACTACGATTCACTGCTTGCCAAGCTCATCGTGCATGCGGCCACGCGACACGATGCGATCCGGCGCATGCGCGGAGCACTCGACGAGTTCATCGTCGCCGGGATCCGCACCAACGTCGATCTCCATAAAGCGCTTCTTGCCGACCGCGACGTCGTCGAAGGCACCATGACGACACGAACGGTCGAGCGCGTGACCGGCAGGAGCCATTAGAGCGCCGAACATGTTGGCTCCCGGCGGCTTTCTGCGGCTTTCCCGCCTCTCGCGGCGTGGGTCCTCCTCACCCGGCTGCAGCATTGCTCGTCGCCCGCGCCTTGCGCGACGCCAAAAGCCTTGAAATTCTTCGGTCCGCCAACCTGTCCGGCGCTTTAGGAGACCTGTCTTGAGCTTTGCCCCTACCCACCTCGGAGCCGGCACCGGCATTCGCACGCTATGGGCGGTGCTGTTCTTTTTCGCGTCGGGGTGCGGCTCGTCGACGACCCTGGCCTACACGCCGTATTCGGGCGTCGACGTACCCTCCTCGGTCGTCGTGGCCGGCATCGGATGCGGGGCGGCACCCGGCCAGGTGTTCCGTTACGCAGTCGTTCTGGGCGATCCGAGCGACGCGTCGTCGCCGAGTCTGGCTCCGCTTCCCGACGGCGCGCCGCCGGTCTACGCGAGCGTATTCTCGTGTTTCACGAACGGGGCTTTCGCGGGCGTGTCGACCTCGCCCGGGGGGGGTGCCACCGTCGAACTGTGGATCTACGCCTACGACGAAGCCGACTTCGAAGCCGCGCAGGCGACGGTGCCGGATTTCGATTGCGGCAACCCGACCTGCCCGCTGTCGGCGGATGCCGGGGTCCCATCGTTGCTGCAGGCGCCAAGCACGTACGTGACCACCTGCACGGCCACTCTGGAATCGGGCGACCACGTGTTGCCCGTGTGCCAGCCGCTCGAGCCGCCGCGCGACGCCGGCGGCGACGAGTGAACGTCCGTCAACGGGGCTGGCACCGTCTTCCGCACCCCACTAAAGTACCGGACTATGGACGGCCCTCGGGCGATTTCGTTCACGTTCCCGAGGCCCGGCCGGGCCCTGTGGATCGTGCTCGGCGCGATGACCGCGTTCGGCCTTTTTAGCGCGATCCTCGCGACGTGGGCGCCGGACGCGAGCATCGTCTTCGACTGGCTTGGTTGCGAGCCCAGCCGCGCCTTCACGCAGCCGTGGAGACTGGTGACATCGGGCCTCTTAACGAGCCCCGCTCACTTCAGCCATCTGCTTTTTTCACTCGTCGGACTGTATTTTTTGGGGGCCCCACTCGAGCGACGCTTCCGCGGGTGGCGCTTCGCGCGCTTCTTGGCCGTCTCGGTGCTGATGGGAAACCTCGCCACGATTGCGGCCGACAAGATCGTCCCAGCGTATGGTCAGGCGCGCTTCCACCCGGACTTCGTCTATGGACCGGCGGCCGCCATCGCCGCAGTCGCCGTGGCATGGTCACGCGAGTACCCCGATTCGACCGTCAATCTTTTTTTCTTCGTCCCGATGCAGGGCAAGATTCTTCTGTGGATCACGATCGGGTTTTGCGTGCTCGACCTCGTCTACCCGAGTGCGATGCCGGAAGGCGTCGTCGCCCCGTTTGGGGGCGTGCTGGCAGGCCTTCTTTTCGCCGGCACCCCGCCGCTCAGCCGAACCGCGTGGCTGCACCTTCGGCTGGCGCTGCTGCGGCGACGCGCCGGGGGAAACCTCCGATCCCAGGATGTGCTCTCTCCCATGCCCCCGCGGCGTCCTCGTCCGGGAGGGCCTCCGCTTCGGGTGGTGTCGGGAGGTCTCGACGACGTGCTGAAAAAGCGAAATCCGCCAAAGGACAAGCGCTACTTGAACTAGCCGTTTCCCGATTCGTTTCGCAGGGGGAACCTCTGACGAACCATCGCCCCGGTCGTTTTCGGCAACACCCCGCCCTGCTCCGCTTCGCAGAGCGGTCCGCGCTCACGGCCGAACGAGGATGTATTCGTTTCGAGGCGGGGCTGGTTCGAAGCCTCGTCCGGCGAGAGCTTCCATTGCCACCTGGAGATGGCTAGTATCTTCGACCGCCGTATCCGGGCCGCCCGGCGGTGGCCGGAACGTTTGCTTCGATGTGGAGTCATCGTCACCTTCTGGGCATCGCGCACCTGTCGCGCCAAGACATTGTGACGTTGCTCGACTCCGCGGAACGCTGGTTTGCCATCTCTCGCGACGAGGCCAAGAGCTCGCGAGTCCTAACCGGCAGGACCATCGTCAATCTCTTTTACGAGTCTTCCACGCGCACCCGCACCTCGTTCGAGGTGGCGGGCAAACGCCTCGGCGCCGACGTGGTGAACGTCAGTCCCCAGACGTCCAGCGTGACGAAGGGCGAAACGCTGCTCGACACGCTCCGCAACCTCGAGTCCTTGCGAGCCGACGCGATCGTGCTGCGCCATGCGAGTTCGGGGGCGGCCGAGTTCGTCTCGGGCCATACGCGCGCCTCCATCGTCAATGCAGGCGACGGCGCCCACGAGCATCCGACGCAAGCGCTGCTCGACGCGTTCACGATCCGTCGTCGCCGGGGCGCGATCGATGGCATCGTGGTCGCCATCTGCGGCGACATTCTGCATTCGCGCGTGGCGCGGTCGAACGCGCTGCTGCTCGGGCTACTCGGAGCGGAGGTGCGGCTGTGCGGACCCCGGACGCTCCTTCCCCGCGAGGCCGAGGTTCTCGGGCCCACCGTCCGCGTCTTCGGGAACATCGACGCCGCGGTCCGAGGGGCCGACGCCGTCATGATGCTGCGGATTCAGACCGAGCGTCTGAGCGGAGCGATGATTGCGAGCACGCGCGAATATGCGCGGACGTTCGGCTTGAGTCCGCGCGTGCTGGCCCTCGCCAAGACCGGTGCGCTCGTCATGCACCCCGGGCCCATCCACCGCGGCGTCGAGATCGACCCATCGGTCGCGGACGGGCCCCAAAGCGTCATCTTGGAGCAGGTAGAGGCCGGAGTGGCGATGCGGATGGCGGTGCTCGACCACGTGATCGCGGCAGGCGACGCCGAGCGCGGGCCACCATGATGCGGGCAGACGCCCCTCTCGGCGTGTTCGACTCGGGACTCGGCGGCCTGACGGTCGTGCGCGCTCTCCGGGCGGCTCTTCCCAACGAACGCATCGTGTATCTCGGTGACACGGCGCGGGTGCCTTACGGCACGAAGGGCTCGAACACCGTCGTCAAGTATGCCCTTTCGTGCGCTCGTTACCTGGTCGGGGAGAACGTCAAGGCCCTCGTCATCGCGTGCAACACGGTGAGCGCCGTCGCTCCCGAACGGCTGCGTGTCGAACTGGACGTGCCGGTACTCGGCGTCGTCGAGCCCGGCGCGCGTGCGGCGCTAGCCGCGACGAAAACCGGCCGCATCGGCGTGCTCGCAACGGCAGGCACGATTGGGTCTCTCGCGTATCCCCGGGCCGTGGCGCAAATGTCCACGCGGGCCGAGGTGGTCGGTCAAGCCGCGCCCCTCTTGGTCCCCCTGGCCGAGGAGGGCTGGGTCGAAGGCGAGGTCCCGCGCCTGGTCGTTCGCCGTTATCTCGAGCCCCTCGCCTGCGCCGGAGTCGACGTCGTCGTTCTGGGGTGCACCCACTATCCTATCCTGCGACCGCTCATCGAGAGCGAGGTGCACGCTCGGGTCGGCCACCACGTCGCGGTGGTCGACAGCGCGCACGCCACGGCGAACGACGTGCGCTCGTTTCTCCTGGCACGGGAGCTCGCCAACCCCCGTCCCTGCTCGACGGCTTCCGTGCGACTGATCGTGACCGATCTGCCGCGCACGTTCAGAGAGGTCGCGTCGCGCTTTCTGGGCGATGACGTCGGTGAGGTCGAGCAAGTCGATCTGTAGCGGCCCGATTACTCTTGAATGCGTATGACCCGCGGCGGGCTCGCGACAACCCCGCTGCGCGAGATGTCGGCGAGCGCACGACGCACGTCGCGCTCCGTCGCCTCGTGCGTCAGCATGACGATGTCGACCGCGACGCCGCTCGATCCGGCTCCGCCGTCCTGCACCATTTGCTCGATCGAGACTCGAGCGTCACCGAGCGCCCCCGCCAGCCGGGCCAGCACCCCCGGCCGATCATGGACCTGAAAACGCAAATAATAGCGACCGCGAACATCATCGAGGGACGTGAGCGTCCGCGCCACCATTTGGATGCCGCGCGTAGCTAGGCCGGAAACACCGCTCAGGCGGGCGCGCGCGACGTCGAGCACGTCGGCGACGACACTGACCGCGGTCGGCATGTCCCCCGCGCCCCGTCCGGACAAGAGCGTCGGACCGAGAGCACGTCCCTCCAAGGCAATCGCATTGAGAACGCCGTTGACGTTCGCGAGCTGCGTGTCGCGCCGCACGAGCGCGGGGTGAACCCGAAGCTCCACCCCGTCGCCTCGGTCGCATCCGATGGCCAAATGCTTGATCACGAAGCCAAAGCGCTCCGCGAACCGATGATCGATGGGATCGACACCTCGAATGCCCTCGGTTGGCACGTCCCCCGCCTCGACACGCGCGCCAAACGCCAGCATCGCGAGAACCACCAGCTTGTGGGCCGCATCGTGACCGTCCACGTCCAGGCTCGGGTCCGCCTCGGCGTATCCCTTCTCCTGAGCCTCACGAACCGCGTCATCGAAAGAGAGTCCGTCGGAACGCATCCGTGTCAACACGTAGTTGCACGTGCCGTTGACGATGCCTTCGAGACGCACGACCCAATCACTCGCGAGGGCCTCGCGCAAGACCCGGATCACCGGAATGCCGCCCCCCACGGACCCTTCGAATGCGAGATCGACTCCGTTCGCAATCGCTCGATCCACGAGGCAAGGTCCGTGCAACGCGAGAAGCATCTTGTTGGCCGTCACGACGCTCCGCTTCGTGTCGAGGGCGCGCTCGACGTAGCTTTTGGCCGGGGCCACACCTCCCATCACCTCGATGACGACGTCGATGGATGGATCGCCGAGGATCGCTTCGGGATCGGTCGTGACCCGGGAGTGATCGAGCTGCGCGACACGACCTTTGTTCGGGTTGCGGACCAGGACACGTGCCACTTCCAGCGGGGCGCCTACGCTTTGGGCCACGTACTGGGCGTTCGCGTGCAGAAGTTGCACCACACCACCGCCGACAGTGCCGCAGCCGAGAAGGCCGAGCCGTACCGGTTTCATCGGCGGCAGTCTACACACCGCCCCGCGGGCGAAGGCCTCAATTCGAGGAGACGGCCGGCTGCACGCCCTTTTCTTCGACCTTGGGCTTGGGCATCTCTTCGAGCGCTCCCTCGAGGACTTGATCCATCTTGCTGACGAAGACGAAGTCGAGGTCGTTTTTCACTTCGGCCGGTACCTCGTCCAGATCGGCCTTGTTGCGCTCGGGCACCAAGACACGCTTGATGCCGGCCCTGTGGGCGGCAAGCACCTTCTCCTTGAGGCCACCGATGGGCAACACCCGGCCGCGCAACGTGATTTCACCCGTCATCGCGACGTCGTGCCGAACGCGAATTCCGGTGAGCATCGATACCAACGCGGTGAACATCGTCACTCCCGCACTCGGCCCATCCTTGGGCATCCCCCCCGCCGGGATGTGAATGTGGATGTCGCTCTTCTCGAGGAAGTCTTTGCTGATTCCGTACTTCTCCGCGTTCGTACGCACGTACGACAAGGCGGCCTGCGCAGACTCCTTCATGACGTCGCCGAGCTGACCGGTGAGCTGCAGCTTTCCCGAACCATACATGCGGGTGGCTTCGATAAAGAGGATCTCGCCACCGACACTCGTCCAGGCCAGACCCGTCGCCACGCCGGCCTCCTCCGTGCGCTCCGCCACTTCGCTCGTGAACTTCTGAGGACCGAGAAATTCACGGACCTGATCTTCGTCGTCGACTTGGCGCGCCGTCGTGTCGCCTTCGGCGATCTTCACCGCCACCCCGCGGATGATGCTGGCGATCTGGCGCTCGAGAGTGCGGACGCCGGCTTCGCGGGTATAGGTGTCGATGACGACGTCGACCGCCTTGTCGGTAATGTCGAGTTGCTCCTTGGTGATTCCGTGCTCCTCGAGCTGCTTCGGGATGAGGTGGCGCCGTGCAATGGCGAGCTTTTCGCGCCGCGTGTAGCCGGGAATTTCGAGAATTTCCATGCGGTCGCGGAGCGGAGCCGGAATCGGATCGGCGATATTGGCGGTGGCGACGAACATCACGTTCGACAGGTCGTACGGGATTTCGAGGTAGTGGTCGGCGAACGTGTTGTTCTGCTCCGGGTCGAGCACCTCGAGCAGCGCCGCCGCCGGGTCGCCGCGGAAGTCGTGCCCAATCTTGTCGACCTCGTCCATCATGAAGACGGGGTTGATCGTGCCGGATTTTTTCATGCCTTGAATGATCTGTCCGGGCAACGCACCGACGTAGGTCCGCCGATGGCCGCGAATCGCGGCCTCGTCGTGCACACCGCCGAGCGAGATTCGAACGAACTTACGCCCCAGGGCGCGCGCGATGCTGCGGCCGAGCGACGTCTTGCCGACTCCGGGGGGCCCGATCAGGCAGAGAATCGGCCCCTTCTTGTCCTTTTTCAGCTTGCGAACGGCCAAGTACTCCAGGATCCGCTTTTTGACCTTTTCGAGCCCGTAATGGTCCTCGTCGAGCACCTTGCGCACCGCGCCAATATCCATGTTGTCGGGCGTCTGCAGATGCCACGGCAGGTCCAAGATCCAATCGAGGTACGTTCGGACGACCGTGTATTCGGCGCTTCCGACCTGCATGTTGCGCAGGCGCTTCAGCTGCTTTTTGGCGACTTGTTCGGCCTCGTGGGGGAGGTTCGCCTTGGCGATTCGCTCCTCCAATCCGTCGAGATCGCCTTGGTCTCCGTCGTCCTCGCCGAGCTCTTCCTTAATGGCCTTCAGCTGCTGACGAAGGACGTACTCGCGCTGATTTTTGCCCATCTCCTCTTTGATTTGCGAGTTGATGCGCTCGCGCATCTTGAGGATTTCTAGCTGGCGCGTGAGAAGCTTGAGAACCTTGCGAATCCGGTCTTTGACGTCGATCGTCTCCAGAAGGGTCGCTTTTTCGTCGACCGGCGCATCGAGATTGCCGGCGACCAAGTCCGCCAGGGCGCCCGGGGCTTGGATCGAGTCCATCAAGGACGCCGCCTCGCGCGGAAGCTCGGGCATCAGCTGAATGACCTGCTTCGCGATGTCGCGCAGGCTCATGCTCAGGGCTTCCGCCTCGTCGTCGCCCGAATTCATTTCCTGCAGTCGGCCTACCTTCGCCTTCAGGTACGGAGAGGACTGCGTAATCTCGTCCAGGCGAATGCGCTCGAGCCCCTGGAGAATCAGCGAGTAGTTCCCCGAGCTGTGCTTGAGCGCCTTGAGCACGCGCGCCGCACAACCGACCTGATGCAGGTCGTCCTTGCCCGGATCGTCGGTCGACGGATCGCGCTGGGCAAAGATCGCGATCACGGGCGACGAAAGATTGTCGACATCCTCGACCAGCGCGACCGACTTCTCCCGGCCCACGTCGAACGGTGCGACGGCACCGGGAAAAAGCACGGCGTTGCGGATGGGAAGAACCGGCAGCTCATCGGCGAACTGGATGGCCTCCTCTTCTTGCCGCGCTGGATTCTGTTTCTTTTCGGACATGGCTCGCTACCTCTCGCAGGGACTGCCCAGGGGGCCGTTGGTTCGAGCTTCGCGTTTCGTACTAAAACGAATAGGGCCTGACCGCGAATGATGCACGTTCGATTGTGTGCGTCGATTCTTGCCCATACGACACGACGGCTGAAACCGCCAGGATCGCATCCTAAGCACGCATTTTGGCGCGCGCCATTCCTGCCACAAAGTCACCCAATCGGCCCTTCGACATAACCCCTGCCGGTCGAATTTCAGCGACGAATTGGGCCGAATTCGGACGAATGCAACGCTCGTCGGGCTCGAACGCCCACGCAAGTCTCCGACGCCTTGCGATGCGACAACGTCCGCCAAGGTGACCCCCGCGGCCGTCAGCCGAGCGCCACCGTTCGCGTCGGGTCGAGCGTATGAATCGCGAGCCCCGTCAGCACCTTCGGGAAGAAGAAAGTGCTCTTTTGCGGCATCACCTCCCCCGCCTCCGCCACGGCGCGGACGTCGGCAACCGGCGTCCCACGCATCAAAAATAGCACTTGGCCGCGGCCCGCACGAACGGCCCCGAGGGATTCTCGCGCGTCCTGCGGGTACCAGAGGTTCGTTTTCGCGGCCTGGGCTTCGGGCGTAATACCGAGGACGTGTTCGAGCAGTCCGGCATGCAGCACCACGACATCGGTTTTGCGCAATGCCGGTGCCTTCGGACCCAGCGTCGGGTGCGCCGCCACGTCGAGGTCGGAGCGCAGTCTCAAGAGCGCCACCCGTCCGTCCCCCACGGCTGCCGCGACGGTGGGGCCGAGCTCACCCGAGCGGCGCAAGCCCGCGAGGATCCGGTCGGCGTCGCAGCCCGACTCGAGTTCTTCGATCTCGAACGCGTCACGCGCACCGCGAAGCAGATCCGCATACGAAAATGAGGCCAGTGAGTGAACGTGACGGTGCGTCGGAAAGACCACAAGGCTCGGCGAATCCCCGTTCGCCAGGAACGTCATGAAGTAGGCTGGTTCGGTCTCGCGCGCGTCCGGGCCTCGCCCGCCCAGCCCGAGGACTTCCTGCGAATAACGTAGGGCCGTCTCGTACCTGTGATGCCCATCGGCGATGAGAAGCGTCGAGCGGTGAAGGCCGCGGACGATCGCCTGCACGGCATCCCGATCGGAAATTTTCGACAACGTGTGTTGGATCCCGTCGGGGGTCTTGAAATCCGCGATCGGCGTGGCCGCCTCGAGGGGTCCATCGAGATCGCCGCGCGGGTCACGATACAGCATGAAGCCCGGGCTGAGGTTGGCGCGCGTCGCTCGGAACAGCTTGAGTCGGTCCTCCTTGGGTCCCGAGAGCGTTCGTTCGTGCGGCAGCACGACACGTTCGGAGAATGGGACCACTCGAACGAGCCCGAGAAATCCCCGCCGTGTCATCCGATCCGCGCCGCCCGGTGGCACGAACGTCTGATCGTAGCGATAGAAAGCCGGCTGCGGGTCGCGAACGAGCACCCCAGCGTTACGCCATTGTTCGAGCCGTTGGCCCGCGAGGGCGTACTTCTCGTCGCCCGGGCCTTCGGGCAAAATGAGGCGAACGACATTGTGCGGATCGCGCGCCGCGAGGGCTTCGCGCTCATCGGCAGAGATGACGTCGTAGGGCGGCGCCACCACGCTCTCGAGACCGGCCGGAAGCCGAGTCAGGTCGTAGCGAAGGGGGGTCAGCGGACGGACTTGGGCCATGTCACGCCCAGATCAACCGAGAAGCGGGGTCTTGTCGAGCGCGCGGCTGCCGATGTCGCGCCTGTGATGCTCGCCTGGCCAATGAATTCGAGCGACAGCCTCGTAGGCGGCGACGGCGGCGTCGCGCAGAAGCGCGGCATGCGCACCCACGGCGAGGACTCGCCCCCCGGCTGTCACGACGCTGCCGTCCGGCGCGCAGATCGTTCCGGCATGCATGACCCACGCGCCGTCCGGCATCGGCTGGTCGAGCCCCACGATGCGATCGCCGGTACGCACGTCGCCGGGATAACCGGCCGCGGCCATGACGACCGAAAGGGCTGCGCCCTTGGGGGGAAGCGCTTGCACCCCCGACAGGTCGCCCCGCGCAGCCGCATCGAGGAGATCGAACCAGTCTCCGTCGTAGGTAGGCACGATCACGGTGGTCTCGGGATCCCCGAAACGCACGTTGAATTCCAGCACGCGCGGTACCCCTGCGTCGATCATCACGCCCACGAACAGGACGCCCCGAAAGGGGTTGCCCTCCACCGCCATTCCTTCGAGAGTCGGCTGAACGATTTCGCGCATGACCCGATCGTGCACGACGGAGTCGACGATCGGCGCGGGCGCGTAAGCACCCATACCTCCGGTATTGGGCCCCCTGTCGCCATCGCCCACCCTCTTGTGGTCCTGCGCGGGAGCGAGGGCGACAGCGCGGGAACCGTCGCATACCACGTGGAAGCTCGCCTCCTCGCCCGCGAGACGCTCTTCCAAGACCACCGTGCGCCCGGCGTCGCCGAACTGCCCCTTTCGCATCATCCGGTCGATGGCCGAGGACGATTCGTCGATTGTGTCGGCGACGACCACGCCCTTGCCTGCCGCGAGCCCGTCGGCTTTGACGACGAGGGGACGACGGGCGGCCCGGGCGTGGCGGTCCGCGGCGTCGGCGTCGTCGAACACGGCGAACGACGCCGTCGGAATGCCGTGGCGCTCGCAGAAGCCCTTCATGAAGGCCTTCGATGACTCGAGCCGCGACGCAGCCCGGCTTGGGCCGAAGGCACGCACACCGCGACGGCCCAGGGCATCCACCAACCCGAGCGCGAGTGGCATCTCGGGGCCGATGACCACGAGGTCTACCCGATTCGCGACCGCGCGATCGACCAGGCCCCCGATGTCGTCGCTCCGCAGCGGCAAATTCTCGCCGACGCGGTGCGTGCCGGCATTGCCGGGGGCCACCGAGACGCGATGGCCGCCCGCGGCGAGCGCCGTCGCAAGCGCGTGCTCGCGCGACCCGGATCCCACGATCATCACGCGTGCCCGGCTGGTCATCCGACGGCGACGCGCGTAACACGGTGCCGCCCGACCTGCCAGCGGTGTATCCTGCGAAACGTGGCCGCCGACGTCCGCCCGCCCGTCGCCATCCGTATTATGCGCCCCTACGCTACGGAGGACGAATATCTCGAGCACGAGCTCGAGACGCTCACGCGCGCGAGCATCACGCTCGTCGGCGCGCAACCTCGCGCCGAGGGAGTGGTCCTGCGCTTCGAACTCACCCTCGCCTCGGGAGCCGTTCTCTTGCGGGGAGAGGGGCGCGTGACGGGCTTCAAGCCCAACGCATACGGGGGAGTTGGCGGGCTCGCGCTGCGGTTCACGCGGGTGGACACGCGATCGAAGGCGCTCATCGACAAGGCGGCCTCGCTCCGCGAGAAGCGCCGACCTTCGCTTCGCGCCCCCGACTCCGTCTCCGTGTTACCTGCACGGGCATCCACCCCGGCTGCCTCGCCGTCGAGCCTTTCCGTCGCGCCCGCCCGGCCGTCGTCGTTGCCACCGCCGCCGACCCGATCCTCGGCTCCACACGCTACCGTGAACCCTTCGCCCAGCCAGCCGCCCGCCGGCGCCATGAATGCGATCGCACGCGGTCGACGGGACGAAGGCAGGCGCCCGGATCGGGACGAGCTGCTCGGCCGGCTTCGAGCCCGCGCCAAGGCACTTCATCCGAGCGCCATTCGAAACATTCTGACGCCTCGCGGGTCCACTTCGACGTCGTAGAGCGAAATCATCTCGACGACGGGAAAAAATCGAGGTGTCCGAGGGCCCCGCGCACGTTCCAGCCGTAGAATCCGTCGGCTCGCTTGGACTGCTTGATCTTCGGATCCGCCAATTCGAACAGAGCCGGCGCGTTCGAACCAGGCGCTCCGAAGAGGCTCTTGGTGATGTCGTTCTTGGAGCGATACACGTCGTTGATGCGAAAGCGGACCTGCAGGTCGCAAAGCGACTCGGTCACCGTGTCTCGCAGGGTGACCCTTCCCTCGCCCAGGATGTCGACGTCCTTGCCCGACGCGAAGAACTTTCCAACCTTCATCACCCCGTCCTTCACGTCCGCAGCAAGTGTGATGGCGCCGACGTCGATCCTCGGGAGCGCGAGAGCGCCCTTGATCTTGGCCTTCCCGTCGCCCACTGCCGCAGCCTTCACGTCGAGAGAGAGGTCTCCCGTTCCCTTCGAAGCCCTTCCCTCCGGCATGACCATATGCAGGGTGCCGGAGAGTCTCCCGTCCAGCGGAACGCCGAGCAGCTGAACGAGAGGCCCCACTTTGCCGAGATCGAGCGAATCGAGCGTGAGATCGATCGATTTGTCCTTGCCCTGCGCGCCGTATTCGCCACGCGCTTCGCCGCCGAATACGTCCAGGTCGAAGTCGACGTCGCTGCTGCCGACGAGCATCGACAGCCATGAGAAATGAATCGTCGCGGCATCGACCACGAGCCGGCTCGGCGGCTTACCTGGTTCGGCAGGAGCGCCGAGCAGTGTGACGCCTGTCATTCGGACTCCGCTCAGTCCGCGGCCGGTCATCGCGTCGATCTGCAGCTCCTGCTGGCCACCGCTCGTGCGTTGGTCGGCATTGAAGGACGCTACCAACCGTTCCCGCAGCTTGTCGTAGGGGAACGTGAGGGACGCGGAGATCATCAAGCAGAACAAGTAAAATACCGGATAGCCGACCACGCCCGCGTATTTTGCGTATGGGGCGAGCCGTTGGAGCAGCTCCTTCATGGCACCGAGCTCCCGGACGGAGGCTCCTCGGTCCGATCGTAGGACGAGACGCCGACCTCGACATCGTACGAATCGTTCTCGCCGCTTCGCTTTCGAACGTTGAGACGCGTGACGGCAATCGGGTAATTGCTCTTTTCGATCGCCTCGAGAAAACGGGCGATGGGCAGCATTCCGGCCTTCTTCAAATGAATGTTCGTTCCGTGCTCGGAGTAGCGCTTTCCGTGCGGGAGGTCCGGAAGTGGAGTCGACTCGGTCACCTCGAGTTTCTGCTGCCGCGCCGTCTGCTCGAGATATCCCGCCAAAGACGGCGCCTTGTGGACGTACCGAGCGAGGATGGCGTCTTTGCGCGCTTGTCCTTGGCGGACGCGACCGCGCGCATCTTGGACGTCGGAGAGCGCCTGTCGAATCTCGTCGTTGTCGGTGGCCTCGGAGCGCACGAGCGCGTCGAATCCGAACGGAATGGCGCAGAGCGCGAGAAGCGCCCCGATGAACCCGAGTACACCGACGAGCTTGCGCTCGCGCGCATTCATCTGAAGCAGCGGTCCGGCCATCTCACTTGCCTCCCGCGCCCGCGCCCGACGCGTTGGACCCGGAGCCCGACTCGACTTTTTTCTTGGGGGCGGCCTTGACGTCTTCCGGGCACTTCAAATCGAATTCCAACATGTACTTCTGCCGATCGCCGCCGACGGCCTGCGTGGTGCTTTTGATCTTCACGTCGGACAGACACGGATCTTCCGAGAGCGTCGAAGAGATCGACTGAGCGTCCGGAATCGACCCAACGACGCCGCGCACGACCACGTGCGCCTTCTGGACATCGAGCTCCTCGATGTCGTGGGTCATCGACTTTGGAATCGCCTCGGACAGGCGCACCATCACGTCAAAGGCGTCCGCGTGGGGCATCGGATCTTCGTCGGTGAGCGCGGCCTGCTTGGACAGAAGATCCTGAGCGTCCTGCGCCGCCGTTGCCGAGGTGCCCAAGACCTCCAACGTCACGGCGCCGAGCGCAGCCTGCAAGACGCTGCGCTCTTTGTGCACCGAAGCCAGACGGGTCCAGGCACTGAACACGAAACTGACGAGGATCACCGCGGCCATGCCCCCGAGCAGCGGAACTTTCTCGCGAACCCAGCTGAATCCCCGCTCGAAGGCGAGCGCGCCCCGCCGCACGTTCAACCCCGTGCCTCGTCCCGCCAGACTCAGCGCGAGCGCCAGCGCCTTGGCATACCGGGGCAAATCCCGAACGTTGTCGCCGAGAGCCGAGGCATCGAGCGTCGGGTCGCGCAACAGCTGCACCGGGATCTCGAGCTCGCCCGAAAGAAACCCCTCGGCGCCCGAGACGAACGCCCCGCCGCCGCACAGGAATACGCGCGCCGGAGGCGCGCCGCCCTGCGCACGGTGCGCCGAGAGACTCACGCGAATGTCGCGTGCCAACCGCGACGCCGTCGCCGGTAGGCCGTCGGTTCCGGTGGACAAGGTGCGGGCGAAGACAGGCTCGCCGCGCTCGATGACCAGCACTTCGCTGCCCTTCGACCCGAGATCGACGATCGCGACCGTCTCGTCTTCGGCGAGCCCGGCGACGTAGGGCACGAGCGCGCCGAGCGTCAGCGCACCCACCCCCACCCTCTCCGGTTCTTGGCCGACCGCGTTCTTGACGAGATCGATGCGCGCGCGCACGTCCTCGATGCGCGCCACGGCGGCCACGATCGACAGCTGCTCGTCCGGCGCGGCGGCGCCGCCGACGGAGGCGTGGGAAGCGCCGACGTCTCGACCGATCAGGCGCCAATCGAATACGGCGCCCTCGATGTCGAACGGGATCTGCGCTTCGAGCTCGTAGGTGAGAACTTCTTCGAGCTGCCGCTGCGCGGTGGCGGGGACGACCAGTCGGTGGATGGCGGCACGGTTGCCGTCGATCGCGGTCGCGATCGAGTCGGCCGCGTGGGCCTCGCCCTCGAGCGCTTGGGTCACGGCTTCGCGCACGGCCTCGAGCGTGCCGCCGCTCGCCGCCACGTCCGCGGAAGCGAGCCGGACGATCGCGATCTTGCGGTACGCCGAGCGTACGACGGCAGCTTTGACCGCTACGGTTCCTACGTCGATTCCCAACCATGTGGGCATGAACCCAGAGCCTCCAATCTTGTCACTCGATGCCGAAGTACAGCAGCTGGCCACCGATGCCGGCCTGGAGCGCCAGCGCGATGGCGTTCGGATCTTGGCGCCCGCTCGAGCCGGATTGACCGGAGGCGGACGACGAGGACGACGACGCGGACGCGCTCGAAAGGTCCGCGATCGTCGGCGCCTGGCGAAAGTCGATGACCGCGTGAATGCGCACCCGCGTCTCTCTCTTGTATCCCTTGACGTCGCCGATCGCGTACACGGAGAAAACTTTGCTCTCGGTCGAAATGCTCTTGGCGAAATCGCTCTCCGATTGAAACTTGACCGGTTTCATTCCGAGCGTCGTCAACAGCGGGCCGAGCGTTCCCTGCCCCTTCATCGTGGAAATGAACTCGGCCGGTGACCCGAACAGCGGTGCGCCCATCGTGATCGATTGGGCCATGAGGACTCCGGTGACGAAGAGCTGCATTTGTGCCGGATCGTTGCAGATGTCGGCCGTCGGCGCGCCCGAACAGACGACCGCGTAGAGCGTCAGCGGATTCGCCGTGTTCACGTTGATCGTGCCCTGACCCCAAACCGTCATCTCGCGCTTGGTCGGATCGGCCGGATTGGGGTCGACGAACGTCGCCCAAAAGTCGTCGCTGATTCCCCGCACCATGTGCAGCTCTTCGAGCGAATCGTACGGAGCGTTCTTGCGGCGGTAGGGCTTCGCCAGCAGTTGGTACCACGCGTCCTCGACGGCGTTGGACGACGGCGCGGCGGTCAGGTCGCACGAGTAGAGCTGCTCGTCGGAGTCGGCCCAGTCGATGATGGCGGAGCAAATGGTCAGGCGGTCGTTGTAGTTGCCCGTCGAATCGCGCTGCGAAAACAGCGGATCGTATTGGATCGGCGCCATGCGCCCCATCAGTTGCCTGGCGAGGCGGAGATGGGCGATCTCGTTGGACGCCCCCATGTTGACGTTGATCTTCGCGTCCTCGTCCACGATGAGGACCTCGAAACGGCCCCCCACGAGACCCAGGTTCTTGCCTCGAGACAGGTCCAGGCCCGACAGCCCGGTGAAATCCTTGCCCGACTCCTTGTCGTTGAAGGCTCCGAGGATGCGGTCGGCGTAGAGCCACACGGGCAGCTGCGGGACCGTGCGCTTCATCAACGTAAAGAGAGGCGAGATGGCCCGGCGCATCGTCGGCTCGGCGGCGACGAGCAAGCGCGAGAGGTTGATGGCGCTGCGGGCGAAATACTCGGCTTGAACGCCGTCGCGCACCGCCGTGGCGGCCGCGAACTCCGCGCTCGCATCGTCCTGCAACTCGGCGAGCATCACGATCATGACCGCGATGGCGCCGAGGACCATGATGAGCGCAACGCCCCGCTCGCGCATCCTGCTGCGAGCGCGGCGGAGAGCCCCGGCCGACCCCCGCGGCGCCAGGCCGGACGGACCTCGGGACCGCGCAGCCGAACCGCCGCCTCCCGTCGGGGACGTCGCTTCCGAGACCGGCGTCATTGGCGTGGAATCCCGAAGGACAAGGGCTGTTGAATGGGGACCATCACTTTGGTCGTGTACGCGTACGGCCGGCCGTCGCCGACCCCCTTGAGCACGAGCCGAATGCTCACTTCGAACGGCACCCGGTTGGGCTGCCCGGTGACTTGCATCGAATCCCACGTGTCGACCCACTGCCCGGTGGCCGGCTCGAGGTAGCGCAAGTGAAACTCCGAAACGTCTTCGGCCACCACGTCGACGATTCCGCCCTTGAGCGGGTCGATGTCGATCGGCGTCTGCTCACGACGGACGAGGTCCATTTTGCCCGGGACGTCCGGATCGCCCACGACGAAATAGCCCACTTCCGCCTGATCGGACTCGTGCGAATCGCGTTCGGTACGGCGGTGCGCGAATGCCGTGAAGTCGACTCGGTCGAACGGAATGGCGCTGCGGCCTACGAACGCGGTCTTCGAAGTGATGAGCGCCTGGACCTCCGGCACGTGAAGCGAGAGGTAGGCCGACGACAGATCGCGGACGATTCGTTGAAGGGCTTCGCGGCCCTCGTGAGCCCGGTCGGACCGCATCCCTTCCGCCTTCTTGCCGCGCGAAAGCGAATCGATCACGCCGTGAATCAGGACGGCGACCATCGCCAGAATGCCCATCGCGACGACCACTTCGATCATCGTCATCCCGCGCGAAGCGGACTTGCCGCGCGGCGTCATCAATGCCCCGCCGGGGTCAAGATCGAGCCCGCCGCGTTCAAGGCCCCGCTCAACGCGGGCGCCGCCGAAACGGCGTTCGTCGACGCCGTGCCCCCGTCGCCGAACGCGCCGGCGTCCGCCATGGACGCGGCAAGCCCCGCACGCGACGGATTCGTCACGTATTGGGTGAGCGTAAAATCGCGAGCGATCGCCCCTTCCTTCCACCGAACCACCACCGTAATCCGACGAATCGCTGCTTCGAGCACCGGCTTGAGCGACGGATAGACAATCGAAAAGACCATCGACAGGAGCCCCTGGGCGCCGGCGCCTCCGAACGACTGTTGGAGCGAGGATCCGATGTTCTGCAGGCCGGCGTCGAAGTCCATTTGCGCGCCGCCCAGGGGATTGACGAGCACCGATCCGGTCTGACCCGCGGAACCGATCGCGCCGGGACCGCCGTCGGCATCGAGACCGAGCCCTCCGCCGAGCAGCGATCCGCCCCCGTCGCCTCCAAGCGTCGTGACCTCCGGAAGCGAGACGCGCTCGACGCGCCACTCGCAGGAGAACGGGGGCACGTCCTTGTCCTCACAACAGATCGTGCTCGTGTCCTTCTCTTCGATCTCGGGAAACCCGAGCCTCAACTGCTCTTCTTCGAGCTCGCTCATTCGACAGCGCCCGAGATCCATGGCCTGGCTCATGTTCGCGGCGGTCTGATTGCCCGAGACCAGTCCCGCCTGGGCCGAAAGAATGAACGTCACCACCGCGCCGAACAAGGCCACGGCGAAGAGCACCTCGAGCAGGGAGAATCCGGCGGACGGCAACGGACGCGGCATGGCTCAGTACCCGTTGTCCACGCGATCGGATGCCGTCGTGTCGTCGGTCGGCATCTTGAGCTCCGCGGCGCCACCCTTCACCGTCACTTTGCCGGTGAGCGGAGACACGAGCAGAGTGAGCACGGTCTCCGCCGCGCCCGTGCCAATGCGCAGCTGGATGGAGGCCCGCTCGGTCAGCCCACCCGCCCAAAAGTACAGATACGCTCGGCCCGATCGCCGCGGCTCGTCGTCGTGCGCCGTCTGGACGGCGCGGAAGGTCACGGCGCGCCCTAGACTCTTGCCCCCCTTGCCCGCCTCGACGTCTCCGAAGCCGTAGGTGTCGATGGGATGAAACAGCGGTCGGGGCACCGGCGGCCCCTTGAGCAGCCGATCTCCGTCCGCCAGCGCGGCCTTTTCCGCCTCGGTGACCGGATCGGCACCGCCGGTTGCCGTCTTGTCCTTGACCTGCACGAGCATCGGGACGTCGGTCTCCTCGAGCCAGATTTTCTGATGGTCGAGATCCATCACGAGCCGAAGCTCTCGCGAGGTCGCAGTCGCCCGCGTGTAGGCCACCTTGATGGCGCCTGTGATCAGGGTCACCGAACCGCGCAGCCGCGCCGACGGCAGTTGCATGGAGCCGGTGACGGCCACACCCGTCACGACCGCAATGAGCGACAGGACTACGAGGATTTCGATGAGCGTGAGCCCGCGTCGCGAACGGCGCACCCAGATCCTTTCGACGGGCGTCGTGCGGGCCACGGGACTCGACTCACTTCCCGCCCGTGGGCGTGTCCACTTGCGGAACACGAATGTCGTCGTCGGTACTTTCCTTGCGATCCGGACCGGCGCTCGAGCACGTGATTTCGTCGGCGTCGCAGGACAACTTGTACGGACTGCCCCACGGGTCCTTGAGATTGAACCCTGTATCCAGGTCTTTCTCCGTCTTGAGTTGCTCGACGGTCGGACAATCCTCGCTCGGGTGCACGGCCTTCCATTGCATGGTCGCCTGACGAGCCGTGCTGCATGCCGTTTTGGCGGCCGAGAGGTTCGCCCTCTTCTGCGCCCCGATGACGCCGATCGAAATCGCGGCAGTCAGCACGCCGATGAGGGTGATCGTAATGACGAGCTCGACCAGCGTGAGCCCCGGCGTCGCAGCCCGCAAGGCTGCACGAGCGACCGGTTCGCGCTGGGTTCGCGGCCGCCGCTCGGCGGCGCTGTTGCAAGTGACGTTGTGCATGATTCGCTCCTCCGATGAGCTCTTGTTCGTTGTTTTCGGCGCCACACGGGCGACCTCAATCATTCGACTCGGTCGAGTCCTTCGGGCTGGCCGTCGGGACCATCGCTCGAGACGTCGAAACCGCGCGGGTCTCTGCGCCCGGGACAGGTGACGCGGATGGGCCGGCCCCACGCGTCTCGGGGCAACGAGGTTAGGTACCCCGCCGCCACGATCTCCGCCAGCGAGGCTGGACACGCACGGTCGTGGTCCGCGCGCCAGGCGGCGACCGCATTGATCGCCGTCGTGATGGCGGCACGCGTCGCCCGCACGTTCGACTCGTACCGCTCGAGCCGGCCGAGAACTATGCACACCGCGAGGCACCCCAAGACGAGCAACGCTTGACGCGCGCGAGCTCGTCCGAGCACGGAGCGTACGCCCCGGCGCCTCTCCCACGGAAAGAAGACGTTGCGCTGATCGCGCTGGATGGGCATGGAACAAGGCCTTCACTGCTGCACGAACTCGTTCATCTGGATGAGCGGCATCAAGATCGCGAAGGCGATGAAACCCACACCTCCGCCCATGACGACCATCATGAGGGGCTCGAGCAGGCTGGTGAGCGCTTGGACTCGCGTCTCGACCTGCGTGTCGTAGGCTCTCGCGACGTTTTCGAGCATCTGCTCGAGCTGTCCGCTCCGCTCGCCGACGGCGATCATGTGCGTCACGATGGGCGGAAAGTCGCCGCTGCGCTTGAGCGGGCCTGCGATCGACTCTCCTTCACGGATGCTGCCCGTGGCCGTCTCGATGACCTTCTCGAGCTTGCCGTTGTCGAGCACGTTCTTGACGATCTCCATCGCCTTGAGAAGCGGCACGCCGCTCCGCAGAAGCGTCGACAGCGTTCGCGCGAAGCGCGACACGGCCAGCATGCGCACCAGCGGACCGAACACGGGAATGCGCAAGAGAAACGAGTCCTTCGAAAGACGCCCGGCGGGAGTCGCCACCCATGCCGTAAGCCACGCGATAGCCAGCCCCGCGACCACGCCGAACGCCACGCCCAACGCGTAGAGGCCAAGGGAGTCGACGCTGAACGCGCACATCACGAGCACCCCGGCCGCGAGGAACGCGACGACGACAAACAGCAGGTGCTTGGCCCGATCGCTCGGCTTGTATTCGCGCAGAGCCGCTCGCGTGAGCGTAAACGTCACGAGGGACACGACGAATCCGAGCATTTCGTTCGATCCGATGAAATGCGACGTGCCGATGAGCAGCTGCGTGTACCAGGGCAACGCCCGGTCCATGCTCTCGAAGATCGACGTCACTTTGGGCACGACGACGATCATCATGACGGTGACGAGCACCGATCCGATGACGAGCATGAGCGCCGGGTACGCCAGCGCCGCACCGACCTTGCCGCGCAACTTCGATTGCGATTCGAGAAAGTCGGCGAGCCGTTCGAGGACCCCCTCGAGGGTACCCGAGGCTTCGCCCGCGGCGACCATGCTCACGTACAACTTGGAAAAGACGTGAGGATAGGGTTCCAACGCTTTTGCGAGCGAGCTTCCTTCGTTGAGCCGATCGACGATTTGGGTCAGAACGCGCTTGAGCTCGAGCTTTTCCATCTGCTCGATGAGGGCCCCCACAGCTTCGACCAGCGGGATGCCGGCGGCCACGAGCGTCGCAAGCTGACGCGTCATCATCGAAACGTCGTCGACGCTCACGCGACGGACGAACGACAGGCTGGCCGGCGCGGCCCGATCGCCCGCGCGGGCCTTGTGCTCCTCGCGTGCGCTCGTCAGCAGAACACCCTCCCGCTTGAGCACGGCACGCAGCGACTTGGCGTTGTCCGCGTCGCGCACACCGTGAGCGTTCTTGCCCGTCGACGCGAAAATCCCTCTGTACTCGAAGACTGCCATAGCCTTTCGCTCCGGGATCGTTGCCGCCGGCGTCAGGCCCCGACGGCGACAGCCTCACGATTCATGGGCGGCGGCGGCGCCGCAGCCTCCGATTCCACATCCTCCTGGGTTGCCGCGAGGACCTCTTCGACGCTCGTCATGCCCGCGATGACCTTGCGCGCGCCGTCGTCCCTCAAGCTGTCCATGCCCATCTCCCAGGCCACGCGCTTGATCGTTTGCGCGTCCGACTTGCGCAGGATGAGCGGACCGACGGCGTCGTCGATGAGCAGCAGCTCATAGATGCCCCGGCGGCCGCTGAACCCCGTGTTCGCGCATCGATCACATCCCGGAGCCTTGAAGAACGTCGGACGCCTGTCCGGGTCGAACGTCTCGAGCGGATCCGGCTCGGAGAGCGTGCGGGGAAAATAGCGGGACGCAGGATTCGAACGCCGCGCAACGCGCGCTCGACAGCGATCGGCCGTCAGGCTGAGCTCCTCGAGTTCGGACTCCTCGGCGGAATAGGGGTACTTGCAATGAGCGCACAGCACGCGCACGAGCCTCTGCGCGAGAATGCCAATCACGCTCGAACGAAGGAGAAACGGCTCGGCCCCCATGTCGATCGTGCGCGTGATGGCGCCGGCGGCATCGTTCGTGTGAATGGTCGACAGGACGAGGTGGCCCGTGAGCGATGCGTTAATCGCGATCTCGAGCGTCTCGCTGTCGCGGATCTCGCCCACCATGACGATGTCCGGATCTTGACGGAGAAAGGCGCGAAGCGCACTGGCGAACGTCAGCCCGATCTTGGGCTGGACGTGGACCTGGTGGATTCCCTGGATCTCGTATTCGACCGGATCCTCGGCCGTCAAAATGTTCAAGTTGGGCTGATTGATCCGATTGATGCAAGCGTACAGGGTCGTCGTCTTTCCGCTGCCGGTCGGCCCCGTGACGAGAATGATCCCGTCGGGTCGGCGGATCAGCCCGTCCATGAGCGCGTACTCGCGCGGGCTGAACCCCAGGTCCGGCAGATCGAGAAGAACACTCGACTTGTTCAAAAGGCGCATCACGATGCGCTCGTAGCCTCGGCTCGTCGGTATCGTGCTCACGCGGATGTCGAAGCTCTTGCCGGCGATCTTCTTGGCGATGCGTCCGTCCTGCGGAAGCCGTTTTTCTGCGATGTTCAGCGAGCTCTCGATCTTGAGCCGGCTGATGATGCTGTTCATGAAAGCGCGCGGCGCGCGGCGCGCCACATAGAGCTCGCCGTCGATCCGATAGCGGACGATGACTTCTTTTTCTTCCGGCTCGATGTGGATATCGCTCGCGCGCTCCTTCATCGCCTGCAAAAATAGTGAATTGACCCAGCGAATGACGGGCGCTTCGTCGTCGGAGTCGAGAATGTCGCTCGCGGCCTCCTCGTCGACGCTCGACTCATCGCTTTCGAGCTGCTCTTCGCCCGCCTGCTTCTCGTAGACGCGGTTGATCGCGTCCTCGATCCGCTCCCTGCCGCCGACGAACGCTTCGGTCGGCTTGCCGAAAATGACCCGGATGTCGTCGAGCGCCTGGGTGTCGAACGGATCGCAGCAGACGACGTAGACCGCCGCATCGTCCTCGCGCATCACGAGCACCTTGTGCGCTTTGGCGAACGCGATCGGAACGCGCGTCGCCACCGAGGTGGAGATGGTCGCGGGATCGATCCGTTCGATCAGTGGAAGTTGGGCCTCCTCGCCGAGCACCCGCGCCAGGGCCATCTCGTCGACCCCTCCCGCGTTCACGAGCAAATCGAGTAGATCGGTGCCGCGCTCGCGCTGAACGGCCCACAACCCCTCGAGCTTGTCGGCGGCGATGATGCCCCGACGCGCAAGCAAATCGCCCAAGAAGCGTTCCTCGGCAGCCATCGTCTACTTCTCGATCCTTTCGACGCCGCGGTGCAGCGGAGCGACGTTGATCGTTGGCGGGGCCGGCGGGGCGGGGGATGCCGGAGCCGCGCTCGACGCCGCGCCGCTCGGAGGGGCCGCCGCTGCCCCGGTCGCGTCCGGCCCGTTGACCGGCGCCGGTAGCTCGATCGGCTGACTCGGCTCGTGCGTCAGTACGTCGCGCGGGCGCGTGAGTTCGTCGAGCCGGCGTTGCTCGTCCGCGTTCGCGTACGACTGGCGGATGTCCTCGAGCAACCCGTTGGCCCGCGAATAGTCCTTCGGCGCCTGATATTCGTTCTTTTCGGCAAATACGAAATAGTGATCCAGAAATTCTTGCCTTTCCTGCATCTTGCGCTCGAACACCGTGCGAAGATCGGACTGTTCGCGAATGATGTAGGGCGTCAGCACCAAGATCAAATTCGATTTCTGCATCGACGAGCTGCTCGACCGGAAGAACGCGCCGAGAAGTGGGATATCGCCCAAGAGGGGAATTTTGGTTTGCGTAATCGCGACGCGATTGCGCACCAGACCGCCGATGACGACCGTCTCCTGGTCTTTGACGACCAGCTGGGTCTGCGCGGTACGCTTCGAAAACGGGACCGCGCCCAGAGAGCCGACCGGCGACAGGCCGGTGACGTCGCTGATCTCCTCGGTCACCTCGAGCCGGACTTCGTCGGAATCGTTCAGATGCGGAACGATCTTGATTTTGGTTCCGATGTCCTGGCGCGGGGCTGTTCCGAACCCCGCGCCGAGCGCGCCGAGCGCGCCCAACGGACTCGCGCCGGCCGCGCCCGTGGTGGGCAGCGACCCAATCCCCCCGACGTTCGTCTGCAGCGGGATGTTCTGGCCGACGCTGATCTCGGCGGGGATGTTGTCGGTCGCGAGGATATGAGGCGTCGAAAGAATGTCGGCGTCGTTGGTCTGCTCGAGGGCATTGAGCAGAATGCCGAACGCCGGAATGGTAATTCCCGTGCCCAAGAAATTTTCGCTGCCGGGCAGCCCGGGGCCGCGTATGCCGAGCGCGAAGGCGTTCAACGACGAGTCGGTCGGGCTCGGGAGCGAGATCGATCGAAACGGATTGAGGCCGCCGTACAGCAGCGTCTGACCCGCGCTCGACGGCCCATTCTGGATATCGCCGCCGTGGAAGGAGACGCCCAGTTGATTTTCGCGATCGATCGTGAGGTCCATGATCACCGCCTCGATGAACACCTGACGGCGCGGCTGATCGAGCTGGTCGATGACGGTGCGGAGATTCGCGAAGTCGCGCAGGCTCGAAGTCACCACGATCGAATTCGTGGCCTTGTCTGCGCTGACTTTCACGCCCGATTCGAAGATGGTCAGCGGCGTACCGTGGCCCGCCGCTTGCCCGGCGGTCCCTGCGGCCGCGACGGCGCCGGTCACGATCTCGGTGAGCGTCTTGGCGAGTTCGACGGCGTCGGCGTGCTGCAGCTCGAGGACGTGGATCTCGCCCTCTCCGCTGTGCGGGACGTCGAGCCTCTTGATGAACTCGAGAATTCTCAAATAGCCGCGTTCGGTGCCGATCACGACGACGGAATTGCTGCGATCGTCGGCGAGGACCTTGGTGACGTGCACGTCGCCGGCGAGAGTCGTCGGCGGACCCGCTCCCGGCTTGCCCCCAGGCGCGGCCCCTTTGAGGTCGAAGACCTCGTTCAGCCTAGCCGCGATGTCGGTCGCGACGCCATAATGGATCGGTTCGATCCAGATCTGGTCGCCCACTCCCCCGACGTCGACGTCCTCGAGAATGCGCATCATGCGCTGAATGTTTGCCCCGGTGTCGGTAATGATGAGCAGATTGCCCGGCGCGTAAACGGTAATGTCGCCGTCCTTCGACTTGAAATGTCCGAGGACGTTCGCGATCTCCTCGGCGCTCGCGTTTCGGAGCCGATGAATGCGCGTGATGTAGCGGTCTTCGCCCGTGGCCGCTTGCCCCGCCACGTAGATCGGAACGCCCATCTTCGCGTCCGGCGAATCGATGATCTTGTAGAAGCGCCCATGCGGCACGACCGTGAGGCCGTTGGCCTCGAGGATCGAGAGAAACGCTTGATAAGCTTCCGCGACCGTCACCTTCTGCGGCGAGAAGACCGTGGCCTTGAGGTTGTGGACCTTGCCGCCGAAGATGAACCGCTTGCCGGTCAGTTCGCCGATGACGCGAACGAGCTCCGGTAGGTCCGCATCTTCGAGCGAGAACGAAACCTTGTCGGCGCCCCCGCGTGGCGCGTACTCGACCCCAGGCTCGAACTGCTGAAGTCCTTGGGTGTCTCCGACGGCACGGGGGGAGCCCGGCTGCGAATCGGTGCCGGCGTTCGGCGACGGATTGGGAGCGGTCGGCGGAGCGGGTGCCGCAGGAGTCAATGGACGCCCATTCGGGCGAGGCTGGGGCTGTGCCACGGCTTCGCCGGCCTGACCCACGATGGCACTGCAAAAAACGAGGCGGCAAAAGGTCTTCGATCGCATCGGGGACTCGGCAGGTCGTTATTTCGTCTTCTGCGACGTGCCCGACTGAAGCGGCTTGACGCCCGGCATGGTGGGCCGTGTCGGGCGCGCCGACGGCGTCGGCTCGGTCACCGAATCGCCCGAAGACGGAGCGAGCGCGTGGCCGACGACGAGGGAGGCGAGAAGCGTGAGCGCCGAAACCACGACGACGCACGCTCCCACGAGAGCCCCCATCGCGACGAGAGTCCGCTTGAGCAGCATTCGGTTGTCCATCGGTGCGTCAGGCATGGCCGTCGTCATCTCGTCATTGGATGTTGTAATCGAGGTTGGTGTCCTGACCCTGCCGGTTCACCGACACGGTCAAGTGGTCGGCCGTGCGCAGTCGCGCGTAGGCCTCGAGCGCCTTTTCGGGGCTCGTCATGTCGAAGCCGTTGATTTTTTCGAGGCGGTCTCCGTTGTTCATGCCGAGCGTCCCGAGCAGGCTGTCTGGTTTGACCCCGAACAGCCGAATGCCAACGACCTTGCCGTTCTCCTGCTCGGGCACGATGCGCGCTTGGCGCATCAGCTCGGCTTGGTTTTCGAGAATCTTGTCGACGACGCTGCGATCGATATTGAATTCCGTCGCGCTGACCTTCTGAATGCCTTTCTTGATGTCGTCGGACACCCCGGGGCCGCCCGACGGCGGAGGGGCGGGCGGGGGCGCGGCCGCGCTGCTGGCGGCCGGAGGCGGCCTGAACATCTGAGATTGACACAGCTGACTGCCGCTCGTCAGCCAGACGCGGTCCCAACCGATGAACTTGACCGTCTTGCCGCCGAGATCTCCCCCACGCCGGCGCAGGACGCTCTTGCCCTTGTCCTGCGGCGTCTCGAGCGCCGCGAAGGACCAATCCGGGTCGGAGGACGCCGCGATGACCAGCACCTGTACGCCCTCGCACTCGGGGGCGCTGTACGGATCGCTCAGGTCCGGCGGGGGCGGCTCAGCCGCCTTCGCGTCCTCGATGAGCGCAACGGCGTTGAGAGGACCGGTGACCGAATCGAACGGGTTTCGAGAGAGGATGGACTCCGCGCTGGTGACGTGTCGACTCGACGACATCGGCGGCGGCGGCAGCCGTGCCGTGAGGGGGGGCACGGTGAGCTGCTTGTCGTCCGGAGCGAGGCTCGCACCGACGATTTGCATGATCCCCTGAGCATCGAGGAACGCGGCGATGGCCACCAAGACAAGGACCACCGCCCAGAAGTGCCTTTTGAGGAGCTTGTCGATGGCCATGCGGGTCGCGAACCGGGACAGGGTGCCCCGCGTTCAGTCTGCGAGGCACGTGCCAGGACAGAAACACTCGATGTTTCAATATGTTTCCAATTTGGATGGCGGCATCCTTCGCCAGCTTGGCGAGGGGCTCGAAGCGCGGCCGCCGACCGCTGACAAAATGTCAGCGCCCACCGGACGCTTTCATTCGGTGACCCCATCGAGCTTTCGGTAGATCGTGCGCGTGGAGATTCCGAGAAGCTGAGCGGCCAAGGACTTGTCGCCTCGGGTGTTGCGCAACGTTTCCCGGATGACGCGCAGCTCGATCTCCTCGAGCGGGGTTCCGATCTCGAACGTGAGCTGCGTCGTCGTGCTGGCCGAGGCAGTCGCGATGTGATCCGGCAAGTCCCCTTCGGCAAGCGCATCGCTGCGCGAGAGAACCACGGCCCTTTCGATCGCGTTCTCGAGCTCCCGGACGTTTCCAGGCCACGCGTAGTCGGCCAAACGCTCGAGGGCACCGCGGGTTGGTTGCAGCCGGGGCCGACCGTTCTTGGCGCAGTAAAGACCGAGGAAATGATCGACGAGCAGAGGGATATCTTCGCGGCGGGCACGTAACGGCGGAGCGGTAATCGCGATCACGTTCAGTCGATAGTACAGATCCTCTCGAAAACGCGAGGCAGCCACCTCGGCGACCAGATCCCGATTGGTCGCCGCCACGATGCGGACGTCGGCCTTCGCCGTATTGCCCCCAAGCGGCTCGTACTCGCCCTCTTGCAGCACGCGGAGCAACTTGACCTGCACGCTGGGCGAGAGCTCACCGATTTCGTCGAGGAAGAGCGTGCCTCCGGCAGCCTTGGCGAAGCGGCCGTCCTTTTTGGCCATCGCACCCGTGAACGCTCCCCGTTCGTGTCCGAAGAGCTCACTTTCGAGGATGGTCTCGGGAATGGCCGCGCAATTGACGGCGACGAACGGGCCCCGCGAGCGCGCCGAGCGCTCGTGAATGTAGCGCGCCAAGAGCTCCTTTCCGGTACCGCTTTCGCCGAGAACGAGCACCGTCGCCTGGCTCGGCGCCGCTTGCGTTGCGACGTCGATGACACGACGGAGCGCCTGAGAGCTGCCGATGATCTCGCGATGCGCCAAGCGCTTGATCTCGGCTTTGAGGGAGCGATTCTCGGCGACGAGCTTTTGCTTCTCCGCCGCCTTGCGAACGCTCTTGACAATCGAGACGCGCTTGAGCGGTTTCTCGACGAAATCGTAGGCGCCGTCGCGCATCGCGTTCACGGCCACCTCGACCGATCCGTAAGCCGTCATGAGGACGACCTCGACGTCGGGCACCACCTGCTTTACGGCACGCAGCAGCTCGAGTCCGGTCGTGCCCGGCATCATCAGGTCGCTGAGGACAACGTGCACCCGGTGCGACCGTACGAGCTCGAGAGCATGTTTCGCGTCGGGCGCGGAGAGCACCCGCATCCCTTCGCGTGCAAAGATCTTTTCGAGTGACTCGACGTTCGAGCGCTCGTCGTCGACGACGAGAACCGTAATCGCGTCGGCCAGCGGGTTGTCCCGAACCGGCTCGTCCGGAGCGACCGCAGCCGGTGTGGTCGCGACCGAGGCGACTCCGACCGGCGATGGCAGAGGAAAACTGGGCTTTTGCAGCACGGTGACAAGATGGCAGAGTAAAGACAGATCGTCAAAGAAGGGTCAGAACCGGAGACGGACGTGCTGGAGCCAGCGCAAGCCATCCGCTCTCAGGTCGAACCGCAACGTCGCGCGCGCGACTTCCTCGCCGCGTCCGTCGTAGAGGCCAGCCGAAAGGAGAGTCAAGGATTCGAGCGGCGCCAGGCCGCGCCACTCTTTGTGCCCGTTCAACTCGTACGGGCGCCCGTCGTCGCCGCGAAACGTGAACCGATACGGGATGCGCCCTTCATCCAAACGCCGCAGGCAGATCGTCCCGGCGACCGACTGACCCCTTGCGAGCCGCTCGGCGTCGATCGTCCCAGACAGCTGCCAGACCTTGTGGCTCACGAGACCGCGTAGGTCCGGCGTGGTCGCCGTCAAATCGACGCCGATCGCCAGCTCGTCGATGGGCGCGTCGAGCATCCAGTAATTTCCGGTCAGCCACTCCTGAAACGACGCGCCAGGCAAGGGAACCATGGCGGCTAGCCCGCACCGCCGGCGCCATCTTTCGCGCCTGATCCGTCGGTCAGCCGACGGACGACCTCGCCCGACGCCGCGGCGGCCGCGATCGGCTCGACGTCCGCGAGAACGACGTGGCCATACGCGACGTGCTCGGGCTCCTGAAGGACGGTGACTCCGGTTTCGCAAAGATCGAGGCAGGTCGACCCGCAGGCGCGCACGAGGTCCTTGGCCACGCCGCGGCGTGCAAGCTCCTCCTTCAGCCTCCCGAGGATCGCTTCGGATCCCTTCTCGGCGCACGATCCTTTCGGATGCCCGTCGGGCCGGCGGTTGGTGCACACGAAGAGGTAGCGCTCACGAAAAGGCATGGTCGACGATCCGAACGTGACGCGGCCCCGCGAGCGGCGTCAAGCGGGGTCTTCCGTGCGCCCCGGGGTTCGAGGCCACTCCCACCTTGCGCTTCGGCCCCGACCAGACGATCCTCGGCCCCCCATGAACGCGCGAATTCTTGCTCTCGTGATTTCACTCCTTCCTGCCGCAACCGCTTTGGCGTGCGGCGGGGCCAACGACAACCTTCCACCTCCGCCGCCTCCGCCGCCACCGCCGCCGGCTACGGCATCGGCGGCGCCCTCCGCCTCAGCCGCCCCGCCGCCGGCTGCGACCGCCGCTCCCACGCCGCCGCCGCCCGTCGAGTTGACCGAGGGATCGGCTAGCCCCGATCCCGCCCCTCCGACGCCGACCGTCACGTTCATCTCCCCGACGAAAGACCAGGTCGTGCCGACCGCCAAGGCGTCGGACCTCGAAATCAAGCTCGACGTCAAGAATTGGAAGACGGCGCCGGGCGACGCCCACGTTCACTTGATCTTGGACGCGCTGCCGTACAAGCCCATCTTCGATCCCAAAGCCCCCATCAAGATCTCCGATCTGGCCGGCGGACAGTCGCTCGCGGAAGGTCAGCACGTCCTCGCCGCGTTTCCGAGCCGCGCGAACCACGAGAGCGTCAAAACCAAGGGAGCCGTCGCGCTGCTGGAGTTCTGGGTGGGCAAGAAGGGCGAAAAGCAGCAGGACATCTCGAAGCCAACGCTCATCTACAGCCGTCCCAAAGGCGAGTACAAGGGCGACATGGCCAACCACGTGCTCGTCGACTTCCAGATCGCGAACACGACGCTCGCACCGGGCAAGAACCACGTTCACATCACGGTCAGCGGCCCCGGGATCGACGGCGAGAAGACCTCGGACGTGACCAAGTTCGGAGCCCCGTACTACCTCGACAACTTGCAGGACGGCTTGTACTCGGTGAAGCTCGATTTGCTCGGCGCCGACGGAAAGGCGTACCCGGGGACGTGGAACATGACGACGCGACAATTCGCCGTCTCCCATACGGCCTCGGCCACGCCGCCCGCGCCGGCCGCGCCCGCGGGCCCGACTCCTTAGACCGTGCTCCACAGCCTGCCGCGCGATTCGATGCGGCGGTCGGTCGCGCGGACCGTCGCCGCGTATGGGGCCGAATGGCTTTCGTCGCGTCGAATCGCTCGCGGCGGCATCCGTGCCGGCACGGCCCGGCGAAACCTGGGGCGCGCCTACGAACGTCGAGCCGTAGAGCGTGTAGGATAAAGGCCCGTGCAGTTGCTAGCCATCGTCCAGTCGGCGACGGCCGCGGTGGATCTGTTCGCGGCACTCGTGCTGGCGCTGACTTTCCTGCGCCACCGTACCGATCGTGAGTATTCGCTCGCGGGGCTGGTCGCGCTCGCCGCGGCGCTGCATGCGGCCGGCACCTGCCTTTCGACGCACCCGGTCTCGGGTGTGTCCGCGACCCTGGCCCATTCCACCGCGTCATCGGGTCTGGTCGTGGCGCTGCCGCTCGCCGTTCATTTCGCGATCGAATACTCGGCCGTCCCCGCACCGCGAGCTGTGCTCGCGGCCATTTACGGCGCCGCGGCCCTCGTCGGGGCGGTCGACCTCAGAGGGCCGCTCGGGGGGCGAGGGGCTCGCGGTTCGCGGTTCTTCTTCGAGGTGCCGGGCGCGACTTCGCACGCGCTCGTTCGAACCGACACGCTCGTCGCAAGCACCGCCGCCGTCCTTGCGGCCGCGGCCGTCTGCGTGCTCGTTGGACGCCCGCACCCGGACGGTCGCCGCGAAGGACTCGCCGTCGTCGCCGGAGCGGGCGTGCTGCTCGCGACGGCCATTCACGACGTGGCGGTGGCGAGCGGGGCGATCTCGTCCGGGACCCTGGTCGACGTCGGGCTCACGGCGTTCGTCGTGGGCATCGCGACCACGCCAAGCGCGCGCTACGCGCAAGTCTCGCTCGATCTGGATCGAAGGACCCGGGAGCTTCGAACGCGGACCAGCGAACTACGGCGCTCGTACGAAGAGCTTCGCACCGCTGAAGAAGAGCTCGTCAAGAAGGAACAGCTCGCGGTCGTCGGCGAGCTCGCGGCCGTCATCGCGCATGAAGTTCGAAACCCCCTCGCGATCATCTCCAACGCGGTGGCAGGCCTACGCAAGCAAGCCATGTCGCGCGAAAACTACGACGTCTTGCTCGCGATCCTCGATGAAGAGACGAGCCGTCTCAACCGATTGGTCACGGATCTGCTTCGGTACGCCCGCCCGGTCAACGTCCAGCGCACGTACGTCCCCCTCGAGGACTTGCTCGAGCGGGCCCTCGCACTCGCCGACACGGGCACGAAGAGCATCCGCATGGGCCTTACGATGGAGGTCGACGAGGGGCATTACTGGGGCGACGCAAACCTGTTGCGTCAAGTATTCGACAACTTGATCGACAACGCCGTGCAAGCCATGACCGTCGGCGGCAGCCTGACGATCTGCGTCCGCGCGGCCATCGAGGGAGGACTCGACGGGCTCGCGGTGGACATCATCGACACAGGCGAGGGCATGGACACGCAGGTGCGGTCCCGCGCGCTGGACCCGTTCTTTACGACGCGCCCGAGCGGCACGGGTTTGGGCCTTGCCATCGTGGACCGTATCGTCGAGGCACACGGCGGGCATCTGTCCATCGACAGCCGCGCCGGCGAAGGAACCACCGTGACGGTGTTTCTGCCACGGCATTCGGCGAATGAGCCACCGAGAACCCTGCACACAGGGCCGCAGGACGGAAGCGACGCCAGCGCATGAGCCGCGACGCAAGGCGCGCGAACGACACGTTCGGCAAGGCTCTCTGCCCGTCGACCCCACGCGGCTTGACTCCGAACGTCAAGCGCCCTCATACACGGGGTCCGCGTGATGGGGCTCGACCGCGGAGTTTACGAGCCGGTAAGCCCATTTGCGATTCCGTCACGCGAACGTAACCCCATCTCGATAGAGGGCACCCATGGCGCGCATCTTGGTCGTCGAGGACGAAAGCGATATCCAGGAGGTCCTCGAGTACAATTTGAAGCGCGACGGTCACGACGTCATGTTGACCTCGACCGCGAAGGATGGCCTGCGCCACGCACGCGAGCGCCGGCCCGATCTGGTCCTGCTCGACTTGATGCTTCCCGACGGTTCGGGAACGGACCTGTGCAAGTCGCTGCGCCAGGACTCCGCCACGCGCGGCGTACGGGTCATGATGCTCACCGCGAAGGGTGAGGAGATCGATCGGGTGCTCGGCTTCGAACTCGGCGCCGACGACTACGTGGTCAAGCCCTTCAGCGTGCGCGAGCTTTTGTTGCGCGTTCAGGCCGTCCTGCGTCGCACGACGTCCGACGAGACCGGCGAAACGATGCAGTTCGGAATCCTTCGCGTCGACCGCGGCGCGCACCGCATCTGGGTCGAGGGCCAAGAGGTGGAGCTTACCGCGCTCGAGTTCAAGCTACTCGTCACGCTTCACGACCGCCGCAACCGCGTTCAGACTCGTGACGCGTTGCTGAGCGACGTTTGGAAGATCGACGCGGACGTTACGACCCGCACCGTCGATACGCACGTCAAACGGCTGCGCGAAAAGCTCGGATCCGCTGGGATTTACATCCAAACTGTGCGCGGCGTAGGTTACCGGTTCGCCGAGCGGCCGGACGAGGTCAGTTGACGGCCACCGGCCCGGCCCCCCGCTCGGCCGCCTCTCGACGAGCGGCCCAACGAAATCAACGGACGACGACTGCGCCCCTGTACATCCCCATCCCGCATTGGAACGTCAACGTGCGAGCGGTGTCGGTGGGCACGTCGATCGCGACCGATTGATGCAGCGGCAGCGATTTTGTGACTTTCAAATCGGGAAATACGACCTCTGTCGCGCAGGTCTTGTCCGTCGTCCGCACGAAGGTGACGCTCGCCGTCGACCCGGGCCCGCCCTTCGGCAAAGGCAGTGAACGCGGCGAAAATCCTTGCTCGTCCGCGACGACGCGCAGACCTCCGGTCGAACGCTCCACATCGGACGGTCGTGACTCGCACGCCGCGACGCAAGCCGCGCATCCAACCGTGGCCGTCGCGAGCGATTCGAGGATCCATGAGCGGGCCCTGCGTACCCAAGTACGCGGAGCGAGACTCACCGGCGCATCGAATCGCCCGGCCAAGGGTCACCCGCTCTCAGTCCGCGTCGTCCGCGTCGGCTGCGTCGGACGCGTCGGACGCGTCGGCAGTCGCATCGGATTCGACGTCGGGAGCCGCGTCGGCTGCGTCGGACGCGTCGGCAGTCGCATCGGATTCGACGTCGGGAGCCGCGTCGGCCGCGTCGGCCGCGTCGGACTTGGCGTCCGAGGCCGCATCGGAGGATTCGACGTCGGCGGTCGCGTCGGTCGCGTCGGTCGCGTCGGGAGTCGCATCGAGCTCTACGTCGGCGGTCGCGTCGGCCGCGTCGGACCCGGCATCCGCGGCAGCGTCGGTGCCGGTTTCAGCCCCCGACTCGGCGACGGTGCCCGTCTCGGACGGACCGTCTGTCCCGCTGTCGCCGCTGGGACCGCTGGTGGTGCTGCTGCTGCAGCCGACGGCGATGAAAAGAAACGAAAGCGAAAGTGACCTCAAGACCTGATGCGAACGCATGAGTCCTCCTCCACGTATTAAAAAAGTATCCGGCCACCTCAGTGGGTACCGGACACGCGTATCTAGCAGGCGGCCGCATTGTTGCCAGGATGTAACACACCACGCTTTCGCTTTTTCTTTCACCGAGAGCGCGCCCGCGAGACGAATGCACCACGATGATAGCGGTGTGACGCGTTGACTCCCTCCGATCCGCCGCTCGTCGGCTCGGCGCGCGATTGCATGCAGCGCGCGCTCGAGAACCTGTCTCGGCGCCAATCCCCCGATGGAGCGTGGTCGGGCGACTACGGCGGACCGATGTTCCTGCTGCCGATGTACGTTGCGCTGGCGTACGCGGCCGGCGCGATTCCCGAGCGGCATCGAGCCGGATTCGTCGACTACTTTCGAAATGTCCAAGGGCAAGGCGATCGGATCGGCCTGCACGCCGAGGACCGGCGCGGGTCGATGTTCGCCACGGTTCTGGGCTACGTGGCGCAGCGCTTGTTGGGCGTCGGGCCCGACGAGCCCCGGATGATCCGACTGCGGGCGTGGATCCACCGCGAGGGGTCGCCTCTCGGCACCCCATCGTGGGGCAAGTTCACGCTCTGTCTGTTGGGCCTTTACGACTGGCGCGGAATCCACCCGGTCCTGCCGGAGCTGTGGCTGCTCCCGCCAGAAGTCGCATTTCACCCGCGGCGGCTCTGGTGCCATTGCCGGCAAGTGTACCTGCCCATGGCGTGGCTTTACGGCCGCCGGGCCACCGTCGCCGAAAACGCGCTCATCCGCGCCTTGCGTGACGAGATCTACGGAGCCAACGTTTACCCGCGCATTGCCTGGGCGGCACACCGGGACACGCTCGCCGCGACGGATGCGTACCGTCCCCTGAACGCCGTCCTTCGAGCGGCGAACGGCCTCCAGGACCTCTTCGAGCCCATTTGCCCTGCGCCGTTGCGACGGTACGCCATGGATCGCGTCCTCGATCACGTGCGCTACGAGGACCGCGCGACCCAGTGGATCGACATCGGGCCGGTGAACAAAGTGCTCAATGGCTTCGTCCACCACTTCAACGAGCCGGGCGGCGACGATTTTCGGCGCGCGTTCGCCGCGTGCGAACCGTATCTATGGCCCGGCCACGACGGCACGAAGATGCAGGGCTACAACAGCAGCAAGCTCTGGGACACGGCGTTCGCCATCCAGGCTGCGCTGGCCGCCGGTGCTCTGCACTCTCACGGATCGCACCGCGCCATGGTCGAGCGTGCGCACGGCTACCTGCGCGACAATCAGATCCTCGAGGACGTCCCGGATGCGGAGCGTTACTACCGTCACGCCTCTCGCGGCGGCTGGCCCTTCTCCAACCGGGCGCACGGATGGCCCATCACCGACTGCACGGCCGAGGGACTCAAATGCGCGCTCGCCCTCGAGGGCCAAACCGCCGCGGGCATTCCCGAAGCCCTGCTGCAGGACGCCGTCGCCTTGATTCTGTCGTGGCAAAACGACGACGGAGGATGGGCGACCTACGAACGGCAGCGCGGAGGCGCATGGCTCGAGCTTTTGAACCCCTCCCAGGTGTTCGGCGACATCATGGTCGATTCTTCGTACGTCGAGTGCACGAGTGCTTGCCTTCAGGCGCTCGTCCGAGCGCGCATCCGGTTCAGGGAGACCCCCTTGGGCGAGCGAATCGACCGAGCCGTGAAACGCGGGGCGCGCTTTCTTCGCCGCGCGCAGCGTGCCGACGGCAGTTTCGAGGGATCCTGGGGCGTCTGCTTCACGTACGGGACATGGTTCGGCGTCAGTGGACTGCTGGCGGCCGGCGTGGAGCCCAGCGATTCGGCGATCGATCGTGCGTGCGCCTTTCTGGTTAGCAAACAGCGCGCCGACGGTAGTTGGGGAGAGCACGGCGATTCGTGCCGCGAGCGGCGATACGTCGAGGCCCCCGAGGGGGGGGCCGCCCAAACGGCCTGGGCGTTGTCGACGCTCGTTCGCGCACGACATGCCAGCCGGCCGGCGCAGGAGAGCGCGGTCCGATGGATCGTGGCTCGGCAACGACACGACGGAGCATGGCCTCGCGAACCGCTCGTCGGGGTCTTCAACAAGACGTGCTTGATCAACTACGACAACTACCGCCACTATTTCCCGCTGTGGGCCGTAGCCGAGTGGTACGCTACGGCCGCGTAGCCGCGATTCGGTCGGTGATGCGCGCCAGCATCTGAAGGACGGTTGCGCGCGGGACCTTGACGCCCGCCCCGTCCTTCTCCAGACGATCGAGCGTCGCGTCCGCGAGGTCGGCGGAAAGCGTCGTGAATCCGACGAAGCCCCGCGGCGCCCCACCCCGCTCGAGCGCAGCGATGTATGCGCGAGCCTTGTCCATGTCGGCGCGGGCGATCGCGAGAACCTCCGACCGGGCAACCGTCGACGGCACGTAGGCGCGTCCGTCCACCGCGTCGGCCGATTCGTCCTTGAGGATATTCACGAGCTGCAGCCCTTCGCCGAAGGCGACCTGATTTTCCACGAGTGTCGCGCGAACCGCCTCGAGACTTGGCGCATCGTGCACGAAGAGCTCCGTCAGAAGCTCGCCGACAATTCCGGCAACGGCGTAGCAATACGCGCGCAGCTCTTCGAGACAACCAAGGCGCAGGCCTCCGGCTTCGTCCATGCCCGCGACCGTCGTGCGCATGCCCCGAGCGGTGCGGCTTGCGTGATCGAGCAGGATTTTCTGAGTCGCGAGATCCAGGCGCCCGACGTTTTCGAGCACCTCGGGCATCGCCCTCAAAAGATCGAGACACGATTGGTTCTTCGTCGGCGGATGCGCCAACCATGTGCGAGCGTGCTCGGCCGAACGCGCCTCGGAAGGGTCGCCGAGAAGGGCCGCAAAGTTGTCGAGTGCCGTCACCCTCGCAGGCCGCGACCAGAGTTCGGCATCCTCGAGCGTGTCGGCGATGCGAAAGAGCAGGTAGGCCAGGCAGGTGCTCCGCCGAGTCGGTTCCGGAAGAAGCGGAATCGCCAACGCGAACGTGCGGCTCGTCTTCGTGAGCAGTTCATCGAGAGAAACAGGCATTCGCCAGAGCCTCCTCGGCGGTGGTGGTGTTCGCGAGCACAGAACGTACGATGGGGTTTCTCGGAACCCGCAGCTATCCGCCATACTATCGTTTTGAACGTGGGCGATCGCCGAAACCGGCGCAAACGCACTTACGCACATGAGCGAACGCACGGACGTTGTCATCGTCGGGGGAGGATTTGTCGGACTGGCCACCGCCGCGGCGCTCGACGACGCCGGCGTTCGCGTGACCCTCCTCGAGGCGCTCGCCGGGCCGAACCCGGCGTTCCGTGGCGAGTTGATTCACCCGAGGGGCGTGCGCGCGCTCGCGTCGCTACGCTTGGTGGATCCGCTGCTTGCCGCGGGAGCCGTGCGCGTACGCGGGTTCGCGGTCTTCCCCCCACGACGCGCCGATCCCATCACGCTGCCGTACCCGACCGATCGGCTGTCGGTCGAAGGGACCGGGCTCGCGCTCGATCATGCGACGTTGGTCGATGCTATGCGCCAGGCCCTCGCGAACCGGCCGCGCATCACGTTGATCCGCGGCGCACGCGTCGAGGACGTCGTTTCGAGGGGCGAGCGCATCGTGGGCGTGCGCTTGAGCGGCGGCCGCGAAACCCGCGCCGGACTCGTCGTGGCCGCGGACGGGAGACACTCGCGGATCCGAAGATTGCTGCGAATCCCGACGACCACCGAGCTTTTATCGCATTCGGTCGCGCTCGGATTCGATGGCGACGTCCTCGTCCTGCCGGCCCATGGCCATGTGTTCGTCGATGCCCCCGGACCCACGCTCGCCTATCCGTGCGGTCCGGAGCGCGTGCGGATGACCATCGACGTGCCTCTCGCCCGAGCGAAAGGACGCGCCGAGCTCCAGACCACCCTGCGGGAGTGCTACGCGACGCAGCTCCCCGACCGGATGCGACGATCCATGATCGAAGCTCTCGACCGCGACGGTCTGGCGGGCGCGGCCAACCACGCCATATCGACCCGCGCCTGCGCCGTGCCGGGCGCCGTTCTGGTCGGCGACGCCGGCGGATGCTCGCACCCGATCACCGCGACCGGCATGACGACCGGCATGCACGACGTGGTGACCCTCGCTGCCGCCATCGCGCAATACGGGCTGACCGACCGCGCGCTATGCCGCTACCAGAGACGCCGGTATCGCTTCGTACGTGCCCGCGAGGCCTTCACACACGCTCTGTACGACGTGTTCCGCGGAGCGGACAGCGGAGCCCTCGCTCTGCGCGAGGGAATGTTCGCATACTGGTCGGCGAGCGGACGCGCACGGAGCGCGTCGATGAGCGTGCTCTGCGGCGACGACGAACGCGTCGCGACGTTCGCCCTGGAATACGCGCGGGTGGTCGCGACCTCGACCTCGATGATCGTCGGACGCGGGATCGCGGATCGAAGGGCCGGTGCGATGTTGGCCGAGCTCCGATCCATGCTCGGGGCGGCCGGCGGGGCACTCGACGTCGCCCTCGAAAAAGCGTCGTCCGCTCTGGCTCTCCAGCAAACGAAGAACCTCCGGACGCCGTCGGATCGGACGGCCCCGGCCGGCGGGCGTTCGAGGGGCAGGATCCGCGAGAGCCAACCCGAAACACCCGGGACCGCGCACCCCTGAACGACGTCGACGAAGGGCCGTCACGACGACGCGTGTACCCCGGCCACCGCGAGCCGCCCGGCGCGAGGGGGCGCGAAGGCACCCCAGGCCACGAAGGTGTGTACACTGCGCTGCCCGCCCGTTCGGGCGACCGGCATGCTCGACGCGCTTTGCGGCTTCACGGTTCGACATCGAAAGTCCATCCTGGCGTTCGCCGGCCTGTGGTTCGCCCTGGCCGTCACGGTCCTATCGTCGGGAGTCGGCCGGCTGTCGACCGGTTCCATCCGCGGGCTGGAATCCGATCGCGCCGGTCGGATCGTCGACGGGATCCTCCGACGCGCGCCCGACACATCGTTCATCGCGGTCTTCACGTCGTCCACGCTCGACCCGACGGGCGACGCATTTCGCGACGCGATGCAGGTCGCGCTCTCGCCTTTGGCACACGACTCGAGGGTCGGATCCATCACGACGCCGTATAACGCCGGGTCGCTTCGCGCGTTCGCCATGACTAACGAGCGGGCGCACGCGGCCTACGCGTACGTCTCGGTCGGGGGCGACTTCCGTCAAGCCGCGCACGCGTATCCGGCACTGCGCCGTGAGCTTCGTTCGGATACCCTGTCGATCACGTGCACCGGCCGCCTGCCGTTCGCCCGCGACCTCGACGAGACGCTCGAGCACGATCTACTTCGCGCCGAGGCCATCTCCCTGCCGGGTTGCGTGCTGCTGCTGTGCGTGGTCTTCGGGACCGCGGTCGCGGCCTTGCTGCCCGTCTGCGTCGGCGCGCTGGCGGTCGCCAGCGGCTTGGCGTCGGTCCTGTTGCTGTCGCGCTTCATCGATCTCGCTCAATACACACTCAACGTGTGTTCGCTCATCGGCCTGGGCGTCGCAATCGATTACTCGCTCTTCATCGTGAGCCGGTACCGCGAGGAGCTCGCGGCGGGACACGACACCGTGGCCGCACTTCGGCTGTCGGTGATTCGGGCGGGACGCGTCGTCTTGTTCTCCGGCTTTGCGGTGATGGTCGGTCTCTTCGGACTGCTCTTCTTCTCGCGCTCCTATCTGATGGGCATGGGGATCGGCGGAGCCATCGTGGTCGGCTTCTCCGTTCTCTTCGCGCTCACGTTCTTGCCGGCGCTCTTGGCCGTACTCGGCCCGAGAATTCACGCCGGCCGCGTGCCCTTCACGCGCAGGCGAGCGGCTACCGGCGGTTTTCGGCGTGCCGCGCTGTGGGTCATGAAACGCCCGATCGCCGTGCTCCTGCCGTGCCTGCTGTTGCTTGCGTGGATGGGCGCGCCCTTCGCGCATTTGCGGATGGCGGCTTCGGACGTCCGCATTCTGCCGCTCGATACCGAAGCGCGGCGAGGCTACGAGCTCATCCGAGTCGACTTTCCGGACGCGGCCGCCAACCACGTTCTCGCCGCCGTCGAGTTCCCCGGCGCGCCGGCTCTCAATCGCGCCCGCATCGAAGCGCTCTACGACTTCACCCACCGAGTCGCCCACCTGCCGTTCGTTACGAACGTCCAAGGCATCGTCGACCCGAACGAATCGCTCGAACGAGAGAAATGGGCGGATCTGCTGCTTTCGCCGCCCCCGGCGCTTGCCGCGATCATCGACCTTGCCAAACAAATCAGCGTCGGCAGCCGCGCGGTCTTGGTGGACATCACGACCGACCGACCGCCCGAGAGCGAGCAGGCTCGGTCGATCGTCGCCGCCCTACGCGATCAGCGCCAGGTCGGAGATGGCACTGTCTACGTCGGCGGCCAGACGGCAACCGACGTCGACACGACCCAATACATCCGCGAGCGATTTCCTTACGTCGTCGGATCCGTCGTCCTCGTGACCTACGTGGTCCTCTTTTTCCTGCTCGGGTCCATCCTGCTACCGCTCAAAGCGGTCCTGATGAATTTCCTCTCGATGGCCGGATCGTTCGGCGCGCTCGTTTGGATCTTCCAGGAAGGGCATGCTTTCGTCCACACGCCCCGGCCCGTCGAACCGGCGCTTCCGGTGCTTCTCTTCTGTACGCTGTTCGGCCTCTCGATGGACTACGAGGTCCTGATGCTGACCCGCATGAAAGAGGCGTACGATCGCACGGGAGACAACCGCACGGCCGTCGCGACGGGTCTCGAAAAAAGCGCGGGGCTCATCACGAGCGCCGCCGCCATCATGGTGTGTGTTTTTGCGGCGTTCGCGCTCGCACAAATTGTGGTCATCCAAGCGGTCGGGTTCGGCATGGCGTTGGCCGTTGCGCTCGATGCCACCATCGTTCGGGTCCTGGTGGTCCCGGCGACGATGCGCCTTCTCGGGCAAGTCAACTGGTGGGCGCCACGTCCCTTGGCGCGTCTGGTCCGGGCGGTCGCCTTGGGCGAGCGGCATTGATCGGCGAGATCGGCGAGCGGCTACTGGATCGGGCCGTACCCGAAGAAGAGCGTGAGCTGCCGCACGACGTCGAGGTTCGAGGCATAGGCCGTGAGCATCGTCGCGGCGTATTGAGCGCTCTGCGCGGTATTGGCGATCGAGTTGCCCTGGGCGTCCACCGCGTAGGTGAGTTCGCCCGAGACGGGGTCGGGGGTGCCCACCACCTGGTAGGCGATTTGAGCGAGCGTGTTGGCGTACTGGATCATGCGCGCGCCGATGGTCTTGGCGACGTCGAAGCCGATGGCCGGATTCACGACTTCCGTTCCGTAGTTTTTTGCGACGTACTCGATGCCGGTGAGCGGATCCCGGTAGGCGACCAACTGATCGGTCGGGATCGACAGACTCGCGGCGTCCCCAGGCGAAAAGATGCGCATCTGATCGATGAGATTCATCGTCAACGTCGTGGGCCCGAACCAGAAGAGGGAGATGAGCGCCGGGTACTCCTGCTCCCAGCCCACCAGTGGGTCGAGCAGCACGGATCCGGCCGGGTACGCCAGCGAGGTCGTCGTCGTGTCGGTCGGATCGTATTTGTCCCACGGGAGGTATTGCACCGGGGTGAGCGCACCGCCCGTGGTCGCCGGCATCGAGTACGGCGCAAGCGTGAAGATTTGGGCCACGGTGCCGGAGGCCATCACTTGCGTCGCACTCTGGTTGGCCATCAGGTTGGCGAACAAACGTCTTATCTGATTCGGATACACCGACGCAAAGTTCAGGTTCTTGTAGCGACCGTCGACGTAGTCGTCCTCCGAGTTGAGCACGAACTGGTTGTAGGCCTCGGTCAGGTACATGGGAGCCAGGACTTTTTCGTAGTAGCTCCCGACCTGCGATTGGTATTCGGACCACCAGTAGCCTTGGGTGTAGTCGTAGTTGTTCTCGATGTATCGGCCCTGACCGTTTCCGAGGGCGACGTTGATCAGACTGATCGGTGCCGTCAGCGAGTTCGCGTTGCCGAGTTGCCACGCCCCCCCCCACGCGTTCGGCGGACCGCCGGTGGCCGGTGTTCCCGCCGGAGTCACGACGTAGGATCCCGGCGCTGGCCGCGTCATCGCTCGAACGAACATGGCGAGGCCGTCGTCGCCGGCCATCGCCAAGGGCATGAGCTCTCCCGGCACGCTCGTCGCAGCGGCACCGTCGAGCTCCACTCCGAGTGCGAGGGTCTTGACGAGTTGTTGGACCTTGTCGAAATAGCGAGTCTCGATGCGCTTGACGACCGCGTCGGTGTTGAAGAGCACCAGACTGCGTCGAAAGTTGTTGAAAATGTAGCGGTTCTCGTAGGTCGAGATGAAAAACTGCATCTGTTCGTACGAGTCGGCGCCCGCATCGAAACGAAACAGGGGCACGTTGCCGACGTCCGCGTACTCGTCTCCACCAAACATGTACGGGTGCCGAACCCGCCCTGCGAATGACGGATTCGCCTGCTGCCGCGCTTTGGGTAGACCACTGTCCACCGCGAAATTGGCTACGAGGTCGGGCCGAACGGCGGTGACCGCGGAGGAATACTTGTCGACGGTCAGCATGTCGCGGGTGGCCACATAGTCGAGGTCGGGCCCGCTGCACTGCTGAGCCAGAGGGTCGCTCGGATCGCCGGTCCAACCGGGCCGGGGCGTGCAGGTTCCGAGAATCGGGTACTTGTCGGCGTACGTGCTGTAGTGATTGCCGCCGATCGAATTGCCGAAGACTCCGTTGAATCCGTCGAGCGCCAGAAGGTAGTCGAGACCGCCCCGGCCGCCTTCGGCGACGCCGCTGGCTTCGGTGTACGTCATGTTGGTTTCGACGTCGCAGAGGTCGGCGTACCCGAACCGCATCGCCGCCTTGTCGTACGACCCAATGTCGTTCATGTCTTGGGTCTGGTCGCCCGGGTAGTCCATGACGCTCGTCGAGCCCCACTTCCAAATGAAGTCGTTCGCTTCCTGGTCGGTCACCGGATCCACCCAACGCGGCCCCACGCACGTGCCCCCGCTCGCCTGAGGCGTGGTGGCGTCGAGCGTGCCCGGATACCCGCAATAATGCTCGGTCCCATTCTGCGTCCGAAGCTGCCAGTATTCGGTGTGGTAGTTGAGCGCGTCAAAGCTTCCGGCGAAGTTGTGGCGAAGTCCCATCGAATGGCCCATCTCGTGGGCGATGACCGACAGGTGCAGCTGTTGGCGGATCCACGCGTAAAGCGCGGCATCGCGCGAGACGTTCGCCGCCGCGCTGCCGGAGGTCGGCGCCGGAAAGAGCATTTGCGCCTGCCGAGCGAGACCCACGAGCGAGTCCGGCTCCGGAACGCCGTCGTCGATGCTCATGTCCTTCTGGACGAGCGCCGTGTTGATGATGCCGTTGCTCCATTTGCGCAGCTGCGGATCCAGGCCCTGCAGCGGAGAAGCCAACGCCAACGTGGTCGGAGAACCGGCGATCGGTTCCTGGGGATTGAACCCAGCCCATTGCAGCACGTCGGGAGTGACGAGCTGCGTTTCCCACGTCGAGCCGATGAGCTGCCCGCGGATCGCCTCGAACTGAGAGTCCATCGTCGGGCCTAGAGCGCTCAGGTTCGTGGCCGCCACCTGGCGCTGGATCGGAAGCGGCAGGCTGGACTTCGTCTGTTGTGCCAAAAGCCGCAGTGCGTTGCCGTTGACTCCGGAGAATGCCGGCGACGACGTCGCGACGCCCGCGGTCGACAGGCCGTTCTGTTGGGCCATGGATGTGTCGATCGAATTGATGCGCGACGCGATCTCGGCCGTGGACAAAACCGAGGGCGAGTACTGGGCCAGCCCCATTTGGCTCCCCGAAGCCCATTGACTCAGGTACTGGCCGTCGGCGATCTGCTGGTTCGTAATCTCTCCGTTGAGCCAGCGAATGAGATCTTCGATGCTCTGCGAAGCGGTGTCGAGCACGGCGATCCACTCGTTGATGCTCGACTGGACCTTTTCGCCGGTGAGCGGATCGTCGAAGTCGACGTCAATGCCCCACGCCGATGGGAGCTGGGGGTTCGCGATGAGATCCACCACGTTGTAGCGCAGGTCTCCCAGGCGAACCGCCAGGCCCGCGGCGCCGCACGCCGGGCTGTCGCCTTGGACGACCGGATTGTGACAGAGGACAAAAATGTCCGGGATCGTCAATCCGTTTTGCTGATCGGCGAGCAGCTGGGCTTCGGTGGTCAGAACCTGCGTTACAGGCGCGACGACGCCATTCGCCTCGACGACCACAGGCGCACCGACGCGATTCGCCTCGACGACCTTGCCGAGCTGCACGGCGCGCTTGACGGCGATGTTCCACGAGTTCAGCGCTTCCGACGTCGTCGCGAACAGATCGGGGTCCGCGGTCGGACCGATGTAAAACGGCGTCGTCTTGGTGTTTCTGAGGTAAAGCGGAATGTCGCACTTGTTGGTGAACTCGTCGCACCGCGAGCCCGGATTCACGACGTCGCCGGCCGCGTCTTTGAACTCGCATTCGTCTTCCGTCCCATCCTGGTCGGTATCGCGGTGCACGTTGGCGCCGACGCCGCTCTTCGTGAAGGGCTGACCGGCCGGGTCCGGAATCGGCAGCCCGGTCACGGAGTCGAACAGGTAGTTGCCACTCGCGTCGACCTGGTAGTTTTGCACGTTGCCGTTGGCGTCGCGCCACGCGTCGATCGCGCACTGCGTGCCGGTGATATGGCTCCCCTGCCAGATGTTGTACCGGGTGATGAAGCGGTTCCAATTCTGGTCCAGGATGCCGTAGTTTTGCGTGTACCCGAATCGGTCGACGGTGAAGAACCCGAAGGCGTTCATCTTGTTTCCGTCCCAATTCTCAGGCTCGTAATCGTCGTCGACCACCTTTTTGAACGAAAGGCGGATGGTGACTTCGGCGGGGTCGCAGGTAATGGCCGGATAGCTGCCAAAGAGCCAGCACACCGGGATGTTTCCGTAGGGCGTATTGACGATCTGCGGATTGGCCGTGAGCATCGTCGTCACGTCGAAGTAGCCATCCTCCGCATTGAAGACCGGAGCGTTCGGATCGCTCGGGTCCTCGATGTAGTACGACACAGGGCTGTACGTCAGGCCGTCGAGGGCGGCGCCGACGGAAAAGAGGTCGAAGTCGTAGGCGTCGGTGACGAGGTTCTTCGACCAGTCCACGCGGAAGTACTGCCGTTCGTACCATGGACGATCGGTCGTGTTCTCCACGATGACATTGAGCTGCTCGCCGGTCTGCAAATTGTAATCGTGAATGATGTCGAATTGGCTCTGGATGTTGAACTCCGCGACAATCTGGCCGTCCGTCGTGCTGGTGGCGCCGTTGTAGCCGCTGTTTGCGATGCGGTCGTAGGTCAGGCGAGCCACGAGAAGATTCTCTTGAATCTCCCACTTGACCCGGGCCAGCGACCCGATGGCCTGAAACATCGCGAAGTCTTGTCCGAGGCCGTACGGTTCGCCGATGATCCGAGTTCCAAAGTAAAATTCCGGATCGTCGGCCGGATCGCTCAGGTTCGGGCCCACGAAGAAACCCTTGTCGAGCGCGCCGGCCTGCACGCGATTGATCGGCGGTCGGGACTCCGCGCAGCTGCTCGACAGGGCGCACACCGAGCCCACGAGAACGAAGAAGGCGAGCCACCTCAAGAACTTCAACTTCATGTTTCCCGATCTCCCTCGAGCGCCGCACTTTGGCTCATCCATACCCAACCACGCGGTTGCCTATCGGACACTTTGGCCCACGAGCCGGGCCTCGCGCGCACTGCGCGCCGCTTCGATCGAGTCGCCGACGCGTGCGCGGTCCTTGGCGCCGCTCATCGAGCGTTCCCAGATTTTGTCCAGGTTCGCCGTTACGTCGACGAAGAGGCACGCATTCGGGCTCCAAAACGCGTTGTCCTCGCCGCCGAGGAATGGCGAGCGCAACTGGCCGTTCATGCCGACGACGTTGGCGAGATCGTAGTAGCCGGCGCCCAGCGACACCTCGTCCATCAGTTCGTAGTCGACCGACGCCACGAACCAGAAGAACTGGGTGAATTGCTCGTCGTTCACGCGCGAGACGCTGGCCGGGCCCGTCAGTGTGGCCACCGACGAAGGAGGAGGAATGTAGTGCCACTGGTCGATCCAAATGGCGGTCGCGGCGACTCCGAGCCTGGGCAGGATCTGCAGGCTCGCGTCCGCGATGGAGAAAAGAGCGTCCTTCGTCAGAGGGTACCCGGTCAACTGATCGCTCAGGGACGAGGCCCCCGAGTCCGTCTGGGAAACCATCTGGAAGTTGCCGTAATCGGTCGCCGTGATCGCGTGCGTGAACGGGTGAAGGTAGACGAAGCTCAGGCCCAGGCGCGCCGAGTTGAACGCGGGCGCGTCATCGCCGCGGAGGGGAATTTTTTGGGACAGGGCCGCGAGACCGCCGAGCGTCACGTAGATGCCCGAGCCCTGGCTCGCTGCGGACGTGGGCCAGAGCGCGCGAAGCCCGAGTGACCATTTGCTGTTCTTGCCCACGCCGTAGTCGGCAAGACGGCGCGAGTAGACGAGATCGGTTCCGATGTCGCCGAAGACATTCTGACGATAGTAGGTCGTGTCCTCGCTGTTCGTGAACTCCTTGTAGTAATCGAATCGGGCTTGCACCCTGAGGTGGTCGTTGAAGTTCCATCGGGGTCGAAGAGACAGCCACCAGCCGTAGTACGGAACGTACGAGAGCGGGACCGAAGGATCCAGGCGGATGGTTTGAGTCGACACGCTCTGGTCGAAGATGAACGTCGACCCACGGAGTGGATCGCTGCTTTCGGCCGGAGCCCGTTGGCCGCGCGCATCGTCCTCCGCGTGTGCGAATGGATCGGCGCGAGCGTCGGCGGTCACGGTCGTGGCAGCGAGGAGCCACGCCCCGGCGCACCGGAGACCACTCAAGGCTGGCTGCTGGGCTGGCAGTCCGATCCGACTGCATCACCTGTCGTGCACGTCGAATTCGGCGGGCAGGTGCCGGAGTCGGCGGAGCAGGCCGCGAAACACGAGCCTACGAGACCCGGATTCTGCGTGGTGAACCCGGGCCCCATGCCGCCATCGAGGTCGATGGCCAAAGCAGTGGGTTCGGTGGCGTCGCACACGTAACCGGCTGGGCAGGTGGCCGTCGTCGAGCCCGTGATGCAAAACTGGGTGCAAACGCCGGCGGTACCCTGTTCATTGAAAGAGCAGTCGCACTGCTCCGGCGCATTGGCCGGCGGATTAGTGCACGCTGCGCCGGTCGCCAGAGTCGGGCTGACGGTCGCTACACAGAAGCCTTCGTTCGTCTGGCACGAATTGCCGGCCGGGCACTGGGAGTCCTCGGTGCAGCCGCCAAAACAATATCCGATGCCGAGGGGTGGGAGCGCCTCCGCACCGGCGTCGGTATCCACCGTGTCGGCGGGAAAAAATACAAATGGCGCACACGTGTCGTTCGTTTGGCAGGCCGGAGCGGCACCGTTGGAGTTCAGTGGAGACCCGCCGCCTGCGGTAAAACTGCACCACGGCAAACACGCGCCGGCGACGGTCGATCCCGGGGTGACCGCGCCGAGCGGGATGCACACGCCCGGGGGCGTCGTCGTGGACGTCGTCTCGCCGTCGCAAAAATGAATCATTTGGTCGTCGACGAAGGTGCACTTGCCGATGCACACCGGCGTCGGGTAAACGACTACGGCAAGGACCGAGAGCGAGTTCGAGCACGTATTGAGCCCCGGGCCGTTGGCGGGCTGGCAGTCGAGGTCGGATTGGCAAAGGGCCCCGGTCGTTCCGTCATAAGCCATTTTTGAAGAGTTGCTCGACGAGGCGGCGGAGGACGAGCTGGCGCTGGAGGTGGACCCATCGGGATGGACCGTGAAGGCGAGTGCATCGCTGCCGGCATCCGTCCCCGGCGATTCTTGCTTGCTGCTGCTGCTCCCGCAGCCGCCCGCCATGAACGGCGCGAGACCGGCGAGGATCGCGTAGGTGATGGTTTGTCGTGTGCTTCTCAATAATAGCGCCATGCGATGCCTCCGGCTGGCCGATACGTCCCGTCTCGCTCCGAACCGCTTTTAGCGGAACGCGCCCGCAGCTTATACGCAAATGATTGCGCCCAGGTGGGCCGATCTCACGCGATTCGGTCCCGACCCGGTCGACGCCGGACGCGTTGCGGCAAGCGGCGGCGCAGCCAACAGCCGAGCACGAACGCCATCAGGCCGATCGACCCGCCGGCTGGACGGCGCGGTGCGCCCGCCCCCACGCTGCACCCTTGACCCGACGAAGTCGCAGCCGCTCCGCCGCCGGAACCCACTCCGGTGACGGTCGTCGAGGCACGGGTGCTCGAAGGCAGGCCCTGGCCGGCATCGGAGCCCGGGTCGGAGACACACGTTCCTTGATTGCACTGGTAGCCGACATCGCATGGGTTCTCGGCATTGCAGTCGGCACATAAAAAAGTGCCTGCGTCGTCGTGCGAAATGCAGTTGGCCGAGCAGCACTCGGGATCCGCACCGCACGCTGATCCGGACGAAAGGCAAGACGGGGCAGCCGGCTGCCCGGCCTCGGCCGGCACGCCGCCCTCGGCACCGATCGCCACCGCCCAGGCAGGGGTGGGGTAACCTCCGATTTGCGCGGCTTGAGCGGCCGTGTCGGCGAGCAGGGAACCCCAAGCACTGAATTGCGTGTAAATCGAGTTCACACATAGGCCGCCATCGGCACCCGTCGCACCGCGCGAAAGGACTCCGAAGCTCGTCCAGATCCCGGCGTCGAAGTTTCTCTGCTCGAAAGCCCCCGACCCCGAGTCGCCGGAGCACACTCCGCCGGTCGCTTCGAACTCGCTTGCAGAAATGAATTCGGACGCTCCGGGGGTCGCCAAACAGTCGGGCACCGTCACGTCGTTCGGGACGCACACCAAGTCGATGTCTTCGCGAATCCTTCGAATCCCGGCCGTCTGACCCGTCGTGTCCAGGGGTGAATCGATCCCGTATCCGATGGCCGTGATCGTGGTCGAGTAGAGACTGTGATCCGTCATGGGAGGGTCGATGACAGGGGTCACGTATTCGGGCACGGCGATCGGCTGCGCGAGAATCAGCAGCGCGAGGTCGTTGCCACAGAACGACGTGGTACCGGCACCCGAGGGCACGATGATCTGTTCGACCGCGATACTTTGGGTCACATTCGCGAGGTTCGCGACGTTCGTCACCTCCAGTTCGCTCGCCGGGACGGTGTCGCCGAAGGACGACACCGTACAATCGATGGGTTGAGAGATCACCTGCGCAACGCAATGGCGTGCCGTGGCCACGAGATTGGGCGCCAATAGCGAGCCCGAGCACAGCCCAAAACCCTGCGAAACCTGCTCCGCCACGGCGACCACGAAGTTGTGTGTGGTGTCGGTGGTCCCTCCTTGGATCGGGCTGCTCAGCGACGCTGTAGTTTCAGAGGGCGCCCCCGCGCTGCAAGCCGCGACCGACGCGGCCAGTAGAAGGGCAAAGCTTCGCATGCGAATAGCGTACGTCAGTTTTTGCCGCGGGCGACCGGAAACTCGAATTCCGAACCGGCCCACGGCATCCGAACCGGCGCATCCATCGCACGTCAACGCGCGGTGGCCGGCATGGCGGGGCACGCGATCATCGCGTCGCCGCCGAGCGCCACGTCGTCGATCCACATGTCGACGACGGCAGTCGTCGCTTGATAATTGACCCAGCCGAGCCGGACCGCGCCGAACGTCGGGGCCGTCCACACGGTACCGGCGGGCCCTTCGGTGCATCCCCCGCCGGTGCTGACGACCTTCGCCTGTAATTGTCCGCCAATATAGAATTCAATCGTGTTCGCCGAGCCGTCGAAAACCCATTGCCAACACGTCCACATGTCGTGGGGCATAGGATTGCTCGGATGGTCGTAGCAATCGTTGGGCTGGTAATTGAGTAGGATGGTGCCCATCCCCCCGATCCGGTACTGAGGGGTCATGGTGGTCCCCGGGTCCCCCTGAATGTTGTCGTAGTGGACGCCGGCCGCCGGCAAGTTGGTCATATAGACCATCATGCGGCCCCAGAGCTCATCCTGGGCGACGGGAAAGAGTGGGGCGCCACTGCGCGTCATTTGCGCGGCGTTGTTGGCGCCCGCATTGATGGTGAACTTGACGGCTTGTTTGCCGCTGTAGACGTGGGTCGAGTCGATCATCAGCGAGGCGTTGGCCATCGTGAGGACCCACGGAGTCAGGTTTGTCGGCGACGTGTAACTTTCGAAGTCATCGCACACGACCGCGTCTCCGCACGCCGATTCCAAAGAACCGTCGGAGCTCGCCGCGACCTCCGCATCCGACGCATTGCCGCCGGCCCCGGAGCCATCGCTCCCCGCGTCGTTGGCCGGCGCGCTGCCGCTGTTGCCCGATCCGCTCGCGGTCCCTCCACTCCCACTGTCCGGCGGCCCGCCGCCCGTGCCGGTCGATGACGCTGCCGACGGATTGGCTCCCGAGTCTTCACCGTACCCCGAGGCCCCCTGCCCGCTCAGGCCCGACCCCGTGCCGCTGCTCGTCGCCCCCGACTGTCCGCTCAAGCCCGACCCGGGGGTCCCCGTCGACGCGGCCCCGGAATCTGCGGCTGGGCTGCCGGAGGTCGACCGGAGACCTGAACTGCAAGCGACCAGGGACGCGAGGCCCACCCATGCCAGCCGCGACCGACCTACATGAGTGCATATGTGCCCGAGCTTCGAAAGCGTCATGTAGTTGGGCAGCAAAATTCTCACCGGCGTCTCCTTCGGGTGCAACACGCCCTTGCGGAATGCGCGCGTTGAGATCGTTAAAGAGAGGTGGCCGATGCCAAACGGCTCACGGAGACCTTCTCACGATACCGGTTCTCATCCCGGGTCCGGCAGAAACCCAACAACCCGGAGGGGGTGGCTTGTCCTCCGGTCGAGGCGAGATTCCGTTCCCAATGACAAATTGGACAAAACGGCGAGTTCACCGGACGCATCTCGGCCGCAGGGATCGAGCGGGGAATCCAAAAGGTCGGGGCCGCGGTAAGTCGGGGTCGCGGTAAGTCGGGGTCGGGGTCGGGGTCGGGGTCTTTCTGTTCTACGGATCGCGATTCACGCCAGAAAGTTGCCCGGAGAGCGGATAGCGTGATTGCGGGAGCAATGATCGATGTGGATAAGTTGGTAGCAGGAGCGGACTTGGGGGACTCGCGGCGTAACGACCGTGTGCTTCAAATCGTCTCTGGGATCATTCAGGGGCATTCGAGCGCGACGCATGGGACAGCGGGTGCGGGCCACGAGGGAGCGTGGGCCCACGCGATGGGGGCGTATCGGTTGTTCGATAACGACGAGGTGTCCCTGCCGGCGCTCTACGGCATGGTGGGCGCGGGGATCGCGGAGCTCGTTCCCGCGGGCTGGCGTTGCTACGTGATGCACGACTTTTCGTGGGTGGACTACGCGAAGCAATCGGCGAAGGCGGACCGGATCCGCATCAGTAACGGGCGAAGTATCGGTTACGACTTGTACAGCGCCCTCGTCGTGAATGATCGCGGACAGCCCCTCGCACCCGTCATTCAAGAGCTTCGCACGTCACACGGTTGCTTGTCGTCCGAGAGCGACGTGCCGCTGCCGTACGATGGCCATCTGGAGCAGACCGAGCGCGGCGTCGCGGCGGCGCGTAGGAGGTTGCCAGGGCGCGAGTTGGTCCACGTGGCGGACCGCGAGTTCGACGACGTCGGAACGCAAAGGGCCATCGCGGCGGCTGGAGACAAGTACGTGATTCGCGCTCAGCACCTGTCGCGTTGGGTGCGTACGACCACGGGCGCAAAGCGCAAGCTCGGCGAGCTCACCGAGCGGGTTGTCCTTCAACTCGCCGGCACGACCACGCATGATGGCAAGGAATACGACCTGTATCAGGGCGAAACGCGGGTGGAGTTCGTAAACCCCTCTCGCCGTGGGATCACCGCCAGCAAGAACCGCGGGACCAAGCCACCGAAACCCGTGCCCGGCGTTGCGCTCTCCGTCCGGGTGGTCGTCGCCGAGTTGCGCGAAAGGGGTACCCCCGATCCAAAGGCGAAGCCGCTCCGCTGGGTGCTGCTCACCAACCTCGACGATGCCCTCAGCGTGGTCGTCCAAGCCTATCTGTGGCGGTGGCGGGTCGAGCGCTTGTTTTTCTTGCTCAAGGTCGGCTTTCGTCTCGAAGACTGGCGCCAAGAGACGGGCCAGCGCATTGCGCGGCGTCTTGCGCTCAGCAACCTCGCCGCGATGGTCGTCTACCAGCTTCAAAGCGCCCGCGAGCAGCCCGAGGTCGATGCCACTCTGCGAGCGGTCGCCGCCATGGGCGGCTGGATCGACCGCAAAGGCCAGCCCATGGGCCCCATCGTTCTCATGCGCGGCATGCAAACGCTCATCGCAGGACTCGCCGCGGTCGCTCGCTTTGGCATCGACCGCTTGCAAAGCATGGCCGAGGAACTTGGTTTCGGCTTCGCCATCCAAGCGAACACAAGGGCTGCGAACCGTAGGCGTTCAGCGACATCTCGCCGAACGGGAAATGCGTAGAACAGAAAGGTCGGGGTCGGGGTCGGGGT
>Ga0116135_1000032_pt1 | contig 62298 bp, 57 predicted proteins | sample June2015DPH_20_1_FD_89738 | JGI IMG/M metagenome (GOLD analysis project Ga0116135, IMG submission 89738) | Peatland microbial communities from SPRUCE experiment site at the Marcell Experimental Forest, Minnesota, USA - June2015DPH_20_10 | ecosystem: Environmental > Terrestrial > Soil > Wetlands... | reverse complement strand
GGCGGTGGCGCCGGAATCGCACTGAAGTCGTTCGACCTCAGCGGCCTTTTCCGCGGGGGGAAATGCGGACGCGCATGCCGCGGTCAGCGCTGCTATCGGGAGAACCGCGAGGACGGCTGTTTTCAAGGTCCACCTCCAGATCTGTTGCGTGATTCAATGAATGAACATGCCATCAGCTGGAAACAAGGGGGTGCCTGAACAAACCTCGATATCGAGTATCCGGACTCAACGGCGCAGAGTCTTGATCGGAGGAGTGGGCCGCTTTCACCCAATCACAGCCGTGACGCCTTCTCGCGTCTGCCGGTGGCCCTGATGTGAGGCGGGGGGCGAGCGTCCCTACCCGTGCCCACAACAGATTCACCTGACGAGCCCAACGACCGCTTCGGATCTGCTGCTTGAAGCCGAGAGCGGCTGCTCACGCAGCCTCGCTCCGGCGCGGTCGATCGGGAAATGCCATGCATCAATCACCGCGCCCATCGGGGCTGACCTGGGTGACGCACCCACCCCCATGGGACCGCACGTCGCAAACGGTCCCAGTACCGCGGGCTGCCGCACCAGCCTGCCCCGTCCTGAAACTTCGTTTCCAATATGTTTCGGCTCGGTTCTTGTCGAAATGATGTTGGCATGACGCTTGTAGAGCACCTCGCAGAGGTGCAAATCATGAACAAGCTCTTTTTCGGGCTACTGCCGCTGGCACTACCGGCGATGGCCGGTTGCGCCGGCACTCTGCCCGCGACGCAAGCTGCGGAAGTTGAACGCGTCCAGTGCGACTCCGGGAAGGCGAGCGACAGCGACCTCCAGATCGTGCAAAGTGCCTCCGTGATCCAGGCCGAGCCTCTTTATTCCCACGTTCTTACCCATGGCGGCAACGGCGCCGAGGAGCGGGTCGATGGGGCCAAACTGGTCATCCGCCCGCCCGAGGGCGTTTCGGCGGAGCGGATGACGCGAATTCTCCAGTGCCACGGCGCACGTGCGCTTCTCGGAAGGATCGACCGAGCCTCGTTGCCCGAGGATCCATTCTGGCTTCCCGACACCTGGGTGAGCGTGGAGGTGAAGCCCGAGAATGGCAACTACTCGGTCACGCTCGAGGCGAACGACGGCGGCTCCAACATCAAGCTCGCCGCCCGCGCCATGGCGTTCGCTGAGGCGCATCCGTTGCGTAGCTCGACGTCCGCGGTCCAGTAGCTCTGCCCGCACGCCCGAGAGCGTCGCGGAGAAGCTCTCGGCGCGATGCGCCCCAACCGCACCCTCGATGACGCTCCCGTAAGCGCTCGCACGCGCCGGGGCAACGGCTCAGTCTTCCTTCGCGGTCTGCGGGACTCCCCACGAATCGTGCGCGACGAAATCTTCTCAAATCGTAAGCGGATCGCGTGCCGCGCTGTTCAAACCTCGCCTCGCAGCCGGTATCCCACGCCCGGCTCGGTCAGGAAGTACTTCGGACGCGCTGGATCCACCTCGAACTTCTGTCGGAGCTTGCCCATGTACACGCGCAGATACTGCGTTTCCTTGGCGTAGGAGGAGCCCCAGACCATAAAAAGGATCTGCTCGTGGGTGAGCACCCTACCGGCGTTTCGTATCATGACACCAAACAGCTTGTACTGCGTCGGAGTCAGGCGGACTTCCTGGCCCCGAGCGGACACACTGCGCTTCGCAAAATCGATTCGAAGGTCTCCGACCTCGAGGACCGAGTCGAGCGAATCCGCATCGGCCCGCTGGCTATGCCGTAGCCAGACGCGGATGCGCGCAAGAAGCTCTCCCGTCCCAAACGGTTTGGTCAAGAAGTCGTTTGCGCCGGCATCGAGGGCGGCGATCTTGTCTTGCTCGTCGTCATGCGCCGAGAGAACAAGGATCGGCGCGGCCGACCATTCACGCAGCTTGGTCGTTACCTGCACGGCATCCAGGTCTGGAAGGCCAAAGTCCAGGACGACGAAGTCGGGGTTATGACCCCCGGCCTGCGCGAGTGCCTGCGACCCGGTTTCGGCGTCCACGACCCGGAAGCGCTCATCGATGAGCATCGAGCGCAGGTACTTGCGCATGCGAGCGTCGTCCTCGACGACCAGGATCAAGGGCATCATGGCCCGTGTGCTCGGGGCCCCCGCCTCTCTGGGCGGCGGTTCGCTCGCGCGGCCTGCGGTCGTGTCCTCGCTCATCATTACCTCGCCCTCCATCGTCGCCAGATGATGACTTCGGCATGCAAGGTCCGGTGTACTATTTCGATAAATAGCAGGCGCCCATGCATAAATAATGCATAAACCAAGAGGATGCGGCTGCCGCGGACGCATGGGGCGCCCGGGTCGGCACGGCGCAAGGGAGTTGGGTAGCCTGAACGCTCGCGAGGAGGAGAGGACTCATGAACGGGTGGAAGATCGTCGCGCTCACGTTCATTCTTTTGACGGGGCTGACCGTGGGCTACCGGGCCGCATCGGCGCAGGGCGAAGCGGCCTGCAGCAACCAGCCCAACATGGCGCGCGCGCTCGTCGCGCTGCGCGACGCGCGTGCCGGTCTCGAGCGGGCAGAGGACAACAAAGGCGGCTGGCGCGCGAGGGCGGTTCAATGGACGGATACCGCGATCCGCGAAACGCAACGCGGTTGCGCCTTCGCGGACGCGCATTGACGAAAGGCAGGAGGAAGAGATGAACGCTTGGAAAGCGATCGCCGCCGGTTCCGCCTTCGCCTTCGCCTTCGCCGTCGCCGTGGCGTGCACCCCGGCCGCACCGCCGGGACCCGCGGCCTGCGCCAACCAGCCGAACATGGCGGCCGCGGTCCACTCGCTCGAGGTTGCGCGCGCCTGGCTCGGTCGGGCCGAACACAACAAGGGAGGCTGGCGTGAGGCCGCCTTGGTCGCGACCGACACCGCCCTTCGCGAGACCGTGCGCGGGTGTCAGTTCGCCGACACGCACTGACGGACCCGACCGAGCGCGTGAAGCGGGCATGGCACGTCGCGTACCGTCGGGCGGAGATCCGCGCCCCCGTGCACGCTCGCGGGTCCAAGCTGCCGCTAGGCCGTCGACGTACAACGACACGGGATCATTCCGGTTTCGAAGGCCGTCGCGTGGCAAAATGTGCTATCCCTTTCAAACGTCGCCCCGACATCGCTGGGTGAGACGGATGCCCTGACCCATTCCAGATGGCGCCGGACACTGGCATCGCCCTGGGATCGCAATCGGGGAAACTACCGATGAACCGACAAAAGCTGGCTCTTCTATGTGGATTTTCACTTGCTTATGGTGCCTTCGTTGCGTGCGCCAACAAGACCGGGCAACCGGGCTTCGCCGCAGCTGACGACGGCGGTGTCGGCAGCTCGGGCCAGGGCGGCACGTCGAGCAGCACCTCAGCGGCGTCGACGACGTCCGGTGGAGCCTCCTCCACAAATGGGAGCGGCTCGGGCAGCAGTGCAAGCACCACCGGTGGCGGCGGGGGGTCCAGCGCAGCGTCCAGTGGCGGCGGAGTCGAAGAGGAAAGCGGCGCCGGAGAGGATAGCGGCTCATCCGGGGGAAACGTCGAGGCGGGTCCCAGCGTCGACGGCGGCGACGCGGCAGCGGCAGGCGAAGCGGGGCGCGGCGGCGACGCGGCAGCGGCAAGCGAAGCGGGGCGCGGCGGCGACGCAGCCGGCGCGGCGGGGGACACCGGGGCGTCGGGCGGCGCCGGTGGGGACGGGGGAAGCTGCACGGTCGCCCCCGGATCGGAAATTGGGGTTTTCACCGATCCCGTTGCGACGACCGACATCGCGCCACCCAACCCGCCGGGCATTACCTTCAAGGACACCGACGGGAACCTGGTCGACGCCCACGGGGGCGGCATCATCAAAGTGTGTGACACGTATTACTTGCACGGCGAATATTTTCTAAGCACCACGACCAACAACGATTTCAACGGCTTCTCGATGTACTCGTCCCAGGACCTGGCGACGTGGAAGAACGACGGAATCATCCTGCCGCAGCAGCCGAGCGGCCAGCTCGGGCCCAACCGAAAAGGGGAGAGGCCCCACATCATCCAGTGTCCGAGCACAGGGGAGTTCGTTCTCTACGCCCACTCCGCCGACGTGACGTACGAGGTGGACAAGGAGGTCGTCTACGCGACCTCCCCGACGGTGAACGGCATCTACTCGTTCAAAGGGTCCTTGCTGAACGCGAGTGGGGCGATCGCCGCTCACAGCGACATGAGCGCCCTCACGGACGGCAACGATGCCTATGTCGTAACGGAGAGTGGCTGGGTCTATACCCTCGCCAGCGACTGCCACAGCTGGCTGTCGGCCAAACAATATCCGGCCGTCAACGGAACGACCGGCGGCAGCGAAGCGCCCACTGTGTTTCGAGCCGGCACTACGTACTACTGGATCGGATCCGCCAAGACCGGGTGGCAGGCCAACGACGACTTCTATTCTACGGCTCCGGCCATGACCGGTCCGTGGACCTACCAGGGAGATGTCGCCCCCGCCGGAAAGTTGGCCTGGATGACCCAGTCCACATGGGTCATGCCGATCACAGGGAGCGGGGGAACGGTCTATCTGTACTGGGGCGATCACTGGCAAGGCCAAAACACCGGCGATCCCGGCCAACACAACTATCTGACGACCTATGTGTTTCAGCCCCTGATTTTCACCGGAACGCTGATATCCATGCCGACCTACCAGGTCAGCTGGAAGCTCGACGTCGGCGCCGGAACCTGGGCGCCGAACTAGAAATTCGCGTCGCGGGGAGCGAGGTCTCTCGACGGCGGTGCACTGGGGCGCGCTAGGGCCCGTAAAAGAAGTAATCCGCCGAGTAGGGAACCTTCCGCAACGTGCCCGCATGGCTCGCGTCGCATCCCCCGACCGGTGCGAGACCCCCACTTGTGCTCACCCGTTGGACGTAGCGAGCGTCCGTGAAGGGCGCACCTGCGCCACGGCCGTCGACGCGCAACAGGAGCCATGGCACGGAGTCGCTGTCCGCGGTCGAAGTCGCAATTTTTCGCGCCAGAACGTATGCCCCGTCGAGCAATTGCCATTCGGGGGCGCCCGCCTCGCTCGCGAAGTGGTGGCCGAGCGCTTCGGAGTGGCAATCGGTCAACATGGCCTCAGGGCCGAGAAAGGACCAGGTATAGGTCACCGCGCCGTCGACCGCGACTGGGTTGCAAGCGTAGTTTTGCGACCCCTTCGCCGCCGCGTGCAGGACCAAGCGGCTGTTTCCGCTCGGCACGGCAATCGACGGGTCTACGGCCGGTGCGTCGAGCCAGGCGTTGGGGCAAGTCCCCGCGGCGTTGCCGCTTTCGGACGGAACGCCCGGATGGCAGGCCCACAGGATGAGTGCCAGCGATGAGCGGAGCCACGCGTGCATGGGTTGCGCGATCGTCGGGCCAAACGGCATTACCGATCTCCCCGGGCAAAACCTAGATGACGACACGCCACGTCGTCAGGCCGCCGCCAAGCTCGTCCTGAAGCTCCACGCCCGCTCGAGCGAGCTCGTCGCGTATGCGGTCGGAGCGCCCAAAGTCTTTCGCGGCGCGCGCGGTTGCCCGTTCGTGGACCTTTGCCTCGATCCATCCGGCATCGAGGCCGCGCACCCTCAGTCGGCGCTCCCGCGTACGGGCGAAGAACTCCTTTGCCGGCGCTTGCATCAGTCCGAGTGGCCGGCAGCACGCGTCGAGGGCCTCGACCGTAGCGGCCGCGAGCCTCTCGAGGAACTCGCGCGACGGGGACCCCTTGCGTGGCTTCGCGAGCTGATGCACGGTCTCGTTGCCAATGCGCGCGACCTCCGCGATCACGCTGAGCGCGACCGACGTATTCAAGTCGTTGTCGAGCGAGTCGATGACGCGGTCGGAGGCTTCGCGTACGGTGCGCGCGAGGGGATCGTCTCCGACTGCGGACGGATCGGCGGCCGATGCGGCTCCACGGAGCGACTCTCGAGTCGAGTACAGATACTCGACGCGACGCTCGGCCTCGTCGAGCATGGGGAACACGACGCGCCCATCGGCCCGCTTCTCCACATCGAAGTTCAACGGACCGCGGTAATGCGCTCCGAGCACGAAGTACCGCAGCGCCTCGGCGTCGTTCCTTTCGAGGATTTGTCCGATGGTCACAAAGTTTCCGAGGGACTTGCTCATCTTCTCGGCGTCGACGTTGAGGAAGCCCGAATGGACCCACAGTCGTGCAAACGGCGCGCCCCAGGCGGCTTCGCTCTGGGCGATCTCGTTTTCGTGGTGCGGGAAGATGAGGTCCATTCCACCGCAGTGCACGTCGAAATGAGGCGACAGGATCTGAGCCGCCATGGCCGAGCATTCGACGTGCCAGCCGGGACGTCCGCGGCCCCACGGGCTGTCCCAGCCCCATTCGTCGCCGGCGCTCGCCTTCCATAGGGCGAAATCGAGCGGATCGCGCTTGGCCTCGCCTGGCTCGACCCGCGCTCCAGACACCAGTTCGTCGATGACGCGATGAGAGAGTTTGCCGTAACCAGGAAACGCGCGGACGGCGAAGTAGACGTCGCGGCCCACGTCGGTCGGTGCGGCGTACGCGGCGCCTTTCGCCACCAGGTCTTCGATGAGGTGGACGATGACGCCGATGTTCTCGCTGACTCGCGGCTCGAAATCGGGCTGCAAGCACCCGCAGGAGCGCAGCTCGTCGGCGTTGATGTCACCCATTCGCCGCGAGAACTCGAGAGGGGGTTCGCCCTTCTCGCGAGCCCGCTGGAGGATCTTGTCGTCGACGTCGGTGACGTTGCGAACGAACGTGACTCGGTACCCGCGCACGCGAAGAAAGCGGACGAGGACATCGAAGGCCACGAACGTGCGGGCGTGCCCCGCGTGAGCGTGGTCGTACGTCGTGGGCCCGCAAAGGTACAGACGCACATGGCCCGGATCGATGGGCGTGAGCGGTTCGAGCCGCTGCGTCATGGTGTTATACAAGCGGACGGCGCTCGGCGGCATGGTCGGCAGCGCCGGTGCATAGCCGAACCAGGGCGATTTGACACGTGCGTGATATCCATCCCGGGCGAATGCACCGGTTTCTTCCCATCGTTTTGGCCATGCTCGCCGGCTGCGCGCACGCCGACACATTTCGGGATGGAGTGCTTCGCAAGGGCGATCTGCGTGTGGGAGTCGGCCCCGTGCCTCCGGGGTGGACACGCGTTTCGGTCGAAGGGGCCGATCTTGCGTTCCGGGACGATGCGCGAGCCGGCTCGACCCTCTTCGACGTTCGCTGCGGCGAACGCCGCGACGACGCGCCGCTCTCCATTCTGACTCAGAACCTCATCATGGGCACGACCGAGCGTGACTTTGGAAGTCAGAGAGTCGTGCCGTTCGACGGCCGCGAGGCCATGCGCACAATGCTCCGCGCCAAACTCGATGGCGTCCCGATGCAATACGACATCTACGTCATGAAAAAGGACACGTGCGTTTATGACGTCGTCTACGTCGCGCCCCCGGCGTTTTTCCCGGACGGAGAGGCGGATTTCGAGCGATTCGTCAACGGGCTGCATACCTTGCCCGCGTCGTCGTCCGCCGCCAAGGGAGCCGACGTGCCGCCGTCGGGGGATCCGTGACGACCGATTCTCCGCCGTCGATTCCCCCGGCCGGCGGTCACGTCTCCAAGATCCCGCCGCCTGCGCCACCCCCGGCGCTCATCGAAATCTGGCAGTCGCGCCTCGTCAGTTTCGTGTCGCGCATGGGCCAGATCGGCATACTGACGAGGGGTGCCGCTCGAGCCCTGTTTCGCCGGCCCCTCGAGATTCGGTCGACCGTGTACCAAATCGAATCGCTCGGCGTCCGATCGATCGGCATCGTCGCCGTGACGTCGATCTTCATCGGCATGGTCATGACCATCCAGTTCGCTTACGGGCTGCAACGCTTCGGCGGAATCGACTACATCCCGCGGGTCATCATGCTCGCATTTCTGCGCGAGCTCGGACCGACGCTCACCGCCGTGATCGTCGGTGGGCGCATCGGCAGCGGGATGGCGGCCGAGGTCGGCGCCATGAACGTCACCGAGCAAGTCGATGCCATTCGAGCGCTGGGAGGCGACCCCGCGAAGAAGCTCGTGCTGCCCCGGATTCTCGCGGCGATGATCGTCATGCCATTTTTGAGCGTCTTTGCCGACACGCTCGGAACGTTCGGAGCCATCTTCGTCGGCAACGTGGAGTACGGAATCCGCCCCCGACTGTTCCTGCAGACCGCGCTCGAGAGCGTCTACCTGATCGATTTTTTCTCCGGCCTGGCGAAGACGCCGGTATTCGGGTTCATCATCGCGATCGTGGGTTGTCACTTCGGTTTGACGACCCAGGGGGGGACCGAAGGCGTCGGACAAAGCACGACGAGGACCGTCGTGGTCGTGTCCATCGCGATCTTGGTCTCCGACTACTTCATGACGCGCATCTTCGTAAGTTTTCTTCCTGGCTGATTTGGGCATCCCCCTCGTGCGCCACCCGTTGACGGTCCGGTCACGAGGTCCCATCATTGCGTCCCTCATGCCCTATTCCCCGACCGTCTTCACGATTGAAGAGGCCAACGCCCTTCTGCCGCGACTCAAGGCGCTCGTCGGAGCCCAAATGGATCGGCGGTCGGAGATCGAACGCGGACTCGAACGGCTCGCGCAGCGCATCGGCACCGCGCCAGACTCCGTTCGGATCGAAGACTCCGATCCGTTACCGGTCCGCGAGCTGAAGCGGGACCTGATCGAGCGGGTCGAGAGCTACCGTGCCGGGTGGCGTGAAGTCGAAGAGCTGGGCGTCGTCCTCAAAGACCCCCGACGAGGGCTCGTCGACTTCTATGGACAGGTCGACGGTCGGTTCGTTTGGTTGTGCTGGAAGTATGGGGAGGATGCCGTGACCCATTTCCACGGCTTCGACGAAGGCTTTGCGGGCCGAAGGCCGATCGAGGCCACCGTGCGCCAGCGGCACCTCAACTGAGGCGCCGGACCGCGCGGCACGAAGGGTCGAGAATGCCGCTGCTCGAGCACCCGATCGGGCGCCGGGAGTTTGGTGCACCGCAGGTCGACGCCGGCGTCGGTGGCCAACTAAGCTGCCTTCGATGGACCGTGACGCGGCGGCTCGGGCGATTCACGCTTTCTTGTGCGCACTCGGACGCGATCCGACCCAGGATCCTCACTTGGTCGGGACATCCGATCGGGTGGCGGCGGCGTTTGCGGACGAGCTTCTCGCGGGATATGCGGTGGATACCGACGCACTTCTAGCGGCCAGCGTCTTCGCGGGGCATTCTGAACTCGTCGTCGTCCGTGATCTGCCAATCACGACGACCTGCCCGCATCACCTCATGCCTGCCACCGGTATCGCGTGCGTCGCATTCGCTCCCGACGAGCACCTGGTCGGGGTGGGCACGGTCGGACGCCTCGTCGAAGCCTACTCGCGAAGGCTGTCGCTTCAGGAGCAGGTCGGCGAACGCGTCGTCGCCGCGCTTCAAAAGCACCTGTCCCCTCGCTGGTCCGCGTGCCGAATCGCGCTGAGCCACGCTTGCATGATCGCACGGGGCGAACGTGCCCATGGATCGCGGGTCGAAACGCTCGCCGTGGCCGGGGGACAAGTCGACGACTCGGTCGTGTACGCGGCGCTCGCGGTGGGGCGGTGACCCCATGAAATGGATCGGGCGCGTGCCGCGGGCGCGTCTCGCGAACGGCGCCATGGTGCGCCTCGAGTACCCACCCTTCCACGCGCTCGTCGCGCTCGTCGACGATACGCCACACGCCATCGAGGACGCGTGCAATCACGCGGGAGCGAGTCTGAGCGAAGGCGAACGACGGGGGGCATGCGTCATGTGTCCGATGCACGCCTATGCGTTTGACTTGGTCACCGGCCGCCTTCTGTGGCCGCGCGGCCTCTGCGGCGATCAGCGTCGACTGACCGCCCTCGTAGAAGGGGACGACGTGGTCGTGTGGGATCCGGGCCCGGGCGTCGAGATCCTCGGGGCCGATGGGTCGCCCGCTCGATGAACCAAAAAAAGTGCCCGCGCAGAGGGGCCGGGGGGGCAGCCTCACTCCACACGGGCACTCGGGTTGAGTGCAGTGGTCGTGCCACCGCCTTTTCTGCTGAAAACACGACGAAAGCGGCCGACGGCCGTGCAACTTTGAAAGATCTGGCCGCTGGCGTGCACGATCGCGAGCGCGCGCGACGAGTCGTCGTCGGGTGGGGGGCGCCGGGAGGAGCGGAGGAGCTAGCGTCGCGCGACACAACTCAAAGCAAAGCGCGTTCGCGCCGAAAAAACGCTGACTTGCACCGTAGGGGGCCGTGTCGCTTGCCGGGTCGCCGCACCGCCGCTTGCCCCGCCCGTCAGGGCCTCGGGCGTGGCCGACGCGTAGGGGTCGACCGAAGCCGCGATCCGAACGACGCATGCACGATCCCGCGTCGAGCGCAGTCGTGCCCGGGTCGCCTGAAGGGTCGAGTGCCATTGATCGCCGACATCGACCTCGATGACGCCCGGGTAGGGGGCATCGAAATCCCAACCCGGATCGTCGGCCGCACACATTTCGACCTCCCGCTTGGACGCCCCCAGCGCAGCCAGGGGCGCGGGCTCGGCAAGCTGGCCCGTTTGCAAGTCGACGCTCACGACCCACGCACTCGGCGCTTTGGCGAGGTCCGGTTGACCCTCGGCGATCAAGCCGACCGCGCGCCCATCGCTCCGGGCACCGAGTCGGAGGTCAGCGCGAGCGTCGAACCCCGATCGTGGTATTCGGAGCCAAACACGGGCGCGATCCCCTTCGATCGTCCAGAGCACCGCGGCCGATCCCTCGGACGGATCCTCCGCCGTTACGACGAACCATCGGCCGTCCGTGCGCAACGCCCCTTCTACCTCGGGGAAGGAATCGCTTCCGTCGCGTTGCACGGGCAGCGGCGCTCGATGGCTCTCGAGCACCATCAGGCGAGCGATGGATGACCCCGGGCCGTGCTTCGAAACGAGAAGTGCGTGATCCGGATCGTCGCCCGGCAGGATGGCCCATGCGATCGGCGCGTTGGACCCGATTCCCAGCCCCCGTCGCGCGCTGTCAAGCGTGGGCCAAGGGGAGGGCGCAGCGGCCGACGATCGCGCGTCCTGCCACCCGCCCCAGGCCCAATCCCAACGCACCTGCCAGCCTCCGAACGAGTCCCAATCGCCGGTGCCGGGGCCCCAAGCGTACACGCGGCCGAGCGGGCGTGTCCCGGCGAACGCCTCGACCGTGAGCCCGAGATCGCTGCCGGCGAGAGCCGGGCCGGCAAATCCGGAAAACGAAGGAAAATCGGGAACGGAGCCCCAGGTGTCGACACCGGCCGTCTGCGATGTGCGGGAGCGTGGGGGATCCACGTGCGTGGCGGCGACTCGGAGCGCCGACGGCGATGGGTCCGACGCGGCGATGGCTGGCTTGGGGGCGAGCGGCTCGCAGCGGAGACGCACCTCGGGGGGGGCGATCGGAGTCGACGCTGCGGTGCGAAACGGAGATGGCGCAGACGGACGAGGTGCGTCGTGCGTCCCCCAGCCGATTCGCATCCAGCCGGCGGCCACGCAGCCAATGGGCCCGCAACCGCGCTCGCGTTCCGCATCCGGCTCGCCGATGGGATCGGGGAGCGTCAGGGCTTTCCTCCACGTCATTCCGCCATCGACGGATTCGAAGCCGCGCCGTGACGCCGTCCATCCGAGTCCCCAGCGTCCCGAGACGATGGGCGGGCCTGCGTCGCGGAGGTACTCGCCGACGCGTGCGGCGCCGGTGCCGTCGATCTCGATGCCGATCACCACATCGCCCGCGTCCACCCAGCCCCCGAGGACACCGGGGCGGCGCTCCTCGAACCCATCCATCCAAGTGCCGAACCTCAGCACGTCTTGCACTTGGGCGGGCAGCGGTGGCAGCCGGATCGGGATGGTCTCCGGGGACCCGGGCATCGGAGAAATGATGGTCAATGTCGCGCTCGCCAAGTCCCCGCCCCTTGGTGATCGGATGACGACGGCGCGTTGGTCGGACAGCGCGACGAGCTGCGCCCTGTCGCCGCCGTCGCTCCTTCCAGCGCGCATTTCGTGCCACCTCTGATCCGAACCCATGACGCACCACGCCGCTTGATCCGCGCTCACCCCCCCCTGCGTGACGACGGCGCATCCTCCTCGCACCACGAGAGCGCCGTTGCCGCAAGCGGTCACCTCCCGCGTGTCGTCAAACCGGCGAAGCTCGATCAAGGTGCCCGATGCGGAATTCCATGCATAAATCCGAGTGGGTCCGAGCGGCTCGCCGCAAACAAAACCGAAGGCGCTGCGGGCGTCGGGACGCGACAGGGAAACCCCGTGGCATCGGGCCGTGGAGAGCGGAAATGCGTCCATCACGGTGTCGAGCACCGCGCCGTCCGAGAGACGAACGCGCGCGATAGCCCCACCGCGTGCGACCATCGCCGTCCCGTCGCTCAGGGGCCAGCCATCCTCGATGGCAGCGGCAAGAGGACGCTGGCCCAAGATGGCCCGCATCGCGTTTCGGTCGTCCATCCGTCGGGGGCTCGCGTCGGACGTTCCTTGGGGATGAACTGAGCCCGAAATGGAAAAGTCGGTATGAGACGGGCGGAAAGGAAGCCGTTCGCTCTGACCGTCCGAGCGGACAAGCCACCATTGCGCGTGCCCGCGTTCGTCCGGTGCCCACGCCCCGAACGCGCCGTCCATGGCAACGATCTCGGTCGGCGGCATCGGCAGCGTGGTCGGGTGCCACGAGGCACCCGCGTCCGTCGTCACGAGCGCGCCACGTAGATCCGCGACGACGAGCGCTCGCCAGGCGTCGAGTGCGACGATGGCGCCAAGGTGCGGCGAGGTGGGGAGTGGGCCCAGATCAAGCGATTCGCCGTTCCGCGGATCGACCGCAACGAGGGATCCCGGCGCGTACCGCAGATACACCCGGTCGAGCCCCACGAGGATCGATCCGATCGGCGCACCCGACGCGATCGACGCGAAGATCGGGGTCGCCCGACCGAGCCAGGTATCGGCGCGCCACACTTGTGTGCCGATGGCGAAGAGAAAGCCCGCACCCAGTCGTTCGGGAATGGCCGCGACGCTGGATGGCGAGGCGGGCAATCGGTCCGACGCGGCGGTGAGGGCGCCGTCCGGTTCGACGACGACGCGCAGGCCCGAGACGATGGCGCGAACTCCTCCGTCCGACTCTGCCCCCCAGACGCGCGCCTCCTGCAGGCTCACGGGAAGCAGACGGGCACCCTCGCCGCCCGTGGCCGCGGAGCTGTCGGCGCCCTGCGCGCCGCGCAAGACGGAGATGGTGTCACCCTCAACTGCATCGGTGGGCGGCCGGGATGCCACCGGGAGTGAAATCGTGCAGCCCACGCCCCCACTGAGCACCGCGGCCGACCAAGTGAGCCAGTTACCCCGCGCGGCCCGTGGGCCCGGTGCCGCGTGCTTCACGGACCGATCGTAGCAGTTGGCTTTCACGAGTGGACCGGCCGGCCAACTTGAGCCAATGTCTCGACGATGTCCCTCGTTGTCGCCGTGGTAGGCGCGACCGGCGCAGTCGGTCGCGAGATGCTGCGTATTCTGGATGAACGCAAGTTCCCGCTAACGCGTCTCGTCGCGCTCGCGAGTCCGCGGAGCCACGGCCAAAGGCTTCGATTCGGATCGGGCGAAGTGACCGTGGCCGAGCTCACGCCGCAGGCTTTTGCCGGAGTCGACGTGGCGCTGTTCAGTGCGGGCTCGAGTGTATCGCGCGAATTCGGCCCCATCGCCGCTCTAGCGGGAGCCGTGGTCATCGACAACTCGAGCGCATGGCGCATGGATCCCGCGGTGCCGCTCGTAGTGCCCGAAGTGAATATGGGCGCCGCGGCGCACCGGCCGAGGGGGATCATCGCCAACCCGAACTGCGCGACCATTCAAATGGTGGTCGCTCTCAAGCCGTTGCACGACGCTGCGCGCATCCGTCACGTGGTCGTGTCCACATATCAAGCCACTAGTGGCAAGGGGCATGCCGCCGCCGAAGAACTGCTGGCGCAATCGCGCGCCACGCTCGAGGGCCGTCCACCCGAGCCTCACGTGTTTCCCGGGATCATCGCTTTCAACGTTCTTTGCGACTGGAAGCCAGGCGAAGACGACTACTCGGAAGAAGAGACCAAGATCATCCAGGAGACGCGCAAGATCCTGGGAGATCCGCATATCGGAGTCTCTCCCACGACCGTGCGCGTACCGGTGCTCAATGGGCACTCCGAAGCGATTCATATTCAGTTTCACCGGCCCATGGGGGCCGATGAAGCGCGCCGCCTGCTTCGCAACGCGCCGGGCGTCGTGTTGACCGAGGGCCCCTATGGCCCCGGCAACCACCCGCAACCGGTGCACGCGTCGGGCACCGACCCCGTCTACGTCGGTCGCGTACGAGACGATTTGGCGGTTCCCGGCGCCATCAACCTCTTTGTCGTCAGCGACAACCTGCGCAAAGGTGCCGCCCTCAACGCGGTGCAGATTGCCGAGCGGCTGAGCATTCGCTGAGGCGCGCGCGTCCCGGGCGGCCTCGTCGAGCCGCTACGGTATCGGATGGCTGCCCAGACGCTTCGCGATCCGAAAGCCCATTTCGAGGGCCTGCCGGTAGTTCAATCGCGGATCGCAGGCCGTGGCGTAATTTCTGTCGAGGTCGTTGACCGTGATTCCTGCCGCACCCCCGATGCATTCGGTCACGTCCTCGCCGGTCATTTCGAAGTGCACGCCGCCGAGGTGCGTCCCGCAGGCCTCGTGGACGTCGAAAGTCCACTCGACCTCGCGCACGATGTCATCGAAATCGCGCGTCTTGAGCCCGGATGACGTCGCCTGCGTGTTGCCATGCATCGGGTCGCAGACCCATAGCACTGCGCGTCCCGCGCGCTTGACGACTTCGACGAGGCCGGGGAGCACGTCGCCAACCCTGCGTGCCCCCATCCGTGTGACGAGTGCGATCTTGCCCGCCTCGTCGTGTGGGTTGAGTGCATCGATCAGCCGAAGCACTTGATCGCCGGTCGTCGTCGGCCCGAGCTTCACGCCGAGCGGATTGGCCACGCCCCGGAAGAACTCGACGTGCGCGCCGTCCAAGGCGCGGGTCCGTTCTCCGATCCACGGGAAGTGCGTGGTGAGGTCATACCATCCCTCGCGTCGAGGCACTTGCCGAGTCTGGGCAGACTCGTAATGCAAGTTCAACCCTTCGTGGCTCGTGTAAAAGTCGACGCGCGTCAGCTCCTCGACGCTGATCTCGCCGAGTGCCTCCATGAAGCGCAGGGCGTTGGCAAGCTGGCTCGTCGTGCGCTCGTACTCCTCCCGAAGCGAGTCCGGCATTCCGGCGCGACGGAAAAACGAGAGCTCCCAATATTCCGGATGATGCACGTCCGCGAATCCTCCGGCCGACAGCGACCGGATGAAATTCAGGGTGAGCGCAGCGTGGCTGTACGCCACGATCATGTTGTCGGGGTCTGGCCGGCGACCGTTCTCGGTGAAGTCGGCCCGGTTGACCATGTCGCCGAAGTAACTCGGATGAATGACGCCTTCGCGCGACTCGACGGCTTTCGTTCGTGGCTTGGCGTACTGTCCGGCAAATCGGCCGACGCGGATGACCGGGCGCTTGCCCTCGTGCACCATCACCAGCGACATCTGAAGCAATATCTTCAGCTTGTTGGCGATGTTCGGGGAGCGGCAGTCCGACAGCGTCTCGGCGCAGTCCCCGCCCTGGACGAGAAATCGTTTGCCCGCCTGGGCCTCGGCGAGAAGCCGCTTCAACCGTTCAATCTCCCAGGAGGTCACCAGTGGGGGCAGCTCGCGCAGCCGCGTACATGCGGCGCCAAGCGCCACGGGATCGGCGTACTCGATCGCCTGCGCATCGGCCCGGGTCTTCCACGATTCGACGCTCCAAGGCACGGTAGGCACGCGAGGTCTCTAGCACGACGCGTGCGCCCTGCTCGCTGTCCGTGCCCATGCCTGCGCCGGCGGCCCGGGGGGCCTCAGCGACCGTTACTGAACGCATAGTCTCATGTCGCGCCGGAGCAACACCCCCTTCTTGACCGCCTGGCGGGAGCCGGTTATTCGTTGGCCTTGGGAGTGGGGAATCGCCACACCGCCCAACGAGCACCGTTTCGCTCGCGTGGGCCGAGGCGGAATTCGAGGAACACCGCATGGGCAGTCGAATGACGTGGCCACAAATATGTCGGAGAGAAGAGTTTCGCGGCCGTTGGGTCGCCCTGGATGAATGCACGTACGACCCCCGAACGTCGCGCCCGAGCGAGGGGACCGTGATTGATGCCGACGAGGATCTCGTCGCCCTTTGCAGCCGGATGCAGGACAGCGACAGCAAACATTGCGCCATTTTGTTTTGCGACCAGCGCGCAGCGATCGACGACCCGCCGCCTTCGGCGGCGCGCCGATCGGCACCCCCGCCGACGCCACCTCGTGCGTACCATTGACGGGTTTGATGACGGGGTCCGACCTACTTTCCTGCCTACTTGAGGATGGGTCGGAGAAACGCTTTCCCGTCCTTGATCATGACCTCGAAGTCGACGGGCTTGCCGTGTTTTTGGCGCAAACGCGCGCTTGATTCGCGCAGGTTCTTTGCGACCGAGTCGAACGGCATCGCCGTCGATTCGTTCTGGCGCCGTCGTGTTTCCATGTACTGGGAATAGATCTGGCGGACGCGATCCTCGGTGAGATCGTCGGCCTGCGGGTGGGAGCTTGCTCCGCGTGGCGGAGCCGGTGGCGACGGAGCGGTCGGGGATCGCGCGTCGGCGTGAAGCACGGCCCCGGAGGTCGACGCTCCTGCCTGCGCGACCGCCCGCGGCGCAGGCGACTGCGCCGCGGGTGGAGCTGGCCGGGGCGCCACCGGCGGTCCCACCGTGGAAGAGCTGGACCGCGCCGAAGGGGCAACCGCGGCCGTGGGGAGCGGGGATGTCTGGTGGGCCCCTGCGCGTGCCGGAGCGCCGGCCCCGGCGCCCGGAGGCGCCGCCGCTGCCGCGGGTGCCGGAACGGGCGCCCCGCGGGTGACCGCCGTAGCCGCCCCAGCGGATGCCGCGACACGGGGGGCGGAATCGGGCATCGTGGCCGACAAGGCCGAAGGCGCAGGCGCGCGGGCCGAAAGCCCTGGCGAGGCTGCGGGTCCAGCCGGCGCCGGCGGGTGGGCGACTGGACCGGCAACCATGCCTGAGCGGCTCGACCCCGGCGCGTGGAGGGCCGCATGGTTTACGGGGGCCGAACCCGTTTCCGCGGTCCACGCGCGAGGGGCAGGCGGCAAGGGCGCAGGGGGAACTGGGATGGGTAATCCCGGCGGGCGGCCCGGCGACGCGGGTGAAGACGCGGCTGCTCTGCTTGCGGCGGCTTCTCCGGTGAGAGACGGAGCCTGAGCGCGAAGTGCCGGCCCGCCGGCGGCCGGCAGGGGCGCGCCCGGTGCGCGCGGATGCATTGGCGGCGGGGGTCGCGCGACGTTACGAGCCGCTCCAAGCGGCGGGTTGGTGGGTGGAACGGCCTGAGCTCGAGCGGCACTCGGAGCTTGCGGAGGGGGCCGCGGTGCAGCGGCGATCGGTCGCGGTTCGTGGGAATTCGGAAGTCGCGCGGGCGCCGGCGCGAACTCCGTGTCGAGCTCCGCCAACTCGGCCGCCTGATCCAGCGGGCGCGGTGCGGCAGCGATCGGCCGCGGCTCGTTGGCATTCGGAAGTCGCGTGGGCGCCGGCGCGAACTCCTTGTCGAGCTCTGCCAACTCGGCCGCCAGATCGGGCGGTAGCGGGTCGCCAGGACGCAAAACCGGCGGAGGCGGCCGCGAGCTTTCGATTCGCGCTCGGGGCGCGTCAGAGCCCAATCGGCGACGCGCGCGCGACGCTTGTCGCTTGTACGTCCCGTTCTCGATCTCTCGGCAGATCCGCTGCCAGTGGGGTTGGTACGTGTTGTACCTCTGCAAGACCATTTGAAATCGGAACCGAAGAGCCGTGTTGCGAATTTGCTCCTTCCGCAGCAGGTGAATCCGGCGCTCCACGTCCTTACGGGCGACCCCGGGCTCGATTCGTTCGATACCCATGAAGTATTGCTCGTAGAGCGATCGGAGCCGGTCGAGCGCGATCTCGAGCTCGCCGATCAGCTTGTCGACTTCGGTCGAATCCACCCCGCGGCGCTCCTCAAGGCAAGGGGACCACGCGGACGTTGTCGAAACACACCTTCACTTCCCAGTCGTTGAAGCCGAAGTGATCGTGGCCGGATCCGGAAAGCGGGGAGGGGTCGGAGAGGGTAAGCATTTCGTTGCCATCGACCCACCAGTGAATCGTCCGCCCGTCGCTTCTCTCGACCTTGAAGTGATAGGTCTGACCCGGCACCACCGGCTTTTCTCGCGGATCATCGGAATTGGGGTCGACCGTGATCTCCTTGCGGTCGGTCGCATGTTCGTTGATTCGCGCAAGCACATGAAACTTGTTGTGCCAGCCCCCGAGGATCGTCAGGTAGCTGGTCGCGTTCGTGTACGAAAGCCCGGTCGCAAACGAGCGCCCGTCACCCCAGAACTCGGCCTTGAGGTCGCCATCGGGCGACTGGCTGACCGCGTCGAATTCGATCCGAGCGTTGATCGGAAGCGTTCGCTTCAGCCAAATGCCGTGGTTGTGTGCACGTTCGCCACAAAGGTGTCCCGACTCGACTCGCCAGATGCCCGTAGCCGTCGCAACCCAGTCGGCGGAAGGCTCGAGCCAGCGCGAGATGGCGCCGTCGGACGCAGCCCCGTCCCAACCCGAGTCGGGGCCGCCGGAGGAAGCCGGGACGGCGCCGTGTTCGAAGTCGTCTTCGAATGGCGCTTTCAACAAATCTGCAGCCGGGACGGCCGGCTTCACAGTCTGCGGGGTGCGTGTGAGGGCTTGGCTGCCCGATGGCCCGGCGTCCGACGGTCCGGCACTGCCCGAGGGTACGCATCCATGGATTGCAACCGCCCAAGCCACGATCCCCGCAGTTGGCCGGATGTCCATCTCGACCACGGATCTACCACACGGAACCGTCCGTAGCGTCGAGCGAATGCGAGCCACCGAGGTGCGCACTCTCTCATTATCTTGTAAACGGGAAGGGGGGCATCCCGATGCATCCGATTCTCTTTCGAATCCCGCTTCCGCATACGCCGCTGCGGCTTTGGTGGGCATTCGCGGCCGCCGTTGCCATTGCCGCCGGCTATGCGGTCGCGGGCTCGATCCGTCGAGATCGCAACGCCGTGACTTCGGCGCTCGTCGCCGCCGCTGTGGCGGCCATCGCGGCGTGGAGGACGCATGCCGTCGCATACGAGGCCCCCAACCTGCCCATTTATGCCTACGGGGTCACGCTCGGCGCCTCGCTGGTAGTCGGCTGGTACCTGACGTTGTCGCTCGCCGCCGACGACGGCTTGCCGAAAGAGACGATGGCCAATTGCTACGTGGTCACGGCGTTGGCCGCGCTCGCCGGCTCTCGGGTTCTCTACATCGTGACCAACTTGGATGACTTCCATTCGTTTTGGGACTTCATCGCGCTGCGCAACGGGGGCCTGGTCGCATACGGGGGATTTCTCGGTGGTTTGCTCGGGAGCTGGGCGTATCTCGCCGGCAAGGGTATCCGGCTGCTGGCGTGGGCCGATGACGCGGTCCCGAGCCTCGCATCGGGGCTGCTCATCACCCGCATCGGCTGTTATCTCTTCGGCTGCGACTTCGGAAAGCGACTGCCCGACGGTTCCCCGCATTGGCTGAAAACGCTCGGAACGTTCCCGCACTGGGCGCCCGGCACCCTTGCGAACGGCGATGGGAGTCCGGCGTTCGTGCGCCACCTGGAGCTCTACCGGGGCTCGCCGCTCGAGGCCGAGCTCACCCGGATGAACACCAGCTTTGCCGTTCATCCGACCCAGCTCTACGAATCCTTGGTCGGCCTTTTTCTTCTGGCGCTCCTCTTTTGGCAACGGAAGCACACGCGCTTTCGCGGGCAGGTGTTCTTTTTGTTCGTCTATGCGTACGGCTTTCTCCGATTCCTTCTCGAGCTCTGGCGGGACGACGTCGAGCGAGGCAGTTACGGTCCTACCGTCGATGCGCACGTGTACGTTCCGTTGTGCTTGACGCTGTTGGCGATCGGGTTCGCGTTCGGCATCTCCCTCGGGATTCCGAACCGGCGAGCGCGTGCCATCGCGCGGGTCATGGCCTTCGCCCCTCCCGTCGTCGCGTACGTGGCGCTCAAGCCAGCAGAATTTGCTCAAAGCGAGCCGTATCAGCTGTCGACCAGTCAGCTCATCGGTCTACTGAGCGCGCTCGCCGTCTCGTTCTTTTACGCGCGCCTGTGGCAGCAATCGCGCAACCATCCCGTCGCCGCCATGAGCTTGGGCGATCCCCAGGCCATCCGAGCGCTCGGCGGCGAGGCCCCGGGCGGGACCTCCGGCCATCCGGTCGGCGGCGACGAAGCGGTTTCGGACGAGGGCGATCTCGGTGAAAGCGGGGCACGGGGCCCGGATGACGACGCGCGACCCGAAGCCGATCCCACGTGAACGGACGCTCGTGCTCAAGACGCGCCGGGACTCGCGGCGGCTCGGAGCGGCCGTTGCGCGGGTACTCTGCCCCGGAGATCTGGTGCTGTTCATCGGTGCACTCGGCGCGGGGAAGACGTTTCTAGTGCGTGCGGTCGCCCGGGCCCTCGGGGTGGCTGAAGCGATCACGAGTCCGACGTTCACGCTCGTCAACGAATACCCGTTCCCGGCCGGCATGTTGGTCCATGCGGACCTCTATCGGCTGATGGGCGACGACGCCCGCCTTCTGACCGAAGTGAGCCGGTTGGGACTTCGCGAGCGACGGAGCGAGGGCGCGATCCTGCTGGTCGAATGGGGCCAAGACGCGGTCGTCGCGCTCGGAGCCGATCCGGCCGTCGTCGTCTCACTGGCGATCGACCCAACAGCCGCGACGGGTTCCGAAGCGGCGGGTAGGCGCGTCGCGACCCTCGGCGGCGCCCGGGCCGGTGGTATCGTCTTGATCGTCGATGCCGGCTGAGCGTTCGATCGGAGAGCGGCTCGCCATGGGCGTGATCGCGGGGCTCGTCGCCTTCGGGTTGGGGTATGCGTCGGGCCCTCGTGGTGCGAAGCCCTCTCGACCTCACGCGCCGACGACCTTCGAGACCGGGGTTGCGAGTTTCGAGTTGCACCTCGGGGCCGCCCAGATTGCGGCCCGCAGTCGGGACGGATCGGTCAGTCGCGACATCGATCTCGCGCTCCTGGTGGACGGAGCGCGGCGTCCGCTCGCGCTCGCGCGGGGAGATCTGCGTCCCGGCACCGATTCCGTCCATGCGACGGTTCCCGTGTCTCTCGACGACTCGACCGTCGATGTCGATCTCGAGCTGAGGTCCGACCCCGCCCATGACGCGTTGGTGATCTCGCTCGATGCGGCTTCCTCGGCGAGCGGGCACACGCTCGCTCTGACCGCCGAGTTGGCGAGCGAGGGGGAGGTCGTTTTCGTGTCGGGTGTGGGGCAAATCGCCGATCGCGCTTCCGTGGCTGGACACGTCGTGATCGTCGACTCGGAACCTCACCCCATCGCGCTTTTGTCGAGGGTGGGGGCAATCGGGATCGACGCCACCCCCGAGAACACAGCGATGCCGGTCGAGCCCATTCATTTGTTCGTCACGAGCCCGGACGTGCAGGCGAGCGCAGGTCATCGAACCGACCTGTCGATCGTCGTTGCCACGTCGAGTGTCGCCGCGTGGCGGTCGATCGCCGAGCTTTCGGGCGAGCCGACTGCGCTCGTGCGCGGCCACGTCACCGGCGCCACCGAGCGGTCGCTGGTTTTCGGTCGTGACGCCCAAGGCGGTCCGCAAGTGCGAGCGCACGTCGACCCCGGCGGAGCCTTCGCGCTGCAGGTGCCGAAGTCGGTTGTGCAGTGGTACGCGGCCGTCGATCCGGGACGTGCGAGCGGTCTGGCCTCCTTCGTCCCCGGCACACCACGTGACCTGGTGCTCGACGTGTCCCCCGGGGGAGATCTGCACGTCGCGATCACCGACGCCGACACCGGTGTCCCGTTGACGGCGCGCCTCGTCGTGCACGGCGTCGACGGCACGGTCGACCCGAGCTTCGGACCGGATTACCGCGCTTCGGGAGCAGGCCCCGTGATCGACGCGCTGCACGGCGAGGTGACGACGCCGTTGCCCTCGGGCCGCTACCGCATCGCGGCCACGAGGGGCATCGAGTGGAGCATCGATGCGAAAACCGTGACGATCGTGCCCGGACGGGTTGCGGCGGTGGATCTCGCTCCGCGCCACGTCGTCCCGACTCCGGGTGTCCTTGGGTGCGACCTGCATGTGCACGCGCGACCCAGCTTCGATTCACCCGTCGTGCCCGAAGACCGAGTGCTCTCGCTCGTTGCGGCCGGGATCGATTTCGCCGTTCCGACCGAGCACAACGTGGTCGGCAATTACGCCCCGTCGATCGAAACACTCGATCTCGGGCGGGAGCTTCTCAGCGTCCCGGGCGTGGAGGTAACGACCTACAGCAAGGGCTTCGGCCATTTTGGCGTATTCCCCTACCCCTTGGCGGCACCCGTGCCACCGTACAAGCACACGAACATGGCGTCGATCTTTCGGGCCGTCCGCGCCAATGACCCGAATCGCTACTTTCAATTGAACCATCCGAGGCTTCCAAAGGGAATCGGCTATTTCAACAACATCGGATTCGACCCGAAAGCGCCGCGCACCCACATCCGCAATCGAGTCGATTTCGACGGTATCGAAGTGTACAACGGGTACGACAGCGAGTTACCCGAACGCGTCGATCAGGTGTTGCGCGACTACTGGGCCCTTCTCGACTTCGGATGGCGTTACGCCGCGACCGGAAGCAGCGACTCGCATCGCATTCAATACCATTGGGCCGGCTATCCGCGCACGATGGTGACCGTCGACTCCAACGCATCCGCTTTGGAGGATGAGAAGGCCGTCGACCCTCTCGTCGTGGTCGCGAACATCAAAAAGGGGCATTCGGTCGTCACGAGTGGACCCATGATCGAGTTCGAACTCGCGGGCGTACGCCCTGGCGACGAGCTGTCCACCACCGACGATCCGATCTTGGGGCATGTTCGCGTTCGCGCGGCGCCGTGGATCGACGTAACGCGCGTGGACGTCGTCGCGGGCCAGATCGGTGGCACAACCAAAATCGTCGGGTCGTTCGAGGTGCCTTCGCGCCCCACGGCCATCGGACCCGAGCCGGGCACGCTCGCGGAGGCGCAGGCGCGCACCATTCGGCTCGACCGCGATCTGGCGCTGTCGGTCGGGCCGGAGAACGGCTGGGTGCAGGTCGTGGTCCGGGGCGACCGGCCGATGGACGACGTGCTGCCTTTCGTTCCAGTTCCCCCGATGGGGTTCACGAACCCGGTCTACGTCGTCCGTCACGCCGTGGCACCGCCGCCGTTTCCAGGTGTGCCGCTCAATTCCCCGGCTGCGGGTCGAGATCCGGCAGGCTCCCAGTCCCCCTTGCCATGACTCCGAGCCTCGCACCGGTGTCCGGGAGGTGATAGCGTCCCAGGCAATTGGGGCGAGCAAAGCCCGAGCTCATGCGCCGCCGACGAGGCGACAACGGGCGGAGGCCCCAACCCCGCTTAGCGACTCCGGAGCGAAACGAAGTGAATGCGGCATTCGGTCGCTATCGCCTGCTCGAGAGGCTCGGGCAGGGGGGCATGGCGGAGGTCTTCAAAGCGAAGAGCTACGGAGTCGAAGGCTTCGAGAAAATTCTCGTCATCAAGCGGATCCTGCCTGAGCTCGCCCGCAGCCAGGAATTCGTGGACATGTTCGTTCACGAGGCAAAGCTGGCCGTCCGGCTGTCTCACGCGAACATCGTGCAGGTCTTCGACCTCGGCAAGGCATCGGGTGGCGAGGGGATCGTTGGGTCGGACGCCTACTACATGGCCATGGAGTACGTTCAGGGCCTCGATTTGGCGAGCGTACTCGGGCGCTCCCGCCGGTCCCAAGGCGCGTTGCCCATTCAGCTGGGCGCCTACGTCGCTTCCGAAGTGGCCAAGGGGCTCGATCACGCTCACCGCCGCCGCGACGAACAAATGCGGCCGCTCGGTATCGTGCACCGCGACGTCTCGCCGCAGAATGTCCTTGTCTCGTTCGAAGGCGAGGTCAAAGTCACCGACTTCGGCATCGCCAAGGCGCGAGGCGCCCTCGACCGGTCCGGTCACGAGGACACTCATGCGCGCGCCCTGCAAGGCAAGTTCGGGTACATGAGCCCCGAGCAGGCGCAGGGCGAATCGGTCGATGCCCGCAGTGACCTGTTCTCGCTCGGTACCATCCTGTACGAGTGCGTCGCGGGAGTGAACCCGTTCAGCGCACCGACTACGTTCGAAACGCTGCGCCGAGTCCAGGCTTGCGAGTACCCCCCGGTCGAGCTCTTGCGCCCAGAAGTGCCGCCGGAGCTCATCGGCATCCTGAAAATCGCGATGGCGAAGCACCCCGACGATCGGTACCCCGATGCGGGACGACTGTACGAAGCTCTCCTCGCGTTTCTCTACACGCAAGGGAGTCGCTACGGCGCCCACGAGCTTGCCGAGTTTCTGTCGCGCTTCCGCGATTCGATCGAGGCGAGCACGAGCACCGCCAGCCGCGATCCGATGCTCGAAGCGGATGCGGCCAATCCTCGTGTCGAACGGACTCCGGTCGAGATCCCCGCGACGCGTCGAGCTGCGAGCGTTCGCGTGGATCGGGGCTCGGGTCTGGCCGCGATCGAGCGCGCCATCGACTTGGGGGAGCGCCGCGAGGTCACTGCGCTGGTACTCGAACTGCCGCGCGAGACGCCGGACCACGTCGTCGACAAAGCGGCCCATGTCATCGAACGGTGGGGTGGCCGCGTGACGCGTCGCGAGGCGGGTCACATCGCGGCGCTCTTCGGTCTCGGAGACCCCGACGGTCGCGACACCGAGATGGCCACACGCTGCGCGCTCGTCGCGTTGCGCAGTCTCGACGCGTCGCGCGCACCCGGAGCGGGATTGCACATCGGACGGATCCACATTTCCGCCTCGGGGGAACCCACGGACGACGATCGGATGGGTGCTCTCTTCGACACCGCGCGCGAACTCGCGCGCGTGCGCGACGGTCAGGCGGCCATCAGCACGCACGCGATGAGGCAGGTCCGCGCCCTCTTCGAATTCGAACCGATTACCGAGAGCGACCAGCAGACGCACGTCGCCTCCGTTCTCGTAAAGGCCCTGCGAGGCCCCGCCGAAACGTACGGGCGCTTCGTAGGACGCAAAGAGGAGCTCCGTCGCGTCGGCGAGGTCCTTGCGGCCGCGACGAAGCGCACGTCGCGAGTCATCACGGTTCGCGGCGACAATGGTGTCGGCAAGACCCGTCTTCTTTACGAGGTGGAGCGGCGCCTGCGGAAGGGCGGCTACAACGTCGGCTTTCACACCGCGTCGTGCCCTCCGCGCGGCAACGACTTTCCGCTTTCCGGTATCGTCAGCATGCTGCAGGTGCTGTGCGGTACGAACGAGGGCGACGCAAACGATCGCATCCTGGCCGTGCAGCCGCGTTTGCGCGCGCTCGGGCTGAACGCCGACGAGGTGAACGCCGTCCTCACCGTCCTCGGCGCGAACGTCCCTGCCGCGACGGGGGACGGCAACGCGCCGCTGCGTCAGGCGTTCGTGCGTATGGTGCAGAGCCTCTGTGAAGACCGCCCCCACACGTTCGCGTGGGACGTGGCCCATGCGATGGACGAGGAGAGCTTCGTCCTACTCGACGAGGTGCTCCGCCGACTGCGGCAGGCGCGCCTGGTGTTCATATTCGCGGCGCGCGCCGGGTTCTCGCACCCGCTCGAAAGAACAACCGGCCACGTCGCCATCGACCTCGGCGATCTTGCCGCGCCGGAAGTGGAGCGGCTCGTCGCGATGCGTCTCGGCGTCGACAGCGTCTCCGACGAAATTCTGCGCTTCGTCCGGGCTCGCGCCGGGGGCCATCCGCTGTTCGTCGAGGAGGTTATCAAGGGCCTGGTCGACGCCGGCGGGGTCACGGTGGCGGAACGGCGGGTCGTCGAGATGAATCTGGTCGGCCAGGATCTGGCCCTGCCGAAGACGCTGCGCGGCCTGGTGGCGTCTCGCGTCTCACGGTTGAGCAGCGATGACCGCGCGATGCTCCAGGCGGCATCGGTGCTGCGCGATCCCATCGACGTCAACGTCTTATCGAGCATGCTCGGCCGAGCGATGCCCTCGCTCGAGCGTTCGATCGCCACGTTGAAGGCGCATCATTTCGTGGTCGACCGAGGGCCGAGCGAGCTGCGATTTACTTCGCCGATCGTGCCGGAGATTGTCGCCGACGCGTTGACCCCGGAAGCGGCTCGCGAGATGCACGCGGCTGCGGGTCAAGCACTCGAAAGCACGCTCGGCGCGCGCGCGTGGGAGCAGGCCGCCCGCATCGCGGGCCATCTCTACGAAGCCGGCGACCGCGAGCGCGCCGCGACGTATTTCGCGAAGAGCGGTGAGCGTAGACTCGAAACGCGCCAGCTCGATGCTGCCGCGCGCGACTACGCTCGGGCCGTCGTTCTCGCAGACGTCGTGACGAGGACTCCCGAGGAGCTCGCAGCGTGGCTCGCCGGGCTGGCGGCGGCCGTGCGCCTGGTCCGCTCCTGTCCCGAGGCACCCGAGCTGTGCCGGCGCGTCATCGAGCGCGTGGACCAAGCGCAGGACCGTCGAGTTCGGGTGCGTGCCCACGTCGCGGCGGGGCAGCTGCTCACCGCGGTTCAACTGATGGATCAAGCCCGTCGCCGTCTCGACGACGCGCGGGCGCTGGCTGGGACGGATCCGCAGCTGATGGTCCCAGTACTGATCGCCGGCGCCGACTTGGCCACCAATCGCGGCGATCTGCGACGGGCGGCGCAGTTGCTCGACGAACTGCGAAACCTCGCTCCGACGCTGGCCGATGAGCGGGAGAAGCATCGCGTGGCACTGCATCTGGCCCAGGCGAGCGCCGGTGTCGGCGATCGAATCGGCGCTGTGGCAAGACTCGGCGAGGCCGAGCATGCGTTGCCGGACGATCGAATGGCCGCTCTCGAGCGCGTGAACGTCCGGTCGGTGGTCGACCTGCTGACTCGCGACTTTCGATCGGCGGTTCTGCATAGCGAAATGGCCATCGACATGAGCCGCGAAATGGGCCTCACGCACGAGGCGATGCTCAATCTGCACAACCTCGGCGTGGCCCTGGTGCAACTCGACGACGCGCCACGAGCGCATCAGGCATTTCGAGAATCGCTCGCGATGTGCGAGGAGCATGGCTACGAGCGCCTCGCGAACCACAACCGAATGTTTCTCGCGTATCTCGATGGGATGCAGGGAGCGGCCGACGCCGACAAACTGCTCGTGCAGGGGTTGGCCTACGCGGAGAGCAAGGAGTTCGTTTGGGAGCTCGTGGGGGGCGGCGCGTTGTTGGCGAAGCTGCTGCACCGTCGCGGCAGAACCGACGCGGCGCGGTCGGAATACGAGCGAGCGCGTGCGGCCGCAATGCGGACCGGTCACAAGCTCATCGCCGACGAATGCGAGGCCGCATTGGCCAAGTTGGGCGGGGCCCACGCTGCGCTCAGCAGCGCCCGCCGAGAATCGGCTTCGTAGCTCCCTCGACGCCTAGCGCCGGCCGTGAATCGCGCCGAGCTCTGCGATGAGCCTGTCGTGAATCTGGCCGTTGGTCGCGACCACTTGGCCTGCCGTGACCTCGGTTGGAGCACCGTCGTAGCCAGTCACCCGACCCCCCGCCGCGAGGACGATCGCGCTGCCTGCGGCGATGTCCCACGGCTTGACCTTTCTCTCCCAATATCCGTCGTATGTGCCGTCGGCCACGAGGCAGAGGTCCATGGCCGCAGAGCCGCACCGCCGGACGGCTTGGCACTTCGATTTGATGGCCACGAATGCGTCGAAGTTGTTGTCCGCGCTCGTGTGGCGATCGTAGGGAAAGCCGGTGGCCAAAAGCGCGTCCTCGAAGCGGTCCACCGCGCTTACACCGCACGGTTCCCCGTTGCGCGTCGCGCCTTGCCCGGCGACCCCCACCCATTCGACGCCGAGCGACGGCGCGACGACCACGCCCAGCACCGGGCGGCCCCCCTCGGCGAGGCCCACCGACACGCACCAGAACGGGTGACCGTGCACGAAATTGGTGGTGCCATCGATCGGATCGACGTACCAGGTCCGCGCATCCGGGCCGTCCGCTCGCCGTCCGCCCGTTTCTTCGCCGACGATCGGGAATGACGCAGCCGAGAGTCGCTCGCGCAAGAGCGCTTCGCTGTCGAGATCGAACTGAGTCACCAGATCGATGCGTCCCTTGTGAGTCGTGGCCGGATGGTTGCGCCAGCCCTTGCGTGCGACCTCCCCCGCGGCTCGTGCGGCCCCGAGCGCCAGTTGCACCAGTCCAGACGCGTCGGAAGAGCCGTCAGCCATCGTCGTACCTTTGAGGTTGCGCGTGTTCGCCGTCGGCGAGCATTGTGAGAATCTTGCGATGAATGCCGCCGAACGTGCCGTTCGACAGCAGCGCGATTGTGTCGCCCGGGCGCACATTGTTCGCCAGGTGCGATGCGATGGCGTCGACCGCGCTGGTCCCCCCCATGGCACGAGCCTTGGAGCCGAGCTCACGGGCCAATCGCCCGACGTCGAGACGCTCGCCGTCGGGGATCGCGGTGCGTGCCGGAGGGGCCAAAAGGACGTGATCGGCGACATCGAAGGCCCGCGCGTAGGCTTCTTGGTGCACCGCGCGGCATGCCGTCGCGCTCCGAGGCTCGAACGCGACCCAGAGGGCCCCGCTCGCGTGGCGGCTTCGCAATGCGCGCAGCGTCGCATCGACGGCCGTCGGATGATGAGCGAAGTCGTCGTAGACCCGTACGCCTCCGGGCTCCCCGAGCAACTCTTGCCGCCTGAGCACGCCCTCGAAGGAAGCGAGGCACGTGCGGGCCTCTCGTTCGCCCACGCGGAACCCCTCCGCGCAGGCCGCAATGGCCGCGATGGAATTCCGGATGTTGTGACGCCCCGGAACGCGCAGCGTGTAGCGCCCGCACGACACCCCCGCTGCGAACAAGTCGAACGTCTGAAGGCCGCCGGGCAACGTCGCAGCCGGCGAGCCGAGCCAGACGGGTGTCACTTCGCCGGTGTCGTCCCCATCGAGCGCGTACCAGGTCACGCGCGACCTGGCCTCGCGCAGGACGATCGAACGAGCGCGTGCGTCCACCGCATCGCAGACAACGAGGCCGCCCGGCGGGACGGCGCGCACGAACGCACGAAACGCGTCCTCGTACGACTCGACATCCGGGTAGATGTCGACGTGATCGTGCTCCACGCTCGTAACGATGGCGACGTCGTCGTGCGACACGCCCACGTAATCGAGAAACTTGGGCTGCTTGTGCCAATAGACAGCGTCGTATTCGTCGCCCTCGACGACGAACGGCGCGCGCCCGTGATCGGGTCGCACACGCATCGAGCCGATCGCTGCACCTGCCGCCAAGCCTTTCGGAACGCCCCCGATGAACCAACCCGGATCGAGTCCCGCACCGGACAGGATCCAGGCGCACATGGCGCTCGTGGTCGTCTTCCCATGGGTGCCTGCCACGACGAGTGGGCGCCTTTGGGCCAAGAAGCGGAGGCGCAGCGTCGCCGACATCGAGCCACGCGGCAGGTCCAGCCTTTCGAGCGCCAGCGCTTCTGGATTGTTGCGGCGAATCGCATTTCCGACGACGGTCCAATCGGGCTTCGGCGACAAGTGCGCCGCGTCGTATCCCTGAAAACAGCGCACGCCGATCGCCTCGAGTGTCGGACCGACGGGGGGATCGAACGCGACATCCGATCCGCTTACGTCGTCGCCTGCTGCGCGCAGCAAAGCGGCGAGTGCGCCCATCCCGGTCCCGGATACCCCGATGAGATGAACGTGCATGCACCTCAGCCTTTGGCAAACACGAAATCGTCCCCGTTCAGATCCACCTTCACGATCGTTGCCGGTGGGTGTTCGCCGCGCAGGATCTCTTCCGCAAGCGGATCCTGCAATTTCTTGAGAATGGCGCGCTTGAGCGGTCGCGCCCCAAACGCCGGCTCGTAGCCTAGGTCAACGAGCTTGTTTTTTGCCGCCTCCGTCAGCTGCATCGTGAGCTCACGGTAACTCATCAGCTTGTCGAGGTGGTGCAGCTGAATGTCGACGATTCCGCGCAAGTCCGCTTTCGACAAGGGGCGAAAGAGGACGACGTCGTCGATGCGGTTGAGAAACTCTGGTTTCAGGAATGCGCGTAACTCCTCTTGAAGCACTTCGCGCAATGCCTCGAGCCCTTCGGGCGTGCCGAAAAGCTTCGGGTCGGTTTCGAGCAGACGCTTGCTGCCGACGTTGCTCGTCATGATGACGACCGTGTTCGAAAAATTCGCGGTGCGCCCCCGCCCGTCGGTGAGCCGTCCGTCGTCGAGTACTTGGAGAAGCAAGTTGAATACGTCCGAGTGCGCCTTTTCGACCTCGTCGAAGAGAAGCACACTGTAGGGTCGCCGGCGCACGGCCTCCGTGAGAAATCCGCCCTCTTCGCTGTCGACGTACCCGGGCGGCGCTCCGACGAGGCGCTGCGCCATGTGCTTTTCCATGAACTCGCTCATGTCGAGTCGAGTCAGGGACTGCTCGTCATCGAACAAGAACTCGGCGAGGGCCTTCGCGAGCTCCGTCTTACCGACGCCGCTCGGACCGAGAAAAAGAAAGGAGCCGATCGGTTTGCCAGGATCGCGCAATCCGACGCGGCCGCGTCGAACCGCTCGCGACACGGCGCGGACGGCCTCGTCTTGCCCGACGACGCGTTCGGCGAGCCGCGATTCCATTTTGAGCAGCTTATCGCTTTCCGCCTCGAGCATCTTGCTCACGGGGATGCCCGTCCACTCGCCGAGGACGACGGCCACGTCTTCCTCGGTCACGACGTTCGACACGCCGCTCGGTGCCTCGCGACCCACGGCCGTGCCAGCCGCTTCGAGCCGGCGCTGGACGTCGGGGAGTTGAACGTGCTCGAGTTCGCCGAGCCGGGCGAACGCCTGCGTCTGACGTGCCCGGCGGATTTCCTCCTGAAGATGCTCTTCTTCACCGCGTAACGTGGCCAGTGCGGCCATCGCTCCGCGGCGCGAGTCAAGTTTGGCCCGCATCTCGCTGACGACAGGTTCGAGCGCGCGCATCTCCTTTTCGAGTCGCTCGCGCGTCTTGACGCTCAACGCGTCGGTGTCTCCGGCGAGCGACACTGTCTGCGCTTTGAGCGACGCTAGACGGCGAATCGCCTCGTCCACCTTTGCAGGGACCCCGTCGATCTCGACGCGCTTGCGCGCCGCCGTTTCGTCGAGCAGATCGATCGCCGCGTCGGGTAGGGCGCGGTCCTGCAGGTAGCGCTTCGCGAGGCGGACCGCGGCCTCGATGGCCCCTTCCCCGATCTGCACCTTGTGGTGTGCCTCGTATTTCGAGGCGATTCCGCGAAGAATCTCGATGGCCGGCTCGAGCAACGGCGCTTCGATCGAAAGGACGCTGAACCTGCGGAGCAGTCCCGGGTCGCGCTCCTGCATCTTTCGCGCGCCGTCGAGGGTCGTCGACGCAAGGATCCGCACTTCGCCGCGCGCCAGCATCGGCTTGAGCAAGTCACCGACGCCGCTGCCCGCCGCTCCCTGACCCAGCAACGAGTCGATGCCGTTGATGTAGAGAAGCGTGTCTCTCCTGCCGAAGGAAGACGCCGGCGCCGCGCGGCCTGCCGGGTCGCCCTGCGAGGACCGCGAGGACGGATCTTCGACCGCGCGACTCGGCGCAGCCGAGACGGCGGCGAGCACCTGGCGCAAGCGCTCTTCGATCTCGCCGCGCAACTTCGCCCCGGCGACCAGGAGTCCCGTTTCGAGCTCAAGCAAGCTCAGTGTGGCGAGGCTTTCGGGTACCTCGCCGGCCGCGAGACGCATGGCCAGAGCGCCGACGATGGCGGTCTTGCCGACGCCGGCTTCGCCGACCAAAAGGGGATGGTTTTTCTGCCGTCGTTCGAGAATCTGCAGCAGCCGGCGGACTTCGACGTCGCGCCCGATGACCGGGTCGAATCCGCCGCGTCGCGCCCGCTCGACGAGATCGTGGGTGAAGCGCGAGAGCACTTCGGAAGTGCCGCTGGCGGCGGACGTCGCGGTTGCCTCACGCGGGACGCTTCTCAATGCGGCCATGTGAGGGCGCAGGCTTCCCGGCCCGAGACCGAAGGCCTGCAGCACGACGGCTGCGGAACCGCGGATTTCTTGGGAGAGGGCATTCAACAGGTGCTCGACCTCGACCGTTCCGCCGTCCGCTTCCTTCTCCGCTCGGCTGAGAAGCTGGAGCATAGCGTTCGACAAATAGGCGAGGCCGGCGGTGGTCCTGTTGATGCGCCCAAGCGCGGATTCGGTCTCCACGGAAAGGTCGGCCGGGTCGGCGCCGGCGCGCCGAAAGACCTCTTGGACGCCGCGATCTCGTTCGATGGCGCGAGCGAGCAAATGAATCGGTTCGACCTGGGCGTGCTTCCGATCGTCGGCCAGCCCTTGCGCGCCCGCGACCAGAGCCTTCGCGTCGGGTGCGTAGCGGTCGAGGTGAATCGTTTGCTCCGCGGCCATGGCGGTGGCAAGTTAGCATGTGACGATCCCGTGCCCGCCGACGTAACCATCTACACCACGCGAGTCTGTCCGTACTGCATCGCAGCGAAGCGCTTGCTTGCGCAGCGCGACATTCCGTATGAAGAGGTCGATGTGACGTCCGACCCGGACCGGCGCGGATGGCTCTTGCAGACCACCGGAAGGCGGACCGTGCCGCAGATCTTCATCGGAGACGAAGCGATCGGCGGCTACGACGACCTTGCGGCATTGGACAGGGCAGGGCGCTTGCGCGAAAAGTGGAACAAAACTTGATGCGGTTGCGCTAGGTCGCATCCGACAGCGCTTCGACGAGACGCGGTACGTCACGAGACGCCAATGCGCAGAGCGCTACGCGCAGCGCTCCACGGCCGCTTGCGAGCACCTGCGGCACGACATAGATGCCGCGTTTGGCCATCGACGCCGCACGCTCCAGCGCGCGGTCGACGAAGACGGTGACGAAGAAGCCGCCATCGTAGCGAGGGTAGTGGAGTCCACGCTCGCGTGCGAGCCGGTTGAACAGATCGACCCGTGCGAGCAGAGTGGCCTTGAGGTGATCGCGTTCCGCCGTGCACGATCGTGCCGCGGACGGGTCGACGAGCAGGCGGGTGATCGCGACGAGGCCGCCCCGATTGCAGTTCGACCAAGTGCCGCGACAAGAATAACTGAGCGCCGCCTCGACCCTTGCCCGCTCACGGTCATCGGCGAGGCACGCGACCAGCGCGCCGACGCGCAAACCGTAGTGCGTGTAGGACTTGCTTGCACTCCACGCAAAGAGCACGGCCGCTGTCCCCGCGAGAGGCAGCAACCGGGCTGCCAGACTTCGCGCAGACCGTGGTCCGTACAGCATGTACGCACCATCGACGAGGAGCGTGACGGGGCCGCTGGCCGCACGACTCGCGATCGATTCGACGATCGCGTGCCATTCCTCGTCAGTCAGTGAGTAGCCGGTCGGATTGTGTGCCGGGTCGTTCACGAAGACGAGCGATCGCCCCTGCGTTGCCAATTGTCGGCCGATGGCGGCGTCGAGGCCGGCGACGTCGAACGAGCCGGTCGCCGAGAACATCTCGAAGGTCTCGAGCCTGCGGTCCGACTCGTCGCATAGGGTCTTGTACGGCGACCAGTACCAGCTTGCCGTCAGCGCCGCTTGCCCCGGCTCGAGGAAGTTCACGATGGCATGCCGCAGTGCACCCGACCCTCCCGGCGTCGCCACCGCAACGGCACAAGCCCGCAGGTCGGGGGCATCGGCCAGCAGGTCATCGATCACCGCGCGACGAAACTCGGGGGTCCCGGCGATCGGCGCGTAAGCGGCCCATTCGGCCTCGTGCACCTCGCGCACGGCGCGCGCGGCCGTCGGCAATATCGCGAGTTGGCCGTCTTCGCCGAGCAACACGCCGATGGTCGCGTCGACGATGGTCTCGCCGCTTTCTTTGCGCCGATTCGCCTCTTGATGAAGAGAAAATATCGGATCGTCGGACGGGCGATTCCGGTGGGAGGGGATGAGGTGCGGGGGCATCGAGCGGGGGTACTAGCGCGGGTTGGAGCGAAGGGCGCTCACGGCGTCGGGCGCGCTCTCTCGCTCTGCCACTTTGTCATGAGACGCGCGTGGCCGTTTGCAGGGGCTGACAGCTTGGCTGGTTCGGCCCGCGCCGCGAGACTCCGAAGCCTTCAACGATGGGGAATTCAAGCGTGGCATGTGCCATGCTCCCTCCTCCGTCCAGCCACATGCCTCATCGCGCGTGCCCGACGCTTGCTTCCGCCTCGGCGACCGGGGTTCGCCGCGCCATGGCCCCGGCGCGCACCGGGGCTGCGGCGGCGGGCGGCGGTTTCGCAGCCGCACGGCGTCGCCGGAGGCGGAGGTGAGCACGCGCAGACGCTGGACGGGCAGACTCTCGGTTGCGGCCTTGCTCCTGCCCGCGGGTGCGAGTGCCCAGGATCTGGTCGATCCCATTGGCGGCCACGTGCGAAAGACCGAATCCCCGCAGAACTTCGCCGCAGAGATTCGCATTGCCCCATTCTGGCCGCAAATCGACAGCGACCCCGCGCTTCATGGCGCCACACCGTACAAGGCAGTCTTCGGGACCACGCCGCTTATCCTCGTGAGTGCGGAATTCGATTGGCAAACTTATCGAATCCCGTATTTCGGGACGGTCGGTCCAGGCGTCGGAGCGGGCTTTGCGACCCGGAGCGATCCCGCGCTCTTTCAAGAGGAACACAACGGCACCACCATCTCCGGGGAGAACACTTCGATCACGATATTTCCCTTCTATGGAGCGGTCGTCGTGCGAGCGGATGCGCTTTGGCGCAGGGCCCGCGTGCCGTTCGTGCCCTATGCCAAGGTCGGGCTCGGCCTGGCGCTCTGGCGGGCATCCAACACCCTGGGCACGTCGAGGTCTGGGGGGAGCGTCGGCGAAGGGCATTCGTTCGGAACTCACGTGGCGCTGGGTCTCGCGCTGAACCTGAACCCGTTCGACTCGTACGCGTCGTCGGCATTCGACGATGCCATGGGCGTGAACAATTCGTATTTGTTCTTCGAGTGGACTCGCGAGGATCTGGACGGCCTGGGGGCGCAAAGCGACCCTCTGCGCGTCGGCGGCACGGCCTTGAATTTCGGCCTCGCCTTCGAGTTTTGATTCCGACCGAGCGCGGCCGATACGCCCCAACGTGGCAATCCGCCACGTCCACGTAGCGGGTCACTTCCGCGATTATGAAGCTATTCCGCGGTCTTGGACATCCGTCCGCGAAGGCATGAGCGCTGCAATGGCCCAGGGCGCCGGCGGCGCGAAGGCAGCAGCCGGCACAGAGCACAAGGAAGGGTTGATCCGTAGCGGCAGAAAGCCTGGCGCCTCTCTTCGGGCTCTTTACCCGCCAACCGACAACACAGAGGAGATCATCACATGACCTTTCAGAACAGCGCCGAGCGTAACAAAAGCAACCGTGGGTTTGCGTCGATGGACGCGGGAAAGCAGCGGGAGATTGCGAGCAAAGGGGGTAAGGCCGCTCATCGGCAAGGCCGGGCACACGAGTTCACGGCGGACGAGGCCCGCGTGGCAGGTCGCAAGGGGGGCGAGGTCGTCAGCCGCGACCGAAGCCATATGGCCGTCATCGGCCGGGCGGGCGGCCAGGCGCGGGGACGCAATCGCGCGCAGCACGACGCAGCCTCCAGCGCCGCTGAGTGATTGGGGACCGGGCGGACTCGGGGCAGTCGTGCGCGGCCTCCGGGTTCCGCACGGCCGTCCCAGTTCGATGCCGATCGCGCGCGTGGCAGTACTCACGCGCGGCGGCGATCGCGGCCTCCGGGTTCCGCGCGGCCGTCCCAGTTCGATGCCGATCGCGCGCGTGGCAGTGCTCTCGCGCGGCGGTGATCCGGGCGATTTTCCGGGCCGGGATTGCCGCCCTGGTATCGACGTCCCGCGCGTGATACGGCGTGCCCTCGCCGTTTGCGCCTGTAGCTCAGCTGGATAGAGCAGTGGCCTTCGAAGCCACGGGTCGGGGGTTCGAATCCCTCCGGGCGCGCTTGACGCGGTTCGTCGGCGCGTCCTACGAGGTGGCCCCGTTGCCGTCCGCGTCCGCCCGGGTACCCCGTCGTAATTCGCATCCGCTCCGCGGCTTCCAGTCGTTTCGGGCACAGCGCGCCCCGGCGACTTTCGAGGCCCCTGAAATCTACGGCCGTCGCGCGATAGCCCAAATCGTTCGCGCTCTTCCGCTCGTCGAGAGAGCCTATTCGCGGGTGCGTTTCTCGATCCTGCGGCCGAAACTCCTGAGCGTCATGGACTTGATGCTGACCGACCAGGGTCGCATTCTCGACGTTGGCTGCGGGTTCGGTCTATTTGCCGCGTACTTTGGCCAGACGCAACCACGCCGTCGCATTACCGGTGTGGATCCAAACCCCCGGAGGATTCGCCTCGCGCGGCGCGTGGCGGATCGACTCGGAATGCGCCAACACACGTTTGTCGTGGGCGACGTGCGCGACGCCGTGCTCGAGGGACCCTTCGACGCGGCGTACGTGCTCGACGTGATGCACCACCTGCCCGCCGACGATCAATGGCGCGTCCTCGAGCGACTCCGATCCCTCATCGTGCCCGGGGGCATGCTGCTCCTCAAAGACATCACGACCGAACCTCGGCTCGGGTTGCTCTTCACCGAGGCGCTCGATCGGCTGATGGTCGGCTGGGACGAGCCGCTTTCCTATCGTCATCACCGTGAGTGGGCCCAAATGCTGACCTCGCTCGGCTTTGCCGTCCGCATGGTGCGCGTCCCCGATATTTTGCCGTATCCGCATGTCGTGATCGCGGCGACCAAGGTTTGACTACAGCCGGCCGCGCATCGCATCGAGCCGAAGCTTCCAGACCATGCCCACCGCTTCGATGAAAATTTTCCGGCTCATCTTCGAGCGGCCGAGCGTTCGATCGACGAAGACAATCGGGACCTCCTTGACGCGCATTCCGCGGAGGACCGCGCGGTAGGTCAATTCAATCTGAAACGAGTAGCCGTTGGAGCGGACGCCCTCGAGGTCCAGTGCTTCGAGAGCGCGCCGGGCGAATGCCTTGTACCCGCTCGTCAGGTCGCGTACCGGCAGGCCCAAAACGAGACGGGAATACAGGCTGCCGCCTTTGGAGATGAAATGTCGCCCGGGCCCCCAGCCCTCGACACCGCCGCCGGCCACGTTGCGCGAGCCAATGACGACGTCGAAGCCGTCGTCGAGCGCGCGAACGAACTCGGGCAAATACCGGGGGTCATGCGACAAATCGGCGTCCATCTCGAAGAAGCGATCGTAGCCCTCGGCCAGGCCCTGCGTGAACGCAGTGAGGTATGCCGTTCCCAATCCGAGCTTGCCCGCGCGATGGATGACGCGTACGTGCGCGTCGGCGTTCGCCAGCTCGTCGGCGAGAGAGCCAGTCCCGTCCGGCGAGTTGTCGTCGACCACCAGAACGTCGGCCTCGGGAAGTGCACTCCGCACTCCGCTCACGAAGCGCTCCAGATTCTGTCGCTCGTTGTATGTCGGCGTAACGATAAGCGTGCGGGGCATGAGATCGGGCGCGCGACGCTACGCGAAACCGAGCTCTGTCGCAATCATCGGCAAACAGAGGTGGGCGGGGCAAGTTGCCTCTGCCGGCGCAGGGGCCGCGGCTGATAAGATAGGTGGCGTGCCGCCGAAACCCGCCCCCGTGCGCGCTCTCGACGCTCGATTGGCGGACGTCGAGGCGGCCCTCGCACGCGAGCTGCGTGTCAGTAAGGCGTTGCGCGAGGTCGGGGTGGCGCTCGGCGCTACTCTCGATCTGGACCACCTGCTCGAGCTCATCTTGCAAAAGATCACCGAAACGCTCGAAGCCGATCGCGCGACGCTCTACCTGCTCGACGAGGCGAATGACGAGCTTGTCTCGCGCATCGCTCATGGAAGTGCCGTACGCTCGATTCGTCTGAAGATCGGCCACGGAATTGCCGGTCACGTCGCGCGCACGGGCAAGCCGCTGCACGTGCGCGACGCCTACAAGGACCCTCGATTCGGGGCCGAATGGGATCTGCTGTCGGGCTATCGCACGCGATCGATTCTGGCGGCCCCGATGAAGAATCACCTGGGGAAGACGATCGGCGTCGTGCAGGTTCTCAACAAGAAGCGCGACGAATTCACGGACGACGACGCGGAGATTCTCGCGGCGCTGGCGACCCAGGCCGCCGTGAGCATCGACAATTCGCGGCTGTTCATGTCAGTGACGCAGAAGAACATCCAGTTGCTCGACACCAAAGAGCAACTCGAGCATCGGGTTCACGACCTCAAACTGCTTTTCGACTTGGAGCACGCGATGGGGCGTGCGGCTTCGCTCGAAGAGCTTTTCATCGCGGTCTTGGGAGAAGCCATGCGGGCGTGCGAGGCCCGGATGGGGGCCGTTGCATTGCGCGAATCTCACGAGCGGAGCGGGGATCTCCACTTCATCGACGATCGTGGCAAAAAAATGCGCCGTCTGCCGTATCCAGAGGACGCGGGACTCATCGGCTGGGCGATTCGCAACGACGAGGTTCTCGTGTCGAACGACGCCGAAAGCGATCCACGACGCGACGAAGCGCTCGACTTGCGCATCGGCGCGGGCCGGGCGAAGACCGCACTGGTCGTTCCGCTCGAAGGCGAGCACAACGCGCCCATGGGCGCGATCGCCATTTACAACAAACGGGGAGCCCGGCCGTTCAACGACGAGGACCGTGAGCTGCTCGAGCTCGTTGCGGCGAATGCGTCGACGGCCATCCGGCTCCAACTGTCGCGCGAGGGACGCGAACGCGAGGAGCGGCTGACGACCATCGGCAGGCTCCTCTCGAGCGTGATCCACGATCTGAAGACCCCGCTTACCGTGATCGGCGGGTACGTCCAGCTCATGCAGTCGACCGACGAGCCGTCGCGCCGCCGGGATTTTGCACGGCTCATCCTCGACCAATTCGACCATATCGGCGCCATGCAGCGCGAGGTGCTCGAATTCGCTCGCGGTGAAAAGAGCGTGCTCATCCGTAAGGTCTACGTTCAGAAATTCTTCGAAGACGTGCGCAAGCAGCTCGAGGGGGATCTGGCCAAGCGAGGCGTCGAACTCGTCGTCGACGTCCAAGAGCGGGGCACGGCACGTTTCGACGAGGGAAAACTGCTTCGTGTCGTGCACAACCTGGCGCGCAACGCCGCGGAGGCCATGGGGCCCAGCGGTGGCAAGCTCGTCATCAAGGTCACGCGCGACAAGCTGGATCGTGCGCTGGTTGTCTCGTTCTCGGACACGGGCCCGGGAATTCCGAAGGACATCGAGCACCGACTGTTCCAATCGTTCGTGACCAGCGGCAAAAAGGGCGGCACTGGACTCGGACTCGCCATCGTCAAGAAAATCGCCGACGAGCACGGCGGCACGATCAGCGTGCAGTCGTCGAGCCGGGGCGCAACGTTCAAGCTGCGCTTGCCGCAGCCGTCGGTGTGAGCAGCGTGCGCCCCGGTCGCGGGTTGGTGATCTCTTGTCTCGCGGTCGTCCCTGCGGTCGCGGGCTCAGCCCACTCCGACGTTTTGCTGCCCCCGTGGATCGAAGAGGGAGATTTGCCGCCGCCCTCGTGGGCGCGCTCGGTGGGGTCGAAGCCCGGCGATCCGGGTGACTCCGGCGCCCTCACGCTCTTAGCAGGACCCAGCGGCGGAAGTGCGCGGCGAGGCACTACGTTGCCGGGAGCCTCGCTCCCATTCTACGGGGCTAGGCGTGGATCCGGCTGCTCCGGTCGTTGGTGGCTCGTCGGGGCGCTCGCGTGGGTTTGTTCGGACGACGCCGAGCTCTTGACGGCCGAGCCGCAATCTCGCGAATCGCAAACCGGCGACGACGGCTTGTGGCTGCAGTACTTCTTCGTCATCCCGGCCGGAACGAGCGCGTACACGAGTTTGGAGTTGGCGCGGGAAGGCACCTCCGATCACGAGCTCGAGGGCGGCTGGGCGGTCGGCGTCGCCGAGCAACGGATGGTCGATGGGCAGCGATGGGCGAGAACGTCCAAGGGGATCTGGCTCTCGTTAGGGGATCTCGTGCCAGCGCGTCCTTCTGCGTTTCACGGAACAGCCGTCGAAGGGGGTCGCCTCGACTTCGCCTGGGTGCTCGCCGACCTGGCCCACGTTTGGTCGGATCCCAGTCCGAAGGGCAAGCCGAACCGCTCGCACGTTCGCTTCGAGAGGGTCGTCATCCAAGAGGACCGTGGTCCCATGGTGCGCGTCGAAGACGACGGTTGGATGATGGCGCGCGACCTCGCGCGCCCCATGGCCGCTGAGCCGCCGGCTCAGCTCGTCGCTCCCGACGAGCATTGGATCGACGTCGACACGGCGTCCGAGACGCTAGTTGCGTACGAAGGAATCCGGCCGGTGTACGCGACCCTCGCGTCGACGGGCCGCGGCGCCTTGGGGAGCGGCGCCGAAACGCCGACTGGAGTGCACCGTGTTTGGGTCAAGATCCGCGCGTCCGACATGGATAACGTCGGTCGCGAAGAGGCGGAAGAGAACTACTCCATGGAGGAAGTTCCCTACGTGCAGTTCTTCGACGGCGCAGTCGCCCTGCATGGGACGTACTGGCACGGAGACTTCGGCCACGTCCGAAGCCACGGCTGCGTGAACTTGTCTCCGCGCGACGCGCGTTGGCTCTTCTCGTTCACCGCACCGCGCATGCCGGCCGGATGGGCGGCGGTCTTTCCGACGCCCCTCGACCCGGGGAGTATCGTGCGGGTTCGCTGAGCGTAGCGCCGGCGGCGCCGTTTCAGCCCGCCGCGACGTTGCGCAGCCAGAATGCGATGACGAATCCGATGAGGACCAGCGATTCGATGAGCGCCAGGCCGAGAATCATCGGTGTCTGAATCCGGCTCGATGCCCCGGGGTTGCGTGAGATGCCTTCGAGTGCGGCGGCAGCGGCCCGGCCCTGGCCCAGGGCTCCCCCGAGCACGGCCAGGCCAATCGCGATGCCCGCGCCGACAGCTGCCCAGGCTCGGACGTCGAACAGGTTCGAGCCCGCCTTGTCGTCCTGCGCGAACGCTGCGATCGGAACGACCAAGGTGGCGGCGTTGGTGAGCGCCGCTAGGGCGAGCTTCTTCGAGGTCGACATCGTCACTGACTCCTTCGTGCGTGAAGAGTTGAAGCGCTGCGGTTCGGGCCGGCCCCTCTTAGTCGCTTTTTGACCGGGGGGCTAGCCCGTCCAAATCGAACGGGCTCACGACGCGGCCCCCACCGCGTGGGCGGCGCCGGATCGGTGGCTGCTTGCGTCGGCCTCATGCTCTTCGTGTTCGGTGGCGAGTGCGATGTAGATCGAGGTCAGGATGCAAAATACCAGCACCTGAACGATGCACACGAGCGTGCTCAGCACGAGCACGGGGACCGGCAGGAACAGTGCGCTCATTCCGAGTGCGATCGTCACGAGCAGGTGGTCGACCGCCATGTTGAGCATCAAACGAATGCTCAGTGTCAACGGCCGGATGCAGAGCGAAAATGCCTCCACCACGAACAGCAGCACGTTGACGGGGATGAGCGGCCAACCGAGCCACGGTCCGAACAGATGCTTGAAGTACCCGAGTCCGTTCGCCTGGATCCCGTAATAGTTGAACATCACGAACACGATGGCCGCGCAGCCAAGCGTGATGTTCCAGTTCGAGGTCGGCGGCGTGAATCCTGGAATCAGCCCCAAGAAGTTTCCGAACACGATGAAGAGCGACAGGGAACCAATCAGCGGAAAGTATCGCTTCGCGCGCTTCGGTCCCATCATGTCCCTCATGAGGCCGTACCAGTAGCCGATCCAGACCTCGAAGAACGTACGGAGCGTCAGCTTGGATTCCGGGATGACGGCCTGCTCGTGGCGAGCCAGTGCCGGGCGCACGACCAACGCGAGCGCCAGCACGAGGAGCATGACGGCGAGGCTCGCGATGAGCGGTTCCGCCCCGTGGGCGTAGACCGGCTGGTGGCCGAGGAAACTCTCGCCAAATACGCGCATGTTCTCGTTCAGGGCAGGGAACTGCGCAAGGAGGTATCCGAAGAAGGAGGCGTGCTCGGGCATGGCTCAGCGGGGATCTTCCAACGCGGCGCTTCTATCGCTCACGAGCGCGCCGATGGCAATGCCCATCGGCAGGGACAGAAACCCGATCGCCATCGTTATCGGTCCGCTGACCCCGTGACGCATGAGCAGCCATGACGCCGCAAGAAGGCCTCCCATCTTGAGCGCCGCGAGGACCGCCCAGCCTCCGCGGCGTTGGGTGTTCGGCCCCGAATGATCGTCGGGCAGAAGCGCCACGACGATTCGTGCCAGCGCCCAAAGGTTGCCGGCAGCAAGCGCGGCCGCGACGGCGACCGAAACCGCTGACCTTGGCCCCGCGAATGCGGCCGTAACGAGCGAGGCGCCGGCGCCCAACGAGGCAACGGTGGCTATGGAAGTGCGCATTCGCGCATCGAGCCCGCGTGATCGCGGGCGAGTCCCCCCTGTTTCAGCCGGCATCGTTGTCGTCCTTCGGCGGTGGCATCGCATTCGTCGTGTTCGACGGCGCGGCGGTTTCGCTCGGATCCTTGTGCAACCAATTGGGGTCCACGGTCCAGCGGCTCGAACCCGGATCGCGCGCCTCCGCGCGCTCGATGTCGCGCTGCATTCCCTGGGCCGTGCGAAAGAGAAGCCGGAAGGCCACCGCAACGCCGACCAAGAAGCCGACCCCCAAGCCGTATCCATGCAGCGCAAACCGACCGTCCAACCAATGACCGAGCCACGACGCGATCAGGATGGTGAGCACGAACTCGATGCCCACGCCGCCGTAGCGGCCGATCTCAGTCCAAGGCTTCGCCATTGCCACCCGAGGGCTCAATGGCGCCACGCTGGGCATCCGTCGAGCCCGTCCGCTAGTCTAGTCTAAGTCTAGTCTAGGAGCGGCGCGCCCACGCGTGCGCTTCTGCATTCCGTGCCCTTCCCATGCGAAAAGCCTTCGCAAGCACCCTCGCTTTTGTGTGCGGCGTGGCGACCCAAGCGCAAGCGGACCCCGTGCCGCCGCAGCCCGAACCGGACGCCGGCCCGGTCTCGACGGCGCCGACGGGAAGGGCAACGGATCCGGTTTCGGTGCCTCAGGCCCAAGCAACGACCGCCCCCGAGTCGACCGCACGTGCGCCGGCCGTTCCGGCGCCGCATAGCTCCCCGACAGCCGACCGGATTCGGGCACCGCCTTATTCTCTCTGGGTGGGAGGCCGTGCCGGAGTGCTCGCGTACGGCGGCAGCCTGTACGTCGACCCGGGAGGCGGGCTCGAGACCACCGGAAATTTCGTCACTCCCGGCCTGGGTCTGGAAGCCGATGTCGGGGCCCGGCTGGCCACGCACTACGTCCCGTATCTCGCCGTGGAGATTGGAGTGGTCGGTGTCGGCCGTCGCTTCGAGGGGCAGAACGTCAAGGCGAACACCACGTTCTTCGGGGGTGGCTTTCGGTACGTAGGGGGCGACTTCCACTCGATTGCTCTGGCGGGCGAGATCTCGCTCGGGATTCGTCGGTTCGAGGTCAGTGAAGCGGCGGCCGTCTGGAGCGCCACGGGGTTCGAAATCCTTCGTCTGGGCCTTGGACTTGAAGTGCGTCTCACGCGGCACTTGACCCTGTCGCCCATGACCACGGTTTCGGGGGGGACGCTGACGGGAACCCAAGGCTATGTCGCTTTCGCGCCCAACCAGCGCGACGGACTGACGGGCCCCCCGTTTGCCAACGGCAGTGCCATTCCAGGGTCGGCGCAGCAGAGCTATTACGCCGTCGTCATCGGTTGTGGGCTTCATGCGGACCTGCTCGGCCGCTAGCGAGGAAACTCGTGCAAGCGCTGGAAATGACCAGTGCGCTGCCTCTCCGACGGTACGGCCGCATCCGGTTTGGGGCTCGCGGGTCGGGGCGGCGAGCTCGACGCCCCGCGCGCACCCTGGGGCTCTAGCCGACCGCCGAACGAGTGTGGGGTGGGTTTACGGCTCGCGGACAAGCTGCTCGAGCACCGGCCGCAGGGCTGCGAGGGCGCGGGCCCGGTGGCTGATGCGGTTTTTTTCTTCGGGCGACAGCTCGGCCATCGTTCGGTTCGATCCGGCGACGACGAAGAGCGGGTCGTAACCGAACCCGGCGTGGCCCCGTGGGGTGCGTGCGATCGTGCCTTCGCATACCCCCTCGAAGACGCGCCCTTCGCTGCCCTGGACCGACGGATCGACGAGCGCCAGCGCGCAGCGGAATCGCGCTGAGAACCCGCTGGCGTCGGTCGCTCGAGGATCTCCGAGTGCTTCCAGTGCCGCGAGGAGCGCGGCGTTGTTCTCCTCGTCGGTGGGATGCTCGCCTGCAAAGCGCGCGCTCCGAACCCCGGGTCGTCCCCCCAGGGCGTCCAACTCGAGTCCGGAATCGTCTGCGAGCGAAAGCATGCCGGTCGCATGGGCGACGGCGCGCGCCTTTTTCAGCGCGTTGTCGGCGAACGTAACCCCGTCTTCGACGACCCGAGGCGGCTCCTCAAGCCAATCGGCCACCCCTTCGACGTCGATCGGCAAGTCGGCGAGGAGCGTCCGGAGCTCATGGATCTTGCCGCGATTGTTCGTGGCGAGGACGAGCGTTACGCGATGAGCGCGCACGGATCGACTCCGGCACGGGTGAGCACCTCCTGCTGCGCCCGCGTGAGGTCGGCGATGGCCGCGAGCGCGAGATCGATCATGGTATCGATCTCGCGCCGTTCTACCGGAGCGCCTTCAGCGGTCCCTTGCACTTCGACCACCTTGCCGCTCGAGGTCGCGACGACATTGAGATCGACGCGGGCCGCCGAGTCTTCGCTGTAGCAGAGATCGACCGCAAGACCGGCCGTGTCCAAGTGGCCCACACTGACCGCCGCGACGGGCTCCCGCAACGCGACAGCGCCGACTCGCGCCAAGGCCAACGCCAAGGCGACGAATCCGCCGGTCACCGACGCGGTTCGGGTCCCGCCGTCCGCTTCGAGGACGTCGCAATCCACCGTTACGGTGCGCGGTCCAAGCTTGCCCAAATCGACCGCGGCGCGCAGCGCTCGGCCCACGAGCCGCTGAATTTCTTGCGTGCGTCCGCTGAGCGCTTTGCCCCGGCCGTCTCGATCCTGACGCTTGGGATTTGCGCGCGGATGCATCTGGTATTCGGCCGTCAGCCAGCCCTGCCCCTTGCCCTCGAGAAATGCGGGGACCTTGTCGTCGACCGACGCGGTACAGAGCACCACCGTGCCGCCGGCGCGATAGAGCACCGAGCCCTCCGAAGGGCGGTGGAAGTTTGCGATCATTTCGACCGGTCGACAGGTCTGGAAGGAACGGCCGTCGGGGCGCGCCATGGCAGTCTGGGGCTCTAGCACGCCGCCGGCTGCCAGGTGCTCTTGGCAGGCGCAATAGGCAGGGCGATCCGAAACCGAGTGCCCCCGCCCTCACGAGGCTCGCAGATGACGCTTCCGCCATGGGCGTCGACGATGTGGCGTGTGATGGCCAGGCCGAGCCCCGTGCCTTCTCCCTTGGTAGAAAAAAAGGGGTCGAACACCCGAGCTCGGATGTCTGCGGGAATGCCTCCGCCGCGATCGGCCACGTCGACCACGACGCTCATGCCCTCGGCGGCGACACTCACATCGACTTCGCCGCCCGCGGGCATGGCTTCTCGGGCATTGCGCAGAAGGTTCAAGAGCGCTTGCCGAATCTGGCCCTCGTCGAACAGCGCCGGCGGGATCGCATCTGCGACTCGAAGCGTAACGACGCAACCCGCGCTCTCGATTTCGCGACGCGCGAACTCCACGACCTCACGCACGGCGGCGGACACGTCCTCGGCCTCCATGCGCGGCTGAGGCAGGCGTGCGACGCGCAGGTATTCCTCGCTCAGGTATTCGAGTCGCTGGACCTCACGCTGAATCGCAGCGAGAAGGTTCTTCACTTCAGCGCGTGGCAGCCTGTCGTTGTGCGCGATCTCCTCATCGAGCAGCTCGACGTTCAGGCTCATCGCCGACAACGGGTTGCGGATCTCGTGCGTTACGTGAGCCGCCATTTTACCGATGGCGGCGAGCCGTTCATTCGACAGTGCGAGCGCTTGCGCGCCCGCGAGTCCGGCCACCATCTTTTCGAAGGCCATCTCGAGCTGGCCAATCTCGTCGTCGCTCGGGGCGACTTCACGGGCCGTCAGATCGCCGCCGGCGACCGCTCGCGCGCGAGCCGTGACGCGAGCCAGGGGCGCAAGCAGCCGCCGTACGTGCAGCGACACGACGACCCCGACGGCGAGCGTGAGTGCGGCGAGGACCGCGAGCCCCCAGATCGAGCGCAGTTCGCGGTCGCGCGCGGCGGAGGAAAGCTCGTCGATCGACGCTCCCAGGCGGGCGGCGAGGTAGCGCAGCCGCTTGTCCGCGTCGTGCTCGAGTGCGCCGAGCGACACGATCGTACGGTTGATGCCATCCCGATCCCCATTCGCGACCGCCGTAAACAAGCGCTCGAAAAGCGCCGGGTCGGCATCGAGCGCCGCGTCGATGGCATCGAGCTCACCGGCCAGACGACGTGCAAGGTCGCGAGTCATGCTGCTGCCGACCGCCGGGAGCGTTTGCGTCAAGGCCAATCGCGTCTCGATGAGCATCGTGCGGCGTGCCCCGGCCAGGGTCTCGAGCAGCGCGCGCGTGGATCCGGGCTCTCGCTCGTCCGGAATGCCGTCGACGAGAGTCGATAGCGTCGTTTGAGCGGCGCGCAGTTGCGCAAGACGCATGGCCACCGGCACGTACCCGCGGCCGAGCTCGACGCTGTCGTCGGCGGCACGCCGCTGCGCCGCGATTCCCCACCCGAGCGTCACGGCGAATGCGACTACCGTGACGGCGAACGACGCCAGCACACGGCGAGCGACGGTCGATCGAGGCGCACTCAAGCCACCGCAAAGCCTATCAGTACGGGCGCCTGGGTCGCGGCCCGAAAATGTCGGTTCCGACGCGCACGAGCGTGGCGCCGGCGCGAATCGCGAGATCGAAGTCGCCGCTCATGCCCATCGACAGATCGGCAAGGACGGCCGCGCCGCCATGCAAGGCTCGAAGCGAGGCGAGTGTTTCGAACGTGCGACGCGACTGCTCCCGATCGCCGGCCGGCGGGACGGTCATCAGCCCACGCAAAAGCAGCGAAGGCTGTGTCGCGACAGCGCTCATGACCTCGTCGACCTCACTTGGGGCGGCACCCGCCTTCTGCGGCTCACCCCCGATGTTGACTTCGACCAGGACCGGAAGGGGTGTGGACCGCTCTCGAGCCGCACGCCGCCCGAGCTCGCGCGCGATCACCACGGAATCGACCGTATGAACGACGTGCGCGAACCGCGCGGCCAGTTTCGCCTTGTTTGTCTGCAAATGCCCGATGAAGTGCCACTCGAGATCCGGCAAATCGGCGAGCTCTTCCGATTTCGAGGCGAGCTCCTGCACGTAGTTCTCGCCGAACGCGCGTTGCCCAGCCGCGTACGCCTCCCGGATGCAATCGGTCGGCTTCGCCTTCGATACGGCCACGAGCCGAATCGATCGCGGGTCCCGGCCGCAATCTTGCGCCGAAAGCGTGATGCGCGAGCGAACGTCGGACAACTGATCGGCGATGCTCACCGAACTCTCCGGTGCGCGTGCCAGATCATGACGTCGCTGCTCTTCGAGAGAGGGCTTCCGAAGAAGTCCCCGTCCACCCGATCGACCTCGAAACCATTGTAGTGGAGCAGCGCTTCCCACTCCTGCGGGAAGAATTGCCGATGCGACAGGGGCGTCATCCAAGCATGGGACGGGTCGTCCACCGCTTCGAATTCCATGGCTACGAACAAGACCTGCCGCACGGGATCGTAGTCGAAGCGCTCCCGGTTGGTGACGACGACTCCTGCTGTCGGATGTCGGAAGCGCGGCGCGCGAAAAGGACGCGATGGGTCCCGGGCCAGATCGGCAGGCGAGGGCATCGACAGATCGACGACGAAGCGCGCGCGCGGCGCGAGATGAAGGCGAACGCGCGCGAGGAATTGCTCGACGTCGCGACGCGTGTAGAGGTGAAGCGCCGTGTTGAACGTCGCGACAATCAGCGGGAACCGGCGCCCGACCCGGGCGGTTCGCAGATCGCCGCGAACCGCTCGGACGCGCGCTCGAACCTCGGGCGGCTCTCGCGCGAGTCGGGCGCGAAGGTCGGCGAGCATCGGCCGCGAGTGGTCGATGCCCGTGACCTCGGCCCCGCTTCGTGCCATCGGAATCGCGATCCGTCCATTGCCGATTCCGTACTCGAGTACGGGTCCCCCCGTTTCCTTCGCGAGAGCGACATAAAACGCCACGTCGTCTACGCGTGGCGCGTACGTGTCGGTGTAGTACGCCGGATCTTCGTAATGTGCGAGCGACCCCGCCTCGAGCTCGAGATCGAGCCTTCGGCGCGCCGACGTCAACCGAACTCGCGCTTGTTCAGTGCCTCGATGTACTCGCGAACCGCGTCGTTGCTCGCGCGGTCGTAGTGAATTTTGCCGGCCGCGATCTCGCGAAGCGCCGTCACCGCGGCCTTGTTCTTCGAGTGCACGAGGGGCGTAGCGCCCTTCATCAGCAGGCGCGTTCGTTGAGCGGCCAAAACGACCAGAGCGAAACGGTTTTCCTCGCGCTCGAGACAGTCTTCGACGGTGACACGGGCCATGGGTGCTCCTAGAGGGCGACCTTCGGAACCCGGAGTTGCCGGGTCCAGCGCGGGTGTATTATCGGGAAGCATGCACGCCCCGACAAGCCGCAAGTCGGCAAGGGGTCCAGAGCCTACTTTGCGCCGATGCTTCCCGCAAGCACACCTTGCTCCATGGCGTCCAGCTCGGCCACGAGCGGGTCACCGAAGTACCACTCGATCTCCACGCGTACGCCCCGGTATATCGTCGGGCCGTCGTCAATGCACTGAAGCGAGCGGTCGACGATTTCGTTCGACGGGTGCAGCAGGCCCCAGTCGAATGTGACCGGGAAAAGCGCGCTCACCATCGGTTTGAGCTCGTGGTAATCGAGCCCCTGCTCGATCGCGAACGAATGAAGCATGCATCCGCGGCCACGCCGGCTGCGGAACACGCAGGCACCGTCTTCCACGCGGGTACGCGTCTGCCGGCCGCCGGGGAACTCGGCGTCGTCGTTCCACTCGCCGGTCCAAAATCGATCTCGCGTCACACCGGTGTACCGCTCGATCTCCGCCGCTCGCGCTTCGACGCGAGCCACGTTCTCGGCGTCCACGTCGGTGCCGTATTTGCAGCACGAATCGTGGCAGTATTCGCACTGCATGCAGTGAACGAAGTATCTTCGCGTGAAGATCGCGGTGTCCACACGATCGACCACCGGAGCACCCCATCGGCACGCGTGCGAATGGCTTAAAGCGCGAATCACGCCGAGCATCCTACCATTGCTCTGGTGGTCCTCGCTGCGCGAACCTCCGGCACCCCTGCATCGTGGAGCGATGACCGATGGACAAGCCCTACGATTCGGCGGCGCACTTCCGCACCGCGTGGTGGCAGAGGCTCCAGCGGGAGCCCGCGACGTACGAGCTCACTCGGTTTGCCATTCTGCGCCTTCTCGCATTCGTCTACCTCGTCGCGTTCATCGGCCTCGCCAATCAGTTTCCGCCGCTCATCGGCTCGCGCGGACTCCTGCCGGCCGCGCAACTTCTCGCGGCCAAGCACGCGGAGCTCGGTGGCGACGCCTATTGGCGACTGCCCACGCTGTTCTGGTGGGGGGCCTCCGATGCCGCGCTGCGCACCGCCTGCTGGGCGGGTATCGTACTCTCGGCCGCCGCTTTCTTGGGCGTTACCCACGCTGCCCTGCAGATCGCGCTCTGGGCCATCTACTCGTCGTTCGTTCACGTCGGGCAAATTTTCTACGCGTACGGTTGGGAGATTCAGCTGCTCGAGACCGGATTCTTGGCGGCGTTCCTGTGCCCGCTCCGAAGCGCCCGCCCTTTTCCCGGCTCCGCCACCCCGAAGGTCTCCGTATGGCTTTTCCGATGGATCATCTTCCGCGTGATGCTTGGCTCGGCGCTCATCAAACTTCGCGGCGATCCCTGCTGGCGGGAGCTCAGCTGTCTCGATGCGCACTTCGAGACCCAGCCGAACCCCAACCCGCTCTCGTGGTGGCTGCATCACGCTCCGCATTGGGTGCATGTCGCCGGCGCCCTTTTCAACTACTTGGCCGAGCTCGTCGCCCCATGGTTCGTCTTCGGCTTTCGCCGCATGAGACACGCGGCGGGCGGGGTGCTCGCCGCGCTTCAGATCAGCTTCATCCTGAGCGGCAATATGTCGTTTCTCAATTGGCTGACTCTGGTGCCTGTTCTCGCTTGTTTCGATGACACGGCGTTTGTGTGGCTGTTGCCGAAGCGCATTGGGCGCTCGCTTCTCGCGCGCTTCGAGGGCCTTGTTGCGTCGCGCATGCAGGCGCGCATGGCCAACGGGTTCGCCGTCGTCGTCGCACTTTTAAGCGTGGGTCCTGTGGCGAACCTCGCGTCCTGCGACCAAGCGATGAACCGTTCGTTCGATCCGCTCGATCTCGTGAATACGTACGGCGCGTTCGGCTCCGTGGATCGGGCTCGCTACGAAGTGGCTCTCGAAGGAACGCGCGCCGAAACCCCGGATGGCGCCCGCTGGCTGGAATACGAGCTGCCGTGCATGCCCGGCGACGTGCGACGGAGGCCTTGCACCGTCACGCCTTATCATTACAGGCTCGATTGGCAAATGTGGTTCGTCGGCAACGGCGCGGCTCGGGGTGAGCCCGTGGAAAACGAGCCGTGGCTCGTGCATCTCGTGTGGCAGTTGCTCAACGGCGAGCCGACCCCCAAGGCGTTGCTTGCCCGGGACCCGTTTTCTCTCGATCCCCCGCGTTGGATCCGGGCGGGAATCTGGCGTTACCGGTTCTCGGCATCGCGTCAAGGCAGCGCTTGGTGGACGCGCGAGCGGGTCGGCGAGTTTCTGCCGCCTGTGTCGCTCGAGCATCCGGGCATCCGCGAGTACGTGAGCGCGTACCATTGGCCCGACGCGCCACGCGACTGACTCTGCCGCCATGAGCGCCCGGAAATGTGGCGCGCAAAGAATGTGGCGCCCAAAGGGGGCTTGTTGAGCTGGATCGAGGTCATGATGTAGCCTGCCGGCTTGCGCCCCTTCCGCGGTTCTGTTGTCGTCGTGGCGCTGCTTTTGACGCCGTCGTCCTCTCGCGCAGAGAAGCCCGATCCCGCAGCGAGTTTTCTCGTCGGCGCCTCAAGCTTCGTCCTCGGCCTGGGGGTTGGCGGAGCCATTGTCGCTACGGCAAACGGCAACAGGACGCCGACCAACGCAGGCTGGTTTGCCATGGAGTCGGGGTTCGCGCTGGGTCCGGTCGCGGCGCACGCGGTCGGTGGCGAGTGGGTGCGCGGCGTCGTCTTCGGCGCGCCGCCGGCTGCGGCCATCGGAGCCACGGCAGCGCTATTTCAGTACAATCCGGGGACCATCAATTCCGGGACTCTCGTCGAGCAGCGCTGGCTGTGGTCGTTTTTCTGTGTCGGCCTGCTCACAGGTCTTGCGGGCGTGGTCGACGCCGCACTCGCCGGCGAGCGAACGGGCATGCCCGCGATTGCGCTCGACATCGACAAAGGCCGTGTGGGGGTCGACATGCGAGGAAGTCTTTGAGGCTGTGGGCGGTCGTGGCGCTCGCCGCCGCACCGATCGGCGGTTGCGCCCTCGTCCCACAGAACCGGCGTGCTCACTTCGCGGATCCGATGATGAGTCTGACGCCGGAGCCGCTCGATGCGGCACGTCGTCAGAAGCTCTACGACACGCGTGAAGGGGCCGCCGGTGGCAACGGCGCTACCGCGGGCGGCGGCTGCGGCTGCCAGTGATGGGCGCCGCCGTGAAGGCGCGCGCCGCCAGCGCCGTCGTCGTCGCCTTTTTGGCATTCTGTCCGCGCGTTCGGGCCGACGGTCCTTCATCACCGCCGCCGACCCCGGCGATGGGGGACGCACAGATTCTCAGCCCGATCGACAACGCCTTGCACATCGAGTCGATCATGACGCGCATCTCCGGGTTCGACCAGTTCGGTCATGGGTGGCAGGCACAGGGAGGGCCCACGCCGACAGCGCCCGGGTCCGAGCGCGCTACGATCCTCGAACCCCAAGCCGAGATCGATGCGACGCAGGGGGCGCGACTGAAACATCGCATCTGGGTCCCGGTCGACATCGTCAGCAATGCGTCGCCGCACGCGATCGATGTGTTGAGCAGCGCGTCCCGGCATGTGGAGTCCGGGTCCATCGACTGGGCCGCAACCTATCAGGCGAGTCCCGTTTCGGACGCGACGATCCTGGGCGGCATTCACCTCGAGAACCCTTTTCGCTCGTGGCAAGGCGGGCTCGCGGGCAGCCGGGCTTTCGCCGACGGCGACACTGTCGTATCGGTGGACGTGCTCGAGGTCTTCGACTGGTTCGATCGCTTCGACATTCACGGGACGCGGCACGGCCGCGCCGAACGATCGAGCGCGACGGCCAGCCTCGGAATCACGCAGATCCTTACCCCTACGACAATCGTCAACCTCAACTACGGGGTGACCGTACAGCGCGGTGAAATGGGCAACACCTGGAACAGCGTGCCGCTGGCTACCGGCGAGCGTGGCCCGGAGCTCTTGCCCGATGAACGCGTGCGCCATGCCGTCGTCGCGCGCGCGGCTCAGTTTCTTCCGTGGAATGGAGCGCTCCACGTATCGCACCGTTTCTACGCCGACGATTGGGGCTTGTCCGCGCACTCGACGGAGGCGGAGCTCATGCAGCGCATATCGCCCTTCGTGTACGTCGGCGCGCTCTATCGGTTTCACACGCAGACCGGGGTCACCTTCTTCACGAAGCTCGCGGATCCGAGCGCGGGGTTGCGTACCGCCGACAGCGACCTCGCGCCGCTCGACTCGCAAACCGTCGGTGGAAAAGTGGTGGTGGACGTTCCGGCCGGTCCTCCCATCCGCACTCTCCACTTCGAATTCGGCTACGATCGCTACGTCAGAACCAACGATCTTCACATCAACGTCGTCACATGCGCCACGGGTTACCGTTTCTGATCGCACTCGCGACCGCCACGGCGATCGGATGCACGCCGCAGCCCCCGTCGTCGCCATCGCGCGTCATGCCGGACTCGCTGCCGGCGACGCCGTTGATCACGCTCGAAAGAACACGCACGGACCTGAGCACGTTGCTCCATGGTCGCACGGCGGTCATCCATTTCTGGGCGACGTGGTGTGACACGTGCGTCGGCGAGTTCGACGCTCTCAAGCGGCTCGATGTCCAGGCGAGGGCGCGTCCGGATGCGCTGATCGTGGGAGTCGCGGTCGGCGAGTCGCCGGAGACGGTGGCCGCATTCGTGCGCGAACGCGGCGTCGGCTTTGCGCAGCTGATCGACGAGGACTTCCGGCTTTCCGACGCCCTCGGAGAGCGCAGCGTGCCTGTCACGTTGGTGGTCGATCGCTCGGGCCGCATCGTCCACCGCGGACGTACTCTGGATGCGGCTGCTCTTGCCGCCTTTCGAGGCGCATTGGGCGCCCCGGGTCCCTGAGCCTGCGGACGTTCCCGCGCCGGTCGTCCTTCCGGTGGGGTCGTGGCAACGATAGCGATGGAGATTCGGCGAAGAGAAAGTAGACTTGGTCGATCCTCAGGAGGAGTGGCCGAGTGGTTTAAGGCACCGGTTTTGAAAACCGGCGTTGGCTTATGTCAACCGTGGGTTCGAATCCCTCCTCCTCCGCATTCATGCCGTCGCCCGACTCGACCCCGATCCTGTTGCCGGACACCGTCGTTCTCGGGAGGCTGCGCGTCGAGCGCACTCTCGGATCGGGCGGGATGGGGATGGTCTACGAAGTCGAACACCAGATCACCAAGCATCGCCGTGCGCTCAAGGTTCTGCACGCCCGAGCCGCTCAGCAGCCCGGGATCATCGAGCGCTTCTTGCGCGAGGCCTCGGCGGCCGGTCGCATCGGCAACCCGCACGTCGCCGAGACGTTCGATGCGGGGCGTCTCGACACCGGAGAGCCGTACTTGTTGATGGAACTCGTGACCGGTGAGACGCTCGAACAGCGGATTGCGAGGTCCGGACCGCTTGAGCCCGGTGAACTCGCGGACCTCGTGTACCAGGTTTGCGAGGGCGTGCAGGCTGCGCACGACGCGGGAATCGTGCACCGCGACCTGAAGCCCGAGAACCTGATCGTCACCCCTCGCGAGGGCGCTCCATTCGTCAAGATTCTCGACTTCGGCATCTCGAAGTTCGACGCCGATCGCACTGGCGCAGTCGGGATCACGACCGAGGGCCTGGTGATGGGCACGCCGTACTACATGTCGCCCGAGCAGGTGCGCGGCGCTCCCATCGACGCGCGCACCGATGTCTACTCGTTGGGCGTCATCCTCTACGAGTGCGCGTCCGGCACCCGACCGTACGACGCGCGTTCGGTTGAGGCGTTGGCCGTGCTCATCCATGAAGGCAAGGCCGTGTCACTTCGTGAGCGGCGTCCTTCACTGACTCGAGCGTTCTGCGCGATCGTCGAGCGGGCGATGGCCGCGGACCGGGAGCGGCGTTTCCAAAGTGCCCGTGCACTCGCCGACGCGCTTGCGCCGCTGCGGGTGCGCACGCTGCACGCGCCCGCTCATCGTTCCACGCCGCCGCGCGCGGTGGTCCGTCCCTCGAGGCGGCCCCCGACGGTCGGCGAAGGTGCGCCGAACTCGGCGATGGTGCCCTCGACGGACGCGGCCCTCGCCGCGACGATGGGCAGTGGCCCGGTGCCTCGGCAGAGCGGACCCTCGCGCGCGCCGGCTTTGCTCGCGCTGGGTGCCATCGTCGCAGCGGTCCTGGGTGCCGCAGCGTTTTGGGCCGAAACGAGCCGCACGCCAAGTGCGCCGGTGAGCCCGTCGGCTGGCGTCGCGCGATGGCCCGAGCGACCGGAGCCGGCGTCCGCGAAGCTCGCGCTCCCGGAGATCGCACCGTCGGCGCGCGGGGCTTCCAGCGCCGAGTCGATTGAAGTAGGCGTGCCGTTTGCCGCGATCCGTGCCCGGGCGAGCGCGCAAACTCCGGAACCAAGCGCGAAGCCTGCGTCCAAGAGCCGTGTTGACCGGACGGGGCTTGCAGGGGAAAACCCGTTCCGATGAAGCGATGCGGAATCGTTGTAGCGTTCGGCGCGACCTTCGGGGCGTCGACGGTGGCCGACACGGCCGGCGCCCAACAGCCCGCCGCGCCCTCCTCAAGCTCGTCGCTCGCATCGCAGCCCGCACCGTCAGCGTCCTCGTCCGTGCCAGTGCCGGCGCCCCCGGTGCCGCCGGGCCCAAAGCCCGGGGCGGCCGAGCCCGGGACCGCGGTTTTATCCTCCTCACCACCGACGACCGCTTCGATGCCGACCGCGCCACGTGCGCCGACCGCAGCCGTGCGCGCCGAGGCCGGCGAGCGCTTCGACCGCGGCCTGCGTCTGTTCAACGGCGGCGATAACGCTGGAGCTCTCGTCGAATTTCGTCGCGCTTACGAGTTGGTCCCGAATGTCACGGTCCTTTACAATATCGGCCTCGTTTACTCGCAAATGAGCCGTGCGGTGGAAGCCACCGACGCACTGAACCAGGTCCTGGCGGCGCCCGGCCAATTATCGTCCGAACGACTGGCCATCGCTCGAAGGACACGCGACGATCAGGCTGCACGCATCGCGGAGATCGCCGTCGCCGCCAACGTCGAAGGCGCGCGCGTCGAAGTCGATGGTATCGAGTCGGGCCAAACGCCCCTCGCCGTTCCTCTTCGTGTCCAGAGCGGCACGCACGTCATCGGGCTCATCGCACCCGGCTACTCCCCGCAGCGAAAGGAGGTCGCGATTGCGAGCGGCGACAAGCAGGCGCTCAAGTTCGAGCTCGTGGCCATGCAGGGGCGACTCGCGCATCTGTTGGTGAGGACGCATGTTGCGGGCGCTGACCTCTTCGTCGACGACCAGCGCGTCGCGACCACGCCGCTCTCCGCCTCCATTTCGATGGCCCCCGGGGCACATCGAATCGAGCTGCGCCGGGCCGGCTACACGACCGCTGTTGCACCCATCACGCTCGGCGACGGCGCCAGCGGTGAAGTGACGCTCGAGCCCGAGGAGGACCGGTCGGCGCTGGCATCCACGAGCGGTCGGCTCCTTCTCGACGTCACGGAGACCGCGCCCGTGGTCATCATCGATGGGCGCCCCCGCGGCGTGTACGCCTCCGCATTGCCTCTGGCGCCCGGGCCGCACCATTTGCTCGTCGAGCGAGGCGACTTCGAGCCTGCCGAGCGCGATTTCAGCATCGAGCCCGGGCACGTGACGTCGCTTCGCATCCTGCTCGAGCCGACGCCGGAGTTTCGCGCCCACTACGTCGGCCGTGCGCAATCGCAGCGCACCTGGGGATGGATCAGCGTCGTCGCGGGGGCCGCGCTGGCCGCCGGTGGCGCGGCATTGGCCGCTTACGACGCAAAGCAGCGCAGCGAGGGGGATTCGACGATCCGCGGCATCAACGCCATGGCCGTCAGGCACAGCGGTGAGCTGTGCGACCCAGCGGGTGACACGGGCTCGGCGACCTACCAGACCCTGTGCGCGATGCCCTACGCGAACGCGACCACGCAGGTTAGCGACGCCAACTCACGCGACGGTATCGCCTGGAGCGGCGTTGGAGTGGGCGCCGCCGCGGTCGCGTTGGGAGTCGTTCTGCTCCTTACCGCGGACGACCCGCACAAGTACGATGGCCCCGCGCCGCCGCCCGAGAACAGCGCCGTGTTGCGCGCTTGGCCTACGGCGTGGATGTCCTGGAGGGCCGGTGGCGTTGGCGTCGCCGCGCGGTTTTGAGAAGTGGGCGTCTTCTGCTCGCGTCCCGACACGGCAAGAAGGCGTGCGCCTGACCTGGGGCGGGCCCTGGTGCGTCCGCCCGCCCCGCGTTGCGCAGTCGGTTTCGGTTACGGGCTCGTGCACGGGCCCGAATGCGCCAGCGGTTGGGTCTCGTATCCGCCCGGCAGATCGTTGCAGGCGATGTTGATCTCGGTGCCGTCGCAAGCGCAGCCAAAAGCGATGGCCGTACAGACGACGAGCGACTTGGTGACGCACTGGCCTTGCGCGGCGCAGCCCTCGCTTTGAGGGAACCCGCAAGCTTGAGTGGCGTCGCAATCGGCATCGGTCGTGCACGGGGAGGAGCCGTCGCCCTCGTGCGCTTCGCACGTGCCGCCGACGTCCCCCGTGGCGACCCCGCTATTGCCGGGAGTGCACACGAGCCCCGACGCACACGTGCACGGCTGGTTCGTATTGCCGCCGCACGGTCCGCCTTGCGTCGAAACGCATCCGCCTCCCGAGTCGTTCGGAGTGCTCGAATCGGTCGCTCCGCCGTCCTTGGCGCCGGCCTCTCCAGTCCCCGAATCCCCTCCGCTCGCATCGGCGCATGGGCCTTGGTGCAAAAACGGCTTGGCCACGTACCCGCTGGGTAGACCGTTGCATCCGAGGGTGATGTCGGCGCCATCGCACGCACACCCCAGCTCGATCGCATTACACGTCACGCCGGGCGCAGGAAAGCACGTGCCGGTGGCTGAGCATGCAAGGGCCTCAGGAAAGCCGCAGAGGTAATCGAGCGGACAGTCCGCATTGGTCGAGCACGCAGCGCCGGCGTCGCCGGAGCCGGTGTCGGCGGCCCCGTCGCGCGATCCCGTGTCCGCGACAGCATGGTCGGATCCGGTGTCGGCGGTGCCGTCGCTGGATCCGGTGTCGGCGGTGGCGTCAGCGGATCCCGTGTCGCCCGCGGCGTCGGTCGCGCCCGAGCTCGAGCCCTCGCCTCCGTCGGGCGTCATGGCAATGAACGCGTCCGTGCACCCCGTCTGCGCGAGACCCCATGCCGTCAGCCAAAGCCATTTGTGAAAAGTTCGCATCGCAGCGCAGCCTCCGCATTATGAATGCCGGTGCCCTGCGCCGCCCTTCGGCAAATCCGCTTCACGCCTGTCTCATCCGCGCGAAGACCGAACCCGAGCCCGTGTGCGGCAACGTGAGCGCGTTGTCGCGCATCGATCACGGCGACGTCAGCGTTTGAAGCAACGCCTTTACCCGCTCTTCGTAGATGCTTCCGCGCGCTTGTCCCAGCAGAGCCATGCCACGTGCCTGAGCTTCCGCCACGCGCCCGAGACGCCGGAGGGCGTCCACCGCGATGAGCTCGCGCTCGATGCTGAGGGTGCCGGTGGGAAATGTCGTGGCGTGACGGTTCAAGACCTCCAGAGCCCTGCCGGGATTTCGCTCCAACATCCCGCGAGCGTCTTCGAGCATCGCCGCCTCACGCGCCAGCGAATCGCCCGAGCCGAGTTCCGCGGATGGCGCTTCTGCTCTCGGGTGCCTTGTGCGATCTCGAGTGGGGGCTGGCAGAGCGGATGCGACGGGAGCCTCTCGTTGTGCACCCGATGCGTCCGAACCGGAGATCGCGGTTTCGGTGGCCGACGACGTGCTCTCCACGGTGGGGATCGATGTTCGGGGCATCGCGGGGTGGCGATCTGCCGTGGAGCGGACGGGCTCTGGACCCAAGGCCAGCCTGCGTGTCAGCGAGGGCACCCCGTCGACCGCGGCGACCACCCCGATCGCGCAAAGGCCCGCGGCCGCGACCCCTTTGATCCAGAAGAGCAGACCCGCGGCTGCAGGCACGACGAGCAATCGGTCGATTCGCGCGGCGGAGCGTGCCCGTATGTCCTTCGGCAGAGGGCAGGAACCGACCGCGCCTCGCAAAAGCTCGCGTCGCTCGGGCGATGTGGAAGCGTCGTCTCGCCAACGTGTCGGGGGGATCATGTTCGCGCTCCGCGCCGAACCCCGAGGCGTGACGCCTCCATGGCTCGCATCCGCAAGAGCGCGCGATCGAAGTCACTGCGCGCAGAGTGGAGCCGCGAGTACACGGTTCCAATCGGGACCGACAGCATTTCGGCGATGTCGTCGCAGGACAAGCCGTCGATCTCGAACATCACGAAAATGGCGCGCTTGCCGAGATCCATCAAGTCGAGGGCCGCCCGCAGACGCTCGCCCGCTTGCCTGTTGACCGCCGCCTGCTCGGGACTGGCTTCGTCCAACGTTCTTTCCTCCGGCACCTGGGCGACGCTCTGCTCCCGACGGCGGTGCGCGCGCCGTCGGTAGGCGGAGACGACGCGGAGACAGATTCCGAACAGCCAGGTGGTGATCCGCGAAGAGTGGTCGAACGAATGGAGCCGCTGATGGACGACAATGAAGACCTCTTGAAGCAGGTCCTCGGCGTCATAGGTCGGGACTCCCAGCCGTTGCAGGCTCACCCAAACGAATTCCGCGTGATCGTCATGGATGGACGCGACGTCGAGACGCTCGGCCAACGGCTGAGGCGGCATCGCTTCGAGTCGAAGGGGCATCCGTTCCAAGGAATACAAGGTCCCGAAGCGTGAATGTCGGCTGACGTTGTTTCCCTTCACGGAATCGACACGCCGACTCCGACGAACCCCAAGCCCGCGGCCGCCCACTCCTGGAAGACCAGTGCGGACCCGCTCGGTCCCTGCACCTTGAAGCGCTGCCGGGTGACGGGAACGAGCATCTCTCCTCCCAGTTCGGCAACCAACGGGCCGACGAGTCGCAGCCGGGCTGCCAACGAGAGAGCTGCACCGGTCCAGATCCGGTCCCCTGGTTCAGTGGGCTCGAGCGCATAGACGACCGAATGAATGGCACCCACGTAGACCTTTCCGCAAAGCGAGACGGTCGCCCGAAAGGCTTGCCATGGCCGTGCACAGGCGCCTAACCAACCTGCCGTCAGGCCGAAGGCGAACTCGCGCGACGATGTGCGGACTTCGGGCCAATAGACGACACCGGCGCTGCCTTCAACGGGGCGTCCGCTGGGCCCCTCCGCCGAGAATGCGGCGCCGGCAGCGGCAGCGGGCAGCACACCCGCTGCAACGAGCGCCCGCGCGGTGACCGAGAGCGAGGAGCCGGGAGAAATCGCGGGTACGTTGGGCGTAGTGGGAGACGCCGTGGGCCGGGCGACCGAGACGGTAGGTGCCGCGACCGCCGCGAAGCCGGCGGGCGGGGAAACGGGCGCCGCTGCGGCCGCGCCCGCAGGTGGCGGCGACGGGGTAAGAGACGCGGGACGCGTCCGTTCGCGTTGGGACGCCGTCCGTGATGCAGCATCCGGATCGATCACCAGGGCGACGGCGAGCGTGACCGCTGCATCGAGGGCGGCGCAGTCGGCTGAGGTACTGGTGAGGTAGCGCGAGCCGGCGAGGCTGCCGTCGGCGGCACGAACGTACAGGTGCACATCCCAGTGCTCACCCTCGTGTTGGATGACCCCTTCGATACTGCGGCGGGCCGTGTCCGAAAACACGTCCCTTCCCAAACGCTCGGCGACGCGCCGTGCGATCGTCGCCCCGTCGCCACAGCCCTCGGTCCGCTCGCCGAGCACCCAGACGAGGCGTATCTGGGAGTCGCTGTCTCCTCGCGCGGGAGAAGCGATCGTCAGGAGAGCGCCTAGTGCCGAGACGGCTGCGAGCGACGCGCCCATCCGCAAAGGGAACCGAAATCCCTGGAGAGGTGATTCCTTTGAGAAGAGCGAGTCCAGGGGACTAGCGAAGTCGCGGGAGCGACTTCGGGGTTTGGGCGGAGCCGGCAACCGTGCCGTTGGGTTCGAAAGCCGTTGCGGCGCCGCGCCGTCGCGCGCTCGACTGAGGGAGCATGGCCTGGACTTTGAGTGCGTCGTAGGCCGGCGGTTCATGTCGAGGTTCGCGGTTCGGACGGCACCCGCTCCTGACGTCTCATCCACCAAATGAGCGTATCGTGGCCCGAAGGAGGTTTGGTGCATGCGCTTTGTGCCCTTGTCGTGGGCTCGTCTCGCCGTCGCGTTCGGGACCGTTGCCTGCGGCAGCAGCACGGCCGCTGGCGGTGACAACGTGGTCGCCGGTACGTTCGTCGGCACCTGGTCCTGCATTCTTGCCGTGACGGAAACGGCCTTTACCGTAGCCGTTGTCGAGAATTCGGATGGCTCGATTACGGTCACCCCGACGGGCGCGGCGGTGCCGCTTTGCACGGCGAAGTACACGGTGAGCGGCGGGACCGCGACGGTCGAGAGCGGTCAATCCTGCACGACCGGCGGATCGACGGTGGCGGTCTCGGGGGGCACCGCGACCGTGAGCGGATCGACCCTGACCGGGAACCTGACCGTCGGTGTGGCCGGGGTTTCGGAGACGCTGTCGTACACCTGCACCAAACAACCGTGACCTTGGGCCGCCGCCGTACAGACGCGGCGTGACGGGGCCGGCCCCTGATCGCTCGATCGCGCGCGTTGGGGCGAACGACCTCAATAGCCCCCCGACGAGCCGCCGCCACCCGACGAGCCGCCCCCGCCGGAGAAGCCACCACCGCCGGAAGAGCCGCCGCCGCCGAAGCCACCCCCCCATCCGCCGCCCCATCCCCCGCCACCTCGCCATCCCCCGCTTCCTCCGGGGCCTCGTCTGCCCATTCTGCGCAAAACCAGCGTAATCCACACCAAGGCAAAGAGCGCCATGAGCCCAATGGGAACCGCGTCTTGCCAGCGCCCATGGGGCACGCCATTCCCTGCGCTCGGCGCCTGTCCGGTGATGGCGGCGGCGATGGCATCCGTCCCTGCGCGGATTCCGTCGTAGAAGCGGTCCTGTTTGAGTGCGGGACCGATCTCGTGTTGGATCATGTCTTGCGTTTGCAAGTCGGTGAGCTGTCCTTCAACACCTTTGCCCGTCTCGATGCGCATGCGGCGATCGGCGACAGCAATGACCAAGAGCGCGCCGTTGTCGGCTCCCTTTTTCCCGAGCTTCCATGTGTTGAACGTGTCGTAGGCGACGTCCTCGATCGTGTTGCCGCCGAGTGCAGGCACGATGAGCACGGCGATTTCGGCGCCGCTTGCGCGGTCGATGGCCTCCAGTCGCGTGTCGAGATCGTCGCGTTCGGCGGGTGAGAGCTTGCCAGCCACGTCGGTCACGTGCCCGGCGATCGGAGGCGGGCTGTATGCCAAGGCGTGCACGACGACGAACGCCGTCGCCAGAAACGTGAGGAATGCGACGTGGCAGCGAACCATCAAAAGCTCACGTGTGGGGCGTCGCGCGCCTCCGGAAGGGCCGTGAAATAGGCACGAGCCTTGAAGGGCTTGCCCGTAATCTTGTTGATGACTTGCCCGCCCACGTGTGCGAGCGTCGAGTTGTAGTCGGCGACGGCCTTGTCGTACTCCTCGCGCGCCCGCGCAATCCGATTCTCCGTTCCCTCCAACTCGATCGCCAGATCGTGAAATTGCGCATTGGCTTTGAGGTCGGGATAGGCCTCCTGGGTGAGGAGCAGACGAGACAGAGACCCCTTAAGATTGTCCTGTGCCTTGGCGAAGGCAGCCATTTTCGCCGGGTCCTCGAGATCGTC
>Ga0116135_1000029_pt1 | contig 63621 bp, 51 predicted proteins | sample June2015DPH_20_1_FD_89738 | JGI IMG/M metagenome (GOLD analysis project Ga0116135, IMG submission 89738) | Peatland microbial communities from SPRUCE experiment site at the Marcell Experimental Forest, Minnesota, USA - June2015DPH_20_10 | ecosystem: Environmental > Terrestrial > Soil > Wetlands... | reverse complement strand
GCCGAATTTCGCTTGTAAGGATTGGCGCATCTCAGCCGCCCAATCGTCGGAGGCGGTGTGGGAATCGCCATAGTGCAGGACGTGCAGAGAGCCGTTCTCAGGCGGGCGCGAAATCTGCTCGAAGAACGGAACCAGAGCGCCAGCGCCTTCGAGCGTACTTGCGGGATGCGTGGCTCGCGCGCTTACGGCTTGGAACGCCACGTGGCGCACTTGCGGCGCAACAGCCACAATCGCTGGCCGGGGACGCTTCTTGTGCGCGATTTTCCGCGCGGGCTTTTTCTTGACTGGTTTCGTGGTTTTCTTGACGGGCGCCGTTGTGGTCGTCGCAGGCCAGGCGGTTATCGCGAACAATAGCGGGAGTAGCAACGCGAGTTTCCGCACTATTGCGCCGTTCCTTTCGCGGCTGCGTGCTCGGCCAGCCACTGTTGTCTGGATTTGAATTGGCGGAAGCCCGATTCAAGCGCCTGATCCAGCAGCACGCCCACCTTTTTCGCGCCGGCCGGGAGCGGATGCGTGAAATCCGCGCTCACCAGGCGAGGTTGGGTTTCGTACCAGCGCGCCATGGTTCCTTCGCCGCCCATGGCTTGAAAAGTATTGAAGAACGCGCAGCCCGTTTCCGCCGCGATCTGCTGCTGTACTTCAACGAGACGGGGCAGCGTGGCGGGCGTGGTGATTTGGCCGAGCGAGTTTCTTTCTCCGCGATCCATCGGGCTCATCACCAGCAAGGACGCTTTCGGAACAGCGGTTTTGATTCGCCGGATCACTTCCCGCAACTCGCCAGGATAGTAACGTTCGATGTAATCAGCATACAGGCTCTCATTCGTGCCGTAGTTCACAACCACCAAATCCGGTTGCTCATGCTCGAGCTCAGCGGCCCACTGGGTTTTCTCAAAAAAACGGACCACCATCTGCACCTGGCCGCCGTTCAGTCCTAAACTATTGTAAATCACACCCGGCCCATCTTTCTCGAAACTTACTCCAAACATTCTGACTGGGCCGTGTTCTACAAGCAATTCGATATCGCGCGCCCCGCTGGGCAGATCGAACATTTTGAATGCCGGCTGTTTCTCTGGTCCGTCCGTTTCCACTTTGCCGATTGGGGAATCGCCAGCTTGAACCGCGAGCGTTCCGCCGCCCGGCTGCCGCAGATATTTTATTTCGATGCGCGCATGGTCTTCGTGGAGCACGAAGTGAGAAGATGCGCCGGTTGAGCCTTCGAAGCTAACGCCCCCTACGCCGTGGAAACCGTCGTGGGCGCGGGATTGGCTGGCCGCCTCAATGTGCCAGCCGCTGCCGCGTACGTCTACGCCGCGATGCCCGTACCACGCCCATGGCTTGCCGATCAATATGAATCCGTGCCCCGCGTCGCCGAAATGTTCCTGCAGTAGGGCGCGAACGTCGGCGGTGATGGAGTCGGCCGTAACTGGAGAATCGCCGTAATGCAGGATGCGAGTGACGGCCCCCGGTTCCTTGGCTTCGGTTCGCCACAAAGATTGGTAAAAACCCTTCAGCGATTCATGCTGGTCGATCAAATTTGGCCCAATCGAATTCTGCACGATCACGAGCTTGTTTGGAGAGGTGCCTCGGGGCCGTGGACGCACTAGTTCTTCCGAGATCGCGGATGGCCGAGGCCGGAAATCCAACGCGGCGGCCGGCGCAAACGGACGCGCAAAGTTCGTCAGCTCCAAAAGCAGGATGAGAACGCCGAAGGTGATAATTGCAAGCGACGATTTCTTCGGCAGCATGATCAGAACCGGTTATAGATGAACGGCACGGCGCCTGTAGCGCCCACATATTGGATGGCAACAACCAGCAGAGCCATGGCGGCGGCCTGAGCGTAGAAGGGCGATCGGCTATAGAGCAGAAGGCTCCAGTCATACCAGCGTTTCGGTAGATAATGGGCGACAGCGGCAATAGCCCCGACCAGCAAGAAGCCCGGCGTGACGTTCAAAAACGAAACGGTTCCGGATCCGATCTGCGCGAAGACATCCCGAGCTGTTGCCAGGCTGGGAGCGCGGAAGAAGATCCACCCCAACAGAACGAAATGAAACGTGATCAGCCCCTTCAGAAAGCGCACTGCTGGACGAACGGACAGCGGTGGATTTCCGCGCACCACCTGCCACCAGCGCTGGGCGGCCAGGCCTGTGCCGTGCCATAATCCCCAAATCAAAAACGTCCAACTGGCGCCATGCCAGAGTCCCCCGATTGCCATGGTGAGGATAAGGTTTGCGTAAGTAAAGATCTTCCAGCGCGACCGCAGACCCGGGAGTGAGAAGTACAAGTAATCGCGCAGCCAGTTCGAAAAAGAAATGTGCCAGCGGCGCCAGAAGTCTGAGATATTTTGGGCGGTGTAGGGACGATTGAAGTTGATGGGCAGCTTGATTCCCAGTAGCAGCGCGGAGCCGATGGCGATATCGGTGTAGCCGGAAAAATCGTAGTAAAGCTGCAGTGCGTATCCATAGACGCCTATCAAAACTTCCGTACCCGAATAGAGCTTGGGCAAGTCAAACACGCGGTTGATCAAGGTTTCGGCCAAATAGTCGGCGATCAGGAATTTCTTCAAGAGCCCAAGGCCAATCAGGAAGAATGCTTTGCCGCCATCCTGCGCGCTTAACAGCTCGCGCTTGGACCATTGCGGCAGAAGCGTGGAAATGCGCGTGATTGGGCCCGCGAGCGTGGTGGGAAAAAAGCTAGCCGATGCCAGGTAGGCCAAATAGCTGTTAGCAGGCTTCGCGTCGCGCCGATAAATGTCGATGGTGTACGTCAACGATTGGAAAGCGTAGAACGAAAGGCCCAGCGGGAGCACCCAGGGCCAAGTGCGAGCTTGCGTGGAAGTCCAATGCGCGTAGGTATCGAGCATAAACGGCATGTACTTCACGGACGCGATCAGCCCGATGTTCAAAACGATGCTCAAGGTCACCAAGAGCCGGCGGATCAGTGCCTTTTCAGTTGCAGCCAGCGCCCGGCCGATGAAAAAATCGCAGGTGGAAGCGGCGGGCACCAATGCCAAGTAGACGAGATCCCACCGCGCGTAGAAGAAATAGTTCGCAAAAAGGATGACAGCCAAGCCAGCGAATCGAAAACGAGAGACCAACCAATAGACGAAGAAGACGGCGATCAGGAAAGTGAAATACGCTGGCGTGGACAACAGCATCGAACGGTTTCTGGTTTCTCGTTTCTGGTTCGCTCGGCCGGCCGTTCGTTGGGAACTAGAAACTAGAAACCAGAAACTAGAAACGGATTTTCTTAGTATACAGTAGGTCCCATGAATACCGTTCTTACCGAGTCTCGCAGCGACGTTCTGATCGTGACTATAAATCGTCCCGAAGTGCGCAACGCTGTGGATGGCTCAACCGCCCACGCGTTAGCGGAAGTGTTTCGTCGGTTCGATGCCGATTCGTCGTCGCGCGTCGCCGTGCTCACGGGTGCCTCAGAAACGTTCTGCGCCGGAGCCGATCTAAAGGCTCTGGCCGCGGGGCAGGGAAAAAAGTTGTCCGAAGAAGGCGACGGGCCGATGGGTCCAACGCGAATGCTCTTATCGAAGCCGGTGATCGCCGCAGTGGAGGGTCACGCGGTTGCAGGAGGCTTGGAACTGGCCTGCTGGTGCGATCTAAGAGTTGCCGCGCGCGATGCTGTGTTCGGTGTGTATAACCGCCGCTTTGGAGTGCCGCTGGTTGATCTCGGAACCATTCGGCTTCCCAGATTGATCGGACACAGCCATGCCCTGGATCTGATCCTAACGGGGCGGGGCGTTTCTGGCGATGAGGCGCTGCGGATGGGGCTGGCCAACCGTTTAGTAGAACACGGCGCTGCGCTCCAAGCCGCGCTGGAACTGGCCCGTCAACTGGCGGCGCTCCCGCAGACCTGTCTGCGATCGGACCGATTGTCGGCGTATGAGCAATGGTCGCTATCGACGGCCGACGCGGCCAGTAATGAATTTCGCAGGGGCCTGAGTGTTATAGAGAGCGGTGAGACCGTGGCTGGCGCCCGGCGATTCGCTTCTGGCCAGGGCCGGCACGGATCGTAAAGACAGTTAAAACAGGCGAAACGCTTCCTCGCGATTTGAATCTCATTTGGCAGGAGAAGGTGTTTTGAAAAACATAGGGCTACTATCTATCGCATTTCTAATTGCTTCGATTTCCACCGTCAGCGCAACTGCTAAGGATGACGGTTTTTCCGGACGGTGGGTGTTGGACAAAAGTCAGGCATCCCCAGATGCTCCCGGCAATCTGGAAATCAGAATCAAACAGGACGGTTCCGGAGCGGCGATCGAATCCACATTCAAGGAGCCGGATAACGGAATTGTCCCGCTACTGTACCTCGGCATCATGACATCCAGAATGCGCTTGAGCTTAGATGGCAGCACGCAGCAGAACCAGATCGGGCCCTTTCAAATGGCATCGAAAACCACTCTCAACAGCAACCAAATGGATACGGAATGGACAGCAGTAGTTGAAAACGATCAGGTGCAGGGCCACTGGACACACACTCTTTCGGACGACGGCAAGCACATGACGCTCGAAATCAAGGAAAGCTCCACGCAGGGGCAAACCGCCCAGGCGACTTTGCACTTTGTTCGAAAGTAGCCCCGCGCGTCAGCGAGGGGAGATTGCTACCATTTTGTAGATGAAACTCCAGAATCGGGTGGCGCTGGTCACGGGCGCTGGAACGGGCATGGGCCGTGCGATCGCCGAGTTGTTCGCTCGCGAGGGCGCCAAAGTTGCCGTGAATTACAGCAAATCGCGCGACGCCGCGGATGAGGTTGTCGCGGGTATCCGTGGGGCCGGGGGCACTGCGATCGCGATCGGCGCCGACGTTTCTCTGGTAGCCGACGTCAATGCGATGATCGAGCGGGTGAACCGGGAGTTCGGCCAGCTCGACATCCTGGTGAACAACGCCGGTTGGAGCACGCGCATCCCGCACGACCAACTGGATAATCTCACCGACGAAATCTGGGATCGCACCTTCGATACGAATCTCAAAGGCGCATTCTACGCGGTGCGTTCGGCGGTTCCCTCGCTTCGCAAGCAATTGGGATCGTCCATTGTGAACGTCGCATCGGTCGCGGGTATCACGGGGATGGGAAGTTCCATCGCCTACGCGGCTTCGAAGGGTGCCATGATCACCATGACCAAGTCACTAGCACGCGCGCTGGCGCCCGAAATCCGGGTGAACGCAATCGCACCCGGCTTCGTGCGAACGCGCTTCGCGAACTGGCCGGCTTCGGCATTCGACCAGGGCGAAGCTGTCACCCCGCTCAAGCATCTAGCCACGGTAGAAGAAATCGCCGCGTTAGCGCTGTATCTGGTGGCGGACGCCGGATCCACAACGGGTGAGACCATCGTAGTGGACGGAGGCTTGACGGAGCTAGGGACCGTCCAGATGCATACCGCGCGTTAAGATATAGGCCACGGATGGACACGGATAAACACTGATAAGACGAACCCAGTTATCCGTGTGAAGCCGTGGCTAAAAAGAGTTAGCGCGCCATTCTATATGCCCACGGCCCCAGGCTCGAACGGCCTGAATAATAGGCCGTACGGATTCACCGTGACTCGAAATGCAGTACTCCACTCGCGGAGGAACTTCTGCATAAACCGTGCGCGAGATCAATCCCTCCTGCTCCAAGTGACGCAGCGTCGCGGCCAGCACCTTATGAGAAATGTCAGGCATCAAGCGGCGCAGCTCGTTGAACCGGCGCGTGCCCGAGTCCAGCCAGAAGAGACAAATCAAACTCCACTTGCCGCCGACAGCGTTTAGAGCAGCCGTCATCGGGCACTCGGTGGGTAGTGCCCGCTGCAGACTGGTTTCCATAACGTAACCAGATTACCGCAAAGTGCGTTCTTGCTTTTTCGCTCGACTCACGCCAGCATGATGAAGAACCGCGAATGATTATCGAAATGCGCACCTATAAAACCAAGCCCGGCCTACGCGCCCAGTTTCTCGAGATATTTCGATCCAAGTCGATCCCGGCACATGCTGAAATCGGGATGAAAATATTAGGCCCGTTTCTTTCAGTGAAAGATCCCGACACGTTTTTCTTTATGCGGGGCTTTCCGGACGCCGCTTCGCGCGAGCCCATGAAGGCGAAGTTCTATGAAGGGGAACTGTGGAAGCGCGAACTGGAGAACGTCCTGATGCCAATGATTGAAAAATATGACGTAGTCGTCGTGGACGATGCGGAGGGCTTGGTCCGATGGTAAAGGCCATTTTTGCGAGCTTGTTTGCCGCCGGGTGCGTAATGGCCCAATCGGCGATGCTCAATCTGCCTCGCGCGAGCCAGCATGCGTGCATCACACAACGTATCGGCATCACCGATATTACGATTGACTACAGCCGGCCGCTAGTCCGCGGTCGCAAAATATTCGGCAAAGTGGAAGCCTACGGGCAAGTGTGGCGGGCCGGCGCCAATGAGAACACCATTATCGAGTTTAGCGATCCTGTGACCATCGAAGGCCAAGCGCTTGGCAAGGGAGCTTACGGGTTGCACATGATTCCCGGCGAAGCTTCGTGGGTGGTCATCTTCTCGAAGAACCACACTTCCTGGGGCAGCTTCACTTACGACCAAGCGGAAGACGCGCTGCGCGTGACGGTGAAGCCGGAAGCTATCGAGAATCAAGAGGCGCTCAGCTATGAATTTGACGATCCGAAACCAGATTCCACCGTGATCACCATGCGGTGGGAGAAGGTGGCGGTGCATTTTAAAGTGGAGGTCAACACGCCCGAAATCGTTGAGGCGAGCCTGCGCGACCAGCTCCGCGGCCGCATTCAGTTCGAATGGCAACCCTGGACGGAAGCTGCCAATTACCTGCTAGACAACAAACTCAGTGCGGAACAAGCTGTAAAAGACGCGGACAATGCGATTGCGAATGAAGACCGCTTCGAGTGTGAGATCACCAAAGCGTGGGCTCTCCGGACTCTCGGCCGCAAGGATGCAGCCCAGGCTGCATACGATAGAGCGTTTGCCATGGGAAACCAGCCGCAAATCCACACCTTCGCCCGCGGCCTGCAAGGACAAGGACGGCAGGACGAAGCACTGGAACTCTTTCAAGACAACATCAAGAAAGATCCGAATAGCTGGGTCGCGCACAATGAAGCCGCCCGCATCGCGGTCGCGCAGGGTGACTACGACACCGCGATTAGGGAAATGAAACAGGCGCTGGCACGGGCACCGGATGGGATCAAGGGTCAGGTCAGTGATCTCGTGCAGCGCCTGGAGAGACGAGTGGATATCAACAAATGATCTAGCCGCGAATGAACGCGAATGAACGCAAATGTTTTATTCGCGTTTATTTGCGTGCATTCGCGGCCTAAAGAATTTTTGAAGCCTCGGCTGCGATAGCATGATACTCTATGCGGAAATCCAGCCTGCCTCTTCTCGCCGTTATCTGCGCGTTCCACGCCACGCCGGCCGGGAAGTTTGCGCTTACCATCGATAACATCATGCGAGGACCTGGCTTGTTTGGTTATGAGCCGGCCCAGGTTCGGTGGTCCGGTGATGGCGAGCGGATTTATTTTCAGTGGAAACAGGCCAGCGATCCGCAAATCAAGGATCTCGACACGTATGTAGTGGGCCGCGACGGTTCCGGTCTAAAGAAATTATCGGAAGCTGAGGCGAAACTTGCTCCGCCGGCTTCCGGCGCCACCACGCTGGACAAGAAACGAACGGTCTATTCACGCGATGGAGACCTGTTCCTTTATGACTCCACGTCGGGACAAACGCAGCAGCTCACGAAAACCGAAGACCTCGAAACAAATCCGCACTTCACTCGGGACGAGAAACGAATCGCATTCACGCGTGGGAACAATCTCTACACGATGACGCTGGATTCCGGTTCGCTGGTGCAGATGACCGATATCCGCACTGGACCGCCTCCCGCGGGCGAACCGGGACCAGGCGCTCGACAAAAGCAAGGACAAGAAGAAAAGAAAGGTACCGACAGCCAGGAGTTCGTAAAGAAAGAGGAAAAAGACCTGCTCGAAGTGGTTCGCGAGCAGGCTGCGAAAAAAGAGGAGGATGAAGCCAGGAAGAAGCGCGAGAATCCGCGCAAGCCTTTCAACTTACAAGAAAAGCAAACCATCACCGCGCTGGCGCTCACCCCCGATGAGAAATACGTCATCGCCAGCGTGATGGAGCCCGGCACCGGAACAAAAACCACCATCGTTCCCAATTTCGTGACCGAATCCGGATACACAGAAGACATCCCCTCGCGGAACAAGGTTGGCGATAACCAGAATCGCGTCCGCTTGGCCATTTTGAATGTGGAGACGGGTGAAGTGAAGTGGGTGGATCATGGACAGAAGCTACCTGCGCCCGAGGAAAAAGAACGCGACGTCCAGCTAGGGCAGCCGGTCTGGTCCGAAGACGGAACCAAGGCCGCGTTGCTCGCTCGCGCAGCCGATAACAAGGATCGCTGGATTCTAGCGCTGGATGAAACCACCGGCAAAACGCGCGTCATCGAGCACGATCATGACGATGCGTGGGTGGATGGGCCCGGCGGATTCATGCTGGGCTGGATGAAATCGGATCGCGATCTCTATTTTCAATCCGAGCGCACCGGCTACTCGCATCTCTACACGGTTTCCTTCGACGGTAGCGAACCCACGGCACTGACTTCCGGCAATTGGGAAGTGGACGCAGCGGTTCTCTCAAAAGATAAAAGCCGGTTCTTCCTCACCACCAGCGAGGGCGACGCGGGCGAGCACCAGATCTATGAAATGAGCGCCGAAGGTGGCGCGAGAACGCGGCTTACGTCCCAGCCAGGCGGCCATACCTGCGTTCCTTCCCCGGACGATCGCTGGTTCGCCGATCTATACTCCTATACGAACAAGCCGCCGGAGGTGTACGTGCAAGAGGCGCGCGCAGGCGCGGCGGCCAAGAAACTAACTTCGTCGCCAGCGCCTGATTTTTGGGAATATCCTTGGCTGGATGCGCCCATCGTGACCTTCCCGGCGCGCGATGGTGCCACGCTACGAGCGCGATTCTATAAGCCCGCGAATTTCCGCACCGCAAATTCCAGCAAAGGTAGTCCTGCGGTAATCTTCGTGCACGGCGCTGGATTCTTGCAGAACGTGCACCGCTGGTGGTCCTCCTATTCGCACGAGTACATGTTCCATCACATACTGATGGAGCGTGGATATGTAGTGATCGATGTAGACTACCGGGGCTCGGCCGGATACGGGCGCGACTGGCGCACCGGTATCTACCGGCACATGGGCGGCAAGGACTTGGAGGACCAGGTGGATGCCGCCCACTGGCTGGTGGCACAGCAGGGCGTGGATCCCAAGCGCATCGGAATCTACGGTGGTAGCTACGGTGGCTTCATTACACTTATGGCCATGTTCACCCAGCCGGATGTTTTTGCGGCCGGCGCGGCGCTTCGCCCCGTGACGGACTGGGCGCACTATAACCATCCCTACACGGCGAACATTTTGAACCTGCCTCAGAAGGATGCGGAAGCCTACAAACAATCGTCTCCCATCTATTTCGCCCAGGGATTGAAAGGTGCGCTGCTGATCTGCCATGGGATGGTGGATACGAACGTCCATTTCCAAGACACCGTCCGGTTGGTGGAGCGGTTGATTGAGCTGCGCAAGGAAAACTGGAATCTCGCTGTTTATCCGGTGGAAAATCATGGTTTTGTGGAACCGGTAAGTTGGGCCGACGAGTACAAGCGCATCCTAGACTTGTTCGAAAAAAATTTGAAGGCCCACTAGCCCCAAAGAACTATGCAGAATGTAAATCTCCGTAACTCGATCTTGTTGACAAACGTATAGAAATAGAGCAGGATACAGACAGGAGTAACCCCATGCGCGCTTCAGTCGCTGGTCTCGGATTAGCAGTTCTCGCCGCAAGTTCTGCCTACGCCCAATACATGATCTCGGCTCACTCGGGAGTCGTTCAATACGTGGAAGGCAGCGCTTATCTCAACGACAACCAAATTGAGCCAAGATCTGGCGAATTTCCCAGCATCAAGGAAAACCAGGTATTCCGCACTACGGAAGGCATGGCCGAAGTGTTGCTAACACCCGGCGCTTTCCTCCGGATTGGCGAAAACAGCTCGATTCGCATGGTTTCGAACAAGTTGGATGATACGCGCGTGGAAGTCCTCAAAGGGTCGGCCATGGTGGAAGTCGACGACATGGCCAAGGACAACGCGGTCATGCTTCTTTATAAGGGCAACGAGATGCAGTTGGTGAAGCATGGACTCTTTCGCGTGGATGCCGATCAGGGATTGCTCAAGGTGTACGACGGCGAAGCGATCGTAAAGGCCGAATCCGGTCAATTGACGCTGCACAAAGGGAAGGAAACGGCTCTGAACGGCGTTCTAATGGCTGAGAACTTCGACGCCAAAGCTGACGACGACCTGTACCGCTGGAGTGACCGGCGCTCCGGCTATCTGGCTAAAGCGAATGTGTCCTCAGCCAACAGTTTGATTGGTGGGTCTTCGGGTTCGACCTTCGGGGGATTTTCGGCGTTTGGCGGCCCTTGCGGGGGAGGTTTCGGTAATGGCTTTGGTTATGGCCTGGGCTCTGGTGTGGGTTATGGTCAAGGTTATGGTGCGGGTTTCGGTTATAGCCCCTGGCAATTCAATCCGATGTTTGGTATGTACACCTATGTTCCCTGCAGCGGGATTGGTTACAGCCCATTCGGCTACGGTTTCTACAGCCCCTACACAGTTTGGCAAGCCCCCTACTACGGTGGCGGCGCCGCCGGGGGTGGTGGCATAAAGCATCCCACAAATCCTGTCAGAACGGGGACGGGCACTGGCAAGCATACGGACTTCGTAGCTTCACGCGGTAGCACAGCCGCGTACCGCAGTTCTTCCTCGAGCGGCTCTTCCGGTGGCGGCGGGGCACGCGGTGGTGGATATAGCAGTGGAACCGGCAGCGTGAGCAGCGTCAGCTCAGGCAGTGCTGGGCACGTCGGCGGCACAGCCAGCGGCGGCGGCCACCGCTAACGGTTATTTCAGATTCTTCTCGAAGAAATCGGTAGTCTTTTCCAGAAGCTGCCGGCGGACAGGTCCGCCGACGCCGTGGCTCTTCTGCGGATAAATCACCATATCAAAAAGCTTTCCGGCATGCTCAAACGCATCCACCATCTGGATGGTGTTTTGGAACAACACATTGTCATCCTCGATGTTGTGGACCATCAAAAGTTTGGCTTGCAGCTTCCCAGCGTATTCCACGGCTGAGCTCGATTTGTACCCTTCCTCGTTCTCGGCGGGCAGCCCCAAATAACGCTCCGTATAAATGGTGTCGTAGTTGTGCCAATTCGTAACCGGCGCGCCGGCGATCCCAGCTCGAAACACTTCCGGAGCGTTGAGCAGTGAGTACAGCGTCATAAAACCGCCGTAGCTCCAGCCGTACATGCCGATGCGTTTCGGATCCACGAAACCTTGCGCGATCAAGTATTGGATTCCTTCCAATTGGTCCGCGAGTTCCACCTTGCCCATCCGATGATAGAGGGGAGTTTCGAAAGCGTGCCCGCGTCCCGTGGATCCACGGTTGTCTACTTGCCAGATGACAAATCCACGTGCCGCGAGAACCTGGTCCCAACTGGCGCCCGACCACGCATTGCGGATGCTTTGAGCGCCAGGACCACCATAAACCATCACCACTGCCGGGTATTTTTCGCCAGCGTGGAAATTGGGCGGCTTGATGAGCCTCCCATAGAGCAGCGTTCCATCGGAGCTTTTGAAGCTGACAATCTCTGTCGGCAGCAGCTCATACTCATCGGTCAATTTGTGGCTCGCTTCGCGGTACACAGCCCATTCGGTGCCGCTCGAGTTGTGCAATGTCCTGCGCGAAGGCTCGCTGAGGCTGGAGAACGTGTCCATGTAATATTCAGTAGTCGGGCTCATGGAAATGGAATGCGTGCCGGCGCCTTGACTGATCCGCGTACGATCCTTGCCGTTCAGCTTGACGGAATAGAGCTGCCGCTCGAGCGGACTGGTTTCCGACGAGACAAAGTAAAGCGTTTGACGCGATTCATTCAGCCCAGCGATGCTTTCCACTTCCCAGTGGCCCTCGGTTAGCCGCTTGTGCTGCTTGCCGTTGAGATCGTAGAGATACAGATGCCGGAAGCCGTCGCGCTCGCTGCCCCAAATGAATTGCCCGTCCGGCAGAAAACGAAACAAGTCGTTGATATTGATCCAGTGCGGATCGGATTCATGCAGAATCGACCGCGCGCCGCCCGTGCTGACATCCGCCAGCATGATATCCAATTGGTTCTGCACCCGATTCATTCGCTCAATGGCCAGGCTCGATGAATCCGGCGTCCAGTGGACTCTTGCAATCAGAAACCCCCGGGCCTCACCCAGATCCATCCAGCGCGTGTTTCCGCCTTTCGATGGCACCACGCCCACATGCACGTCCGCATTCGGTGTGCCCGCTTGCGGATAACGCTCAGGCTCCATGATGCCGCGCAATCCGAGCAAAGATACCTGCGGGTAGAGCATTTCCCGCGCGATGTCGAATTGCAGATAGGCGATGTGCTTGGAATCGGGCGACCACCAGTAGGCGGTGCCCAGCTCCAGCTCTTCGGGATACACCCAATCCAGCTCGCCGTTCAACAGCGTAGACGCGCCATCGTCGGTCAGCCGAGTGACGTTGCGCGATGCGATATCCAGCGTATAAAGATCGTGCCCGCGCCGGAATGCAACCTGCGCTCCGTCGGGCGATAGTTTCGGATCGTGCTCAGGTTCCGGAGTGGCAGTAAGCTGGTCCCACTTGGAGCTGTCCATGTGATAAAGAAACAGGTCGCCGCCCGTGCTGATCAGCAGCTCTTTGCCGGAATCTGACCATTCGAAGCTGTTCTCGCTGACGCGTCTATTCTGCCAGTCGAACCGCTGGGCCTCGGGCACCGGTACCGCGGACTTTTCCAGCGGCTCTAAAGAGAACAGTTCCTTCTCGGTTTTTGCAGCGACATCGTACAGCATGATCTGCTTGCCTTTGAGATAAGCGAAGTGCGCGCCGTCCGGCGCCCAGACTGGTGAGCCTCCAAAATCGCGCCGGCCACCCGAGGTTTCCATTAGTGTATCGATGGTGATGGGTTTCTTCTCGGCGCACTGTGCGAGCGCGCAAATAGCCAAGCCAGCAAACAATCGGTGCAGCATTTGTAGTGATTGTACGCTATGTGCTACCGAGCCGCGACCGTAAGGGACCCGGTGTCCAATCGGTAAATCGCCACCGACGGCGTCTTGAATGCCGGATGGAACGCGCTGCATTGTTCCACCGCTTCGGCTAGATGCCGCGCGCCCGGCTCATGCAGATCGCGGTAGAAATCGCTGGGGGTAAGCAGCACGAAGCTGAGCTGATATTGGCGCGCAAAATCGGGAATGGAGTGCAGCAGCTTGTCGATCCCCGCATCGTCGTTGTGATAAAACAACTTGGGCGGAATCGGCAGATTGCAGGACTTTCGGCCGGCATAGAGGTACAGCAGGGGGTCATCGTAGGCGAACACGTTGGCGTTGGCCGGGGCATTCTTCGCGATCCACTCATAGGCTGGCTTGCGCGTTTGAAGAGCGTCGCGGTAACTGCCGAACAGGTCGGGCAGGAAGTAGAAGAGCCCGAAGCAAGTGCTGAAGCAAACGAAAAGTGCGAGAGCGGCCAGCGCACCCGCCCCTAGGAAAGCCACCGCGCGTTCGGCGGCAGCGGGTTTTTTCCACGCGGCGCGGAATGCCAGCCAGACATTGGTTAGCTCAGTCCACAGGCCGGCCAACAAAAGTGGATAGAGCGGAAAAACAAAGCGTTGATCTGGGACGTAGTGCCATACCAGCAGAAGCGCGGATATTCCCGCAGCCGCCAGTGGATATTGCAGTTTCTGCGTCCGCCGCGCGAGGCGAACCACACCCGCGATTGCAGCCACGGCCACCACGCGTTCCAAGGCCTTTGCGCCATAGGGCACGTCGAAGGTCAGAAGCTTCCCTGCGCCCAATAGAAGCCCGTCCAGGTTGTGCCAGAACACCAGCGGCAGATCACGCCAGGGGACATTATAGATCTGGAATCCGAAATAATTTGTGTAGTAGAGCGTCACCAAATCCCATGAGTGTGAAACGTGCCGCGCGGCCCACCACTGCCATCCGGCTACCGCTGGAAACATGGCCGCAAAAAACATCGCGGCTTTGACAACCTGCCGGCGCCAAAGGAAACAGATCGGGGCCGTTAACAGCAGCGGCCCGGCGGATGATTTGGTAAGGTACGCCAATGCTCCACACACTCCAGCCAGGATCGGTAACCAGCGTCGAGCGTCGTCGGAAAGCGAGCGCTCGGCCAACAGTACGCTGCTAACCAACAATGCGGTGAACAGCAGTTCCGGCATCAGCGAGAAGCTAAACGTCGCGGCTACCGGGCTCAGGCCCGCCACCAGAACCAACAGACACGCCTCGCGCCAGCCGAATCCGTACTGTCGGAGGAACGCCCAGACCGTCGCCAAATAGACCGGAAGCAGCAGCCACGCAAATAGAGTCGCAAGCGGCAAGTTGGCAGGGAAATTCGGATCGATCTTCCAAATGGCAGCCAGCAGGGCAGGGTAGAGCGGAGGATACTTGGTTTGATAAGGCTGCCCCGGCAGGCTGGCAATCCGGTATTCGTGACCTTCTGCCAGGCTCTTGGCGGACACCCAATAGATGCTGTCGTCATGATAGAAGCCGAGATGTGGCATCGCTCGGAGGGTCCAAGCCAGATACGCCGCAGGCGCGATGGCGAGAACAAACACACCGATGGCGGTCAGCTTTCTCAGCATCCAACCTGAATTTAACAGCCGTCAGCAGCTGAGCCAATCGGGGATACACCTGAGGCCCGCATAAGGCAAACACCTGCCGGTAAGCCGTTTCTGGTTCCTGGTTTCTGGTTTCTGGTTAGAACCGAAAAACTGTCTTATTCTTGAGAGGATGAAACTCACCTTCTGGGGCGCGGCCCGCACTGTCACCGGCTCCATGCACCAACTCACCGTGGACGGAAAGTGCTATCTCCTGGATTGCGGCCAGTATCAGGGTCGCCGCAAAGAGGCCGAGGAACGCAACAAGAATTTTCCGTTCCCTTGCCGCGAGATTTCTGCTGTGATGCTTTCGCATGCGCACATCGATCACAGCGGCAACCTGCCGCTGCTCGTGAAGAACGGATTCCACGGCCCCATCTACGCCAGTCCCGGGACCGCCGATCTCTGCCGGCCCATGTTGGCCGATTCCGCTTCCATCCAGGAAAAGGATGCCGAGTTTCTCAACAAGCGATACCTGCGGCGCAAGTCGCTCAAAGTCGCGACAAGCCCAGTCGACCGTCCGGTGGAACCACTCTACACAGTGGAGAATGCTGAGGCGACTTTCCCTCTCTTCCATCCCGTCCCGCTTCACACACCCACGCAAGTAGCTCCGGGCATCCGCTACCAATCCTTCGAAGCCGGCCACATGCTGGGATCCACCTGCATGCTGCTCGACCTGGAATCAGAAGGGCGAAAAACGCGCTTGGGTTTTACGGGCGACCTCGGCCGCCCGGGTTTGCCGATCATCCGTGATCCGGAGCCGCTTCCCTCGGCGGATTACCTGATCATGGAGAGCACCTATGGCGACCGCGTGCATGAACCCATCCAATCCGTCTCGGAGAAACTGGCGCATATCGTGAACCGCACCTACCACCGTGGCGGAAAGATCATCGTGCCGGCTTTTGCAGTGGGCAGAACGCAGCAATTAGTGCTGATGCTGCATCAGCTCATCAATGCGAAAGAGATTCCCAGCTTCCCGATCTTTGTCGACAGCCCGCTCGCAGTCAACGTCACGGAAGTCTTCCGCAAGCATACGGAACTGTTCGATCGGGAAGCCCAGGATTTTGTAACCAACCACGAAGACCCGTTTGGTTTCAGCCGGCTCACCTACATCCAGGATGTGGAGCAATCCAAAGCGCTCAATGACTTGCGCGGGCCATTCATGGTCATCTCGGCGTCCGGCATGTGCGAAGCGGGCCGGATATTGCATCACCTGAAAAACAACATTGGCGATCCGCGCAACACCGTGTTGATTACGGGTTATCAGGCCGAGAATACGTTGGGAAGAAAAATCGAAGAACAACATTCGGAGGTGCCCATCTTCGGCGAACCCTTGCGGCTGAGGGCCGAGGTGCAGAAGCTGGACGCATTGAGTGGCCATGCCGATCGCGAAGAGATGCTCACTTGGATGCAGCCCATCGCCGGTGGCTTGCAGAAGGTGTTTCTGGTGCACGGCGAGCCGGACCAGCAATTGGCGTTCGCCGCAGCCATTCGGGAGCGCTACGGCGTGGAAGTAATTGTCCCGGAACGAGGCCGCAGTTTCGATCTTTAACATCTCAGTAGCGCCAATCGGCTGAGAACATCTCCTTTCCTTGCAATAGATCTGGCCATTCGACGTGGCTGCGGGTTTAGACGCGGGCTATATGCTCAGGGTGTGGGATTCAACGTGCTCACGCGATTTTTTAAGAGAGGATTTCAACTCTTCGGCTACTAATCTAGACGAACACGTAGTCGAGTTGGTGGCGCAGGCGCTCTCGCCTGCTAACGATAGGTTGGAACTGCGAACACGGAGCCGGTGATGAAATCTTCCGAACACAAAGTCGTCATTGTTGAAGATGAAGGATTGATTGCCGCCGATCTGCAAGGCCGCCTGGAGCGTGCGGGTTATCGCGTACCAGCTGTCGCAGGCACTGCCGGCGAAGCTTTAGAAGTCATCCGGGAGAAGTCCCCGGACCTGATTCTGATGGATATTCGACTCCGGGGAAACGTGGACGGGATCCAGGTAGCCGAACAGGTTCGGCGGGACTTCGACATCCCCGTGGTTTACTTAACTGCTTACGAGGATCGCCAAACTCTGGAGCGAGCCAGCCAGACGCAGGCGTTTGGCTATATTAAAAAGCCGATCGACTCCGCTAGCCTGCGAGGCACTATCGAGATGGCCATTTCCAAGCATCGCCACGAACGGCTTCTGCGCGAACAACGTGACTGGTTTAGCGCAAGTTTCGCGGCCGTACCCGATGTAGTCCTGGTTGCCGATGTGACGGGCCGGATTTCGTATATCAACCCGGTTGCGGAGGACCTGTTCGCCTGCAAAGTGGAGGACGTGCTGGGTCGTCCCCTCCATCATCTGCTGCGGATCGTGTACCAGACCGGGGACACGGTGGACGATCTTACGCCGTTGGCCATGCTACAGGGAACTGCGGTAGCATTGCCCAGCGATATATGGCTCGAGGGCGTCCAAGGTAGACGCTATGCCATTGAAGGCAGCCTTGCTCCCCGGTGGCGCGAGGGCCGCGCTGACGGCGTGGTGATTACTTTCAAGGATGTCACGTTGCGGCGGTTTGAAGAGGAGCAGTCCAGGCAGGACCAAAAGCACAATGCGCTGTCGCGGTTAGCGGACGGGATTGCCGGCCATCTGGATATGGAGTTGAGCGTGGTGGCGGAGGAGAGCACGCGGCTACTGACCTCTTTGCCCCGCGGCAGTACCCTGCGTTCGGCCGCTGAAACTATCGAGAGCGCTGCCCTGGACGCGTTCGGGGTGACCCGCAGCCTGCGAGCCTTTGGGCAGGAGCGGGAAATCAAGCCGCTGGTCGTCCAGGTGAATGAACTCCTGGAGAACCTGGAAAAGAATTTGCGCCCAGCTTTGCCAAGTCTCTCGGTACAGCCTGATCCTGCGCCCAGGCCCGTACACGCAGACCCCGGCGAACTGAACCGCGCACTCGAAATATTGGTGCGGCATGCACAGCATTGGACCGGCTTGGGCGGTGACGTCGCGGTGTCGGCATGCGGGGCCGAATTAGAGGGTCTTCACGAATGGGTCCGCATTCGAATCTCTTACACCACCACCAACGAGGATGCGGCGAGTGTAGAGCGTCTTCTCGATCCGTCCTGGGACGGGAATTGGGAAGGCCTGCCTTTCGCATACGGCATCATAAAGCGAATGGGAGGCCTGTTGAGTGCCCGAATGGAACCGGCCAAAAAGGTGGTTTTTGACATCTATTTGCCGTCGGTGGAGGTTGCGGCTGCCGGTGCTCCGATTGAAGGCTGGGACGAAAAGACAATTCTCGTAATCGAGCGGAATTCCGAAGTGAGGCGCCTCCTGCATGGTTATTTTGAGCAGCATGGGTACAACGTCCTCGAAGCAGCTAATTGTGAAGAAGCGCTGTTGTTGGCTGGGACCTATGAACGGCACATTCGACTGGTGATAGCCAATCCGGCTTCAGATGACAACTTTCGGGCGGAACTGGCCTCCAACCTGGTGAACTTGAAGCCGGGAATCTGCGTCCGGATCATCCAAAGCTATCGCGAGGAGTGTGGTGCCTCGGACGGGCAAACCGCCTGGCACCACCTCGCCAAATGGGACCTTCTTGAGTGGGCCAACGACGCGTTAGGACCGGCCGCCCTGTTGACACTGAAGAATGGATGCAGTCCATATTAAGAGCCAACCATGCCCGCCTCGCCAACCAAAGTTCTGATCGTGGAAGACGAAAGCATCGTCGCTTGTGATCTGGAAAGGCGGTTGCTCAAGGATGGATACCAGGTTTCCGCAACAGCTGCAACCGGCGAGCAGGCGCTTCGGAGCATCGAACAAAACTCTCCAGACCTCATTCTAATGGACATCCATCTCCAAGGGCCAACCGATGGTATCGCGCTGGCATCGGAAGTTCGCGATCGTTTCTCGCTCCCGGTAGTTTTTCTAACGGCTTACGCCGATAAAGAGACGCTGGAGCGAGCGAAAGTAACCCAACCGTATAGCTATCTGGTAAAGCCCATCAGCCATGTCAGCTTGTCCAGCACCATTGAGGTAGCTCTTTATAAGCATCGGGCGGAGCGGGAATTGAGAAAGCGCGAGGCGTGGCTCGGGACCGTGCTTCATTCCTTGCCGGATGCTGTGGTGGTGCAAGACTCGATAGGCAGCATTCAGTTCTTGAATCCGCACGCCGAGCGCCTCACTGGTTGGACGCATGCCGAAGCGGTTGGACGGCCGCTCGGGGATGTGCTTAGCCTGGTGGATTTCGCAGACCGCGATCTGGCTCCAGGTCTGAACGCCGCGGTGGCCCGTGGAGACGCGTGGGAGCTGCCACGCGAGTCGCGATTGGTCTCTCGCGCGGGCCAGCCCATTACGGTGGAGGGCCAACTCGCGATTAGCTTGACGGATGGCCGGCCCGCTGGAACCGTGCTGACTCTTCGGGATGTCACCGCGCGCATTCGGGAGGAAAACCAGATTCGCCAGCAGCAGAAGATCGAAGTAGCCAGCCGCATGGCCAACGGCATCGCGCGGGATTTCAATCGCCTGCTCACGGTCATCGTCCGATATAGCCAGGAATTGCTCGACGAGATGTCTGACGGAGATAAGGATGGACGGCGAGTCAAAGCGATCCATCGGGCCGCGCACAGCGCGGCCGCGCTGTGCGATCAAGTCTTGGGATTGTGCCGCAAGCTGCCGGCCGAAGCACAGGCGATGCACCTGAATTCGGTAGTGAATCGTTTCCTGCCGCTGCTGAGGCGCATGGCTGGTCCTTCAGTCACTCTGGAAACCCGTTTAGATCCCGAGCTCGGCCAGATTCGGGCAAACACAGGTCAGATGGAACAGGTGCTACTCAACTTGGTCCTCAACGCACGCGATGCCATGCCGGGCGGCGGCAACGTTTCCATTCAAACCAGCAATGTGGAGCTGCCGGGGTCGCAGCCGTTCGTGCGGCTGGCAGTGGAGGACAACGGCGCCGGCATGGATAGCGAGATCGCCGAGCATTTGTTTGAACCGTTCTTCACCAGCAAGAGGCGGGCGGCTGGGAAGGGTCTGGGACTGGCGGTGGTACATGCCATGGTGAGCGCGGCGGACGGTTTGATCAACGTGGATAGTAATCCAGGCGCGGGGTCGCTATTCGAAATCTTTCTTCCGCGTGTTACCGAACCGCGACCGGTAAGGGAGTCGGTGCTTTAAGGATCAAAATATATGTCAACGGACGCCATCGAACTGCTGCTAGTGGAAGATAACGCCAGCGACGAAGAGCTCACCCTGCATGTGTTGAAGAGATACAACCTCGCCAACCAGATTGAGGTTGTGCGCGATGGCGCCGAAGCGCTGGAATTTTTATTCGGCGACCCTGGGCAAGCCATGCCCAAACTAATTCTGCTGGATTTGAAAATGCCAAAAGTAAACGGGCTGGAGGTGCTTAGCCAAATCAAGGCGCATGTGCGTACCAAAGTGATTCCAGTGGTGGTGCTCACTTCGTCGCGAGAGGATACCGACTTGGCCGCGTGTTACGAACTTGGCGTCAACAGTTACATTGTGAAGCCGGTTGACTTCGCGCAGTTCACCGAGTGCGTCCGCCAGTTAGGACTTTATTGGCTGCTGGTAAATGAGCCGGTGCGCGTCTACAAACAGCAGCGCGCCTGACAACGGGAGAGAACTGGCATGTTCAATCTGGTTGCATGGCTTGAAGGGGCACGCCCCTCGGTCCGCTATGCCACCGCAGTCGCGTTCGCGCTAGCGGCTCCTGCTACACGTATTCCTCTTCAACTGCTCCATTTCGCACCGGTCGTCCCGTATGCGCCTTTTATCGTGATGAGCGCAATCCTTCTCGGGCTTTTACCTGGTCTCCTCACTACGGTTCTGTGCGTGCTCGAGACCCTTTACTTTGCCATCCAGCCGACCGGTTCCTTGGCCTCGGTGGAGGCGGCGAATTGGGAACGTGTTGCGGCAGTCGGGTTCACAGGCGTGTTCGCCAGCTTCATGGCTGAGCGGCTCAAGCAGTCCAGCGGCCAACTCAGGCAAGCCCACTCCAAGACTGCGTCCATCCTGGAGAGCATCTTCGATGGATTCATCGCATTTGATCGAGGATGGCGTTATACCTACATCAACCCGGCGGCGGCCAGGATGATGGGCAAAACGCCCGAGGCGCTGCTCGGCAAGATTCTGTGGGGTGAGTGGCCGCCGGCGTCGAGCTCGCCTTTCGGTGCAGCTTGCCGGCGGTCCATCGAGGAAAACATCCCGCTTCAGCTGGAGGCGTTCTACCCGGAACCCCTCAACGCCTGGTTTGAGGTACGCTGCTATCCGTCGCCCGACGGATTGTCGCTATTTTTTTCCGACATCACGGAACGCAAGCGCCGCGAAGAGCAGCTCAGGCTTCTGGAATCCGCCACGCTCGAAACCAGCGACGGGATCTTGATCCTCAAAGTAACCGGAGACACCGATACCGCCCGGCAGGAACCCATATTCGTGAACCCCGCCTTCGAGCGAATCACTGGCTTCAGTCTCGAGCATATCCGGCGGGAAGCGCTGCCAGTCCTCTTTGCTCCGGAAAACGGCATCCATTATTTGGAACAATTCACGCGCCGAAAAGACGGCTCTGAGTACTGGGCAGAAATCAATTTCAAGTTGCTCGAGGATGGCGAAGGTAACTGTACTCATCGGGTCTGCACTCTCCGGGATATCACGGAACGCAAGCGGGCGGAAGAAACTGCGCGCCTATTCAGTTCCATGGTGGAGGAGTCCGACGATGCCATTATGAGCAAGAACCTGGATGGCACTGTCCTCACTTGGAATCGGGGCGCCGAGCGGATCTATGGCTACTCAGCCGAAGAAATGGTAGGCCAGTCCATTGCACGGCTCATGCCTCCCGACCGCGCCCGTGAGCTTTTGGAAATAGTGGACGACCTGAGGCGAGGAGTGCAGCTTGAACACTACCAGACCGAGCGTGTCCGAAAAGACGGTCGCCGCATCATCGTGTCGCTCACCGTTTCCCCGCTTAGGAATACGGCGGGCTATGTGGTGGGAGCTTCTATAATCAGCCGTGACGTCACGGAACGTAAGCAGTTTGAAAAAGCCTTGGCGCTTAGTGAAGAACGCTACCGCTCCCTGGCTTTTGCCACCACGCAAATCGTGTGGACTACCAGCATGCGAGGCGAAGTGGTTGAGGACATCCCCATGTGGCGCGCGTTTACCGGCCAGAGTCTAGAGGAAGTGAAGGGCATGGGATGGATCGAGGCTCTGCATCCGGACGATCGCGAGCGAACCTCGGAAGTGTGGTTGAGGGCGGTGAATAAACGGAGTTTTTACGATACGGAATTTCGCATGCGCCGCCTCGGTGGCGAGTATCGCTGGATGGCGGTGCACGGTGTCCCAGTGCTCGAAGCAGATGGAGCTATTCGAGAATGGGTGGCTACCTGCGCCGATATCCATGACCGCAAGCAGGCCGAAGAAGAGATCCGCAAACTCAATGAAGAGCTGGAGCAGCGCGTGGCTCAGCGCACGGCGGAGCTCCAGGCTTCCAACGGTGAGCTGGAGGCCTTCGCCTATTCGGTCTCCCACGATCTGCGCGCGCCATTGAGGGCGGTGGACGGTTTTTCCAGAATCCTGCTGGAGGAGTATTCGCCTCAGCTTCCCGAGCAAGCCCAACACTACCTGACGGTAACCCGGAAGAATGCTGTGCAGATGGGAGCGCTGATTGACGATCTGCTGGCGTTTTCGAGGCTCAGCCGCCAACCTCTGAGTAAGCAGTCTATTGCTCTCGCCGAGCTGGTGCCGCAGGTTCTGGACGAGCTTCGCTCGGAACTGGAAGGCCGGCGCGTGGAAATTATAGTCGGCGACCTTCCGGCATGCGAAGGCGATCCCAAGTTGCTTAAACAAGTGCTGGTCAACCTGCTTTCCAACGGATTCAAGTACACGCGCACGCGCGAAGTGGCCCGGGTCGAGGTAGGCTCGTTGACGCCGGCCGGCCACCATATACCTGTGTACTACGTCCGCGACAATGGCGTAGGCTTCGACATGCGCTACGCCAACAAGCTTTTCGGTGTGTTCCAGCGCTTGCATGCCGCGCGGGAATATCCGGGAACCGGCGTCGGTCTCGCGATTGTCCAGCGGATTGTGCATCGCCACGGGGGGCTAATCTGGGCGGATGCCGCCGTGAATCAGGGAGCCACTTTCTATTTCGTGTTGTCCCAGGATGAAACGCAACCGGCCACGGAGGAATTGGAGACATGTCCGATCAATCCTTAGATGATCAATCCGCCGAAAACGGCCCCAACTTGGTTCCTAGCGTTAAACATGGCAACGTGATTTCCGTTCCTATTCGCGTCCTGATCCTGGAGGATCGGCCAGAGGACGCTGAGTTAATGATGCGTGAGCTGCGGCACAGCTGGTTCGATCCAACCTTCGTCCAATTGCAAACGGAAGCTGAGTATCTAGAAGCTTTGAAGTCGCCGCCGGATGTGATTCTGGCGGATTATCATATGCCGCAACTGGATGCCCCACGCGCGTTGGAATTGTTGCAAAGCCGTGATTTGGACATTCCCTTCATTGTGGTATCGGGCGCCATAGGCGAGGACGCTGCGGTGGCAATGATGCGGCAAGGCGCGACCGACTATTTACTCAAGGACCGCCTGCGGCGCCTGGGACCGGCCGTAAGGCGCACGCTTGCCGAAAAACGGCTGCGCCAGCAAAAGCGCGAGGCTGAGCTAGCCCTGAGAGCCAGCGAGGCCCGTTTCTTCTCCTTCATGAGCCATAGCCCGGCGCTGGCCTTCATCAAAGACGGAGATGGCCGGATTCTATATATGAACAATACCTGCGAGCTGGTTTGGGCCATGAATTGGCCGCATTGCGAAGGCAAGCTGGATCACGAGCTCTGGCCGGCAGAGGAGGCCGCGCGTGTGCGCCGGGACGATCTGTCCGTGCTTGAGAGTGGTCATCCATCGCGTACTATCGAAGAACTTTCGTTGCCCGGCGGCGGCGTTCGTCACCTGCTCTCCTACCGCTTTCCGTTCGATGACGCGGCAGGCTGCCGCATCCTAGGCGGAATATCTGTCGATATCACCGAGCAAGTTCGCATGGAGCGTGCCCTGGAGGCTGCTCTCCGAGCCAAAGAGACGCTGCTAAAAGAGGTGCATCATCGCGTGAAGAACAACTTGCAGATCATCTCCAGCCTGCTGAACATGCAGGCTGAGCTCTGCGATCCCGATCAGCGGTTGGTGTTCCAGGATAGCCAGCTACGCGTGCAGTCCATTGCATTGATCCACGATCGCCTATGCGCTAACGGCGATCTCGAGCATGTGGACTTCCGCGAGTATGTGGAAGCGCTGACACGTGACCTGTTCTCCGCCCACGGCGTGGATTCGGATCGGGTGCGATTGCAGCTCCGCCTGGCCGAGGTCCCACTCGAGTTAAATCAAGCCATCCCCAGCGGTTTGATTCTGAACGAGCTGGTCAGTAATGCTCTCAAGTACGCCTTTCCGGGAACCCGGACTGGAACCGTCCTGGTGGCGCTGAGCTGTGATGAGGAGGATCGTGTCACGCTGCAAGTGTCCGATGACGGAGTGGGAATGCCTGCCAGTCCCGATCACAAGCAATCGCTCGGCCTTGGAATTGTGGATGTTCTCACGCGCCAGTTGGGTGGAACGATCCACCGGGAGCCTGGGCCGGGTGTGGATTTTTCTCTGGTTTTTGAGAAAGCTGGACCGCCTGCGGTCCCCAAGCCTCCACAAACAAAGGCCTTTGGCTCGGCGACCTAGACCGACCCCGAAACTGGCCCCTGGATTGCAACATCGTTAGCAGGTCCGATCAAACAGAGGACTTGCCATGAAAACAGTCCAATTGGCGATCCCAGATTCCAAATACGTGCAGGCACTTAAGAACCTTTTGCTGCGCGATGGAGCTCATAATGTTCGCTTAGTGGAGCGTCCTGACCTGGCGGTGGACGGAGTAGTGGTGATCGATGCGAACAACCCCGAGAACCTATCTTTGCTCGAAACAAACCCAGACCGGTTCGTAGTGATCGCGCGAAAGGGTACCGATAACCTTTCGACGATTTGGAATGCCGGAGCTACGCATGTTGTGTTCGAAAAGGACTCCCCGACTACCTCGCAACTGTCCATTATCGCGGCCGAATTACGCCTGGCGAGCTAGCCGGTATTTTGCATTCTAATTTCGCCGTAGTCCGCTATAAGTGTGTGGACCGGGATCCAAGACCGGAAATCAGTCTTTCAAGCTCGGCAAGTTGATTCTGTAGTTCTGTCCTCGCGTCCGTGTCTTTAACCAAACCAACAAAATCTTGGATCGCTTCGGATGCCTGGATGGAGTTCTGCTTGGCCTGTAGGAAATGATCTGTGCGGCCTTCGTTCTTCACCACGAGTGCGGACTGCACGAATGTAGTTCCAGCCTTGAGTTGACCAAGCAGGAAGTCGATCAGGGCCTGCTGCGCACTCGCTCGGATGGCTTCGTAGTCTGACAATATCGCGGTGCGCGATTCAGCGGTATGTATGCAGCCATGGCGCGCGTCGTGCTCGTCTAACGAAGCTACGGCATATCGTTCTGTAAGTTTGGCAGCCACCAAGAGGGCCATGCATGGGATAAGATCCACGTTGCTCTCCCTAGCTGCGTCGAGATCGTGCTTGGCTGCGCGTACCTTGGCGCCGGCTTTAGCAACGGATTGAACTAACGTAGTGTGCTCTGCGCAGTGATCCGAAGCCAAAAGATGTCACCTCGTGAATTAGCAGAACTGGGAGCCAGATTGGAACGAAAGAGTGCTCGGTGACGCGGACTCAAACCCCACATGCGCTCCCAGTCTCAGGACATAGATTACACCGCCTGGAAGACGGTTTCAAGTCCGAAATACTGTGGCATGGTAGGGCTTGAAGAGCGCAACTGCCCGATCCTCCGCGTATTACAAACTTGTGGCGGATTCACCACACGTTGCGGGTTTCCCCAACGATGGAGATCCAGGATCGCGGATCACGTTTGGGACATCGCTGAATTGCTCGCGTGAACTAAAATTGGGCCAAAGTGCGCTATTATCGTCAGTTCCGGCCTGCTAGTTGCCACCATCCCAGACCAATGCTACTTGGTAGAAAGAATTCTCAAGGCACACTCGATCACTCCCTGCGTACCCTCAGACCCGAAGGCTGGACGAAGGAATCGATTCTCCAGCTGATCCGTCATCGTCCTTAGCCGGTCAGCGCACCTTTCAGGCGTTCCAGTTTCCCCCGGGGTACCTGACTGCCTGTGCTGCGCTCTAAGCGGGCACGTCCATGGCCATGACATTCGGCCCGGTTGGCACCCGTTTGGGCAGCGCTCCGTTCCATTTTCACCGGTAATATTGCGTGAAGAAGGGCAATCTCGAAGTCGCAAGTAGCCGGACGGTTGTGTCGTGGGCCTCACGCGCAAGAGCGAGGGGGTTAGTGCGACGCCGGACAAAAGGGCGCAGTTCGAGAGCCTCCATAGGAACCTGACGGCCATTGAGGTGGGACTGCCAATCTCTACGGGTTGAAATTCAGGTCTACCGCGACGAACACGGCTGTTAGATCCAATCCGGATTTGTTTGCGTACATACTGGCAGGAACAAAATGAGAATCCTGATCCTGCTGGTTGCTACGGCGTTGCTGGGCGCGCCAACTTCCAAGAAATCGGCCGCCATCGAATGGCAGCCTTGGTCGGACGCTATTTTCGATCAGGCCAAGCGGGAAAATAAGTTTGTCCTGCTGGATCTAGAAGCGGTATGGTGCCACTGGTGCCACGTCATGGACGAAACCACATACAAAACGCCGGAAGTGATCGAGCTGATTGAATCCAAGTACATCCCAGTCCGCGTGGATCAGGATTCCCGGCCGGATCTCTCGAACCGGTACGAGGATTACGGCTGGCCGGCCACAGTTGTATTCGGGCCCGCCGGCGGCGAGATCGTCAAGCGGCAAGGATATATCGAGCCACGCCAGATGATCGGCATGCTGAAGGCGATCATTGCCGATCCGACGCCGGGTCCCTCGGTTCGTCGGGAACCAGAAATGAAGTTCCCCGATAACGCCCTGCTCTCCGCGGATCTTCGCGCGGAACTCGAGCGCCGTTACTTCGGCCAGTACGATGCGAAGCATGGCAGTTGGGGATTCGATCAGAAATTTCTGGATTGGACCTCAACCGAGTACGCCATGGCGCGCGCTCGGTCGGGCGACGCGAAATCAGGCGGGATGGCGCGGCAATCCCTGAACGCACAGGTCAATCTGATCGATCGCGTGTGGGGCGGTGTTTATCAATACTCTGTGGGCGGCGATTGGAACGAGCCGCATTTCGAAAAGATCATGAATTTTCAGGCCGGCAATTTGCGCATTTACTCACTGGCCTACGAGGAATGGCATGATCCGGAATATTTGAAAGCAGCCCAGGATGTCCAACGCTTTTTGAAGACGTTTCTAACCAGTCCCGACGGCGCGTTCTACACCAGCATGGATGCGGACTTGATAGAAGGCAAGCACAGCGCGGCGTATTTCAAGCTGAACGACGCCGGTCGCCGCAAGCTGGGCGTTCCGCGCATCGATACGCACGTCTATTCGCGTGAAAACGGTTGGGCCATCGAAGCGCTGTCGATGCTCTACGCGGCTTCCGGCGACCGGCAGTATCTGGATCAGGCGGCGCGTGCGGCCCAATGGATCATCGAGAATCGCGCGCTGGAGGGCGGTGGATTCCGGCATGACACCAAGGATGCCGCCGGACCTTATCTAGCGGACACGCTGAACATGGCTCGCGCATTCCTGACTCTCTACGAGGTAACGGGCGACCGGGCGTGGCTGGCGCGCGCCGAATCCGGAGCCAAATTCATCAGCGCCAACTTCGCCGACAGCCAGGCAGGGTTCATCACATCGAAGGCGCCCACTGATCGCTCCTATACCCCTCGCCCGGAGCGCGAGGAGAACATTGCACTGGCGCGCTTCGCTAACTTACTGTCGCATTACACCGGCAATCAGGACTACCGCGCTATGGCGGAACGCGCCATGCGGTATCTAGCGGCTCCCATGATCGCGAAATACCTGCCTACAGGTGGAACTTTGCTGGCCGACCGCGAATTATCGAGCGATCCGATTCACATTACCGTTGTCGGCCACAAAGATGATCCGGCGGCCGAGGCCCTGTTTCACGCCGCCGCGGCTTATCCATCCGGCTACTTGCGCCTGGAGTGGTGGGACACGCGTGAAGGCCGGCTGCCAAATCCCGACGTGCAATATCCGGAGTTGAAGACGGCAGCCGCGTTCATCTGCACCGGCAACACGTGTTCATCGCCGATCCACAACGCGGAAGCGGTTCGGACGAGAGCTGACAAACTAACCCGCGTTGCGCCGCGGGTAGAGAACTAGAACGCGATATAGCCGATGTATCCGAGCGCGGTGCCGATCAACGCCCCAGCCACCACATCGCTCAGGAAATGCATGCCCAGCAGGATACGGGACATCGCGATACTCAGCGCGCAGAAGAACAGGCCGATGGTCAAGTTCGGATAAAAGAGGGCCAGAGGAATGGCCACTGCGAAAGCTGTCATAGTATGGCCGGAGGGAAAAGAGAACTGATCCGGCGGTAGCAGTGTGGCCCAGCAATGCGGTTCGATCTGGCACGGCCGGCGGCGGCCCGTAAGCCGCTTCAGCCAGATAAACAACAGGATACTGAGTACTGAGGACAAACCAGCCGCGCCCAAGGCCGCGAAGCGCTGTTCGCCGCCGAAGAGCAGAATCGCCAGGCCCATCGCATACCACAACCAGCCATCGCCGCCCCGCGTAGCGCCCAAAACGTAGAAACGAACCCAGCGTGGCGCCACCCAGTTGTTGGCGCGGTGCATGATGCTGTTGTCGCCGCGGGTGATTAGGCCACGCATATTCCTGATTCCATGATACCGCCGCCCAGGTTACATTCTGTTGAAAGAATGATTGCTACATAATGTCCAAAAAATGTTTTTGTCTCCGCGCAGGTACTATGACACACTGTACATTGGACTCCAGGGCCGCAATTTCATTGCAAAACGCCTAAAACGTGAAGAAACTTGACTTTGTGTTCTTTGAAGCCGGAGGCGGGCATAAGGCTGCGGCTAACGCGCTTAAGGCCGTGATTGAGCAGGAGCAGCGGGCTTGGCAGGTGCGCCTGGTCAATCTGCAGGAGATCCTGGACCCACTGGACATTTTCCGTAAATACACCGGCATCCGGATGGAAGATGTATACAACGTTCTGCTAAAAAAGGGCTGGACGTTGGGAACGCCCCAGTTGACCGTGGCCATGCATGCGTTGATCCGCCTGTACCATCGCGGGCAAGTCCGGCTGCTCAAGCAATTTTGGAGCGAAGGCGAGCGTGACCTGGTAGTCTCGCTGGTCCCGAACTTCAATCGCGCCTTGCGCCAGAGTCTTCCGGAAACACCGTTCGTAACAATCCTCACCGACCTGGCGGACTATCCGCCGCACTTCTGGATGGAACAACAGGAGCAGTATTTCATTTGCGGAACCGCACGAGCTGTCGAGCAGGCGCTGGAGCTGGGCCACGCGCCCGAGCGTGTGTTTCGCGCGTCGGGAATGATCCTGCGGCCGAAGTTTTATGAACCTGTTACGGTGGACAAGGCTGATGAGCGCCGCCGGCTCGGTTTGGATCCCGATCTGCCCACCGGCCTGGTACTGTTTGGCGGTGCGGGATCCAGCGTGATGTTAGACATCGCCAAGCGGGTTACCGCGAACGCGCAGTTCATTTTCATCTGCGGGAAGAATCAGCGGCTCGCCGAGCGTCTGCGTGGCCTCGAGACCCGCTTTCGAAAACATATCGAAGGATTCACCGCCGAGATCCCGTACTACATGCATCTCTCCGATTTCTTTGTCGGCAAACCAGGCCCTGGGAGCATCAGCGAGGCGCTCCACATGAAGCTCCCGGTGATACTGGAGAGCAATTCCTGGACGCTGCCGCAGGAACGCTACAACACGGATTGGATCCGCGAGCTGCAGGTGGGCGTGGTTCTGAAATCGTTCCGAGAGATTGATCGCGGCCTCGGCGAACTATTGGATCCGGTGAACTTCGCCCGTTTTCGCGCGAATGCCGCGGCTATAAAGAATCGCGCTGTATTCGAGATTCCTGAAATCCTGGATTCTTTGCCGCGGCGATAAAGCCGGCCAGCGCCATGGCTTCGCCAGCCAGAAATAACGGCCAATTGAAAGGTCTCGGCAGTCCACCGGCGGTGGTGTTTCGAAAATCCCAAACGAAGGCCAGGATCACCACCACTCCTCCGGCGATCATGGCCAGCCACTGCCAGGTCTTGGCGGGCAGGCCGCCGTAGAAAAGCGAAAACAATCCGCAGGCAATCAGAGTGATGGAGACCAGCACGGGCGTGATCACTGGTCCCACCCACGGCAGCGGAATCAGAAACAGAATGTCCCAGGTAAAAAGCGACTGCGGCCAGCCGATCATCAGTCTGAGGAATGCATAGAACGAAATATCCCAAAGCCCGAAGGCAATGGCGAATGCCGCCATGCGCTGATTGAAGTTTCGCCCGGCAACCATGCCGAAGGCAGCGAGCATTATGATAGTGGCCGCTTCACGGCCAATCTCAATAGCCAGGCGCCGCGAGTTTTCCGGGCCAGCGGTTTTCAATTGCTCAGGGGAGATGAGTGGAAACAGGTCTTGCGGGCTGCGCCCAGGATGGATACGCTCCCGGATAGGATCGTAGATCGCACGCAGGTAGACTACAACCGCCGCTTCGAGATAGCCGAAGGAAACACCGAATAAGAGGAGTGCTGCGACCATCCGATACATAGAACCATTTTAGGTCCGCGAATGAACGCGAATGAACGCAAATCCTGGGACTTATTATTCGCGTTTATTTGCGTTCATTCGCGGCCAAACTCGCGTACGGGTTTTCCGGCCACGCATGCTTCGGATATCGCCGGCTCAGCTCGCGGCGGACCTGGGGATAAAGGCGTTCCCAAAATCCCGCCAGATCCGATGTGGTCTGGACCGGACGCTGGTTGGGCGCGAGCAAATGAACCACTAGCGGAACTTTGCCGTTCGCGATGCGCGGGGTTTCCCGCATGCCGAAGAAGTCCTGCAGGCGTGACGCCACCCAGGGCGGCTTGCCGGCTTCGTAATGGATCTGTGTTTGGCGGCCACTGGGAAGACGGACCCGGGCGGGTGCGACTTCATTTAACAACTTCGGATTGGCGTGTTGCTCCAGCATCGCAATTATGGATGCCGCCGCGCTTCTGAGTTCCGCGAAACTCTTGCGGGCCTGGCACAACTTGCGGAAGGCGAAGTCAATGTCGATCTTGGGAACTGCCGCATGTTCGGACGCGAAAGATACTCTGGCCAGGAATTCGTCCAGTTGGTCTTTATCTAAGAATCGCGAGACTCCCAGTTCAAGAGCGCGCTCGGCAAGCAGAGCCGCGGCTTGCTCCGGGTCGGGCGTGCCGCTTCGTGTTTCTTCGATCACCAAGCCGTCGTAAAGCAGGGCACTGGTCGCATCCACGCGCTCGGCCGTGCGGTTCCATTCCACGCTGCTGCGCTCACGCACGCGATCCGGGAACAGATCGATGAGCCATTCCGGCTGGATGGCACAGTACATACGAACCAGTGGGAGCGCATGCTCCGTGCGATCCTCGATGTCCACAGCCACCAGGAAGTCAGCTTGGCTCTCGCACGCGAGCGTTGCTGAGCCGCCCGACGCGAGAAGAAGCTGGTTGTCTTTCCGACGCCGCGCGACGCGGTCGGGAAAAGCCGCAAGGATCGAAAGTGGCAATGCGTCGGCGGAGTGCTTCTGTTGCTTGGGAGGCCTGACGACGCGGCGGATCTGTTCGATGTGTTGTTTTGTGCGAGGATCTAGCTCGCGATCCAATAGACCTAGCAGGTCGCAAGAATCGGCTCGCGCGCCCGAACTGAGAAGCCCGGCCACCGCGCAACCCTCAACGCCGACGCCTCGCTCCATAGCTTCCAGCACCAGCTTGGCCAGGCGCGGATGCAAAGGATAGCGCGCCATGCTGCACGCTTTCTCGCCAGTTGCACCTAAACGTTCCAGCAAATCCTGGGCGCGCGACACGGCGGCTGCGGGCGGAGAATCCAACCAGTGAAGCGCTTGAGGAGCTGCGATTCCCATGGCTCGCAAATTGAGGCAAAGCTCGGAAAGCTCACGCCGCGTAATTTCCGGAGCGTCATGATCGGGGCGGCGGTCGAAATCCTCAAGGGTGTAAAGCCGTACCACGTGGCCTGGTGCGGTACGCGCGGCGCGGCCGGCTCGCTGCGTGGCTGAGGCTTTGCTCACGCGCCCAATCTCAAGCGTTGGCAGTCCGCTCCACGGCGAATCGCGCGCGATGCGTGCCAGTCCGCTGTCGATTACCACGGTGACCCCGTCAATCGTAATGGAACTCTCCGCTACGTTCGTCGAAAGAATCACCTTTCGTTGGTCAGCGGGCGATACCGCGCGGTCCTGTTCAGCGGGCGTGAGATCGCCGTGCAGAGGCAGAACCATAAGATGGTGCTTCTCGGCCAGAGGCTGGCATTCGCGGGCAGTGCGGCGAATCTCGGCCGCGCCTGGCAGGAAAACCAGAATGTCGCCGGAGTGTTTCTGATCCAGAAGATTTCCTAACGCCGCCGCTGCCTGCTTCTCGAGAGGCGCCGCAGAGTAGGGTTGATGCTCGATGGAAAGATCAAAAAGGCGGCCTTCCGAGCGAAGAATCGGGCAGCCATTCAGATATTGAGCAATGGGAGCCGCAGCCAGCGTTGCAGACATAACAACAATGCGCAAATCCGGCAGCACGGTGGTCTGAAGCCGGCTCAGCAACGCTAACGCCAGATCGCTCTCCAGATGCCGCTCGTGAAACTCATCCAAAATCACTGCGTCCACGCCGGCGAGTTTTGAATCTGAGATCAACCTGCGGGTGAGGATGCCTTCGGTCAGGAAACGCAGCCGGGTTCGGGCGCTCGCGACTTCCTCGAAGCGAACCTGATAGCCGACGGATTCCCCCAACCGCTCTCCCCGTTCCTGGGCTACCCTGCGGGCGGCCATCCGCGCAGCGATGCGGCGTGGTTCCAGCACCAGCACCTGGCCCGGAACCAACGAGAGCAGTTCAGGTGGGACACGCGTGGTTTTGCCGGCGCCCGGCGGCGCTTCGATTACCAGATTGGGCGATTGCCGCAAGGATGCCGAAATCGCGGGTAGAAGGTCGTCGATTGGAAGACGGATCTGATCCAAATTTCCCGCTTACGGTTTCTTGGGCGGCGGGGGCGTCTTGCCGGCTTCGTCGGTGTCGTACTTGATTGTGGTATCGCTCTTGAACTGCTTGTAATCCTCGTATTTCACGGTCATCCGCATTCGCACCGAGCTGTTTTGGAAATTCAAAGTATCGTTCGCGATGGTGTACGTCGGGAACCAGTACTTGCCGTCAATCTGTTCGCGGTAGGTCTCAAACTTCGGATACTGATTATCGTCGCCCTTCTTGAGCAATCCAACGCCGCGGCCGTAGCTCTTCACAATCTGGAGATCTTTGTCATCCACCCACACCTGGCCTTCGAAATAGCGCTGGCCTTTCTCCAGCTTCTTCGGCTTCACGGCGAATGCATAGGTGCTGATTTCGTCGAGTTGCTCGCGGCCGACATAGCGGATGAAATATTTCGGCAGTTGATTGGTTGTGAGGACGAAGGGCTGAACTTCGCGGAGATCTTGAATGTCGCCAGGATCGAGCTGGAATGCTTCCAGCGTGCTCATGGGAGCACGAATCACCTTCTCGGTACGTTTCCCTTCGGGCGTGAAGACGATATCTGCTACCTCTTCCCATTTACCCGTTGGGTTGCCATCCCGATCGAGCGACATTACGCGGGCAGTCTGTCGATAGGTATAGTTGCCACGCGCAAGTGCAAATTCAGCCTCCTTGGCGGCGAACTTGGCGATGATTTCATCGATCTGCGCGGGGGTGGGGTCGGGTCCAGTGCCGGCGAAAGCCGTGCCCGCAATTAAAGCGCAAGTAGCGGCAAGACGCATAATACCTCTCCAGTGGACGATTTGAGTAGCCCGAGGGTTTCCCTGTAACCGTCTCTTCCTAGTTTAAATCACACACCGAATTGCCGCAGGTGATGGTCGGTATGCCTGTAGCCCCAACGGAGCCACGCCGGATCCGGCATGTTTCCAAAGATGGGATGCGGGCTCCATTCGAAGTTTCTCTTAGGATTCGAAAACCGCTCAATCACTGTCACCAGTGCTTTTTGGTCGCGCTCAAACTCGACCGGCATTGTGCCACCGATCAATTGATCCATCTCGGGGCGCGTAGGAACTCCCTTGGGCCAGGGGATTGGCGTATAGAGCGCGACCCATTTCACCACGGTTCTCTGCAGCGGACCCGATGCCGGACTAACGTACTTCTCTCCCATTACAGCCAAAAATGAATCGTTCAAATGGCAGAGCATCTGATGAGCGGACATGCGTCCCCAATGGGCCCGGTGATCAGGCTGGACTCTTGCCAGGCGCTCCAAAGTGTTTTGTTTGTCCTCGAGATTCGCGAGCGTTTTCATGGCCTGCGAATCAGACGCCCAGGATCTGTTTCGCTATGGTCATCTTCTGCATGTTGCTGGTGCCTTCGTAGATGCGGCCGATCTTGGCATCCCGATAGAGCTTCTCCACCGGATAATCTTTGGTGAATCCCACGCCTCCGAAAACCTCAACTGCGCGCGACGCTACATTTTCCGCAACCTGCGATGCGAAATATTTCGCCATGGCCGCTTCGGTGACAAAGGGCAGGCCGGCATCCCGCATGCGTGCGCCGTTATAAACCAGCAATCGCGAGGCTTCGACATCGGTGGCCATTTCCGCCAGCTCGAACTGCACGGCCTGAAAATCCGCGATGGGCTTGCCGAACTGCCGCCGCTCTTTGGCGTAGGCAATGGCGTGGTCAAGCGCGCCTTGCGCCAATCCGGTCATCTGCGCGCCGATGGCGATGCGTCCTTCGTTCAGGGTTTCGATCGCGATTTTGTAACCCTTGCCGGTTTCGCCCAGAACATTTTCGGCCGGAACTCGGCAATCGTCCAAAATCAGCTCGCATGTGGAGGAGGCGCGGATTCCGAGTTTGTCTTCCTTCTTGCCTACCTGAAATCCAGGAAAGCTGCGTTCCACGATAAAGCAAGTGATGCCGCGATGGCCAGCATCCGGATTCGCGTTGGCGAACAGGAAATAAATATCCGCTTCAGCTGCATTGGTAATCCAAAGCTTGCGGCCGGTGATCAGAAAATGATCGCCGTGGCGGGTGGCGCGCGTGGCCATGGCGAACGCGTCCGATCCGGATCCTGCTTCCGAAAGCGCGAATGCAGCTACTGTGTCCCGGGCCAGCTTCGGCAAATAGCGCCGCTTCTGTTCATCGTTGCCCCATCGGAGCAAAATATTATTGGCGATGGTGTTCTGCACATCCACGATTACTGCCGCGGAGGGATCTACCGCCGCCAGCGCTTCCACAGCGAGAACGGATTGAAAGAAACTGCCACCTTGCCCGCCGTGATCTTCTGGAATTTCGATCCCCATCAGACCCAGTGCGAACATTTCCTGAAGCAGATCTTTCCGGAAAACGCCGGCCTCGTCCATGGCGCGAACGTGAGGTCCGATGCGCTCGCGAGCGAAGCGGCGCACGGTGGACTGGAACATTGTTTCTTCGTCGCTGAGGATGCTCAGTGGGGTCGCGGCAAGAGACTTGGCTTCGGTAGCGGCTGGCATGCCTTCAGTCTACCGCTGCAAGGCCGAGCCGCGACCGGAGGGAGCGTAACAACCGTCGCTGTGTCTAGGTTCGGGGTGGCGCTTCCTTCCGGTCGCGGTTCGATTTTATACGGTGCTTCTCCGTAGGGTGTATAATCGCCAGCGATGCGTATGAGAACTTGGCTTGTTGCCACCCTGTTGTGCATAGCCGTTGCGCTGTATGCGTTCCAGGCGCTCCCAAGATGTACTTCCCTTGAACCGGATACCGCCAAAGTAGGAGACGAGATCAGCCTCAAGGGAGAAAACTTGGGCAAGAAAAACTCCGGGGATGTCTTTTTGACGGATGGGTCCAAGGACACCAAGGTTGCCGTCTCGGACCAGTCGGACACTGAGATCAAATTCAAGGTGCCACAGATAAAGCCGGGCCGGTATCACGTGGCGATTCTAACCGCGAACAAGGCTTCGATCATCGATCAACCGGTAGTGCTGACCATCGAGTGACTGCTTACTTGGGTGGGAGCAGCATGTAAGTAACGATGGCGATCGCGGAGAGCCGCCTTTGCGCGTCCAGCAGATCTACCCGCGTGACTGAGAGTGTCTTGCCTGCGCGCAGGACATAAACTCGCGCGATTACTTTCTTACCCGCGATGGGTCGCAGATAATTCACCTTCAGCTCCGTGGTGGTCATTTCGCGATGACCTTGATGCGCGTGAACCAAGCCATGCCAGGCGGCTTCGTCCGCGACGGCGGCGATAACTCCGCCATGCAGGACGCCGTTGCCGTTCAGAAATTCCGCTCGAAGTGGAAAGTCCACTGTGACGCCGTCCCGATGTTTTCGGACTACTCGCAGCGCAAGGCTGTTCTCGAAGGGCATGCCGGTATGATAGCGTTGTCCCCTTGCTTACGCGCGGGGCTACTCGGTTACGACGTTCATCAAATATCGGTCCAGCTCGCCAATTCCATCGCGGATACGCGCTGCATCTTCGGCCAGCGCGGATTCTTCCAGCATCTCCCCAATTTTAGTAAGCTGGGCGAACCCATAGCCGCCACCGGAACCGGCCATCTGGTGACCCAGTGTGCGGACCGTGGAATAGTCGCTCTGTTCCAGCGCGACTCGTAGTTTTTGGACATCGGCTCTGCGCTTTTCAAGGTACGCGGGGATTACCGGCTTCAGCCAGGATTCCACCGTCACCGGGATTCTGTCGGCGGCCGGCTGCACGGGTGCATACCGGCCGATCGCTTCGAGCAATGCCGTTTTCGTGATCGGTTTCGTCAGATGGTCCGTACAGCCTGCTTCGATGCTGCGATCTCTGGCTTCTTTGAGCGCGTGCGCGGTCAGAGCGAGTATGGGTGTCTCAGGGGCAGCGCGCTCCTTTTCGAGCGCGCGCATGGCGCGCGTGGCCGCGTAGCCATCCATTACAGGCATCTCCGCGTCCATCAGGACCATGTCGTAAATTCCTGCTCTGAACAGCTCCACTACTTCTGCGCCGTTCTTCACTTCATCAATCACGCAGCCTGTGTCCCTCAGATATCCGCGCACCAGGAAACGATTGTCGTCTGAATCGTCCGCCAGTAGAATCCGCAAAGTACGATTTCCGAGCGCGGGAGCGGTCGCTTTCGGAGCCGGCGATTTTGAGGCGGCCTCGGCTACATCGAAGCGCGCGGTGAAGTGGATGGTGCTGCCTTCCCCCGGCATGCTTTCGGCCCAGATTCGTCCGCCCATCAGCTCCACAAACCGCTTGGAGATGGCCAATCCGAGGCCTGTGCCTCCATACTTCCGCGTAGTGGACGCGTCCGCCTGCGTGAAGCTGTCGAAGATGGTGGAGACGCGATCGGGTGGAATTCCCACACCGGTATCTCGCACCGTGAAATGTAGCGAATGTAGCGTGCCCGCCTCCGGCTGGTCCTGGTCGAGTCTCACCCGCACAGTGATTCCGCCTCGGTCCGTGAATTTCACGGCGTTGCTCAGCAGGTTCAGGAGTATCTGCCGCAAGCGGCCCGGGTCACCCGTCAAGCGCCCCGTAACCTCCGGCCGAATTTCGGAGTTTAAGCAAAGGCCTTTGGCGCGAGCGCGGACGCCGATGATCTCGATGGCTTCTTGGACTACGTCAGCGAGATTGAACGCGATGCACTCCAGTTCCACCTGTCCGGCCTCAATCTTCGAGAAATCGAGAATATCGTTGATGACGTTCAACAGATTATCGCCGGCGCGCCGGAAGATACGCACATATTCACTCTGTTCGTCGCTCAGCTCAGTCTCCGAGAGCAGTTCCGCAACACCCAGCAGTGCATTCATCGGTGTTCGTATCTCATGACTCATGCGAGCCAGAAATTCGCTCTTGGCTTCCGTGGCGCGCTTGAGCTCGCGGCTCAGCCGCGCGATTTCATCATGCGCCAGCTTGGTCTGATGCGCGTAGTGCACGAATTCTCGTGTTTGCTCGAAACGGTGCGGCGCGCACTCGATCAGCAGCAGCTTTCTCTCTCCGGCAACAGCGATTGCGCAGAAGTGTAAGTCTTCACCAGCTGGACCCGTCTGGGTCCAGAAGTCGGAGTGGAGCATGGAAAGGCTGCCGGGATTGGCCCAAAACTCTTCAGCATCCGGAAGAAAAACATCCAGGAATGGGAAGACCTCTGTAAGCGCGCCGGCCGGAAGCCATTGCGGAGCAGCACCCAACAAACGGAAAGATTCATCGCTCGATCGCTCGAACACTGCATAGCCGAGCGTGGCCAGCAAGTCCAACTGCTCGGATGGGCTCATTGGTCGCCGGCCTCTCTCTCCGCATGGCGGCCGATGATCGTCACCGCTAGCCCCAGGAACATTTCTTCTACGCCTATTCCAGTTTTTGCGCTAGTTTCAAACGTTGGCCAACCGTATTCCGCCACCTGTTTGCCTTGCACCTCCCATTGATCGCGCAGATCGGCCTTATTCACCACCAGAACGAACGGCAGTGGACCCAGCGCTTCAGTGACGCGCTGCTGCAGCTCGGCGGCTTTTTCAAGTGTCGAGGCGCGGCAACCATCGGCCACCAGAATGTAGCCGGATGCGCCGCGTAGATGGGAGACGTTGAGTTGCGCCAGATCGTCCTCGCCGGCCAGATCCCACAGCATCAGCGTGAGGGATTTGCCATTGACGCTCACGTCCTTGCGGTCGATCTTGACGCCGATGGTAGTGAGGTAGCGCTCATCGAAAATACTGTCTACGAAACGGCGTACCAGGCTGGTTTTTCCGACACCGAACGCGCCCACCATACAGATTTTCTTTTTTAGTGTGGCGACTGTTTGCGTCACGGAACGCCAATTACGCGAAACGACGCGCTGCGGCAAAACAGGCGCTCTTCTTCCTTCACGGCCGCGCAAGTCTCCCGTTCCTTATCCTCTGGAACGGCGGCCAGGCGGGCGGCGGGCACTCCTAGCGAAATCAGGGCTGCCCGAACGTTCTCAGCGCGGGATCGCGCCAAGACGGAGTTGAGTTGCTCCGTGCCGGCCGGGTCGTGATTGCCGCGCACTTCTATCTGGACGGTTTGGCCCAGGGCCGATGCTGCCTTGATCAGTGAAAGGATCTGGGCGGCTACGTCGTCCAGCAGGAATCGCTGTTCAGGAGGGATGGTCGAACTGCCGGTAGGAAAACGGAAGGCGCGCCGCTGCAACTCATCCTTGAGCTCCACCAGCCGGCGTTCGGTCGCGAAGCTCGGCTGCAACGAGTGGTACTCCTCAAAATGAAACGCAGCTTGGTTAGAGGGCAGGCCTTCGCGAGACAGCAGGACTGCCGGATCCGCAGCCAACGGATCACGGAGCCCGTAGAGGTAATACGTTCCGCCTCTCTTTTCGAAACTGGTCAGCACGATGCCTGGCGCGTTATTCAATCGATGAGCGAAGTTCGACCAGCGACGCTCGATGGATGCGGAATAAATCCACCAGCCAATCAGCGCGGCGATCGCGAGCAACGGTACGCCGAACAGAAGCAAGCCGGCCGCACGCGATGTGCCTTTCCGTTTATCCGGTTTTCCCTGGCCGATCAAACAAGCTTTCAACCACGGCCGGCAGCTGTCAAATTCGGATGTATCACCGTCGAACGAATGGAGCGCCTCCGCTTTTTGGCGTTCGACAGTGTCGAGCGTATTCTGAAACAAGCGGCTCAAATTGCGTGGCGCCAGGCCGCGCACAAAACCGGAGAGAATCGCGTCGGGGCCGTAAGTAAGCAGCACTCCGATTTCGCCCATGCGGATCGTTTCCAGATTTTCGCCCTCGGCGACGGTGACGGAATCCCGCACAAAATCCTGAATCGCGGTCAGCATGCCGGAAACCATTTCCGGATCCTTTGTTTCGGCAGTATCGACGGCGGCGTATTGCAGCAGCAAGCCGGTTTTGCGATGAATCAGGAACACCTGCTCCACGCGGTACAGCAGGCTGCGCAGCAGGACGATCTCTGCGTAGGGTTTCCCGGTGCGGAGCGCCTCCCAGCGCCACCGCAAGCTGCGCCACGAAAAGCTTTGCTCCAGCATTTGGCTGAGCGATTGCAGCTTCGCATCCAGCTCCGAAGTGATGGCCTTGCGGATGGCTTTGCCGAAAATTGGAAATAGCGCATCGGCCAGCATGCGCGGATTGGACTGCACGGAAAGCTGGAGCGCTTCCTCGAGCAGCGGTTGCAGGGCGCGACGTAGCTTGGCATCGGAACGCAATCGGACGGCTTCCGCTAGGACGCTCGCGATGTCCTCGGCGCGACGTGTGGGATTGTCCAGGCGCTGGCGCATGCTCTCCCACGCCTCGCGGTCCGGACCCAGCAGAATGGCGCGCAGCTCCGCCAGCGGCTGATCGTCCGCAGGTGGGCGCTTGGCTGCACCGTCAGTAGGCATCGTCCGGAAGGTGTGAACTAATCCGCGCCCGTTACCTTGAACTGGTCGGTGAGCCGCAGCGAGACCTCGGAGAAAAGGCTGGCGAGGGCGGCGCGATCGGTTTTGGCATGCTGCAATTCCTGAGAGCGGCGTTCGAGCAGCGCCACCAGTTCTTCGCCCTTGGCCCGGATAGCGTCGGTCAATTCCTTGGATTGCTGCAGCAAATCATTGCGGATCTCTCGCTTGGCGTGGGCTTCCTGGTTTTCCACTTCGCCGATCTTCTTGGCGACGGATGCCGAATGCGCCGTTAGATCCGCCGATAGCCGGGCTTGGTTTTCCGCCCGCTCATCGCGTTCAATGTTGAGTCGGCTTTCGAGCGCGGCTAGTTCCTTATGGACAAATGCCTCCAGCGCTTCCAGGTGGCGCCGCGTAGTGTCCCGAATATCCAAGGATTCTTTGCGCAGCGTTTCTTCGAGCCGCGCAAACCGCTGCTCGTAGTCCCGCATGTGCGTTCCGAAAATGATGTCCCGGATTTTGTCGATATTGCCTGTTCCGGCTTCGTGCGGAGCCGGTTCCGTATGCGGCTCGAAGTGCTGGCCGCCGTTGGGTGGATGTGTTATTTCCGGCGCAAGATTCTGGTTCGTTTCGATTCCGTCATTCGAGGAGCTTGGGTTCATAAGTTTCGTGCCTCTGTTTCCGCTAGAGATACTTTATAAGGATCACTTCGTTTCCCTTCGCGCTGTAGATCAGCTCGTCGGCGAAACTCTGGGTTAGGAGCAGTCCGAATCCGCCGGCCCGCGTTCCCGTTTGCTCGCGCACTTCCACGTGATGGAGTGGCTCATCCGCGGCATTGGCAACGGCGGCGTGCGACAGGTTCTCGAGCGAGAAACCTTCGCCCGGATCGCGGATATAGTAAACGATGCAGCGGGCAGTTCGGATGTAGCTCAAATCGACGATCTTGTCAGGATCAAGGCGGCCGCCGTGCTCAATGGCGTTCATGAGCAGCTCGCGGAAAGCGATGGCGATCTGTTCGCGTTCGTCCGGCTTCAAGTCGCTCGGAAGTTCGCGCATGAACTGAGTCAAGCGTTCGGCGGTGGCGAGCTTGCAGCGGATTTCAAGCGATATCCAATTGGGCTTGTCGGAAATCACCTTGATATCGTCCTGGTCTACGGTGGTGGATAACGCGTTCTCGAGAGTCACCAGCAGAAGGTCACGATCAAAGGGTTTGGCGATGTACGCCGTGGCCTGATGCCGCAACGATTCCAGGATGTGAGCGGAGGTATTCTTGACGGTCATCACCACGATGCGGGCGTGGGGGTCGCGACTCCGCATGTGGCCAAGCAGCGTGAGGCCATCCATGCCTGGCATAAGGATATCGGACAGCACCAGATCGTAGGAGCGGGTTTCGAGAAGCGCGAGAGCCTCGTCACCGTTTCCAGCGCTCTCCAGCTCCCAGCTCTTTCCGGCTAGCATAGCCCCGATCAGTTCGTGAATGGAGGGATCGTCGTCCACTACCAGCAGAGTTCGAGGAGTCGGAGGCATGGAGTACATAGATAGAATACATAAATCGCCCTACTGGTGCCGAGCGAGTTTCTCGGGGCGTTTTTCGAATGTGATAGACTCGCGTTATCCGCGCCCTTCTTTCCTCTGGAGGGATCATGCTTCGCTCTTCCGTTCTTTTTTTCCTTGGTCTATCCGCGTTTACCGCAGCCAATCCTATTCCGGCCGGTCTTCTGCACCGTCCGCTAGCCTTTGAGCCGAATCGAGGACAAGCCGCGCCGCTTGTTCGATTTGTGGCGCGCGGGAACTCGCGGGATTATCTGCTGAGCGCGTCCGGAGTGACAGTGTTAGGCGCGTCGCTGCATTTTTCGGGCGCGAATCCAGAACCACAAACCTCGGCGCTCGATCCGCTGGTGGAGCGGCACAATTATTTCCATGGTTCCCTGAGTCAAACGGATATTCCAACCTACCGGCGCGTTCGTTATTCTCGCCTATACGCGGGCATCGACTGCGTCTTTTATGGCGATCAAAAGGGTCTGGAATTCGATTTCGAGGTGGCGCCCGGCGCTGATCCGGCGAAGATCCTTCTGCGATGGAGCGGTGCGAAGCGAGTGCGTCTCGATACGGGCGGAGAGCTTGTGATTGAGACAACTTCGGGCGAGTTACGCCAGCGCAAACCCACCGTATATCAGGAACGCAATGGGCAGCGCGTCTTGATCGCCGGCGGCTATCGTTTGACCGCGGATGGCGCAATTCGCTTTTCGATCTCCCATTATGATCGGACGCGCCCCTTGGTTATCGACCCCGTGATCTTCGCGCTCGATCAAAACCTGATTCTCGTCGCCGCGATGACCGGGGACTCGGCTGGAAACTTGTATCTCACCGGTCAGACATCAACTTCCGTTTTGCCCACGACAGTGGGAGCCGTCCAGCCAGCCTACGCCGGCGGCACGTGTGTGAGTGTTAACATCGGTCCCAGCCTGGGGCCGAACGACTTCCCGTGCCCGGATGCCTTCGTCATCAAGCTCGACTCGAAGGGGCAAATTGCGTACGCGACCTATTTGGGTGGCGACGGCGGGGACAACGGAAACGCCATCGCCGTAGACTCGTCAGGTAATGCTTACGTGGCCGGCGCGACTTTTCCCGGTACAACGCCGAACAATTTCCCGACAACGCCCAACGCCCCGTTCCCCAAGCCAACCACATCCACCAGCTATGACGGTTTCCTTACCAAGCTCAACCCGGCCGGCAGCCAGCTCGTATATTCCACATATATACCGGACATGCCGGTTTCCGGAATTGCTGTCGATGGACAGGGCAACGCCTACGTCGCGGGCGCTACCGGTGGAGGATCTCACTTTCCGGCTACTCCTGGAGCTTTTCAGGCCTCAAACCCCAATCCATCAAGTGCCGGTGCTGTCGCGAAATTAAATGCGGCTGGTACGGCGTTGGTGTACGCTACATATCTTGCTGGGACCGGCGGCGGGGATATCCCTGACACAGCCAATGCCATCGCTGTGGACGCGTCTGGAGACGCCTACATAACCGGGTTTACCGCCTCTTCAGATTTTCCGACCACCCAAGGCGCTTTCCAAACCAAACTGCAATCTCCGACAGCGATTTTCGTTTCCAAGATCGCTCCTTCGGGCGCAAGCCTGGTCTACTCGACATTTCTTGGCCCAAGCGGGACCGCCTCAGGCGAGGGCGTGGAGTTTTCCGGGAACGGCGGACTGGCCATCCGGGTGGACTCGCAAGGGAACGCGATCGTATTGGGCGACACGCTATCGAACGTTTTTCCAGTGACCGCAGGCGCTTTCCAGCCGGCCGGGCCCTCCGCTGCGTGGACGTCGGCCAATGGCGGAGCTCTAAACGTTTTGTCGAAGCTGAATTCAACCGGCTCGGCTTTGGTTTATTCCACCTATATAAGTGGCGCTGAATCGCTTGACATCGACAGCGCCGGCAATGCATACGTTGCGGGAGCGGCCTCGTATGGATTTCCAACCACGGCCGGCGCATACCAATCGTGCAGCCACGGAGGGACGAGCGACATCTTTGCGGCCGAGTTCGCTCCGGATGGCACACTTCTCGGAGCGACCTATCTGGGAGGGTCGGGCACGGATACCGCCTCCGCCGTCGTTGCGCTGGGTGGTGGATCTATCAGCCTGGCGGGCATCACTTCTTCTACAACATTTAACGATTTCCCTGGCATCATCGACCCGCCTGTTCCCAACCTCGCACTTGTGGACACTATCCTAATCAAAAATCCGAATCAGACCGATGGTCCTTGTCTCGCCTACGCGATTCAGAACGGCGCCAGTTTTGCCGAAGGGACTGTTGCGCCTGGAGAGGTTGTCACGTTGCGCGGCAAAGGCATCGGGCCGCAGACGGGCGTTAACGCACAGGCGGGACCTAACGGATTCCCCACCTCGCTCGCCGGAGTGCAAGTTCTCTTTGGTAACCAACCGGCCCCATTGCTATACGTGCAGTCCGAGCAGATCAACGTGGTGGTCCCTTGGGATGCCGGGATGAATTTGTTCAATCCGGGTACGTCAGTTCAAGTGAATTATAACGGCGCTTCGGGCACTGGTGCCGCCAACCTGAGTCAGGCCTCGCCCGGAATCTTCCTCGCGAACGTTTCTACTCAGCTAGCTGCTGTAACGAATGCTGATGGTACCCCAAACTCGCCCAACAATCCCGCAAGACTCGGAACCGTGGTGACGTTCTACGGTACAGGAGGAGGAACGATGAATCCCCCCGGCGTGGATGGAGCCGTCTGGCCGTCGAGTCCGCTGGCGCAATTCACCCTGCCTGTGAGCGTTCAGATAAATCAGGTTAATGCCGATGTCACTTACGCCGGTTCGGCTCCGGGGCTAGTTTCCGGAATTTTCCAGATCAACGTGCAGATACCCAATCTCTTTTCTCCTCCGCCTACTGTGCCCATAACGATTACGATTGGCGGAGTGTCAAGCGCGCCCGCGATCATCGCGGTGCAATAGCCGAACAGAACGATCATGAGCGTTCCAGTTCTGATATACTCGTCCGAGATCCCTCATTATCTATGTCGGAGTTTCGCTTAGGGGATGTAATCGACGATCACTGCATCAAGTGCCGCCGGATTACCAACCATTCCATCGTTTCCATCGTGACCGCGAAGCCAGCCAAGGTTCGCTGCAGGACCTGCTATCACGATCACGACTATCGCAATGAGGAGGCGCCGCCCTCCAAGAAGGACCTCAAGAAGGCCGAGCTGTTCAAGGAGGTTCTGGCTGCCGCCTCGCCCGCCGCTATTCCCGCTGATATTCCCGCCGATATTCCCGAAGTTGTTACGGAAGCCGAGCCGGAAGCTGCCGAGAAGCCCAAGAAGGGGAAAGCGCGCAAGAAAGCTTGAGTCCCTGGAACGCGGAGCAATACGAAGGCCGGCATTCCTACGTCTGGCAGTTCGGTGGCAGCTTGCTGGAGTTGCTGCAGCCGCGTCCCGGTGAACGCATTCTGGATCTCGGCTGCGGCACGGGACAGTTGACCGCTGAGATCGCCGCGAGCGGTGCACAAGTAGTAGGTCTGGACAGTTCTCCAGAGATGCTGGGCCAAGCGCGCCAGAACTATCCGCATCTCAAGTTCGTCCTGGCGGATGCTACCAGTTTCCAGTTCGAGGAACCGTTTGACGCCGTATTCTCCAACGCCGCACTGCATTGGGTCAAAAATGCGGAAGCGGCCGTTCAATGTATAGCCGCAGCGCTCGTGGCCGGAGGGCGCTTCATTGCCGAATTCGGCGGCAAGGGCAACATCGCCGTTATCCTGAACGCACTGAATGCTGCTTTCGGCGACGCGGCCGACGAGCGTTGTCCCTGGTGGTTTCCAAGCATTGGCGAATACGCATCCATGCTGGAGCGGCACGGGCTGGAGGTGCGCCAAGCCAGCCTGTTCGACCGGCCCACGCCCATCGAAGGTGAGCGCGGCATGGAGGACTGGCTTGAGATGTTCTGCGGCAGCTATCTGCGCGGTCTGGACGCCAAAGGCGCGAAGGAAAAAGTCCACGATGTGGTCGAGCATCTGCGCCCGAAGCTCTATCGCGAAGGCGTCTGGACCTTGGACTACCGGCGCCTACGAGTGGTAGCGTTCGCCTCCCAACGAGAAACAAGAAACGAGAAACGGATTTTTTAGCTTTTCCGCAGTTCGTCGCTCAAATCTTTCAAAACTTGGTCCCGTTCTCCCGCCGTCAAATCGCGTTCCAGCCGGCGTAGTGCAACGCCCACGATATCGCGATGGTGCAGCTTCGAACCAACTCCTTCGGCCTCGCTCATTCTGAGCCACAGCTCGTGCAGACGATCGACATCTTCCGGCCACAAACGCGGTGGGTGGGGACCCAGGTTGACATACATGGACGGACGGTCCGGACTGATCACCTCGAGTGAAAACGCGTGGCGGGGTTCCGGCAAACTTTCCCAGGCCAGGCCAATGCGATGCGCCAACTCCTCGGACGTCATGCGCGCCGAGACGCCGGTCACTAATCGCGAAACCTTGAGCTTCGCTGCAGATTGCACCATCGCGTCGAACGGATTCACCGCTGGAACCACCAGCAGCTCCACCGGCTTTCCCTCCTTCTCGGCGATCTCAACCACGTGGCTGAATAGCTCCCGCTCATAATCGCTGAAAATCTGGTCGTCCGAAAGATCGTATTCGCCCGCGCCGGTGGAGATGGTGCGAACCGTCATCACCACAATGTCGTGCCGCCGTAGATTGGTCTTCTGCAGAACGGTACGGAGATGCTCCATGTTGTGGTAATCGCGCACGGCCACTAGAATGCATCCGGGCCGCGCGTGCAACGAAGAGTTGACTTGGGGTTGATGCTCTAGATTGAATTCTTCGAGGGGCTTCTTCTCCAAATGTTGCAGGGCGCGCTTCTTGGCGTTAATGTGTTCCGATATGGTGAAGACGACGAACACCACCAGCGTGAATCCAACGCCGTACTTGGTGGCGTACTCCTTCGAAAACAGATTCGCAATTGCTACGAAGCCCAGGATCAACGTAGTGACTCCCAATCCGATGGGGATCTCCACTCTGCCTAGGCGGATGTTAAATGGAAATTTGTACTCCTGATCGTGACGCTGGTAACGCAGCACCAGCACGCCCAACGATTTCAGGAAAAAACTCCACACCACGCCGAACGCGTACGCTTCGCCCAGCAGATAGACATCACCGCGGCTAACAACGATGGTGGCGAGTTGGAGGACCACGATGGTGTTGACCATGCGGTGCGTGGTGCCGAACCGTTTGTGGGGCTTGCGGAACCAATCCAGTAATACACCGTCTTCGGCCACGCGATTCAGGACGCCGTTGGCGCCGATGATGGATGTGTTCACGGCGCCAGAAAGAATCAGTACGCCCACGATCACTACAAAGACGTGAAACACCAGCCTCAGCAACTCCGGGCCGGCCAACTGCATCGCGAGTCCGCCCAGCAGATTGTCGGCATACAAATTGCGAATATCCTCTGGGCTGATGATCATGCCGGCGAATACCGTGATCACTCCCGTGCAGATCACGGCATACCAGCAAACGATATTCGCAGTGATCCGCAGATTCTTCAATTTGGGATAGGCAATCTCCCGATAGACCTGCGCCAGCGTCTCGAATCCGCTCATGGAGAGCAGCGAGTGACCGAAAGCAATGATCAACGCGACGATCGGAATGGACGGCCAGATGGTGCCTTTGAACCAGCCGAGCGCCGTGGGGCCAAACCGCAGATTGCGCGGCAGCGGCGCCGGAGGGAAGTGCACGTGCCCTCGCAGCAAAATGGTCAGCGGACACCAGATCAGCAGCGCGACTACCATGATGGTAGTGATCTGCATAATCCGCAGTGCCTTGCCGCTCGATTCGTGAATGCCTTTGATGTTCTGCCACCAGAAGTACAACGTCACCAATACGGCGAAAAACGCGGCAAAGTAGTTTACGTTGAATGGGAACGTCTGCCCGAGCATCTTGGCGATTTCGTCCAACAAGTGCCCCAGATAGGCACCGGCGCTGACTACGCTGATGGGTCCGGTAAGAATGTAATCGAATATGAGGGATGAGACCGACAGGCGCGCGATGAAGGGGCCCATGCTGTCTTTCACCACGATGTACACGCCGCCGCGCACGAACATGCTGCAGCTTTCCATGTACACGGATCGCACGGCGAAGCTGAAAAGCATCACCGCCAGCACGAACCAGGGCGCCGCGGGGCCAACCGCTGTCACCGCGATGCCGCCGGCATAGAACGCGGACGATGCGAGATCGGAAAGAACGATGGATGCGCCGCGCCAGAAGCTGATGAAGGACAACGCTACCGTGGTGGCCACCACGACTCTGGCTGTGTTGGTGGTGGGTTTGCTAACTTCCGATGCCATCAGCGAGGCGAGTTTCCGTACTGTGAGTCTACTTGAGCCACGTTTCTATCCTACGATGATCACATGGGTCTGAGCACGGCCATCCAGATCGCAACCCAACTTCGCGAGCGCGGCTTTCAGGCCTGGCTGGTGGGCGGCTCGGTGCGCGACCTGGTTCTGGGACGTGAACCAAAGGACTATGATATTTCAACGGACGCACGGCCCGATCAGTTGCTGGAGATTTTTCCCCGCGCCCAGTTGGTTGGCGCGCAATTCGGTGTGGTGCTCGTAGACGGTGTCGAGGTAGCCACCTTCCGCAGGGATCATTCTTATCAGGATGGCCGGCATCCCTCCGAAGTCACGTTTGAAACCGATCCGAAGCAGGACGTTTTGCGCCGTGATTTCACCATCAACGCGTTACTGCTGGATCCAGCTTCATTGACTTCTCCTGTTGTTGATTATGTCGGTGGCCTCGCCGACCTCCGCGCTGGAATCATTCGCGCCATCGGGGACCCCGAACAGCGCTTCGAGGAAGATCATCTGCGGATGCTACGCGCCATCCGTTTCGCCGCGCGATTCGGTTTCGACATAGAGCCCGGCACGCTAGCTGCCATCCAAAAACTACATCAGCGGATCACGCGCGTCTCGCCGGAACGCATTCGCGATGAGCTGGTCCGGATTCTCACCGAAGGCGCGCCACGCCGTGGTTTCGATTTGTTGGACGTGTCCGGATTGCTGGGCGACATTCTTCCGGAAGTGGCCGCCATGAAGGGCGTGGAACAGCCTCCAGAATTTCATCCCGAAGGCGACGTGTGGACTCACACGCTGATCATGCTGGAGGGTCTGCATCAACCCACGCCGACGTTGGCGCTGGGCGTATTGCTGCACGATGTTGGCAAGCCCGGTACTTTTCGCGTAGCCGATCGCATCCGTTTTGACGGCCATGTAGAGCTTGGTGAGCGCGTTGCGCGCGACATCCTGACGCGGCTGCGGTTCTCGAATGCGGACATTGATCAGGTGATCGCGCTGATTGCAAATCACATGCGCTTCAAGCACGTAACAGAAATGCGCGATAGCAAACTAAAACGCATGTTGCGCATGGACCGGTTCGAGGAGCACCTGGAGCTGCATCGCCTGGATTGCACATCCAGTCATGGACACCTGGAGAACTACGAGTTCTCGAGAAAGAAGTTTGAGGAATCGCCTCCCGAAGTATTGCGCCCGCCGCGGCTGCTTTCCGGGGATGATCTGAAAGAAGCCGGCTACCGGCCGGGCCCGGCATTCGCGCGCATGCTGGAAGCGGTGGAGGATGCGCAGCTCGAGTCGAGGATTCATACCAAAGAGGAGGCGCTAGAACTTGTCCAGTCAATATTTGGATTACCCTAAGAGTGTGCAAGCGACTCTGGTCCCTGTCGAGGAGTACCTGAGAACCAACTACGATCCCGACTGCGAATACGTAGATGGGCAAATCGTGGAGAGGAACTTGGGAGAAAAAACTCATAGTCGAATGCAGGGCGAATTTGTCTTCCATCTCAGAGCCAGAGTCAAGGAACTAGGAATGGAGGTGCTCCCAGAACAGCGAGTGCAGGTAAGTCCGAAGCGCTTCCGAACCCCAAACGTGACCGTTCTGAGGAAGTCCGATGAGCGAATTGTCAGCTCGCCACCCTTCATCTGCATCGAAGTTCTATCGAAAGACGACACGATGTATTACATGCAGGAGAAGATCGACGACTATCTGCGCTTCGGCGTGCCCTACGTCTGGATCATCAATCCACTCATAAAGAAAGCCTACGTAGTGACGCAAGCCGGAATGGTAGAAGCCACTTCAGGAGTCCTGGAAACAAAGGATCCCGCCATCAGCATGCCGCTCTCCGCACTTTTCGAATCGGAGCTCTAATCCAATTGCCGGTAGAAGAAAACCGTGGTGTGTAACCGCCCGTCTCCACTGCGCGCGTAGCCCGGCACTTCGCCATATCGCACGTAACCTAGCGATTCGCAGATCTTCTCCGCCTTGCCGCCTTGCCGCGTGTCCATCACGAGCAGCGTTCGGCCCAGTTTGCGCGCAATGGATTCCAGCTCCAGCATCAAACTCCTGGCCAATCCACGGCGGCGCGCGCGGCGATGTACGAACAGCTTCATGGCTTCGGCGCGATGGTTTCCGTTCGCGCGTGTTTCAAGATCAATCTGCACCGAACCTTGAATCAAATCGCCTTCGAGAGCCACCAGCAACACACGGGTTCCCTCTCGCATGGCCGCGATGACACGGTCCCAATAGGTCCGTGCCTCGCTTTCCGCAAGCGGCGGCATGAATCCAACGGACGCCCCGCTATCTACAGCGTCCATCAACAGGGCAACCAACTCCGCGGTGTGAGCCTCCGCCAGCTCTGGAGTAAATGAAACCACCATCTACAGATTCTCTCCCACACCAGCCACTAGCCACCAGCTACCAGCCACTGCTAAACTTTGTCCGTGCCCGCTACAGCAACTAAGCAGGCCTACTCGCGCGAAGAAGTGCGCCGGTTGCTGGACATATCGGCCAGCCTACTGCGCAGTTGGGAGAAGCAGAAGTTCGTTTCATCCAGCGGTTCCTTTACGTTTTCCGATCTGCTCGCGCTCCGGACTCTCGTGGAGCTGCGAGCGAGCAAGATTCCCCCGGCCCAGATCCGGCAGGCTTTGGAAGCGCTCCGCAAGAGGCTGAGCGACGTCAATCCTCTGACGGAGCTCAAGATTTATTCGAACGGCAAGAGAATCCAGGTTCTGTTCGAAGGACAGCGTATGGAACCGATCTCGGGACAACTGCTGCTGGATTTCGACGCTGCCGAGATCAAGAAGCTATTGTCCTTCCCTCAGTCCGGCAAGGAAATGGGGGCCGGCGAGAAACACAAGACGCGGCGTGAGGCGGAGCATTGGTTCGAAAAGGGTCTGGAGCTGGAACAGACCGGCGCGCCGATGCAGCAAATCATTGAGGCTTATCAAAAAGCAGCGGAGATAGATCGAACGTCCGCGGGAGCCCTGGTCAACCTCGGCACGGTGTATTTTAACGCTCGCAATTGGCGGGAAGCTGAGCGTCACTATCGCCAAGCGCTGGAGGTGGATCCCCAATACGCGCTGGCGCATTTCAACCTGGGCAATCTTTTCGATGAGCGAGGCAGTCGGAACGAGGCATTGTCCCACTACCTGGCGGCGCTCCAGATTCATCCAAGCTACGCGGACGTGCATTACAACGTTGCGCTGCTTTATCAATCCATCGGCCAGCCCTTGAAGGCCGTGCGCCACTGGAAACTGTATTTGAAGCTGGATCCGAGCAGCTCCTGGGCCACCATCGCGCGCCGTGAGCTGGGCAAGCTGAAGGACTCCACCATCGTTCGCGGCCCGCACGACAGATAAGGCCCATCTATAATGGAAACAACCCCGCGTCGCTACAGGAGCACTATTTCCTATGATTCAGCGGCTGATTCTTTCGTTAATCCTAATTGTTTCTCAGGCCTATCTCAACGCAGCGTCATCCAGCGCGCCTGCATTGCAGTGGTTCAAGACCGTCAGTGGGTCAGGCATGAGCAACGTCGCCGCCGTCGCGGCGGATGCTCACGGCAATTTCTATATCGCCGGCGGCACAACCTCGCTGGATTTTCCTAGCGTCTCTGCCGCCCAGCCTCAACCCGGTGGATCGCCTCTCATCCGGATCAACCCCAGCTCTGGCGCGATACAGAAAATCTATTCGCCAGTTCTGGCCACCCTCCAAAGCATTGCCGTGGACCCTAGCAATCCACAGACTCTCTACGGAACTTCGGCCGCCGGGCTCTTGCGCAGTACTGATGGCGGAAGCACATGGAAGGCGCTGCCAGGCTTTCCCTCAACTACTAATGTCAATTCCGTTGCCGTGGATCCAACCAACGGCAATACTCTCTACGCGGGAACCACCACTTTAGGCGCTCTTAAGAGCACAGACGGCGGCGCCACTTGGATCGCCATCAATAACGGCATCCCTCCGACTGTGAGCGAGATCGTAAATATCTACAGCTACGCGCAGAATGTCAATACTCTCGTGGTCTCACAGATCTGGATCGATCCGAATTCGCCGGAGGTGCTGTTCACCCCAACCAACGCTGGTCTCCTGCGCAGCGCCGACGCCGGGGCAAGCTGGAGCACTTCTTCGAGCTTCGTTATAGACCTGGTGTTTGATCCATTCACCAAAGGCACAATCTACGCGGTGGGAAGCGCCTTTAGCAAAAGCACGGACGATGGCGTAACCTGGACCTCGTTAGCGCCACTGCCGGATCAGTCCCAGCCAACCTTAATCGCCGTGGATCCATTCCACCAAGGCACGTTGTATGGCAGTACAGATTCAGGTCTCTTCGTAAGCACTGACTCCGGAGAGAACTGGACGCAGAGAATTAAAGGGTTCCCCACTCTAATCGCAACCGACCCTAACAAGGCTGTGATTTACGCGAACTTGCTTGGGCTCGGGATTGTGGCCAGCAGCGATGGCTTCAAAACCTACTCGCCAGTCCCAACCGCAGGCAGTCCGCTGTCTCCTTTGCAGATCGTCCAGATTCAAGTAGTGGGATCGTTTCTGTTTGTAGTCGGCGCGCCGACAACGGACGTCTTTGTTACCAAGCTCGATCCAAACGGCAACATAGTTTACTCGACGTACTTCGGAGGCGCGGGCTCTGACAATGCTGCTGCGATGGCGCTGGCGAACGACGGAAGTGTCTACGTGACCGGCTCGACGGGTTCCACGGATTTCCCCGTCACCAAAGGCGCGTACGCAACCAGCGGAGCTAGTTTTGTCTTCAAGTTGAATCCCGATGGATCGCTGGCATGGTCGACATACTTCGCAAACGGTTATACCGCGCCTTACGCGATTGCTGTGGACGCAGCGGGCAATCCATATATTGGCGGCCAGACATCGGGGAGCCTGCCTGTCACTCCAGGCGTGTACGAAACGCAATTCTCCCCTACCAATTGCCCGCCGGGAAACATTGGTCCTTGCTTCGAGAATGCCTCCGCGTTTCTGACGAAGTTCAACGCGCAAGGTTCCTTGCTCGAGTTCTCTACTTACATATTCGAGAACCAGCAAAAGCAGTATGTCCAGGCCGTAAACGCGCTGGCATTGGCTCCCAACGGCAACATCTATTTCGGCTTTAACGGATTCAACAACCCCACCCCGAGCGCGAGTGGTGTTTATCTGATGAATGCCGCCGGCAGCGCTCTGCTCGCTGAGAATATCAGCGAACCAGTTGCGATCAGTTCGATTGCCCTGGGTAAGGATGGCAATTTGTACGCCACGGGCAGCACTGGCCCCACATTCCGCGCAACTCCCGGAGCTTACCAATCTGTTCCGGTGCCGAATGGAGTGGATTCCAATGCATTCGTCCTGAAGTTCGACGGGACACTTTCAAAAATCCTGGCCGCGACCCTGCTGGGAGGCGAGGGGGTGGATGCTGGCGCAAGCGTGGCGCTGGATGCTTCCGGCAATGTTATCGTCAGCGGCTATACGGATTCCAAGGCGTTCCCGATACGCGCGCCATTCCAGGGATCATTCTCGGCCCGCTCCGGATTTGTCACGGGATTGGATTCCAGCTTGTCCAACTTATTGTTTTCCACCTACCTGGGCGACACCCGGCCATTCATCGTTCAGGGCGCGGTTCCGGATGGAAGTGGGAATTTGTTGGTGGCGGGAGCAACGCAATCGTCCAATAGCAGCTACTACATCGCCGATCCCGGATATCCCTTCGCAATTCCGTCTACCGTAATCGTGAACAAGATCGCGCTTCCCCCGGCTCCAGTTGTACGGGTGGACTCAGTCGTGAATTACGCCAGCCGGTTGGGCGTGCCGTTGTCGCCCAGCGAAGCTATTGAGGTCATCGGTTCGGGCTTCGGATCGGATGCCAAGTTGATGCTCGACGGTAACCCGTTGCCGGTTGTATTCGCGAACGCGGACAGCATCGTGGTTGTACTGCCGAATGATCTGCAGACATCCGGCAGCGTGCAGCTAACGGTTTCCAATAACGGCGTCAGTTCGAATCCCGTCAACCTGCTGGCAGCCGCGGCGGCGCCAGGAATTTATACCTCCGACAACAGCGGATTCGGCCAAGGCTACATTTTGAACGCCGACGGCACGCGGAACTCGCAGTCGAATCCCGCCGTACCAGGTACGCCAATGACAATCCTGGCGACGGGTGTCGGTCAGATTTCGAATGTTGGCGCGTATGTTGTCACAGATCAGCCCGTAGCCGTTTTTGCGGATGGATTCTACGTCGCAGGTATTGCCGCGATGATGAAATCAGTCCCAGGTTTACCTGGCGATGTCTACGAAATCAGCGTGTACGCTCCGGATCTGGCCAAACTGTTTGGCGCAAATCCGGATAACCACAATCCAGTGATTCCGCCGGAGGTTCCCATCACGCTTTTCATCGGATCTGCCCAGAGCCAGCTGGGAGTAATGGTGTGGGTGAAGCCGGATTGATTATCAGCTCAGCTTTTCCACAAACCAATCCCGCGCCAGCGCCGCCACTTTCTCGATCGCCCCTGGCTCCTCGAACAGATGCGTGGCGCCCGGAACCACCTTCAGCGATTTCTCGCAATGCATCAAACCTAGCGCTTGCTGGTTCAAATCCAGCACCACCGGGTCCGCCCCGCCGACAATCAACAAAGTTGGCGCTTTGACGTGACTGAGCGCCTGACCCGCAAGATCCGGACGTCCGCCGCGCGAGACCACCGCGTGTACGACGCGTGGAAGCTCAGCTGCCGCCACCAGCGCCGCAGCAGCGCCTGTGCTGGCGCCGAAATGGCCGATCTTCATACCAGCCACTTCCGGATGCTCCGCCAGCCATTGAGTAATTGCCACCAGCCGTTTTCCGAGCAGCGGGATGTCGAAGCGAAGATGGGCGGTCTGCAGATCCACCTGCTGCTCGTCTTCAGTGAGCAGATCCATCAGCAGTGTTGCTAGCCCGCTCTCGTTGAGTAGATCCGCCACATACCGATTCCGTGGACTACGCCGCGAGCTACCGCTGCCATGTGCGAACAGAACCGCGCCGCTTGCCGAGGTGGGGATGCTGAGATCGCCCTCCAGGAGGATTGATTCCACCGGTATCGTTACGGCCAAATGTTCGATGGCAATCCCAGTCCGTTCTTTCGTCATACGACTGTCCTCCTTTTGACGTAGCGCACGCACTCCTCGGTGCCGCGTTCACACTCGTGTGAACCCATAATCTTCCGCGCGACTGGTGTTCGCAAGAGTGCGAACACGGCACGCAAAAGTGCGTGCGCTACAACGCTACATGCGCCGAGGCTTCCAGCAACAACCGGACCTCTTCGTCGCTCGTCTGAGAAAACTCCTGATACCACATGCTCACGGCATGGAACGATTCGGGCGTACTGACGCACACCACTTCGTCTGCCTCGCGAGCCAAACTCCGGCAGGTTTCAGCAGCCGCCACCGGCGCGGCTACCACTATTCGAGCGGGCTGCATCTGGCGCAATGCCTTGACGGCCGCGCGCATAGTAGATCCCGTAGCCAAGCCATCATCCACCACAATCACGATTCGGCCAGCCAGATCGGGGAAGGGAAGGTCCCCACGATACGCGCGCCGTTGACGTTCCAATTCCTGCTCTTCCTGGGCCGCCACGGCGGCGATCATCGGCTCGCTGATCCGGAGCGCGCTAACCACTTCCGGATTCAATACGCGAACGCCTCCGGTGGCGATCGCCCCCATCGCTAATTCCCGATGTCCAGGCACGCCCAGTTTTCGAACCACAAAAATATCCAGCGGAGCCTGCAGCCTCTGAGCCACCTGGTAAGCCACCGGCACCCCTCCCCGGGGCAAGCCGAGCACAATCACGGTGGGATCGCCAGCGTAACGCAAAAGCTGCGCGGCCAGTTGCACTCCGGCGTCCTGGCGATCTCGAAAAGTCCGGTCCATCATTAGATTTCCTGCAAACGAATATCCACTCCCGGCGCGGCTCCGTTCACCGCCAGTGTATCCTAGAGCTTAGAGGCGCATTTTGAATAGGATCGCACTTGCTTTTCGTAGTTTTTTCTCAATTCTCTTCAGCGGGAAGCTTCCCGTGGAAGTCGCACAAGCCCTTGGATTTACGCTAACCAAGACCCAACCGGTTGCGCCAAAGCCCACTGCCCAGGCGCGCCCGCAGGATGGCGCGGTTCAAATTCTGGGCATCCTCCAAAGAGACTCGCGTCTGATCGATTTTTTGATGGAGGACATTTCGGCATATTCGGACGAACAGGTGGGTGCGGCAGTGCGCAGCCTGCACGGCCAGTCGCGTGATTCCTTGAATCGATACCTGCGCCTGGCGCCCGTGATCGATGGCGTGGAGGGCAGCTTTACCAAGATCGAATCGAGCGACCCAGCGTCTGTGAAATTGCTCGGTAATGTTCCGGTCAGCGGGAAAGCCGCGGGCGGATTGCTGCGTCACAAAGGCTGGCGCGCCGAAAAGATCGATCTTCCACCCATTGTCTCCTTGGCGAGCGCGTCCATCATCGCTCCGGCTGAAATAGAAGTCGAGTAGCAGCGGGATGAACATTGGCATTGACCTGGGCACCACCAATTCGGCTTTAGCTTACGTAGCCGAAACCGCCGGCTCACCGGATTATCCCGAAATCAAGGTGCTCGAGATCCCGCAGTACGTTGCTCCGGCGCAAATAGAGCCGCGGCGAACGCTGCCATCATTTCTGTTCCTGGGCGATCAGACCTACGTCGGCGCTTATGCGCGCGAGCAAGGCGCGCTGGTACCCACCAAATCGGTCCACTCGGCGAAATCGTGGCTTTCGAATCCCGACGTGGATCGCACCGCCAAGATTCTTCCCTGGGACGCGCAGGAAGGCGGCCGGGTACTCTCGCCGGTGGAAGTTTCGAACGCCATCATTTCGCATATTCGCGATGCGTGGAATCAGGCGCATCCCAATGAGCCGCTGTCAGGGCAAGACGTTGTTCTGACCGTCCCCGCTTCGTTTGACGAAGAAGCGCGCGAACTCACGGTGCAAGCTGCGCGCGATGCAGGCATCGAGAAGTTAACGCTGGTGGAAGAGCCCGCTGCGGCGTTTTATTCCTGGATCGCGAATCATCTGGCGCAATCACAGAAAAGTTTGTTCGATGGCCAGCTGGTGCTAGTGTGCGACGTCGGCGGTGGAACCAGCGATTTCACGCTGATCCGCGTGCATCGCGATGGCGATCGCGTGGAGTTTACCCGCACCGCAGTCGGCAAGCATTTGCTGCTGGGTGGCGACAATCTGGATCTCACGTTGGGCTGGCTGGTGGAGGCCAAGCTGGGTACGCAGCTTTCTATCCGCCAACGCAGCGGACTCCGGCGGCAATGCGCCGCGGCCAAGGAGAAACTGCTGGCCAATCCGAACCTCAAAAGCGTAGAGATCACAGTGCTGGGCGCGGGATCGTCGCTGGTGGGCGGAACGTTGAAGACCGAGATCCTCCGAGAGGAAGCGCTCGAATTGACATTGGAGGGCTTTCTGCCCTTCTGCGCCATCGACGAAAAGCCCCAGGAAGAAAAGCGGAGTTTGTTTCGCGAGCTTGGCTTGCCTTATGTTTCCGATCCAGCAGTGACGCGGCATCTGGCGGCCTTCTTGAGCGCCAACGAAAATGCGAAACCGGACGCCATCCTTTTCAACGGCGGCTTTTTCATTCCGGAAATTTGCCGGCAACGCGTGGCGGATGTCATGGAGCGCTGGTATGGCCGTCGTCCGCTGGTGCTGGAGAATCGCGATCTGGATCTCGCGGTCGCGGTGGGTGCGGCCTATTACAGCTATGTGAAGGCCACCGGCGCGGGACTGCTGGTTCGCGGCGGGCTGCCGCGCGCGTACTACGTTGGCGTAGGCGAAGAAAACGCCGTGTGCCTGGTGCCGCGTGGCGCCGAAGAAGGGCAGACGCTGGAACTGGACAGCCAGGATCTGCATTTGGTGGCCAACAAACCAGTCTCCTTCCGTTTGTACAGCTCGCTCGCGCGCGTGGACGACAAAGTGGGCGATACGATTCCGGCCTCTAGCGAACTGCATCTGCACGCACCGCTCGATGCTGTAATCCGATTTGGAAAATCCGGCGAGCGTCTGGTTCCCGTAAAGCTGCGCGCGCATTTGACGGAAGTGGGAACGCTCGAAGTGTGGGCCGATTCCAAAATCAGCGATCACAACTGGCGCTTGCAGTTCGAATTGCGCAAAACCGCCAAAGCTGCGTCTGGTAAACCAGCCGCCGTTGTGAGTGATGACGCGCTGGCTCAGGCGGAAGCGCTGCTGGATGCCACCTTCAAAGCCGGAACGCTCGCGCCCGAGGAGCTTCCTGGCAAGCTGGAACAAACGCTAGCGCTGGGACGCAATTCCTGGCCGCTGAGCGCGATTCGCCGCTTGGCGGACCGGATGCTGGAACTGGCCGATGGACGCCGCAAATCGCCTGCGCTAGAAATGCGTTGGCTCAATTTGTGCGGCTTCTGCCTAAGGCCGGGCTTCGGTTTCCCAGCCGACGATTATCGCATCGAACAGGCACGCCGCATTTACGCCGCCGGTCTCCAGTTTCCGAATCAAGTGCAAAATGAAATCGACTGGTGGATTTTCTGGGGCCGCATCGCCGGCGGGTCGAACAAGAATCAGCAAGTGGACATCTTTCAGCGCCTCTCGCCGGCGCTGTTGCCGCGTCCCGGGAAGCGTCCCCGATTGAACAATAGCTTGCTGCGCGAAATGTGGCGCACCGGTGCCAGCCTCGAACTGCTGCCGCTCCAGACCAAGAACCAGCTCGGCGACACGCTGCTGGCTTTGATGAAAAAAGGTGAGCTGGTGGAAACCGGACTGTGGTGTCTAGGCCGGCTGGGAGCGCGGAAGCTTTTCTACGGACCCATCAACCAGGTGCTGCAACCAACTGTTGCCACGCGCTGGGTGGAAGCGCTCGCGAAGATTCCAAATTCCCAGGACGCAATGGTTGCCATCGCGCGCCGCACAGGCGATTCCACGCGCGATCTTGCCCCGGCCACGCTCGATCTGGTTCGCCGTAAAATCCCCGAAGCGCTCATTCCGATGCTCGAAGGAGAAGTGGAAGAGGATCTCGGCAAAGTTTTCGGCGAGGAACTGCCCTCGGGCCTGGTGGCCGCTACTGCCTCGTGAACGAAGACTCCATTGTCCGCAAGCTCCGACGCAATGCCCCACTCATCGGAGACGATTGCGCCGTAATCCAAACTCCCCGAAATCAAGATTTGCTTTTTACAACTGATTTCAGCATCGAAGGCGTGCATTTCACGCGTGAATCCTCGGCCGAGCAAATTGGACGCCGGGCCGTCGCGCGTAGCTTGAGCGATATCGCCGCCATGGGGGGAAGTCCATTGTACTGTCTGATCTCGCTCGCGCTCGCGGACTGGACGGATCCGCATTGGATCGATGGTTTCTATCGCGGAGTGAATAAACTGCTGCGCCAGACCAAGACGCAGCTCGCGGGCGGCGACATCTCGCATGCCAATCAGTTGGTTTGCGATGTCATGATCTGCGGATCCGTTGGTAAAGGCAAAGCTCTGCGCCGCGCCGGTGCAGCGCCCGGCGATTGCATCTACGTTTCCGGCCCGCTGGGAGGCTGGCGTCACAAGAGCGACATCAGCCCTCGTCTGGATATCGGCCGCAAGCTCATCGGAAAAGCAACCGCCTGCATGGATATCAGCGACGGGCTCGCGCTTGATTTGCATCGGCTATGCCTCGCCTCGGGAGTCGCGGCTGAAATAGATTCAGTTCCGCTAATGGACGGCGCAACCGTCGAACAAGCGCTTCACGATGGTGAAGATTACGAGCTGCTCTATACGGCGCATCCGAAGCGTCGCGTGCCAGGAATTCAGATCGGTACCATAACAAAAGGAACTCCGGGCGCACTGCGTTATCAGGGAAGAAAACTGGCGCCAACCGGCTATGACCACCTCCAACCTCGTTCTTGATTTGATTGACGCGTTCCGCCGCTCTAAAACCATGTTCGCCGCGGTCGAGCTTGGAATCTTTGATGGTCGGCGACCGGCGGACTGCAAAGAACTTCCTCGCTTGCTGGGCGCTTGCGTTGCACTTGGCCTGCTTGAAAAACGAGGCGAACAATACGTCAATACTCCGGAAGCGGAAAAGTTCTTGCGGTCCGACAGTCCGGATACGCTCAGCGGATACATCCGCTATTCGAATAACGCGCTGTACCCGATGTGGGGACATCTGGAAGATGCGGTCCGCGAGGGCGGTCCGCGATGGAAACAAACATTCGGCTGGGACGGCCCCATTTTTTCGCACTTCTTCCGCACCGAAGATGCCATGCGCGAATTTCAGAAAGGGATGCACGGTTTCGGCCAGCTCAGCTCGCCCGCCGTCGTCGCGGCCTTTGATTTGAGCCGATTCCATCGGCTAGTGGATCTCGGAGGAGGAACCGGCCACTTGGCCGAAGCGGCGCACGACCGCTATGCGAATCTTGAAACCGCGGTTTTCGATTTGCCGCGAGTGGCCGAAATGTTTCCGGGAACCATCGCTGGCGATTTTTTCACCGATCCATTGCCTGCCGCTGACCTTTACAGCCTTGGGCGAATCCTGCACGACTGGTCCGAGGACAAGATCGCGAAACTGCTTGCCAAGATCCATGCGGCGCTTCCAGAGGGAGGCGGCTTGTTGATCGCCGAGAAATTACTCGAACCCGATTACGTTTCCGGTCACATGCAGTCACTGAATATGTTGATCGTTACGGAAGGCCGTGAGCGATCTGCATCCGAGTATGAAGTGTTGCTGCGCGTGGCTGGTTTCTCGAAAGTGGACACCCAGCGTACGGGCGCACCGGTAGACGTAATCCTCGCCATCAAATGATCCTGGGCCTGCTGTTTGCGAGCATCGCCGGAGCCAGGATCCACGGCGATACGGTCTTCACCTGGGGCGATCAGTTGCTTGAGTGGACATTGCCCAAGCTGACCAGCCACGTACTCGCCACACCGGAAAAATCTGCCAGCGCAGGCTGTCTCAATGAGGATGGAACCGGGCTCTTCCTTCAAGAAGGCGATCGGCTGGTGTACCGCAAGGCTCCAGATTGGAAACCAAGAGAAATAGATCATGGCATGGACATGCACGACTGTCTGGCGGCAACTTTGCTCGGACATCGCGGCGTACTGGTGGTGCATCGTGGCATGCAGCTCCGCTTCTACGAATTCCCGGATTTCCATTACAAGGAAATCTACTCGTTCTACAGCCGGTCGCGGCAAGGCGGATTGCTGGTGACCGATGTGGATGGTGACGGATATCCGGATATCATCTGCGGCAACTATTGGATCAAGAGCCCAACCGATTTCGATCTTCCCTGGCACGATTTCGCTATCGAGCTGTACAACGACCAACCTCTAGCCGCCACACTACGGTTAGCTTTGATCAATGGCGATCTGTTAGTCGCGCAAGGCGAGCTGCCCAACGGCCGAGTGGCGCGGCTTCATAAGCCGCGAGATCCAACACAGCTCTGGACCGAAGAACTGCTAGGCGAGTTTCACTATCCGCGCGCCCTGGCCGGCAATCTGGTCGGTGAAGATGACGGCCCGCGGTCAAAGCTGCTTCTGAACGGCAAACTGGTGGGTCGGACCAACGGCATCCACACCGCGTTCCCCTATCGCAATGGCGTCGTCCTGGTGGGCCGGGACGGGGTTTCCTACCGGTCGCTCACGCTCGCGGCTCGATAACGGAATCCGAGCCAGAACATTGCGGCCAGTCCGATTAGGACCGAACCAATCGTAATAACCGGTAAGATCGCCACGAAAAGGAAAAAAGCACCGATGCTGCCGAGAAGTGCAACTGCCAGCATAATCAACAAACCGCGCTCTATCATGCCCCATGAATTGCGATTGGACTGCCAATGGGTCAGGTTTGGCATCCCCCGTGCTGCAGTAATGGTTAGACCATGCGCGAAACGTTGACAACCGAGCTGAAAAGTAGAACCCCGCGAATTTCTACTGGCGCGCGCTGGGCAATTGCAGCCGGAGTGGTTCTCGTCATCGGGATTACCGCCGCCGCAACTGGCGCCCGCGGCATCTCCAATCGAGCGCGCGAGCGCATTATCAAGACACTCGAAGAAACGTACGCGAGCCGGCTGGAATTCAAAAGCCTGAACGTTTCGCTGTTCCCATCCGTTCACGTCACCGGAACGGGACTGGTGCTCAGACAAAAGCAGTTAACCGCGGAAGTACCGCCGCTAATCACGGTGGACCAATTTTCTGCCGATACCAATCTCCTCGAGCTATTCCACATCCCCACCAAGATCCAGCACGTTCGTTTAGTGGGATTGCAGGTTCACGTGCAGACGGGGCAGCCGAAGAACTCGGGCACAGCGACTGGTGTCTCGAAGAAACCGCCGAACTTCGTGATTGGCGAGGTAATCGCGGATGGAGCGCGAGTGGAAACGATTCCGGCGAAGCCTGGCAAAGTCCCTCTGGTCTGGGAGATCAGGAAGCTCACTCTTCACGATGGCGGGACGGAGCGGCCAATGTCTTTCCGCGCAACGCTCATGAACGCGCAACCCCCTGGCGAGATTCAGAGTGAAGGCAGCTTCGGTCCATGGCAAAGGGATCAGCCCGCCGAGACGCCCGTATCCGGCAATTACGTACTTCGCCATGCCGATCTATCGGTATTCCATGGGATCTCCGGCACCTTGTCTTCCGACGGCAACTATCGCGGTGTGCTGGAGCGCATCGAAGTACAAGGGCGCGCCGACACGCCCGATTTTGCCGTCTCGATCGCTGGAAATCCCGTGCACTTAACCACTGATTTCCACGCTCTCGTAGACGGCACCAATGGGACTACTCATTTGCAACCAGTGGTGGCGCGATTCGGGCACTCCTCTTTCACCGCGCAGGGTGTTGTCGATACCACGCCCGGCAAACCTGGCAAGATAGTCTCCCTTGATGTTCGGTCCGAGAACGCCCACCTGGAGGACCTGCTTCGGATGGCCGTGAAGGGTAAGCCGGCATTGAGTGGAGCTGTAGCTTTTCACACGAAGGTTCGACTGCCCATCGTTGGTGGCGATGTCAGCCAGGAACTCGAACTCGATGGGACGTTCGACGCCACCTCGGCGCGATTCTCAAATCAGAGCGAGCAGCAGAAAGTTGACAAGTTGAGCAATCGGGGCCGCGGGCAAACCGACGACGCTGCTGACGACTCGGTTGCATCGGATTTTAGGGGAGGCTTCAAGCTGCGCGAGGGCGTGATGCACTTTACGGATTTATCGTTCCTGGTGCCCGGCGTGGCTATTACGCTCAACGGAGACTACGGTCTGGCGGACGGCCACATCGATCTGAGCGGTACTGCGCGTCTCCAAGCCAAACTTTCGCAAACCACCACGGGCTTCAAGAGTTTTCTTCTGAAGGCAGCGGATCCATTTTTTGCGAAGAAAGGCGCCGGCACAGTGCTGCCCATCAAAATCACCGGAACGCGGGATTCACCGTCGTTCGGTTTAAACATCGGCCGTAAAGCCAAAAAGTAAAGCGCCGTTTCTCG
>Ga0116135_1000028_pt1 | contig 63770 bp, 59 predicted proteins | sample June2015DPH_20_1_FD_89738 | JGI IMG/M metagenome (GOLD analysis project Ga0116135, IMG submission 89738) | Peatland microbial communities from SPRUCE experiment site at the Marcell Experimental Forest, Minnesota, USA - June2015DPH_20_10 | ecosystem: Environmental > Terrestrial > Soil > Wetlands... | reverse complement strand
TAAGCCATATTATTTTCCCCTTCAAATTGCTCTATTGCTATTTGATATTGTAATTCAAATTCTTCCGGTAAAACCATGATCCAGTCAAGAAACTTATAAATATTTAAAATATCCTTCTTATTCCACCCTTTATTATACAAATGCAGAGTTAAATCAATTTTGTTTCGTAGTTTAATTTCAGGCTCTACATTTTGGTACACCATTAACTGCGCTAAAATAATTACAGCAAAATAATTTTTTGATTGTTTTAATTCTATAATATTATTTTTATAATCAATTATTTTAACAACAATAAAACGTACTTCTAAATAACTTCCAAATAATTCTACACGATAATTGTTTGGTCGCCATAATTTATTTTGATCTATTAATAACGATAAACTTATCACTCTCTTTTTGTATTTTTTATGTAAACAACAACGATAATCAAACATACGTTCAGCAAAATTAGTTTTCCCCTCACTTTGCACTTCAATATGAGCTAGCACCCAATTATCATCAGAATTTACATTACGATCTTTTAAATAAATTTTTATTAATTTATCTACTGCGCGATTGCCAATTTTGGCATTTTTACTAATTTTTTTTAATTCATTATCAAGTACTTCGTAATTTTTTGACCAGTCTATTTTTTTATGAATGTCGGGACAACAACATTCTAAAAAGTCCATAAAATAAACATCTATGATCTCTTTATATGGCGTATCGTAGTCAGCTTTAATTGTAATATTATTATGTTGTTTTATAAACACTTAATTACAATAGCTAGTTTTTTTGAAAAAAACCCTAACAAAAATGCTAGTAACTTCCTCTGATTGTCAATCTAATGATTTAATATACTAAATTCATGTGTGTTTAGTATACATACCGCATTATCAAACTTCGGATTATTAACCTGAGAAGATACCGGATACATAAAAAAATCTTCTTGATTGATCTGTAAATTAGAATTTGTTAATAAATCTACAGGAGTTTTTTCGTTTAACCATAAATGATAATTTGATTTATTAATAATAACCGGGATCCTACTATGAATAGCATTTTTATACTTAGTCTGATCTACGCTCGTAGTTAATATAGCGCAATTATCTTTAATAAAAATTCCAGCAAACCCAAGAATAGCTTGTTCTTTCACTTGTACATAAAAAGGAGCCTTTTTTGTACCTATAGTTTTCCATTCAAAAAAACCACTAGCAACTATTAAACACCGCTGCTTTTTAAAAGCCATATTAAAACATTTTTTTTCTAAAACTGTTTCTATTTTAGCATTTATTATACTATTAATTGAATTAGCCATCTTAAAACCCCAGGTAGCAAACTCGAGGCTATTATTTTTAATAATAACTACAAACTGACTAGGTGCTATATTATAACGAGGAATTAACGCTGCGACAGCTTGTTGCAAGGTAAAATGTTCTTTAATTTGGGGAAGAGAGGCCGTTAGAGTAAACCTTCCGCACATAATAATTATTCCACTGTAACAGACTTAGCTAAATTTCTCGGTTGATCTACATCTGTACCTTTTAATACTGCTACATGATAGGCTAGTAGTTGCATAGGAATGGCATAAGCTAATGGTGCTAACCAATATGGTATGCTAGGTAATTCTACTATATGTAAGTTTTGTTTATGTTTCCATTTAATAGCCTGATCAGCAAATATTATTAATTCACCGCCTCTAGACAATACTTCTTGAATGTTAGATTTTAATTTGTCTACCAAAGAATCATTTGACATTAAAACTACTACCGGCATGGAATCATCCACTAAAGCTAATGGACCATGCTTTAATTCTCCTGCAGGAAATGCTTCAGCATGAATATAAGAAAGCTCTTTTAATTTTAAAGCACCTTCTAATGCTAATGGATATAATAAGCCTCTACCTAAAAACAATGTGCTTTTTTTATGCTCAAATTTTTTAGCGATTATTTTAATTTGTTCCGATAACTTTAAAAATTTTTCCAAAATTTTTGGCAAATTATTAAGTTCTTCTACAATCTGTTTGCTATCCAAAATATTATTATTAGTTTTTTTGATAAAAATAGCTAACAACATCAGAATTATTGCTAATTGACTGGTAAATGCTTTAGTAGATGCCACTCCTATTTCAGGACCAGCCTGCATTAAAGCAACCAACTCCGAATAACGCACTAACGAACTTTCTGGTACATTACAAATAGTTAAAAATCCACAATATTTTTTTACTTCTAGATTCTTTGAATCAAGAATGTTTTTTAAGGCAGCGATAGTATCTGCTGTTTCTCCTGATTGAGAGATAGTAATTAACAAACTATTTTCAAGAATTACTTTGTTACGATATCTAAATTCACTTGCTACATCAACCTGACAATGAATCCCAGCAAATTCTTCAAACCAACCTTTAGCAATTAACCCTGCATAATAACTAGTTCCGCAAGCTATAATCTGAATATTTTTACAAGCAGCTAAAATATTTTTCGCCTTATCTCCTAAAAAAGTTTCGGCTATATGATCATTTATAACCCTACCTTCTATTGTGGCAGCTATGGCTTGCGGTTGTTCAAAAATTTCTTTTTGCATAAAATGCCGATAATGGCCCTTTTCAGCAATATCTTGAACAATAGTTAATTGAGATTTATTACGTTTAATTTTTTTACCAAATAAATCGCAAATTTCCACTCCTTCATGAGAAATGGTTACTATATCGCCATCTTTAAGATATACTAAATTTTGCGTTAAATTTTGTAAAGCCAAACTATCTGACGCTAAAAAATATTCACCAACACCTATTCCTAAAACCAAAGGGCTACCAAATCTAGCAGCAATTATCTTATGTGGATTATTAATATCCATAACACAAATAGAATATGCCCCTCGTAATTCTTTACAAGTTTTTATAACTGCCGATAAAAAATCTATCCCTTGTTCTCGATAAAAATATATCTTTGCAGCAATAATTTCACTGTCGGTTTCCGAATTAAAATTAAAATTTTGTTGTAACTTTAATGAACTTTGTAACAATTCATAATTTTCAATTATTCCATTATGCACTAATGCGATAGTATTATTTACAATATGTGGATGAGCATTAATTTCGCTAGGTTTTCCATGTGTTGCCCACCTAGTATGAGCTATCCCTATTTGCCCTTCTATACCACTTTCTTGTACTAAAGTTTGTAATACTTTAACTTTACCTTTAGTTTTATTTAACAAAAATTTATTATTATCAATAACTACTAGCCCTGCAGAATCGTACCCTCTATACTCCAGTTTCATTAAACCTTCCAGCAAAATTGGAACTACATTTCGTTGAGCTATTGTCGCAATAATTCCACACATATTTATAAACCCTTAAGAGGGGGCCTTTGCCATTCTCTACTTTGTTGATCTTTTTTATTTAAAGTAAGCTTGTTTGCTGGAGCATCGTTGATTAATGTAGTACCTGCAGCAATAGTTGCTTGTTTATTAATTTTAATCGGCGCAATTAATTGACAATCCGACCCTACTAACACATCATCTTCTATAATAGTAGTATGTTTATTAACGCCATCATAATTACATGTAATAGTTCCAGCCCCAATATTAACATTATTTCCTATCTTAGCATCACCAACATAACTAAGATGATTAATCTTACTATTTTCACCAACTACTGTAGCTTTAATTTCTACAAAATTACCAATTTTAGACTTTAAACCAATATTTACCCCTGGGCGTAATCTAGCAAATGGGCCTATAACAGCATTTTTATTAATATAAGCACCATCTATCATGCTATTCGGCTCTATTATGGTATTAGCACCAATTGTTGAATCTTTAATATAACAATTAGCGCCTATTTTAACTCCTCGCTCAACAATTACTTTTCCTACCAAAATAACATTAATATCAATTTCAACATCATTAGCTATTTCTACATCTCCTCGCACATCAAACCTTTTTGGATCTAAAATTATTACGCCTTTTTCTAAAAAATCGATCGCTTGTTGTAATTGAAATTCTCTCTCTAATTCAACCAATTGAACTATATTATTAACTCCTTTAATTTCCCAAGGATGTGTAGCAAGTGCGCTATGTATAGCGATCCCATTATCTATGGCAATTTTAAAAAAATCTGTTAAATAATATTCTTGTTTTATATTATTATTATTAATTTTAGATAAGAATTTCGTTAACAAATCCTTAGGAAATAAATAAATACCAGTGTTTACTTCTGTTATTTGTTTTTCCGTATCGTTTGCATCTAATTCTTCTACTATTTTTAAAAAATTCTTATGGCCATCGCGAATAATTCTGCCATAACCAGTTGGCACTTCTACATTACTAGTTAGTATACCTATAGTATTTGGTGTAGTATTAGTAATTAATTTAGTTAATGTTTTTGTAGAAACTAATGGAGCATCTCCTGGCAAAACTAATACATTTTTAATCTCAGGATTTAATACAGTTAACCCAATAGCCACCGCATCTGCAGTCCCTAATTGTTTTGTTTGGTGCGCCCAAACAATTTTTTCTTGCGGTAAAGCCGCCTGTAGTTGATTAATATTTGCCCCACCAACCACAATAACTTGTTTAATATTTGACAAACTTAGACCGGTTGTAACCAAATGGCACAACATAGGCTTACCCGCTAATTTATGTAATACTTTTGGTGTGCTTGATTGCATTCTGCTGCCATTTCCAGCAGCTAAAATTATAATTCCATAACTCATAAGATATGTTACTCTAATAAAATCCATTTGTGCAACAATAAGAACAAATAAGCTATAATAATTTTTATGCATATCAACAACATAAAAATATCAGCTTTCGGGCTAATAGAAGTTATGATTTCCGCTTTAATATTATCTATTAGTCTACTCGGAGTCGCAGCTCTTCAATCTCGAGCATTATATACGGTTGTTGAAGCTGGGCGAAAAGAAACCGCTTACCAAATGATAAGCCAACTTACTAATTATGCGTTAAATGCTCCAAACAATATAGGAGACTTGGCAAATCCAACTATTTCTGGCACTACGGATGTTGCAGGTTGTTATACAGCTAGTGGATGTCCTACCCAAACTTTTTATAAATCTACCGTTGAAGAGTGGCAAAATATCCTGTCCACTATGTTACCAAACGGGAAAGGTTGTGCTTGTTTAACCAGTGGCGTTACTCTATCGCCCACCCCACAAACTGTAACTATGTTGGTTGCTGTAAATTGGAAAAATCTATCTGGGCTTTATACTACCATCGCATTATCTACTCAAATACCATCTGCAACAAGCTCTAGTAGTACTACCGTTACAGCTTGCAACAACCCATCTCAAACCACCCCAGCAACAACTTCAGCACCACTAGGGATCTGTAATACGGGTAATAGTGGCGTATGAAATTTCTTATCTACCCAACAAATGCCTTATGACTTTTAATTGTGCACTAGCAAATGCAATCTCTGCTCTAATAGCCTCATAATCAATTCCTCTACCTTTTTGCAGCAAGATTTGCTCTGCATCACGCTTGGCTTTTAATGCCTTTACTTTATCCAGATCTGCAGCCCGCATTGCAGTATCTGCTAAAATTATACATTTACTAGGCTGAACTTCTAATACTCCACCAAACATAACTAAAGCTTCTTTACTAAAGTCTGATTTTTCAATCCAAACAGGAGCTGGAGCTAATTGTGCTAATAACTTAGTATGGCCATATAAAATCTCTAACTCCCCATGTAAAGAAGTTACAAATAATTTAACAGCCAGCCCACAATAAACTTGTTGTTCTTGGCTTACTATATTTAATTCAAATTGCTTCATAGTCTTTTATGAATTAGCTCTTCTGCTTTTAATTTCACTTCATCAATACTTCCAACCATGTAAAACGCTTGTTCCGGCCAACTATCACATTCTCCATCAATAATAGCTTTAAAACTTCTAATAGTATCTTTTAACGAAACAAACTTTCCAGCATTACCGGTAAATACTTCAGCAACGAAAAATGGTTGCGATAAAAATTTTTGAATTTTTCTAGCTCTTGCAACAATTATTTTGTCCTCGTCTGCGAGCTCTTCTATTCCTAAAATAGCTATAATATCTTTTAATTCTTTATATCTTTGTAAAATACTTTGAACAGATCTAGCAACTTGATAATGCTCTTCCCCTACTATCTGTGGATCCAATTGTCTACTAGTTGAATCTAATGGATCAATCGCCGGGAAAATACCTATTTCAGCAATTTGTCTAGACAAAACAACAGTAGCATCTAAATGTGCAAATGTAGTAGCCGGAGACGGATCGGTTAAATCATCTGCAGGAACATAAATTGCCTGAACAGAAGTAATAGAACCCTTGTTAGTTGAGGTAATACGTTCCTGCAAAGTACCCATTTCAGCAGCTAATGTTGGCTGATATCCAACTGCAGATGGCATTCGACCTAATAAAGCTGAAACTTCCACTCCAGCTAAAGTGTACCGATAAATATTATCAATAAACAATAATACTTCTCTGCCATCATCACGAAACTTTTCTGCAACGGTAAGAGCAGTAAGTGCTACTCTTAACCTATTACCAGGAGGCTCATTCATCTGTCCATATACTAAAGCAACTTGATTTAATACTTTACTATCTAACATTTCATTATAAAAATCATTCCCTTCTCTAGTACGTTCCCCTACCCCAGCAAATACTGAATATCCGCTATGCTCTATGGCAATATTTCGAATAAGTTCCATCATATTAACAGTTTTACCTACGCCTGCCCCACCAAACAATCCGATTTTTCCTCCTTTAGCAAAAGGACAAATTAAATCAATAATTTTTATACCAGTTACTAATAATTGTTCGCTAATAGCTTGCTCTTGAAATGTCGGAGGTTTACGATGAATAGGTAATTTAATTGATGAAGCTATTTCTCCTTTACCGTCAATTGCTTCACCAAGTACATTCATGATCCTACCTAAAGTTGCTTCCCCAACAGGCACACAAATTGAATTACCCGTATTAATAACCGACATTCCTCGTTGCAAACCTTCCGACACACCCATAGCAATAGTTCTTACTACCCCATCACCTAATTGCTGTTGTACTTCTAGAATCAAACCATTATCTACTACTTTTAATGCATCATAAATTTTAGGCACTGCATTAATATTAAATTCAACATCAATTACTGCGCCAATAACTTGGAGAATTTTACCAGTATTATCTTTAGTGCTCATTTTTATTTCTCAATCTTATTTATTAATTATACTAAACACCCCTCTCCCGCACAGCGGGAGAGGGATTGGGTGAGGGTTCATTAAACTTTTTCATATACCAACCGATCCACCAACAATTTCAGAAATTTCCTTAGTAATTATTGCTTGACGTTCTTTATTAAAATTAAGCTGTAAGCCTTCTATAATTTGCTTAGCATTATCTGTAGCACTTTTCATGGCGATCATTCGTGCTGACTGCTCACAAGCAATATTTTCAACCACCCCTTGATATACTAAAGACTCCACATAGCGTTTTAATAATAAATCTAATAAACTATCCCTGTCTGGCTCGAAAATATATTCAGTTTGTAACACTTGATTATTACTAAACAAACCATTTACAATTGGCAACAATTGTTTAATAGTTGGTTTTTGTTGCATAGTAGTTTCGAATTCATTATACGCTATATACAAACTATCTATTCTTTGTTCTTTATATTCTTGCAATAATACTTGAGTGATACCAATTAGATCCTGCATCTTCGGTTTTTTGCCAATTTTTTCTCGGCTTGCGATAACATTCACCTGTTCTCCAAATTTATTATTAAAAAATTTTTTAGACTTCTCCCCAATAGTAGCAAGTTTTATCTGGGCATTAACATTATTATTTTGCCATGCCGTTATACTGCTATAACATTTTCTAAACAAATTAATATTTAAACCACCGCACAAGCCTCTATCAGAAGCTATGATTAATAACCCGATATTAATCTCTGGCCGTTTAACAAAAAAATAATGTTTCTCTAAACAACCTAAAGACAAATTATTAATTAATTCACTAATTGCCGCAGAAAATGGTCGTGAAGATCGCATAACATCTTGTGCTTTCCGCATTTTGCTAGCAGAAATCATTTCCATAGCTCTAGTAATTTTCTCAGTGCTTTTTATGTTTTTTATCTTCGTTTTAATTTCATTTAATCTAGACATAAAATACTATACTACCCATTTTAGTTTTTTAAAGTTCAATATTATTTCTATAATTTTATTAGAAACCTCATCATTAAAATCTTTTTTAATATTTAAATCATCTAGAAAATCTCGATAATCTACTTCCACATAGTTATGTAATTCTTGTTCAAACTCACCTATTTTTTTCAAAGGAACATCATCTAAATACCCATTAGATACCGCAAACAAACTAATCGCCATTAACCCTACAGAAATAGGGCAATATTGTTTTTGTTTAATTAGTTCTGTTACTCTTTGACCACGCTCTAATTGTGATAAAGTAACACTATCTAATTCTGAAGCAAATTGAGCAAAAGACGCTAACTCTCGATATTGCGCCAATACTAACCGCACCCCTATTCCTAGTTTTTTGATAATTTGTGTTTGAGCAGCCCCACCCACCCTAGATACCGACAATCCAGCATTTATTGCTGGACGAATACCGGCATTAAATAAATCCGTATCTAAAAAAATTTGGCCATCGGTAATTGATATAACATTAGTAGGTATAAATGCGGAAACATCTCCGGCTTGTGTTTCAATAATTGGCAAAGCAGTTAGAGATCCGGTTTTGCCTTTTATTTCTCCATTACTTTGTAAAGTTACATATTCTTCATTAACTCTAGCTGCACGCTCTAACAATCTAGAATGTAAATAAAAAACATCCCCAGGATATGCTTCTCTACCAGGTGGTCTTCTTAACAATAAAGATATTTGTCGATACGCCCAAGCATGTTTAGTTAAGTCATCATAAATAATTAAAACATCTTCGCCTCGATCTCTAAAATACTCGCCCATAGTACATCCAGTATAAGGAGCAATATATTGCATAGATGCTACATCTGAAGCAGTAGCCGCTACCACAATAGTATGTTTCATAGCTTCATATTCTTGTAGTTTACGTACTACACTAGAAATAGAAGATGCTTTTTGTCCAATTGCCACATAAATACATACTACATTTTGATCTTTTTGATTAATTATAGTGTCTATAACTAATGCAGTCTTACCAGTTTGTCGATCACCAATTATTAATTCTCTTTGTCCTCGACCAATTGGTACCATAGCATCAATAGATTTTAGTCCTGTTTGAAGTGGCGTAGAAACAGATTTTCTCCATATAACTCCTGGCGCTACTTTTTCTATCGGAGAATATATTTTACAATCTAAGGCTACACCGCCATCAATTGGTTCTCCCAAAGCATTAACTACTCGACCAACCAACTCTGGTCCAACTGGAACTTTAAAAACATCTCGGCTTAATTTAACTACTTGTCCTTCAGCAATATTATTAACATCTCCTAAGACCATTGCTCCAATACTATCTTGTTCCAAATTTAATACGACACCAATTGTTCCATCTTCAAAAATTAATTTTTCACCATATTTAGCATCTTCTAAACCATAAATTTTAACTATACCATCTGCTACGCCAATAATTTTACCTTCTTGGCTTCTAATATTAGCAAAATTAGAATCTTTAATTTTACTTTCGATTAGGCTGCTAATTTCTTTTGCGTTTAACATTTAATATTTACTCCAATAATTCGTGCTGTAAATTTAGCAATTTTTTCTTAAAAGAATAATCAATTACTTCATCATTATATTTAATTATTATTCCAGCAATAATCGAACCATCTACTGTATATTCCAATAAAACCTCTTTTTTAAAATATGCGGTTAAATCTTTATATAATTTTTTCTTTTGATTTTCATCCAAAAGAACTGCACTAATGATTTTCACCCTTAATTTATCTTCGCTTTGTAAATATAATTTGTCATAATATTCGTAAATTTTTGGTATTAACAACAAATGCTTATTTTTAACTAATAATTTAATTAAATTCTCTATTAATGGCGAAATCATTATAGAATTAGTTAACGTTAATAAAAAATCTACTTTATTCTCTACACTTAATACACTATTATTAATTAATTTTATTATCCTTGGTTCTTTAACCACTGTACTTAAAAATTCTAATAAAAATAAAAACTTTTCTTTAGAAATAGCAGCATTAAACTCATTAGCAATAGCAAAAATTGCTTTAGAGTATCCTCTAATTATATTGCTATTATTTTGTTCCATATAATTTATTACTTACTTCAAGTAAAATAGTTTGATGTTTAGTTTGGTCCAAATGATTTTCTAATATTTTTTCAGCTCCTATAACAATTAATTGAGCTAAATGTTCTTTTAAATCTTGCTTTAATTTTAATTGCTCTCTTTCTAGTTCAATACGTCCAGATGAAATTATTTCTTCTTTTTTAGTTTTAGCCTGAGCAACAGCTAAGTCCATAATGTGTATGGCTTGCTTTTTAGCCTCTACTACCAATTGCATACAATACTGTTTAGTCTCTGCCTCTTTACGTTTAGCAAAATCTTCTGCCATATTTAATTTTTGCTGACCTTTTTCAGCAGCTTGCAATCCCTGTATTATTTTATTTTCTCGCTCTGCTAACGCTTTTATTAAATATGGCCAAATAAACTTCATAGTAAACCATACAAATATGGCAAACGTGATCATTTGTCCAAATAAAGTTGCATTAATATTCATAATTATTTTTTTACTTTGGTAAAAACATTTCTAAATTATGCATAAATGGGTTAACAAAAGTAAAATATAACGCCATACCAACTCCAATCATCGACACTGCATCTAAAAGACCTGCAATAATAAACATTTTTACTTGCAATTGGCCCATAATTTCCGGTTGTCTGGCTGCCCCCTCTAAAAACTTTCCTCCTAAAATAGCAAAGCCAAACGCAGTACTAAAGGCACCTATTCCAATTAAAAATGCCGCTGCCCAAGCAGTAGTCTGCTGTAAACTAGAAACCATTGCTGCAACCTGCAACATTGATGTTGTATCTATCATTGTCTATCTACCCCCAATTATTTTTGTTAATCTAATGTGTCTCTTCTGCCATAGCTAAATATATAATTGTTAAAATCATAAATATAAATGCTTGAATAGTTATAATCAAAACATGAAAAATAACCCAAGGACCACCTAACATCCATTGGCCCCACCAGGGTAATAATGCAATTAAAATAAAAATTAACTCCCCAGCATACAAATTACCAAACAACCTTAATCCTAACGATAAAGGCTTGGCTAACCCTTCTACCGTTTTAAAAAAAATATTCATTGGAAATAACCAAATACTAAAAGGTCTGCCAACAAACTCAATACTAGCTTTTTTAACCCCCTTAATAGTTAGACCATAAAAAATTACTAATAAAAATACTGATATAGATAATCCCAGGGTTAAATTTGGATCAGTGGTTGGGACCACTTTAAAATGTAAATTTATATTAAAAAATCTTAAAATTACTGGAAATAAATCTACTGGCAATAGATCCATAGCATTCATCAAAAATACCCATACAAAAATAGTTAATGCCAATGGGCCCATAATTTGATTTTTACCATGGTAAGTATCATGAATTTGGGTATTAATAAATTCTATAATTAATTCAACAAAACTCTGTAATTTACTAGGAACCCCGCTAGTAGCATGTTTCGCTACAAAATAAAATACCGCTAAAAAACTTCCTCCCAAAATTATAGATCCTATCAATGTATCTATGTTAATCTGCCAAAATCCAGAACCATAAGATAAATTAGTCAAATGTTCTTTTATATAATCTGTTGATGTAACTAATGTTGTCACATTATTAACCTTAATAAATTTTTAATAAAATTCATAATTAAAAATACTATAACACTAATAATAAATATTAATGGCTCAATTGGTAAAAATTTAAATATTAGTGATAAAATTAAAATAAAGCTTAATAATTTGCCAAATTCCGCCACACACATTTTAAAAAGTATATTTCTTTGCATAACTTTATCAATAATAAAATCGAACATTATGCTAGGTAAATAACCACAAAATAACCCCAAAAATATTGAAAATAAATATCTATTCAACTTATAAATCTTCAGTAGTTGTTATATGTTCTAAAATGCCTTCTAATTCTTCTAAGCTATTATACTCTATAATAAGCTTACCTCTACCTTTAGTTTTATTTATTATAGTTACTCTCGCACCTAAAGTATCACTTAGTTTTTTTTGTAACTTTTTAACATCCGGATCTAAACTGACAGTTGAATTAAAATTTGTTTGTGGCTTAAGAATTTTAACTAATAATTGTTCGGTAGCCCTAACCGATAAATTTTCTTTTATTATTTCGTTGGCAATTTTTAATTGTAAATTATTAGGTGCCCCTAGCAGAACCTTAGCATGGCCCAAATCTAATTGGTTTTTTTCTAACATATTTTTAATTTCTTTAGGTAAATTTATAATTCTGAGTAAATTACTTACCGATGCCCTTGATTTACCTATGGCTAAAGCTACTTCATTATGTGTTAAAGAAAATTCTTTAGACAATCTATCTAAAGCGATAGCCTCATCTACAGGATTAAGATCCTCACGCTGAATATTTTCAACTAGTGCTATGGTCAAAGCATCTTTATCGTTAACGTTTTTAATTATTACAGGAACTTCTTGTAATCCCGCAATTGTAGCTGCTTGCCAACGCCTTTCTCCTGCTATTATCTCATAATTTCCTGTTGTTAATTGCCGCACTATTAATGGCTGCAAGATTCCTTGAGTTTTTATAGATTCTGCTAATTCTGCTAATTCTTCTGGTGGCATCTCATGCCTAGGCTGAAACTTACCCGGAACTAATTTGTTAATCGCTAAATTATTTACTGGATTTTTTAAATTAGAGGTATTACTGGGAAGATCTAATAAATTATTTTGCCCTATTTGTTCTATCTTTTCTAACATTGTTTTATTAGATAGTAGTGCATTTAATCCTCTACTTAATCCTCTCTTTTTAATATTCATGCCAATTCTTTTTCCTTCTTATAGCTTCTCGATTTTTTAATACTATTTAACTTTGACTGGTTATTTAAAAATTCTTTAGCTAATTTACAATAAGCTTTAGCTCCCTTAGAATTTTGATCGTACAGCAATATTGGCATACCATAACTAGGGGCTTCTGCTAACCTAATATTTCTAGGAATTACTGTATTGTATACTAATTTACCAAAATGTTCTATTAATTGCATAGAAACATCTTGACACAATTTATTGCGTGAATCGTGCATGGTACGAATTATACCTTCAATATGCAGCGTTTTATTTAAATAATTAATATCTTCAATAGTGTTAATTAACGAAGATAATCCTTCTAATGCATAATATTCACACTGCATTGGGATAATAACTGAATTTGCAGCTATTAATGCATTAAGCGTAAGTATATTTAGAGACGGAGGACAATCTATAAAAATAAAATCATATTGATCGGCTATATTTTTTAAAGCTAAATGTAGTTTATATTGACGATCAGCTTTTTTCATTAAATTAACTTCTGCTTCAGTAACATCTATATTACTAGGCAACAAACTAAATCCTTTTGCTGACACAATAGATTCTAGCAAAGATGCTTTTTCTTGTAATACATCTCCAGAAGTAAACTTTGCATCAGACTTATTAAAGCCACTACCCATAGTAGCGTTGCCTTGAGGATCTAAATCTATTAGTAAAACTTTTTGTTTTATAGCAGCAACAGAAGCTGCCAAATTAACACAGCTAGTAGTTTTCCCTACCCCACCTTTTTGATTAGCAAAAGCAATTATTTTAGCACGCATATATTACTTATCCCCAAATTATCCCCAAAGAGGCAAAAATTCCAATTTTACATTCGCAAAAAACTGCTTTGCCGTTTTTAAAAAAAATTCACTATCATCTGTTACATAAAAATTATGAGTCATATTAGAATTACCGTTAATATTCAATAATTTATCTTTATTATGATCTTTATTTTGCAATAAAAAATCCCTTAATTCATTTGCTACCAAATCTGCCCCATCTATTACCTTAACTTGTCGATTTATTTTAATATAGTAGTTTTCTATATTTTTTTTTATTAACGGATAATGGGTACAACCTAAAATTAACATTGATTGATCTGGTAAATCAAGCTGGGAGAGGTATTGTTCGATAATTAAATTAGTAGCTGGATTGTCTATTAAACCTTCTTCTATTAATGGTACTAATATTGGAGTTGCTAACGCTTTAATACTTTTTGGTGGTACTAATTGCCCTACTCTATATTGATATACCCCACTATGAATAGTTTGTTTAGATCCAATAATACCGATCTTAGTTTGTTTTATTTTTTGTAAAAATAAAATTATTGGATCTATTACATTAAATAATTTTATTTGATTAAATTGCTCAGAAATTTCTGTTAAAGCATTAGCACTAGCGGTATTGCATGCAATTACAATAATATTGCATCCATTTTTAATTAAAAACTCAGTAATCTTAGTAGCATAATATACAATATGGGATTTAGACTTATCTCCCCATGGCATATGTGCTGTATCACCTATATATAATAAATTTTCGTTAGGGCATAAATTACTAATCGCTTTAGCGACCGTTAACCCACCAATCCCGCTATCAAAAATACCTATTTTAAATCTATTTAGCATAATTTCTTAAATATTAAATTACCCATTGAGTTTATTTTGTATTTTATATATTATTTATATAAATTATATAAATTTATTAAAAATTATTTAAATTATTATCTTATGAGAACATATTACTATGAAATCTAATATTCACCCCAATTATAAGTTAGTACTAGCTAAGTGTGTTTGTGGCCACGAGTTTCATTTCTATGCTGCTTTAGAAGTAGAGTCTATCAACATAGAAGTTTGTAACGAATGCCATCCATTTTATACTGGTACTCAAAAAGCTGCTACCGTGACCGGTAGGGTAGAAAATTTTAATAATAAATTCCAAAAACGTAAACAAAATATCGTTAAACCTACTACTACAGATAAGCCTACTAAAGAAAAAAAATCTCGTAAATAATTATCATTTTATAGGACATGTTTTTATGAGCATTATAGATAATTCTACTAGCTCCATTACTGATCTAAAAAAATCCACCGATTTAAATAAAGAAGCTCTAGAATACCATGCGGCTTACCCTGCAGGAAAAATTAGCATTACTGTCACTAAACCAACTAATTCTCAAAAAGATCTTTCTTTAGCTTATACCCCTGGGGTTGCTGAACCAGTAAGAGCAATTGCTAAAAATCCTGAAGATGCTTATAAATATACCAGTAAAGGTAATTTAGTTGCGGTAATTAGTAATGGTACTGCCGTACTAGGTTTAGGTAATGTTGGTGCTTTAGCTGGCAAACCAGTAATGGAAGGTAAAGCAGTACTATTTAAACGTTTTGCAAATATTGATGGCTTAGATATAGAAGTAGATGCTTTAGAGCCAAAAGATCTTATAGATACTGTTACTAGGATTTCTCCTTCTTTCGGCGGTATTAATTTAGAAGACATTAAAGCGCCAGAATGTTTCGAAGTAGAAAAAGCCCTAATCGAAAAACTAAATATTCCAGTATTTCATGATGATCAACACGGCACCGCAGTTGTTGTGGCCGCTGCTTTATTAAATGCTTTAGAACTACAAAATAAAACTATAGAACAAATAAAATTAACTTGCGTTGGGGCTGGTGCAGCAGGTATTGCTACTATCAACTTATTAATAGCTATGGGATTAAAAAAAGAAAATATTTGTTTAGTCGACACTGTTGGTGTGATTCATACAGAACGGCAAGACTTAAACCAATATAAACAAGCCTTTGCTATTCAAACCAATAAACGCTCTTTAAAAGACGCTATGGTTGGAGCAGATGTATTTATTGGTGTCTCCAAAGCAAACGTATTAACTGCCGATATGTTAAAAACCATGGCTAAAGATCCTATAGTATTTGCTATGGCTAACCCAGATCCAGAAATACATCCCAAACTAGCTTTAGATACTCGTAAAGATTTAATTATGGCAACTGGTCGTAGCGATTTCCCAAATCAAGTTAATAATACTTTATGTTTTCCATATATTTTTAGAGCGGCCTTAGATGTAAGAGCTAGTAGGATTAATATAGAAATGAAAATTGCTGCTGTTCACGCTATAAAAGATTTAGCCAAAGAACCAGTCCTACCAGAAGTGTTAAAAGCTTATAATTTAAATCATTTAGAATTTGGTCGTGATTACTTAGTACCAAAACCATTAGATCCTAGATTACTAGAAACCCTGCCTCCAGCCATTGCCAAGGCAGCTATTCTAACTGGAGTTGCTAAATTAGGTTATCCAGAACATTATAAATAATAAATAAATTCTAATTTTATTTACTATGTTTTATTTTATTACCTATTTCCGCTTGCATCCGTCGTATTTGCATTATATTAGTTGGTGTGTTAGCTACTGCTGCTCGTCTTTGAGTTAAATTATTTGGTACGTTAGCTATTCCTGCCCGTGTTCGCACTAAATCAGCATATCTCAAATGTTCTGTTACTCCTGTTTCATCTACCCATGTATTTATGTCTTGTATTTCATCTTCATATAGAAATTGTCCATCTAAAGAAGACGAGGGGCCTGGAGACGATTCTACTAAAGACAATTCTCCATCATCAGAATTAGTTTGCCTTACAACTGGCGCGGGTGGCCTTACAGGTATTGGTCGTAAAATTGTAACTGGCCTTTGTGCGCAACATCTACTACATTCAGACGCAGATGTATAAGAAGAACTAGCTGTGCTCTCTCTATTTTGTCTATCAGCTATTTGTTGTTGTCTTATTCCTGCTACTAGCATATTAGCTAACGTCTCAGCAATAAGTCTAGTTATTTCTTCTGGGGTTAGGTTAGTTGTTTCGTATGGTGTTCCTGGCATAAAATTTCCTGTTATTATCGGTTGTTCATATTGAAAACATTTAAAAATCAGAAAATACCAGGATTTTTAATGATATTCAATTGATTATACAATAGTTACTATACTCTTATATAATAATTATTATTAATATATAAAAATATAAGGATATATATGCCATGGAATCCATTCTCATCATGGTTTGGTAGAAACAAATATAAACACTTGCCACCATCCGATGATGCCGACGATACCGACAATACACCTGCTATTAGTGTAGAGCACCTTGACGACCCCATAGATCCAAACGACCTAACAGTAGAAAACGATCCCTTGCGCCCTAGAATGGTAGAAATGGTAGAAGTAGATGGTACAGATCCAAATGACCGTCCGTCTAGCTCAACAACACCAGCATCCCATGCTACAAAAGTAAGCGAAGGTAGAGATAATAAAGGCATAAAAGTTACTATCAGCCCTGGTGGACCTGATGATAGTGCATCTAACCCTATAGATCTTGAGAACATAAACCTAGAATCTGACGAACAATATGTCCGTTTACAAAAATTAAAACAACAATGGTCAACCCAAGAATTACAAAAAGATAGCACTATACCTTTAACTAAAGAACTTTTTGCCGAAATAGCCAACTCCATAAAAAAGAATATCGAAACAACCAGAGACAAAGGATCACAAAATCGTCACGAACGTTATGATGAATCAGCAAAACAAGAATTCTCTAAGGCAGTCCAACACAAGTCTGTACATGGTAACGTTAAAGTTGGCAACCCAAACGAGCATGATTTAACAATAACCTTATCAGACGCAAACACTATTACTGCTACTTTTAAACCAAACGAAAACAAAGTACTTATTGCCGCTACCGACTCTGGTGATCAATCATTAATAATTTTATTAGAAAGCGCATTAAAGGCCGCTAAAAAAATGCATAGTAAAACTCTTATTGTTTATCCTTGCTCAGATCTAGAACAAACAGCTAAATTATGCATGATGGCAAAATACGTTGGCTTAACCCCTGTATTTAGACCGGATCCAGATATGGATGTAAAAATTAGAGACCACGCATTTAATGATTTTAAATCACAATTCCAACAAAGATTTCACGTTGACGACCCAGCAGCATTACCTTCTAATAAATTAGTTAAAGAACAAGAAAAATTAAACCCAATATCTGGCAAAGAAAAAAGGCCGGCTCCTGCTGTTCCTGTTGCTCCTGCTGAAACTCCTACTGCTAAAGATCCTGAAGCTCCTACTGAAGCTACTCCTGCTAAATCTACTACTCATAAACCCTAATAAATTTACTATATACCACTGATAAAAAATTTTTTATATTAATAACATAATGATTATAATAAATAAAACTATTAAAGCATTTATTATCTTGGAAGTAATTATATCGTTATTAATAGTAAGTTTTTGTATTTTAGCTATCAATTCCTTATTGCTAGCCATGCTACATTATTTAGCAAGTTCAAAAACCCAAACTAAAGATTTTTATTTAACTAAAAATTTAGAAGCATGTTATGTTGTATATAACAATTACCAACTTTGCGAAGCACAGTTTTTCGAATTACCTAAATAATAAAAATAAAGGCACTAGCTTAGAACAACTGTTAGTTGCTACATTAATAAGCAGCATAATAATGCTAATATTATTTCAAGCATCTACCGTAATTAAAAAACAATTATTAGTAATAGAACAACAAATTTTAATATTATATAATCAAATAATTGCAGATTTTTTCTTAAGAACCAACATAAAAAACGTCGGTTACAAAGGTTATGTTAGTGCCATACAACTGCCTCAACATAGCAGTATAAATCTCGATCAAAAAACCCAAATAGTTCCTAAAGCACCAATCGCCGTATGTATGGCAACAGTTAACAATTGTAAAGATTTTGTTACCGCAAAAATTTTAAATAAAATAATTGAACAAAAAATAAAGCCAAATACTAATATTTTATTAGCTTACGACATACCAGAACAAATAACCATGTTACAAAACCCAATGGCAAACTACGATAGTCCATTACAAGCTATATCTGTAGGGAGCTCTTGGAACATTGGTGATCAAATGATTATAGCAGACCACAGAAATATTCAACGATTTATTATTTCCGATTTTAATCAAAACAATATAATTCACGATAAACCATATAACACCACCTCAAATTTTATAAAAAAATTCCAAACTGGAGCAGAAATCTTTCGCGCTAAACATATAGCTTTTTATATTGCTAAAAACGACGGCTATAAATCTAACACCTACAGTTTATATATGGATGACTTTTCTTCTGGCATAAACGATTATTATACCACTAGCTATAGGGCCGAAGCTATTTTAGATCATATAGAAGATTTGTGGGTGCAAATTTTAGAAGAACCACAACTACAACCAAAATTAGCAGCAAATTTAGGTTGGATAATTAATAAATATTTATTAATTAATCTTTCATTTAAAAACAATGCTAAAACCCAAATATTTACTACCGGCGTAGAAATACGAAACAGTCAGCCATAATGAATTTACTTATAGTGCTAATTTTAATGAAATTAATATTACTAAATATTTCATTAGGTTTAGATCAAACTTATATATATATAAAAATTTTTGTTAACGAACAACAGACATATATTAGCCATAAAAAATTATGGTCAAAGTTATTAGAAATAATTAATCCAAATAATAAAGAAATTCAAAAATCTCAAGTTTACGGATTTTTACCAGATGATCTTTCTCTTGGTTGTCAAACCGGTATTAATATTTATAAGATAATTTTAGACAATACGATATATGCATATTTTGGAATTCGTGTTAATGGCAAGCCACATAATAATTTAATACAACAACCAACCATATTACCTAAAATAGCCCACTCCATTACTATAATGGATTTATTTGGTACTAATAATGCCAATCAAATATTTTTTTTAGATGATAAAAATTTATTGTGGAAATATGATTTCATACAAAATCAACTATTATACAACGTTCAAACAACTGCTATAGATTATATCGTTGGTTCAAGTTTAACTATAAATAATAATTATTTTATATATTTACGTTGTAAAGATCAGGATAATCTTCAAGATCTAATTAAATTAATAATTTCAGACCATAAAAATAATATATTAACCTCTACGTTAATATCTATACCAACCGCAAATAAATTTTTTCTACGTGCCAATCATTTAATCTTTTTATATGAATATTTAGAACCACAAATTTATAAATTAATTAACAATAACAACCAACTATTAGCCAAAAAAATTAAAATCCCATTTAATAGCTACGAACAACAATTATCAGACAGATTACCATTCTATAATTTATTTTGGGATCAGAATAAACACTTACATATAGCAACTATTGTTACTAATGCCTGTAAATTAAAAACCTATGAATTTAGTTTGCCAGAAGATAATGGCATACTATCTATCCGGACTAATGATTATTAATTTATCAACAATTAAACTTAGTAAGCTTTACAAAACACAAAAAAACTTTATATTATATATATGGAAATAAAAAGAATAACTAACTTTAAAAAAACTATAATAACTTCCCTAATTTTATTAAATGCTTGCGCAGCTAATAGATATGTTAAAGATCCTAACGATCCTTTAGAACCACTAAATAGAGGGATCTCTAGATTTAATAAAACTATAGATAAACTATATATTAAACCAGTTAGTAACACTTATGAATTAATTTTGCCTAAGGCCCTAAGAGAATTAATACACAACTTTTTTACCAACATAGGAGAAATACCTACTACTATTAACAACTTGTTACAAGCCAAATATAGCCAAGCAATAGATAGCACTGCTCGTTTAGTAATTAATTCCACTCTAGGGATCGGTGGTCTATTCGATGTAGCAGCAAAAGCTAATTTAAAACATAAGCATGAAGATTTTGGAAAAACTTTAGCAGTATGGGGTTATAAAAATTCAACCTACCTGGTTTTACCTATATTTGGCCCAAGCACCGTGCGAGATGGTATTGGTTTTGTTGCGAATACTTTTTTAACCGCACCTTATTACTTTAAACCTAAATGGCGAAATCGTTATGAACTTGGTTACTTAATAGATTTTAGATCAAATCTACAAGAAACAGAGTCATTTATAAATAACATCGGTGTCGATGAATATAAATCCCTAAAAGATATTTATTTACAACACCGCGCTTACACAATTAACGATCAAAATTACCATGCTAACAATAAAACTTTACTTAATGAGCCACCAGAATAGAGCTAACTAGTTCATAATGCTAAATAATTCAACTGTCCAGATATTCTTCTAACAGATAGAGTAGAATAGTTTTTGGAATTTAAGTGAGCAGCTCTTAGCTCAACATTTAAATCTTGTGTACACTTAAATGCCATGCTGAAATCTAGTTCTCGCCCAGCTAATTTTTGTCCAGAACCTTTAGCAAATTGAAAATAATGTATGCCCCACGTAAAACTAAACGAATCCAAATACCACAATTCCACATTATAATAATAATCTATCAACCCTCGATCTGGAGTAGTGGTGTACCCTTCTGCTAACCCATTAAATCCATACAATGAACCCAAAGGAAATTTAAATGATCTCCCAGGCGCGCCTCCGTTATGTCCACCTAATAATTCATAGCCTAATGTGCTAGTTATTACCCAACTATTAAATAATTCTGCAATATCTTTATCAATACTAGCCGCTATATACATTGTTGAGTATTTATTAGGATTATTGGATTTACTTTTTTGCAATGCTAACTCTACCCCATACCCAAATGTAAAATCTTGCCTAAAATCCTTATCAGATATCGCACGTAACCCAACCGTATTTTGCGAATTATAACTAAGATCAGGATCACTATTACTATACCCATAGGCTGTTATTTGCCCATAAATAAAATTTTTCCAAGTAATATTAGCTAAATTAGTATTTAATTTACGCCTACCATAAACATTAACAATATTATTGTTATAAGTATTTATATGACCTACAAAACTATAAAAAATCTCAAAATTTTGAAAAAAATCATTCTTAATCGTTACAGCATCAAAACTAGTAGGGTATTGTCTAAAAGGATTATGTCCAACCATCCTTTCATTATCTAAAGATATATACTGTCTACCTAAAATAAGATCTGTACAAGGAACCCATTGAGCAGTAATACTAGCGTTAGCTACCCCAGTACCCTTTGGATCAGTAATAACAGTGTAATTTTGTTTTGTGAACGGAATTACAGCCGGATTATAATGTTGTCCAAAAAAATTAGACACATTTACTATTTCTAAAGATAAATAATTTTTATGAAAATCGGCACTCTGATAACCAAATTTACTTTGTACAGTAGACGCTCTAGCAAAGGCTAAAGATTCTTGCTTAGCATATTCTTGCCTTAACCGAAAATTTAATGATGAATCGCCATGTAATAAGGCTGTTTTAATATCTCTATATTCTTTATGTGGAACCGCTTGCACCGCTGGTAAAATTAACAACCATAAAACCAATAGAATTGCTTTTTCCTTGCCAAACATTAAAAACTCCCTATAGTTTATTTATGAGCATCCAACAACATCAATTTACCCAACAAGTAGTAGGTAATTATACATGTAGTTACGATATTATTCCATCTAGGCATAGTAGTTATGATGCCATTGATTTTTTTAAAATTTCTGAATCTAAATACGGCCTATATTTAATAGATGTTGCAGGAACAGGTAATTTATCAATAGAAGCTGTTACCCAAGTACAAGAATTAATAATTAAATTAGCTTGTTCTGAACAAAAAACATCATTTGCTTCAAATCCCGAATCTTTAATACAACAATTAAATTCAACTATTTATACTATAAAATTAGGCAAATTTTTAACTTTATTTTATGGCGTGTTAGATTTAGAAAATAATTGTTTTAATTATAGCACAGCTGGACATTATCCAAATCCTATATTATTAGATAATAATAATCATGCTAAATATTTATTTGGCAAAGGATTTCCGCTGGGTATTCTGCCAAACACTACCTTTGAAAAATTTTCTATACCAATTTCAACTAATAGTTCAATAATTTTATTTTCCGATGGAATTATGAAATTTTTCATGCCTCAAGAAGATATTGAATATAGAAGCAATTATTTATTAACTTTAATTTGTGAATCAAATGCTCAATTACCAACTTTGCTACAAAAACTAAATTTAAACTCAGCGACACTAAACATATTAGACGATATTATAGTGGCTATTATCAAAAGACAAAATTGATTTAAAAAAAAAGCAAGACTTTAGTCTTGCTTTTTTTCTTTAGTAAAGCCTATTATTTACCTTTACCGCCTTTACCTTTATCGCCGCCTTTTTTATTAGTTTCTTTAGCCACGTAATTTCTCCTTAAAGAATTTTAATTAATTAAAACTACTCTCAAATTGAATATATTAAACACTATAAACCAATTAATCAAGTATATCAAAAACGAATCTCAAACACGACCGACCCCGACCAATTGCGCATCAGCTTTGCGGTTGGGTCGGGGTCGGTTTTAAATTTGTACTACATTTATACTAATACTTAATAAATAAAAAAAATAATAAAAGGTGATCCTTATGTTTAAAAAGATATTATATACTCAATGTACTCAACCAAAAGAACCAATAAAAGAAAGAAGTTTTTATGTAAGTGGTGTAGGTGTAGAATTAATAACATTAAGCTGGATGGAACAACAAAAACAAAGATTTACTAAAGAAATACAACAGATCCACGAACAGAAAATCAAAAAATTACCAAAACCTCTTTCTGCTGTTGATCTTATAGTAGACGAAATTACCCCGGCACAAAAATTAAAACAAAAAACCATACAGGAAAATATAAATAATTATGCTCGTACAGGTGTATGCGCACGCGAACACGAAACTTCTAGTAAAAGCTCCAATGCGATTTCAGATTCAGACTCAGATCATACTACAGATACACACACTATAAATTCACATCCTACTTGGTGCTACCAATTTCCGCGACCTGTGGCGTAATAACTAAAACCAGCATTTTGCATTTTATCCAAACGAAAAATATTTCTAAAATCTATGATTACATAATGCTGGTTTTTCATTAAACCCTTTACTCTAGCTAAATCTAAATTAACAAATTCTAGCCATTCAGTTAATATTACAATAACATCTGCATTAGCAATAGCTGCATAAACATTATCAGCCCATAAAATATTGTTTAAAGATTTAAAAAAATTCTTACCTTGCTCTAATGCTTTCGGATCATAAATTTGTAATATAGCGCCATTAGTATATAAATCATTAATAACTGTAATAGCCACGCTATCCCTAATATCATCAGTATTAGCTTTAAAGGCGATCCCTAATATAGCTATAGTTTTATTAGAAACTGTGCCTATTTTAGTATTTTTACAAATATTAATAATCTTAGTAGATAAATTTTTAATTCTTTTTTTATTGGCTGTAATAGCAGCATTTAGGATAGATAAACTGATATTATGTTGCTCTGCACAATAACTCAAAGCTAATGTATCTTTAGGAAAACACGAACCACCAAAACCAGGGCCTGGTTGTAAAAATTTTTCCCCAATACGACTATCTAAACCCATAGCATTAGTTACCGTTAAAATATCAACATTATTATTTAGATCTTTATTTAGTCCCTCACAAAGATCTGCTAATTCATTTATAAAAGCAATTTTTACCGATAAAAAGCAATTAGATGCATATTTAATTAATTCAGAACTCTCTAGATCATTGAATAATACCGAAACATGGTTATCTATAAATTTTTTATAAATTTTTCGTAATATAATTTGTGCTTTAAGAGGATCCTGATTTTGTTTATTTTGATTAATACCAATAACAATTCTTTCTGGGTTCATAAAATCGAATACTCCAGAACCTTCTCTTAAAAATTCTGGATTAGAAGCAATCTCAATACAAGCTAATGGATTAACTTGTAATATTTTAACGTACATTTGTCTACAAGTACCAACTGGAACTGTAGATTTAATAACAATTAATTTATAATCATTAATCCTAAGTAAAGCTGCAATTTGTACCATAGCCGTTTCAACAAAACTTAAGTTAGCTTTACCAGAAGACTCTTGTGGCGTACCAACTGCTATAAAAATTGCTTCTGCATGTTCAACTGCTACTTGTAAATCATTAGTAAAAATCAGCCTATTTAACTTAATTTGTTCAATAATTAATTCTGATAAGTTTGGCTCATGAATATAAATTTCACCTTGCTGTAATTTTTTAATTTTATCTACATCAAGATCAAAACAATAAACCGTATGCCCAAGGCCAGCAAGACATGTTCCAGTTACCAACCCAACATAACCAGCGCCAATCATGGCTATATTACAAAAGTATTCATTGTCTTCTATGGGCTCTTGGTATAATGTTATGTTTTTGTTCATAATTTAAATTTAATAGATCAATAAAAACATAAATTAGATAACATGTTTAATAGCTTTGCAACTAAAAAAATAACTCAATTTAGTTTCGTAAGGTTTTGTATAGTCGGTGGCTTTGTTTTCTGCCTGGATGCTGCAATATTATATATTTGTATATATGGGCTAAACTGTTCACCAAAGATATCTAGAGTTATATCAGCAATTTGTTCTATAACTATATCTTGGGTGCTGCATCGCAATTATACTTTTAATCCACCTAAGTTTAACCTATTACTAGAATACGGAAATTATATTATTTGCAGTTTATTAAGCTTTGTTATTAATTTATCTGTATATATTATATTAATTGATAAACTATTAATTTGTTGGCAGTATCCGATATTAGCGTTAATTGCAGCTACCGCAACATCAATGAATTTTAGTTATTTTTTTATGAAAAAATTAATATTTTTAAAAAAGATCTTAAAATAAATTATGAATAATATTTTTAAAATAATTATATTAAATATAATCTGCTTATCATTATGTAGTTGTACATCAGATTTTAATCCCTCTAGTAACTTAATATCCATATGGAAAAAAATTAATCTAAAATTTCACCAAAAACAATCAAGTAAGAATACTGCCTCTTTTGCATATACTAATCCTTTAGCAGAAGCAGAAAATAATTACCAAAATTCAACCAATCCTGAAACACAGACTACATCGCTAAAAATGATTGAACGCCTAGCAAAGTTAGGTGACCCCAATGCTGGCTTTAAGTTAGGTGAAATACATTTACAAGGTATCGGGGTAACCAAAAATCCTAATATTGCTATAAGCTGGTTTCAAAAAGCTGCAACTAGTGGTTTGCCTGTTGCTATGTTACAACTTGGTAATATTTATCGCGACGGCATAACAGCACCACCATCTTTAAAAACAGCTGTCTCTTGGTACGAAAAAGCAGCTGCAGCTGGCAATATTAAAGCCATGTTGAATTTAGGTGAAATATACCGTGGTTGGTATGGTATGACGCCTAATTACAATAAAGCAATGGAAATGTACGTAAAAGCCGCTGGCATGGGTTCTTTAGAAGCAGAATATCAAATGGCTAGATTAATTACTAATAACCTAGTAGATAATAACAAATATGCCGTAAAAATTTCTTCTTTAATAAAATCTCTACAATATTCTGCAAATAACGGCAATTTAGATGCTATGGTTGGTCTTGGGGATCATTATATGAATAAACCAAATACCGAACTAGCTTTATCTTACTATACCAAAGCCTCTGAACAAAATTTTGCTCCGGCTTTATTAAGATTAGGTTTATTATATTTCCATGGAGAAGGCGTAGAAAAAAATTATCAAACAGCTATACAACTATTTACTAGAGCTGCAGAATTGGGAAATGTTGTCTCACAATACCACCTAGGTGAAATATATCGGCAAGGCCTAGGCGTAGATAAAGATGCTGCCACTGCTAGCATTTGGTATACCAAAGCTGCTGATAAAAATTTTACTAAATCTTTAGCAAGGTTAGCAGACTTATATTTCTCTGGAACTGGCGTAGAAGCTAATATCCATACCGCAATAGAACTGTATAATAAAGCCGCTGTATTAGGGGATAGCTACTCTAGCCTAATGCTTAGTATTTTTTATGCTAATGGCCTAGGGGTAGAACAAGATTTGCCACGTAGTGTACATTGGTATAACACTTCCGAAACTAAAAAAGATTTATTAGTTGCGAAATTTAATATTGCTAAAGCATATGAAACTGGTTTCGGTTTTACTAAAAATTATAATGAAGCAGCCCGTTGGTACTTACTCGCTGCTAAACAAGGCATGGCTAAAGCACAAACAAAATTAGCTGATCTATACATGAATGGCTTGGGAATTCCTAAAGACTATAAACTAGCTTTACAATGGTACAAAGAGGCCGCGGAACTTGGGTATAATTACGCCCAATACAGCATTGCATTATTGTTACCAAAGATGGAACATTATAAACCTCCGATTGCATATGCTTGGATGAAAAAAGCCGCACTAGGAGGGTATAAGCCAGCCCAATACAGTGTAGCATTAATGTATTTACAAGGAACCGGCACCAAAATTAATCCCATAAAAGCATATAGCTGGTTAAGCGTCGCTCTTGATAATGGATACGAATCCATCCCAGAATTAACAACTACATTAACCAAAAATTTTGAACCAGAAACACTAAATAAAGCTGTTTTGTTAGCACAACGTTACCGAGAAAAATATGGAGTAGAACAACAAAATGAAAACTAATGGTATAAAATTTTTGGTGCGCGGAATAAGTATCTGGTGTTTAGCTGCAATATTTTATTTTTTTGATAATTTATTACAAGTATCTCCAGGAGTGATGAAACCAGAGCTATCCGCTACTTTTAATTTATCAGGGGCAGATTTAGGGATTTTATCATCTTGCTATTTATGGCCATACGGATTAATGCAAATTCCAGCAGGCTTATTAATGGATAAAGTAGGCCCAAAAAAATTGTTTGCCATTGCCAGTTTACTATGTGCTATAGGCTGCTTTCTGTTTGCTTCTGCTAACGTATTAGAAATGGCTCAAATTGGCAGAATTTTAATTGGTACTGGAGCTTCATTTGCTGTTGTCGGTTGTTCAAAAATTGCTGTCGTATGGTTTCCTGCTAATAAATTTGCTTTATTAACTGGATTAATGGTTTCTGTAGGAATGTTTGGCTCAGCATCCGGTTTAGCTACAGTAAATTATATTATTCAAGCTATAGATTGGCGACACGCTATGTATTATAGCTCTTACGCTGCCATATCATTAAGTATTCTTATGTGGCTAATAGTAAAAGATTTTCCTGCTATAAATCTATCTAACCATTTACCTTTAAAACAAATAAAAGTTTTAAAAGGTTTAAAAAAAATTATAGCTTCTAAACAAATATGGATAGCCTCTATATTTGCTGGCTTAATGTTTGTACCCACTATAGCCTTTGGTGGATTATGGGGCACCCCTTATTTAGTAGAAGGCCATAGTTTAAATAGAGATCTAGCAGGATGCTTAGTATCATTGATATTTATTGGTTGGGTTTTTGGCGGACCACTGTACGGTTGGATTTCTGATTATTTGGGTTTACGTAACCCGCTAATGTATTTTGCTAACATTACTACTTTAATAATTACTATAGTACTAATTTATACCAAAAACTTGTCTGTTCATGAAATTGGATTATTAATGTTTTTATTAGGATTTTGTTCTAGTGGATTTATTTTGGCTTTTGTAGTTGCTAAAGAAAGTAATGATCATCAATTATCTGGTACTGCTATTGGATTTATTAATACCATAAATACTTTTAGCGTGGCTGCATTACAATGGATCATTGGTAAAATATTAGATGTAACCGCAACAAATGCTGTAATAACTAATTTAGGAGAAAAAGTTTTTTCTTATAATAATTATCAAATTGCTTTAGTGAGTATACCCGTTTGTTTAATTATCTCTTTAATTACACTATTTATGTTAAAAGAAACTCACTGTAAGGTGTTATAATTAATATATAACAAGTGGGGATTAGAGAAAAAATGTCTTTCAAAAGTAGTAGTAATTTTATAAAAATTTCTAAAGGTGAATTGGCTGAAAACAGCGAATTGTACGACATTGTTAAATATCTTGAAAGAAAATCACTACAAGAACAAGGCTTCGAAGTCACTGCAACAAAAAAAATAGCTCCATTAAAACAAAATTATAATGCAGACGCAGATAATTCATATAACAATAATAACGCTAGCAACGAAAGCTCCGATCTAGAACAACACCCAGAATTACCATATACGGGTGGTAAAGCAATGGATCAACCTATGCTTCCAGAAAATGCCATAGAGGCTGTTCCAGAATCCTTATTATCTCAAGAACAAAAAACTAAAATAAGCGAAAAACGTAAAAAACAACAAGAAAAACAACGTAAAGAATTAGCTAATCGTTTACAAAATAAATTTAAAATTGGCGGTCCTGGTCCAGCACCTAAACAAGCACCTAAATATCAACCTAAAATTAACTATAAACATACCCCTCCTAAACTTAGACCTCCTGGCAGTTAAATGACACTAGAACTAGCTGAATTAATCATTAATAATCCTGAAAATAAAATAGTAAAAATTTTGCAGGATGCCGTTAAAGATCAAATTAATTTTAACTTAAACGAAATAGATCGCTTTGGTTTTCGTCCATTAATAGAAGCTGTAATTTGTAATAAACCAAAAGTTTTAAGCTATTTATTACAACTAGGGGCAGAAGTTGAACAAGCAGATGTTTTAGGCAAAACCGCCTTACAATGGGCAACAGAACGTTCCAATTTAGATTTATGTAAAATTTTACTAGCACATAAAGCTAACCCTAATCATTATTCATTAGATGGCCAACCAATTTTAGTATATCCAATTTTACGCGAACAATTAGAGCTAGTAGAACTATTAAAAACTTATAAGGCAGATCATTTATTTGCCCAAGATTTTATAAGTGCTAAATTACTTGGACATAGATTCGAACTAACGGGCGAAACAGATCTTATTAGCCCAGAACACAAATTCATTCCTATAAGTTTCGAAGGGTTTTATTTAGAATTCACTGTAGGACTAATAGCTAGATCGTTATACAACTTTATTAATAGTATCCCTGGACAAACATTTACAGAACTACATGGTAAATTGCATAAAATATTATTAGCTTTAAAAAATGCTTCTACTTTAGCTAGTTTCGCTAAACATAAAGATAAAACTTTATTCACTAAAAATATCGATCAAATTTTACAAGAACCTTTATTACTAATTCCAAGCGCCTATTCTGGACATGCCATAACTTTTATCAAATATAAAAATTATTTAGCTAAATGTGATCGTGGAGTAAATAACATTACTGACACAGTAATAATTTATGAAGTTAACAACAAATATCTATTAAATAATAAATTATTCTATAAATTATTATACGAACCAAAAACTGATAATTTTATTAATTATGAAATCAAACAAGAACTATCATTACTACCAATTAAAGCTCTACCAACTAGAAGTCAAATAGCTGGAAATTGTTCGTTTGCTAATGTAGAAACCAGTATACCAGCAATGATATATATGTTGTTTGATATTAATAAGCCGCAAGATGCAACTACAGCTGAACAATCTGCTTATACATTTTATAAAAGTTGGTCAGAATGGGATCAAGACAATTCATTAGACGAAGCAATAGCAAGTTTTTATAGTGCCTCACCAGAACGAAAACTTTCTAAAGCTATTACTATAGGAGCAATTTTAATTCAAAGATGCCGCAACGGTATAAAAAAACATATAGAAAGAGCTAAAAAAATTTTAAATGTTTTAACTATACCTAATTTTCAATTTATCTTACGAAATTATATTATTGTTTACAATAAAGAATCTGCTGGTGAAACAGGTAAGAACGTTATTAACTTACTAAACCAATGTGGTTTTAGTAATGATGATTTAAAAAACATTGTTTTAAATAAATCAATAAATTTTAAATCTCCAAATAAAACTCAATCTAAAGTTCACAATGAAAACTTAGTTAAAATGACCACAGCATTACATGTGGCATGTTTAGAAAATAAATTAGATACTGTTAAATATTTGTTAGATAAATTAAAAATTGATGTTAATTATCTAGATAGAACTGGAAGTACCGCTTTAATGTATGCCGCTTGGAAAGGACATTTAGAATTAGTAAAGTTACTAATAATAAATTATAAAGCTGACCCAACCATTAAAAATTTACAAAATGGCACTGCAGAAAAATATGCTAACCTTGCTGGACACACAGATATAGTAAAATTTTTACAACAACATTAATAATTTTATATCCACAGAATTATCCACAGGCGTTTGTACAGTTATACACATTAAAAAATTACTAACTATCCTTGTTTTATTTAAAACATAAATTTTATAGAAATAAAATAATATTGCAATAAAAATGTTTACTTAATATTAAATTAATAAAAAATCCATATAAATCAATGAGTTACAAAAAAGTCTAGTGGGTTTAAAATCTTTTATTTAAAAATTATAAGTCTGTAAAAATAAAAAAAATTATAACTGCGTAATTCAGCTAAACCATTATTAAATTTTATTCACAAACTTATCCACAAGTTGGCATTGAAACTTTTATGGTATTACAATAGTCCCATGTTCGCTAAAATTACGCTATTTTCCCCTTTGAGAAAATTATTTGATTATAAAATCCCAGATACAATAATTAATCAAGCTATAGTAGGGGTAAGAGCAAAAATACCCTTCGGTAACAAGATTTTAATAGGTTTTATAGTAGACATAACCACCCATTCCGAATTTGCTGAAGAAAAACTAAAATCTATTATAGAAATCCTCGATGTAGAGCCAATTTTATCTAAATCATTGTATCAAACACTATTATGGGCAGCTAATTATTATCAAAGTTCTATTGGTGCCTTGTTAAATTGCGCTTTACCAAAATATATTAAAGAAAATAAAGCACCCAAAAACAATACCATAAAATTAAAGCCAACCTTAAATAAAGCCATTAATACCCCAAAAACCATATTTTTAAACACTGAACAACAAGCCACCATTAAAAACATCTTACTTCATAGCAATAAATTTACCGTAAATTTATTAGAAGGAGTAACAGGTAGCGGCAAAACTGAAGTATATTTACAGTTAACAAAATTTATATTAGAACAAAATAAACAAATACTTATTTTAGTGCCGGAAATTGGTCTAACCCCCCAAACCTGTCAACAATTTACCGAACGGTTCACCAATACTCCAATTGCTATTTTACATTCTCAGTTAACAGCTAAACAACGTTATATTAACTGGTTAAACGCTAAAAATGGCCATGCTAAAATTATTTTAGGGACTAGATCAGCAGCTTTTGTATCATTATTAAATCCCGGATTGTTTATTATTGATGAAGAACACGATTTATCTTTTAAACAACAAGATTCCGTACATTATATGGCTAGAGATTTGTTAATTATACGCGCTAAATTTGCCAATTGCCCAATAGTATTAGGTTCCGCCACCCCAAGCCTAGAGACTTTACATAATGCTAACCTATACAAATATCAGCATTATAAATTACCAAACCGAGTTAATACCAAACTACCAACTATTGAACTTATAGATATTAGACATAAAAGACTATCCTCAGGCTTAGCCAATAAAACTATTTCCGAAATAAAACAATATTTAGCACAAAAAAATCAAGTTCTATTGTTTATTAACCGCCGTGGATTTGCTCCTGTTTTAAAATGCTTTAATTGCCAATTTACCAAAAAATGTTTGCATTGCGACGCTAATATGAATTTTCATATTTATACTAACAAATTACATTGCCACCATTGCCAAGCAACCGATACCGTACCGCCTATTTGTCCAAAATGCCAACAAGCTAAGCTTATACCCATTGGCCAAGGCACAGAGCGGATAGAGCAATTATTTCAAGAATTATTTCCTAATGTTAATATTGCTAGAATAGATCAAGATTCTACCACTAAAAAAGAACAGTTTAATAAAATTTTAACTGATATTTTAGAACAAAAAGTAGATCTCTTAATTGGTACTCAAATGATTGCTAAAGGGCACCATTTCCCTAATTTAAGCTTAGTAGTTATAGTAGACTCTGATCATGCTTTATTTAGTAACGATTTTCGTTCTACCGAACATTTAGGGCAACTAATTCTACAAGTAGCAGGAAGAGCTGGCCGAGAAAACCCCGGCAAAGTTCTGTTACAAACTTATTATCCGCAAAATACTTTAATCCAAAACTTAGCTAGTCATAACTACCAAAACTTAGCCTCTTTATTATTACAAGAAAGAAAAATTTCTGGGTTACCGCCATTTAGCCATCAAATATTATGGCGCGTTGATAGTAAAACTATAGAATTAGGCATTAAATTTTTAACAAAAATTAAACAGTGGGCATTAAAATTTAATAATACCCCTAATAATAATTGCAAAATTTTTGGACCGATCCCGGCAGTAATGGAAAAACGTAAAAACAAATTCCATGCTAGATTATTATTTCAACACACTAATAGAAACATCTTGCAAGCCTTAAATAAATACATTTTAGATCTGTTAGATAATAGTAAAATTCCTTCATCTATAAGTTGGTCTGTCGACGTAGATCCAAAAGAAACTTTTTAAACTAAATATAACTTTGCTATAATTAATGCATGAAGAAACTAGAACTACAGCCACCAGGTCCAATAATAATTAGTCTAGAAAGCACACGGCTAACTAAACAAGAACAACTAGTTTTAACACATAAAAATATTGGCGGATTAATTTTATTTACCAGAAATTTCGAAAATAAAAAACAAATAACAACATTAATAAATTCTATAAGAAAAATTAATCCTGACATTCTAATAATGGTCGACCACGAAGGTGGCAGAGTTTGGAGGTTTAAAAATGAGGAATTTGTTAATCCTGGAGCAATGCAACCATTAGGACAATTATACGATACTAACCCATCATTAGCGCTAAACACCGCATTTAATTTTGGCAAACAAATAGCCTCTGATTTATTAATTTGTGGCATAGATTTAAACCTGGCACCAGTTTTAGATTTAGATCACAATGGAATATCTTCTGTTATTGGCGATCGGGCTTTTCATGCTAAACCAGAAATAGTAGCGCTATTAGCCGAGCAATTTATTAAAGGCCAACAAGCTGCAGGTATGCAAGCCGTAGGGAAACACTTTCCGGGACATGGAGCAATTAAAGCCGATACCCATACAGAAATAGCAATAGATAATAGAAGCTATCAAGAAATTACAGAACAAGATCTTTTAATCTTTAAATTATTAATTGACCAAAATGCCCTGCCAGCCGTAATGCCAGCTCATGTTGTTTACGAACAAATAGATCCTAATCCAGCTGGATTTTCTAATAAATGGCTACAAGATATTTTACGTAATACTTTAGGATTTAAAGGCGCTATTATTAGTGATTGCTTATCCATGAAAGCAGCGCAAAAATTTATACCAGAACCATTAAAATCATCCGAACTTAATTTAAAATTAGCTAGTCATGCTTTAACCGCAGGATGCGATTTGGTAATATTTAATGGCTTATATGGAAAAGATTTGTTCCATTTATTAGACCATCTAACCTGGAAAATGTCTTTAGAACAAACAAATAGAATTAACAGTTTAAAAGCGATGGACTGCCATAGTGAACCAAACCAACAGAAATTACGAGTTACATAACAAAAAACTATCAATTTCTTGTATTATACCTTGTTTTAATGAATCGGAAATAATACAAGATTTTTTAACATCATTAATTAATCAATTAAAACAAATTACCCATAATTTTAAATTAATTATTATAGACGATGGAAGCATAGACGAAACTTACCAAGCTATTTTAAATTTTAAACTATACGAGTTATCTAAAAACATTCCTATAAAGTTAATTCAATTTTCTAAAAATTTCGGTAAAGAAGCAGCTTTATTAGCCGGCCTAGATGCAGCTAACATAGAGCAATCTACAGTAACTATAATAATAGATGCAGATTTTCAACATCCAGTAGACTTAATCCCTACTTTTCTAGAACATTGGGCCAATGGTGCCGACATGGTATATGGAATTCGTAGCAACAGAAACGATGAATCTTGGATTAAAAGAATACTTACCAAAAGCTTTTACACTTTATTAAATGCTAGTACTAAGGTAAATATCACAGCTAATGCTGGAGACTTTAGATTATTAGATCAAAAAACCGTATCGGCTTTAATTCAATGTAAAGAAAAAAATCGCTTTACTAAAGGGCTTTATGCTTGGGTAGGATTTAAAGGTGTTGGAATAGAATTTCAAGCACTCCCTAGAAAAAAAGGCCAAAGCACCTTTAGTCTAAAAAATTTAACCGAATTAGCTATAACAGGCATAACTTCTTTTTCTAATGTCCCACTACGCATCTGGGGTTTAGTTGGTTTATGTATCTCTAGCATAGCGTTTTTATATGCATTGCTTATAATTATTAAAACTATAATCTATGGGATCGATTTGCCAGGTTACGCATCTTTAATGATAGCAATTATGTTTTTTGGTGGAATACAATTATTTTCTATCGGCATACTAGGCGAATACATTGCAAAAATTTTTACCGAAGTAAAACAACGACCAAGTTATATAATAAAAAATATTTTAGAATAATTTAGCAATGAAAATGATAAATAATAACCAACCTTTACCTAATACTTTAATTACATTTATTAAGCATTTTTTTAAATCTTATCGCAGTTATTTTGTTCTAATGATTTTGGTCGACGTTATTAGCATTTTATGTATAATTATCCAACCTTATATAGTTAAAAAATTAATTGATGCAGCAACTTTATTTTTAGGCAAAGAAACTCTAATAAAAGTAACACTGTTACCTGGTGGACTATTAATTGCTTTAAGTATATCTGCTCATTTAGTATGGCGATTTAATAATTATGTATGTTTGAAAGCCATACCAACTTTAAAAGCTAATATTATTGATGAAGTGTCCGGTTATGTTCACAAACATTCTTTTAAATTTTTCCAAGATAATCTAAGTGGCGCTGTCAGCAATAAAATTGTAGATATAGCTAACAATTCTGAATCGTTAATTTATAATAGTAGAACGCTTTTTAGAAATTTGATCATGTTGATCGGTACTATTTTAATGTCTTTGGTGGTAAATCCATTTTTTTCCATAATATTTCTAGTTACATCTATTCTTTTTATTATAGCTTCTTTTTATATTAGTAATAAAATAGAGCCTTTTTCTAAAACATTTGCAGAAAGCAGAAGCCATGCCATTGGTAATATTGTAGATAGCTTTGTAAATGTGATGAACGTTATTTTGTTTGCGCGATCTAACTATGAAAAACAATATTTACAAGGTTCTTTAAATGATATGGTTATTAAAGATCAGAGGTTTCAGCAAAAATTGATGCAATATGGATTTATAATGAGCAGTTTATCTGTATTAACTCAAGTATTAATAATAGCTCTTTTAATTTATTTTGGGGCAAAAGGTGCTTTAACAGCTGGGGATTTTGTATTAATTTTTATGTTAACATTTAGCGGTTTAGAACACATCTGGATGTTTTCTGAAATGTTGTTCAAAATTGCAGAACAAGTTGGCGTATTTAAACAAGCTTTACAATTTATATCTACACCTCTTGAAATTATTGATGCTGATAATGCTACACCTCTTAAGGTGGATACTGGTACCATAGTTTTTTCTCGTGTAAAGTTTTTTTATACAGAATCACAGCAACTATTTGAGGATAAAACTCTAGTTATTAATGGTGGGGAAAAAGTTGGTCTAGTTGGATCCTCTGGAAGTGGAAAAAGTAGTTTTGTAAATTTAATTACTCGTATTTTTGATATTCAAAGTGGATCTATTTTAATAGATAACCAACCTGTTAATTTGGTTACTCTACAAAGTTTGCGTGAAAATATTGCCTTTATTCCACAAGAACCAGTATTGTTTCATCGCACTATAATAGATAATATTAGGTATGGTGGAATAGAAGCAAGTGATGAAGAGATAACTGAAATCGCTAAAAAAGCTCATATACATGAATTTATTATAGAGTTGCCAGAAGGATACCAAACGTTAGTAGGCGAGCGTGGAGTTAAATTGTCTGGTGGACAAAGACAACGGATTGCTATTGCTCGTGCTATGTTAAAAAATGCTCCGATCTTAATTTTAGATGAAGCAACTAGTGCTTTGGATTCGGTAACAGAATCACTAATTCAAGAATCGTTGAAGTACGCAATGAAAAATAAAACCGTTATTGTTATTGCACATCGATTATCAACAATTAAAGCTATGGATAGAATTTTAGTATTTGATAAAGGGCGTATAGTAGAAGAAGGTACTCACGAATATTTATTAGAAAAAGGGCAAATATATAAAAATTTGTGGCAAACACAAGCATCAACTATATAATATCCACGATAATTTTAAAGTTAATATTACAAGTGTTCTGTTGGAATTATTACTATTGTTATACCGTTATAATTTACATGAAAATAAAAGTACTTGCATATTTAACTGTTACATAATTGTTGTAATACATAAACAAATCTATTTAAATCCCACCCAACATAATCTGATACTTGTCCATCCCCAATTTCTACTATTCTGTCTTTAGCGTTTTTTGTTTTTATAACGTCAACTGAAAAAAATGGGTGCGGAATTCTACCACAACACTCATACACAATAGATGGAATTATCTTCGTTTGATCTGGTCCAAATGGAGTACCATTTATTGCAAAAAATCTAGTTTCTGTTTCAGATAAATATTCTTCGAATTCTCTTATACATATACCACCCTCTATATTACCTCTATATTTTTTCATCTCTTCTATAACCACAGGGATTAAATTTAAATTATCAATTATTGATCCAACAGATGTTTTTAATGACTTAACATAATCTTTTATAAAAAATTTCTTCCAACTTAATTCTAATAAGTTGTTCTGCAAATTATCATTACATTCAAAAACTTTAGTTTTGGGAGTTAGATCCTCAATATAGCTATACCAATTTGGAAGATGATGCGCCAACAAATATTTTGAAGAAGAAACAAACATATTACCACCTGCATTTTTAACTAATATAGCTAATTTTTCGTAATCACCTTTGTTTAGCATCCAACCACGATATACTATAAACTGACTAGAAAGATCTATTGGTAATTTAGCTATTGAAGATATTTCGTTGATATTAATATAGTGATGATTAAATCCAGCATTAATAATAGCCTTTGCTTGTTCTTTAAACATTTCATCTGGCATATCAGGTTTAAAGTAATCTCCAGGAAAAATAAAAGTAATATTCATTATTTTCAAGAAGCCCAACAAGTAACATTAGGAAACTCTCCATCCTTCCAATGACTTACTAACTTACGACCAGCATAAAATGCCAATTCATCGTTTTCATCATCTATCAAATGCTTTATTAAGCAACAATTTCCAGTTTTTTTATTAATTTCAATTATGCCAAAATTTTCTTCATCTTTTATTCCATTTTTTGAAAATTCATTAATAAACTGATATCTAGCTATTATTTCTGTTTCCGAAATCTTTTCTATTCCTATGTGCCTTATTCCCATATTTAATCTCCTCCTCTATGCTTAAACCTGAAATATGCCCAGCTTTATTAGCAGCATTATGAGCTGTAGTGTAATTTGTTTTAAAAATGCCTTCAAATCGTGATTCAAAATGTTCATGATTAAAAATTTTTAAATCCTTAGTATTAAATGTACCAGCCTCAAGATTTTTCCATGCGTTAGCTATATCAATATCTGGATCAAACCTCCCTGTCAAACCATATTTAAGCTCATGTTCATTAAAAAAAAGTATCTTCTCCAAAATCGAGGGTAAATACCAAACTAACAAACTCCTCATATCACGCCATGTGCCTCAATTAAACTAGCCAATGATGGCATTTTAAATTTATTACTTATTCGATCAAAAATATAGTTAAATGTATTAATACCTAATTTCCTAGCAGTTTCAACAATAGTCATGAAAGTATCTTTACATTCTGTTCCTTTAGAATTTTTTGTTTGGAAACTAATATCTCGATATCTTGCTTGTACTCTTGCTCCCAATTCAGAATCATTATTATGTAATGGTAGTTCTGGGTATTGGAATACCAATAATAATGAGTCTTTCTTTAATTTGGTTTTTTCAATACGTTCGTCTAGCTGATCGTACCCTGTTTTGGTTGAAAAAATAACATTAAACTCAGCTTCTAAACACTGAGAAAATTTTTCTGATGGAGCATTTTTATAATCTAATAATTTACGGTAATAACTCCAATATATTTCTAAAAAAGAATTTAATTCATTTTGATGTTCAGCAAATACTGGTGTTAATTTTTTATAATGCCTAGCATCGTGTACCCAGCATAACGCTAATAAGTCAGTAATTTCTTTAAATTGCGGTGCATCATCAGTAAGTAATATTTTTATTGCATAGGGTAGTTTCTGGTAAGCCACTATTGCGCTTGCTTCCAGAATGATCTTTATACTTCTTTTATATGTGTTTGGTGTTGGGAATAAACTATTTAGTAAAATATCAATTTCTTGTCTATTTAAGACAATACTTATGCTTGTTTTCAGTTGTTCTATTACTTTAGCTAATACCTCTGCTGATAAGCCCATTTGGGTCATAAGCGCATATGCTGATTCATTAAATTCAAAAGATAATTCTTGCTGAGCTAAAATTTCTAATATTGTAAGCCTATTTTTGTTTGGTCTAGTAAAATAGGCAGTATAGTATTGGTTACAAAGAACATGAGTGTAATAGTTTTTGCCATTTACTTTAGCTCCAGTATCATCCATTTGCTGGTAAGTAGATGATGGCAACCCAGCTTTAATTATATCTTTCTTTTCTTCGTGAAATTGCTCATTATGATCCGTAATGATACGAGACACTGTAGCTGCTGAAATTTGTATGCCATGATCTTGTAGGAACTCAACTATAGCTGGTTCAGTCATTTTATACTTAAAATGCTGGGTTATTATTAAACTCTTAATGTGTGGACCAAATTCACCTTCGTATCCAGCTGGTACATGAGCAATAAAGGTTTTGCGCAGTGATGGAGAATAATAAACCTCTTTCCTGAATTTAATATTGCTGGTTTTAATGCTAAGGTCCTGTACTATTACTGTTTTATATCCTTTAAAAATAGCATCTTCTGGTAACTTTTCAGGGTTTATTTTGCACCGTATAGTTTTATTAATTTTTATTTTGTGATTTTTAGATTTAGATCTTGTATATTTATTGTTTTTATCTCGAGGTTTGCGTTCTTTCTCAGACGAAATATTTGCTCTGCTTTGAGCACGAATGTTTGGTTTACCTTGTTCGCCTTTCAAACGATTATTTTCATCTCGAAGTCTTTGGATTTCTTCCTTAAGAGCCTTGTTTTCCTGCATCAAAGCTTCAATAATGTTTAATAATCTAGAGATAATAACTTTAGCAACAGGATCTGTAACATCTTTAATAAGAATATTAATTTCGTCTAAAGCTTTTTGTATATCCATAAATCACCCACAAAAACACAAAGCTTAAATTTATTATCTATACTATTCAGCAAATATACAAGAAAAATATTAAGTTTATGCTGCATCATTTATGTTGTACTTTGTTTTGAATTTTTCTAACAAATTATTATCTATCATATTTAATATATCTGGATGCAATTTTGCTGCTGGCCACAAATTAATAGGGACTTCCATTGCTTCTAAAATAGAATCATAAGCTGATTGTTTATGTAAATCATCATAAATAGCACTTACCATAACATCATATAAGTAAATAGCAATTTGTTTTCTCAAATTGAAATCGATCTTATTTATTACTGCTCCTAAACTACCAGCAGCACGATCACGCACACCATCATCAGAATCATTTTTAGCCATATTAAGTGCTTTTTCTGCATATTCTGCTAATTTTAAACGACGCACTATACTACTAACCGCAAGCTCTCGTACATACTCATCTTCATGATCTAATTGTTTAGCAATATATGGAACCAGTTTTTTGGTTAATATACCGCCACATTCTTTTATTAGTATATCAGTTACCATTACAACAGTTTCTGATGTATCATCATTTTCTATATGCCAAATTAAATCATTTAAAGTTTGAGTACTCAAAGTGTTATGATTAATATATTCTTGCCAAATGTCATTTAAGTTTTTCATTATGGTGCCTTTGGTTTTGGAATTTGTGGAGGTTGTGGTGCATTAGTAGTTCTTGGTACAAACTGTTCAGTATAATCTAGTAGTTTGCTAGCATTTGATAACTCTGTATTCAAAGCTTCACGTTCAATCATTGGTAATTCCGGATGACTTAGTCTGGAATGAACCTTATTTAAATGTCTTAAAAGTCCTTTTTGAGCTGCTTTAATTTTACTTATATGATCAAATGAAATCTCTCTTTCAATGGCTAAGTCAATTTGTTTTCCTTGTAATTCAATTTTAGCAGCATTAAGAGAAGTTTGATCTAAGGTTTTGCCAGGACGTTCAAAAAATTCCCCCTTATACTTATCAGTTTTGCCTAAAAGCTTCTGGGTTTCTCTAGACAATTGAACAGAGCTTGAACTACTACTTGAACTTGGAAAAGAAGTGCTGGTATTAGGAAGTTTAGATGTATCTACCCTCGGTTTTGAAGAGGATACAAAAAAAACATGTTTTTTTACTCTTTCTGCTTGAAACTTAGGTATCTTTAAATTTTCAGCAATGTTCACTGTATCAGTTGTTGACAACCTAATTTCTTCATACATTTTAGTAGCTTTGGCTTCATTCGCTAAATACTCATTAATAGATATTTTACTGCCACCAGTAATAATTGATCGCTGAGATGCCATACGCAAATCAAAAAGCTTTAACATACCTCTCTTTGTAATATCAACAGCTTCCCTAGCCATGCCAGGAATTGCAGGTCCAATATTTAATATCGCTTCAGTAGCCATTGCAGCCGTATCTCCCAATCCAACACCACGTAATGCTTGATTAAGTAAAGTTGGGTGGTGTTGTCCAGTAAGACAAGTCTTAGTTCCGGCAAGAATATTATCAATTCCAAGAGCTGCATAATAACTTGCTGTCATTATTGGAACAATCCCCCCTGTTATTAATCCACTGAGACTACTTGCTAAAACCACCCCTCCTCCTGCATACTGTAAAAGTCCTCCTGATCGAGTGCCAGCATTATATTCATCATAAAACTTAAGCATTTCCCTTGATTGTGAATTATACATTATAGAATCTGTCGTATCCATATCGTTTGTTACAGTAGTATAATTTTCTTTAAATCTCTGCCATCCGCTCACAGAAGAACAAGCATCTTGTGATGATGAAGAAAAAGTATTTCCAGTTGGTACTTGAAGTTCATCCCCATAAGCTGCTGGCATAAAAAAATCTAATGCTGCATTTCCAAATTTGGCTGCAAAACTCTGCCGTGGCTGAGGTGCTACTACCGGTTGACTACTACTTACAGTTCCATAATATTCTTCTCTTCTTGGTAGTTTTCTAGAGACGCTTGGTAAAAACGCACTTGCACCAGGATGTTCGATCCCTGGTAAATCTACCCAATATCCTCCAGTTCTGCCACCTCTAGTATTCGTAAGTTTAGGCTTAAAGTTTTGCTGATAAGGAACAATCGCCATACTATTACTACTCGTAGCTGCTTGTTGTTGTATAGCTCGTCGTTGTTCAGTATACATATTTGCTTGATGGCTCGCCCAAGATTGTAAACCACCCATACCACCCATCAGTAAGCTCATACCAAAATTAGAATTTTTACTAGCTAAAGATGCTACCATACCTTTTGTAAATTCTCGCATTACCTTACGATTAACTGTAGCAGTTATTTGTTGTTTAGTTAATGCTTGGTTTGAATTAGCTTTTGGTAAAGGTATAGCCAAACTAGCAACAGCATTAGAACCGACACCAACTAAAATATTATCTAATAGTTTACCACCATAAATCGCAGTGCTTAAAGAAGCAGTAGCTGCCACACTTAAAGACTCTTTTAATAGTTCACTGTTTTTAATGAAATCTCCTAAAATCCCATCTACTTTAAAACCAAATCCAGCAAATAATCCGCCAAAAGCTGCACCTTTTAATACATTATTACCAGCAATTGCCGAGCTAATAGCACCTCCTATTACTCCAGTTGCTACCGTACAACCAAAACTAGTAGCACTAGCAACCGTACCAGCAGTAACACCTACTCCTGCCGTACCAGCTGCGGCAGCACCACCTGCTGTAGCAGCTACTCCGCCAGCTGCGGCGGCACCTGGAAACATGCATCCAGCTAAGTATGGCGCTACAAATGCGGCAATCGCCATCCCTGCAAAATTACGAGTCATTTTTTGACGACGTTTTCTTTTAGCAGTACGTTTTGCGTCTGCTATACATCGTTGTTGATAATAATAATCTTGAATACATCTATTTAATACCGTAGCATAATGATTATCTATTTCTGTTAGTTTCTGTTCGTAAGCTTTAGTTAATTCTGCAATGTATTTATCAATTTGGCTGTTAACTGTCGCAAATGTTGTTTCTATAGAATTTCGTTGTTCTTTAATAATGTTTTGCCACCATGCACGATAAGCTTGTAAGTTGGCGACTCCTAACGCCTCAAGTTCCTTAATCAACATAGTATCATTATATGTTAGCAATTCTCGAACATATTGGTCATCTTCTACCATTTGTCGCTCATCGTACAAATCCATTTCTGCTTCTGAATATTTATCCTCTGCAACGGAACGTATTTGTTCCGCAACAACAAATTTACTTTCAGACTGAACAACCTTAATATGTTTTAATTGGTGATCTGCGGCTATAAATTCAATGTTAGCTATATTTAATGCTGCTTCCTTGTCAATAATGCCTAATTGTTCGGACGGTATTAATGGCAAAATTAAATCGCGATTATAGATTTCTATTTTTTCAGCATTATCATTTAATTTAGATTGTGCATATTCTTCTATTACCTGAGCCCCATATTGTTCTAATGAATTATTAATAATTATTTGGGTTCTTTGGGTGGCCTCGTCAATTTTTTGTTCTAACAATTCAGAGGCAACCGATCTGTTGGCCTGCCAAACAACAGGATTGTGTAATGATACAATTCCGATAGTAGCTTCTAAAAAATTTTCTGCTTTTTCGTATTCTGCGGCACATGCAGCTTGTTCAATATAAACCGAACTAGAAAATTGCTCATCTTTTAGTTTTAAATCTTTTTGCTCAACAAGACTATGATAATGACCTTGATATAACGAACAAAAAACATGTGCTGTTGGTTTTGTTCCAGAATTTATAACACCATAATTATCAGACAAATGAGAATGTTGTTTAATTTGTAAGTTATAATAGTGAGCAATAATTTTTAGTTCAATATCACAACCAATTTCTGGATTATTATTAACAAAGTCAATATAACGAGTACTAATAGTTTCTAAATAACTATTAACATCCCAATCTAAGGTATCACGAGCCGTATCAGAAAGTTTTTCTCGCTGTTCCCAACAACTTTTCAATAAATTTAATTCTTCTGCAAAAACAGAGGGAATTGACCATAGATTAGTATTATTTCTTATAATGTTACTAAATTGCTCTGTAATTATTCCTTTAGATTTAGGTAACAACCCTCTAATATTTTTAGATAATTGTTCTGCCGTTAATTGATGAACCGGATTATCCAACTCCTCTTTTAATGCATACTGTATGCCAGGTAAAATTGCAGCATAAAGTCCATTACCTTTATTATTACGATTTATTTTAAAAGCACCATCTATCGGAGAAAAGTAATAACTTGCCGCATAATCTTGTGCCAAAATAAAAGCTGTCCAAGCAAGTTCTGCTGTTCTTCCTTTAGACTTAAGCTGACCATCTATTGGCTTACCAGAAAATATATCTTGTTTTAACTGGTTAGCTGCAGCTATAGCTTTTTCAACGGTACCCATAGATTCAAGATATTTTTGCAAAAACTTAATTACGTATGCTTGATTAGCTTTATGGTTTATAATTGCTTCGCTTTTAGCTAACCATTCTGCGGCTTGTTCTAAATGAGCTTGTTTAGGAATATTATAGTTTTCTTCAAAAAAATAAGAAGCTCCGTATACTATAGTTATTGCATCTGCTAGTTTTTCTTCAATACCCTGCTTAAGTAATTCCTGCTTAATTGTAAATGTTATATAGGCATCGTCTAGTTGTTTTTCTTCTACTTGATCAGCAATATTATGTGCGGCAATAAGTAATAATCTAATGCGATTAACTTGATCTTGATTTTGCTTAGAAAAAATTTTAGCACCAGAAAGTTTTTTTAATTCAGCTAGACCACCTTGAGTTGCTGCAAATTGATAATTATCTGGCTCTTTACATAAAGAGCTAACCATATATACCATGGCATCCATCGCAGCTTCTTGTCTAAAATACGTTTTAGTTGCTGCAATAATATTTTTGGCATCATCAATATGGCATTCTTTACAATGGCTAATGTCAGATTTAAACGCTAAATGTCTGGCTGTTAAGCTAATTAATACCGCGGTTGCTGTTTTTTCATCGCTAAGCTGTTTTGCTATTCCATACAATCTAGCTAATTCTGGCAAAGTAATAATTTGTTGAGCGCCCAATCTGTCTGCATAAATCTCTAAGGCATTATACACTTTTAATACCTCAAGATTGTCGATTTGATCTAAGTGTTCTATGGCAAATTGAATTGGGTTATCTGTATTTTCGTACAACCCCATAGCTAAAGCTATATATGGAGCTGCTCGATTATTAATGGCAACATCTTTTCTGGCGGTAGATTGAAAATCTTGCTGCTGATGTTGTTTGGTTAAAATAGATTCTGTTTTTGGCATAAATATCCCTTTTAATTTATTTTATAATTTTTATTAAAAACGGCTAAAAGCTCTTCTACAACATATATCTTTAGCTACTTGATCAGTTAAAGACCGCGCAATCTGATAATTATTAGTGTCTTCAACGGCATAGGCATGAGCACGTTGAGTTTCTGATGATAACCTACCTATACCAATTTTATTATTAAAATTATGCAAAATATTAGTTCTAACACCTCGATCTGGAGCCGCAGCCATTTGTCTATTAAATTCTGCTTCTAATTTTTTGATATATAAAACAGTTAATGGAACTTTTGGAGTAAAGGCTGTTATTTGTCGTTGTTCTTCTAATTCAATAGTTTGTTTGGCAGTATTGGCTGTTGCAATAAGCTCTGCCCATTCTTTTGCTTCATTATTCTTGACTTGATAATTTTTCCATAAGTGCTGGATTTTATTTGCAGCTCTAGCTTTTCTTTCTTTAGTTGGTTTTTCAGCATTAAATCTAGTTTTATAAACAAAATCTAAAATATTTTGTTTTTTAGTTCTTAATTCTTGAGTTTCAGTATTTAATGCTTTTGCAAATTTTAAAGCTAAATCATTTTGTGCAATAATGTCTGCACCAGCATCTATTAATTGTTTAGCAATTTCTAAATGACCATATCTAACAGCAGTAATTATCGCAATGTTATTATTAGCTTTAATATCAATTCGACCGGAATCAATTAATTTAATAACTACTTCGTTATGGTTATGCATTATTGCCCATAATAATGGAGCATTTTCTCTAACTGACGGATTAACTGAGCCGTCATTAATGGCTAACAATTTTTCCAATTCTGTTAAATTACTGTTAATACAAGCTTTTTCTATAGGGCTAATTGCTAATGTAGTTTTTTCTAACAACCACAAACTTAATTCTTTATGTCCTTGTTCAAATGCATAATTAAACATTGTTTTTCCAAAATCATCTGGTTTATTAAACTCGATATTAAAATTCCCGTCTTCACTCAAATCTGCATCAATAGTAAGCAATGCTGCAAGATGGTTATCTTTTGCTAATTGCATGGCTGGAGTAAATCCTTGTCGTTCCGGTATAGGAGAATTAATTAATTTTAATTCTGGCGCTATAATAACTGCTTGCAAGAACCATTGTAGTTGTTCACATTCAGAAATTTTACCAACATCTTTTAAAATACGTTGAACCATGGCAGTACGGATCCCCTGTTGAACTGTAGTAACATTACGTTTCAAAGAAAGAGCTATTTCGTAAGCTGGGGAATATCGATCATTACTTAACGTATAATCTATATAAAATTTTGGCTCTTTTGGATTCAATAAAACCTCAACAGCTCTTAATTTACCTTTCTTTATAGCTCTATGTAATGGAAACGATTTACAAAATAATTCCCAAGTTTGTTGATTGTTACTATCTTTAATAACCTTGATTTTCAGTACTTTACCTTGATCAAGTTCTGCCAAAGCATTCTCTACCAAATCGGAATTAGCAATATATTGATTCTCTTGATTTGCAACTTCCGTTAAATTTCGATCTCGTTCAGCTTGAGCTAATTTTCTTTTTTTCTCAGATTCTAACAATTCATTTTTATAGCTTTCTGTAACAGTGTCTCTGTCTTTTAATCGTAAACCTTCTACTTCTCTCATCATCGCAGCTATTGTCATAATACAATCCCCTGTAAATTTTAATTGCATCATCTACGAAACAATTAAACTTTTCTATCCTAAAAAATGCTAAATAATTTAATTAGAAATAATGGGGTATACTAAACCAAAATCACCTAACCATTGTCAATAGGTAATGTAATAATATGTTTAATAAATTGTTTTTTAGACACTTAAAACTGAAATTAAAATTCAGAGTAATAAAAAATTTTTTTGAAAATTAATTCAATTACCGCTGTTGCATTTTAATCGATTGGATCTGTTCTATCGCGTGGAAAAAATCTTCTTCTAGGCACGCTTTAGTGCGCTTTATTTGAGACAGCTCGACTTCTAACTGTTGCACTCGAGTCTTTTGTACCGCTAATAACTTTCTCAAGTTTTTTAAATTTTTTAAGCTCTTTATTATTCCCATCGTCATTATTTACACCCTTCCATGGTTGTATTCACTACTGCAATAACATGACCTGTTATTAGATCTCTTTCAATATCATTGTGATCAAAAATGGTACAGAATTTTTCGAATAAATTATATGGAGTTTATCTTACAAATTACAACTAAAATACTAAAAACAAGCTAGTTCAATATATAAAACAACAGCAGCTATTCAGCATTAAATTATGGTTAGATGCTTGAAAACAACAATGAGTCCTGTTTGAGCCGAGCACTCGCTCGGCGAGTTGACGAAATTGTTGCTTTTTAAGCTCTAACCATAAATGCTGAATAGCTACAGGTTTAAAGTTATACAAAATCTTTTTTTAATTTTGCAATCAATTTAACTTGAGCTGAATGAATCGCATCACCTAGTTTTTTACCAGTAATACCTTGCTCTACAAACTGTTTTGCAGTAATTTTTTTAATCTCTATAAAAATATTATTTAAAAATTCTGCTTGTAAATACTTATTATTTTCTTGATCTTTACGTCCTAAACTATCTGCGGTACACGCTAATAAAAAATCTTGTAAATTATTTGGCTGACGAAAAGCATCTAGTGCTACAAATAACTTTAAAATTTTTTGTGGCGTTAATTGTAATGCTGTATGACTATGTAGATGCCAAGCAGCAACTCTTACCGCTAAATTTTTATAATTATTTGGTATTTTATATTTAGCACACCAATTATTTATTAACTCTACTCCTTGTTGTTCGTGCCCATGATGACTAGGTAATATATCCGGTTTAGTAAGGCCTTTACCAAGATCGTGACATAAAACCGCAAACCTTATTTTAGGATCTTGACTTAACTTAACTGCTTGCTGTAACGCTAACATAACATGGATCCCTGTATCTATTTCTGGGTGCCATTTGGGATTTTGTGGAACCCCCCACAATCGATCTAACTCTGGGAAAATTTTTACCAAAGCATCGCATTCTCTTAATACTAAAAAAAAATTTTGCGGGGCATTAGTAATTAAAGATTTTTCTATCTCTTTCCATACTCGCTCTGGCGTTAAATAATCTAGCTCTTCATTCTCAACAATTGTACGCATTAATTTAATAGTTTCTGGTGCTATTTTAAACCCAAAATTTGCTAGCTTTGCTGCAAATCTAGCAACCCTTAACACCCTGATAGGATCCTCTACAAACGCACTAGACACATGTCGTAAAACTTTGTTTTGTAAATCTTTTTGGCCACCAAATGGATCAATAATTTTACCATTTAAATCTTTAGCAATAGCGTTAATAGTTAAATCCCGCCGCATTAAATCATCTTCTAAAGTAATGCTTGGAGAAAAATCACATTGAAAACCATAATATCCTTTAGCAGTTTTACGTTCTGTGCGCGCTAAAGCATACTCTTCACCAGTACCTGGATGAATAAATACCGGAAAATCTTTACCAACTTTACGAAAACCTAAAGCCAGCATTTCACTCTCACTAGAGCCAATAACTACCCAATCTCGCTCAGTACAAGGCACACCTAATAATTCATCTCTTACTGCGCCACCTACTAAAAAAATTTTTAAATTATCCAAGTTCATAATTAACTATTGTACTCTGCCAAATAAAAATACACTTTACCAGCTTTACTAATTTTATTTAATTGTAATTTTAAAGGCACTAGTTTTTCTCTAAAAGTTTGTTCTTCTTTATCACTTTCAAAATAAATCTTACTGCCTTGTTTCAAAAATTTATTATTAACTAGTAGCTGTAAGCTAGCCAATAACAAATTTTGATCTGCTTTATATGGCGGATCTAAAAATACTATATCAAAAATTTTATGTTCTAATGGCTGACTATTTAAAAATAATAATACATCTTGGTTAAATACTTTAAATTCTTGATCAGACAGTTTTAATTTAAGTTTGTTTTGTAAAATATTCTTATAAGTATCATAATTATACTCAACCGCCAAAGCGAAATTCGCTCCCCTAGATATTGCTTCGAAACTAAAAATACCACTACCAGCAAATAAATCTAAACAATTAGCACGCACAATATAAGGAACAAGCCAATTAAACACAGTTTCTCGTACTCTATCTAAACTAGGACGTAATTCTAAATTTTGCTCGTTAAAAAAAATTTTACGGCCACGAAATTTACCAGCGATAATACGTAATAATTTTAGTTTATCCAACTATCACCGTCGTCATTAAATCTAGGTTTATTCGCCGCTGCCATGTTTTTATAATAGATTCTTTGGTAACCGAAGATATATTTTCAATATAATTATCAATAAAATCAACCGGTAATCTATAAAATCCTACATAAGAAACCCACTCTAAAATATTTTCGTTATCTATAAATTGTCTAGGCCAAGAATTAATTAAATGCTGCTTGGCTAATCTTACTTCCTCGTCTGTAGGACCATTATTAATAAAATCTGTTAAAATAAAATTTATATTATCTATAACTTTTTCGGTGAATGCTTTTTTAGTGTAAAAATTTAAAAAAAATGGACCAGGTTTATTTAAGGTTATAAATTTACTGTTAATAGAATATGCTATGGCATCTTTTTCTTGGATACCTTTTGTTAACCTAGAGTAAACACTATTGCCCAAAATACTATTACCTATAATGAAATTAAAATAATCGCTATCATTAGCTGTAGCTGCAACTTGTCCGATTATTACACTAGATTGTTCTTTAGAAAATGGTATTTTTTTTATTACATTAGTATGGATTGTCTCAATATCTACTAATGGCGCAGGTTTGTCGCCGTTAGTAAGAGAAATGGTAATTAAATTAGATAAATTTCTGGCTTGATCACGATGAATATTCCCAACAATTGTAACCACACAATTGTTAGCCACATAATAATTTTTATGAAATTTAATTAAATCTTCTAATACAATATTATCAAAATCACCATCACCAAATTCAGAATTAGCATATGGATGCTTCCCGTATAATAATTTATAAAATTGTAATTTAAGAATATTATTAGGATCTTCTGATGCTAGCTCTAAACTAATTAATGTTCTGTTTTTTAACCTATCTATATTTGGCAGAGAAAAAACTGGAGCTGCTAACATTTTTGCAAATAAAGCTACCGTCTCTTTTAATGTTTTTCGGTTGTTAAATAATCTTAATTTAAACATTGCTCGATCTAGATCAAGATGCGAAGAATATAATGCTCCAACATTATCAAAATATTCTGCTATTTGCTCTTTAGTTTTTGTATTAGTGCCATCAGCTATTGATTTAGCTACTAAATACGCCAAACCTAAATTACCATTATCCCTAGCAGAACCAGCATCAAATGTTACCTGAATATCTACTAATTCCCCTTGTTCCTTAGGTACAAAATATACCCTTACCCCGTTATAAGTTTCCCAAAAATGAATAGGTATTACCCCACTAGCAACCTGAGTATTGGTAGGCTGAGCTAATTTATGATGCTTATAAGAATTAAGAATTAATATACTTACCGGCAATAATATAATTAAAATTATTGTTAATATAATTTTAATAAATTTATGACTATTAACCCAATCAATCCACATAAATTATTAATCCTCTGGCGTTAAATATGCCACAGTTAAACCATCTTTAACTAAATATTTTTTAGCAACCACCTGGATCTGTTTAGCAGTTATAGCTTCGATTTCTTTTAAACGTTGCTCTATTAAACCAAAATTATATCCAGCAACTTCCAGACTACCTATTGTATACATTTGTTTGAATAAAGACTCTTTTTCATACATATTTTTTGTCAACATTCTATTTTTAATTTTTGCTAATTCTAAATTAGAGACTAATTTAGATTGTACGGCATCAATTTGCCATATAATTGCTTCTTCTAACCTTGCTAAAGATTCTTTATGATTTTTATGGCTTTTATAAATCTTGTAATCAGGAATAGCCGAAAAAACTATAGCTGTAGCATGTTTATGAAATGGATCGTAAGATGCATCAACTGCAAAAGCTAACGGCTCATCATGCTCTAGCAAATATTTAGAAAACCTACAATTATTTCTTTCGTTTAATATAGCCACTAAAACCTCTATAGCAAACGGTTCCCAATTATATTTCGCTGTATTTAATGACGGAACATTATACCCCATCAACAACTGCGGAACTTTAATAGGTAAATTTACCTCTAATCTGCGATATCCTAATAAAGAAGACGGGGCTTTTACATTAGTATTTACATTGGTATTTGTTACAGCTATATTACCAAAATATTTTTGCACCAACTTATAAGCCTTAGTTAGATTAATATTGCCAGCCAAAGTTAATATAACATTATTCGGCGTATACCAATCTTTATACCATTTATATAAATCTTCAATTTGCAATTCTTCTAAATCATTCACCCATCCTTTAAGCGGGGAATTATAACCACTATTAGGATAAACCATTGTATAAAACCTATCCTTAGCAACTGCATTTTTATCAACATCCTCTTCTAATTGCCTAGCTGTTACAATATTTTGTTTTTCTCTAGAAAATATATCTTCATTAAACATTAAATAATTCATGCGACTAGATTCTACCTCTAAGGCAAATTCTAATTCTTTCGACGATATAATTTGGCTATATACCGTATAATCTAAAGATAAATCAGCTTTATTTTCGCCACCTTTTTCAAAAAGGAATTTCTTAAGAAATTCATTATGAGGATTATTGCTAGAGTGTGATAATATTTGCTTAAGTAAATAAGAGCTACCTGTTTTAGATGGGGCGTCGTAACCGGAACCTACTTTATACCATAATTGCAGTAACACTATTGGGCTATACCGATCTTCTTTAAGAATTACTCTTAGTCCATTATCTAAGGTATACTGCTTTAATTGTTCTACATGAGCACTAACGCTAGATATATTTATAATAAAACATAAAAAAATTAATATTTTTTTTATATGACACATATTATATAATTTCCCATTTAAACAATATATATTTTTTATCCTAGAGCAACAACTAAAATAAATATAACATTTATGTTAACTACATTAAAAAACAAATTACATAAAACTCGTAATTTTTTAAGTGAAGGCTTAAAAAATTTGCTATTAGGGAAAAAAACCCTTTCTCCTAATTTACTGCAAGACCTAGAAGCTATTTTATTACAAGCAGATTTAGGAACTAAAACATGCGATAAAATTATTTTAGAAATTACCCAAAAATTAAATCGTCAACAATTAACCGAGCCAGCCTTAATTTATCAAACTTTATTTACATCCCTACTAGAAATCCTGCAACCTTGCGAAGTACCACTAGTAATCCCAGAAAACACTAAACCTTTTGTAATTTTATTGGTAGGAGTAAATGGGGCTGGCAAAACCACAACTATTGGAAAACTAGCCAACTTATATAAAGGCTCGGGGAAAAAAGTAGTCTTAGCCTGTGGCGATACTTTTAGAGCTGCTGCCATAGAACAACTAGCTGCTTGGGGTGATAAAATCGATATACCAGTTATTAAACAATCTATTGGTTCAGATAGTGCATCCGTAATTTTCGATAGTTTTAACTTTGCCGTTAATAAAGGTTTTGATATTTTAATCGCCGACACAGCAGGTAGACTACATACTAAACAGAATTTAACAGAAGAACTAAAAAAAATTATTAAAGTATTAAAAAAATTAGATCCTAACGCTCCCCACGAAATCATGTTAGTCATGGATGCTTCTATTGGGCAAAACAGTCTAAATCAAGCTAAAAGCTTTCATGAACATATAAAAATTACTGGCCTAACCATTACTAAATTAGACGGTACCGCAAAAGGAGGAGTAATATTTTCTATTGCTGATTCTATTAAAATCCCTATCCGCTACGTTGGAGTAGGTGAACAAATTACAGATTTAAAAATTTTTAATGCCAAACAATTTATATCTGCAATTTGCGATTATGTAATATAATAATAAACATATACTGAAATATATTAAAAATTGGAGAAATTATATGGAAAAGAATAAGAATACCATTCAATTAAGTGGCTGTGCGCTTGGAGTAGCATTTGGTCTTACTTGGGGACTTGGTATGTTTTTATTAGGTTTATGTAATATCCGTGGAGATTGGGGCGGACCGTTATTAGATCTATTAAGCTCTATTTATATTGGCTTTAATAGTACTTTTAAAGGTGCCGTTATAGGTCTGTTATGGGGATTATTTGATGGATTTATTTTTGGGGTCTTAGTAGCGTTAATATATAATTTTGTTGTTAACCACTGCTCTTGTCGCGCTTGTAAATCTACCTGTAGCCATAACAACAACAGTAGTAGCCACCACACTCACCATACAAAGTGAATGGTTCTGTTAAATTAAATCTTAACTCTATAGATTTTTTTAATTTCGCTACCCCATCTCTAATTTATCGATTAAAACACGGTGGAGGTGGGAAGCAGGCTATAGCTAAAGCAATAAAAGTTAGCGGTAAAGAGCCTCTTAAAGTAATTGATGCTACCGCTGGATTTGGCACAGACTCTTTAATCTTAGCTAGTCTAAACTGTCATATTTATGCCATAGAAAGAAACCCAACTATTGCTAAATTACTACAAAATAGACTACTAGCAGCCCAAAATAATAATTTCTTAGCTCCTTTAGTAAAAAATATTACCCTAATAGTTGGCGACTCAAGGACTATTATTCCTGAACTTGTCCAAAAAAATCAATATAATCCAGATGTTATCTATTTGGATCCTATGTTTTCAGCCAACAAGAAAAGAACCGCCGCATCCAAAAAACAAATACAAATTTTACAATCCATACTAGCTAATTCTGAACAACCAAATCCAGAATATAACGATCTAAATTTATTAAAAACTTGTATAAACTATGCTAAAAAACGTGTCGTGGTAAAAAGGCCAAAAATTTCAGAACATCTAGATAACATTAAGCCAAATTTTAGTTTAATAGGCAAAGCCAATAGATTCGATATTTATTTACCAAACAATACTATAAAAAGTATAAAATAAACTAAATTCGTGATAAATTAACCCACAAAGAATATTCCTATGTTGAGGTTATTGCATGGTAATTTTAGGTTTAGGTAGCAATCAAGGAGATCGCACTAAAAATCTACGGACAGCTTTATATCACCTTGGGTTAATAGATCAGATCAAAATTATTCAAGTTTCCCCATTATATAAATCTAATGCATTGCTTTTAGAAAATACTCCTAAAGACTGGGATCAATTTTATTTAAATGTTGCTGTAAGCTGCAAAACTACTTTAGAGCCGCTAGAATTGCTTAAAATCTTAAAAAATATAGAAATTAACATAGGGCGCAACCAATTTAATTTAAGATGGGCTCCTCGTATAATTGATATTGATATTCTTGCGTGGCGCGATAAGAAAATAACCACCGCAGAATTAACCATCCCTCACCCAGAACTGCATAACCGTCCTTTTGCTTTATGGCCATTTATGGATTTAATTTTAGAATGGCAGGCTTATATAGCAGAACAAAACACAATTAATGCTATCTTAGAAAATTTAAAACAATGGGGTTCAAGGCTTACCAATACAAATACAGCTCCTTTAAATACTCATAAACTTGCCCATCGAATCGATATCCCTCAATTACTAGGTATTTTAAATGTTACTCCGGATTCATTTTCTGATGGTGGTAAAAATCAAAGTACAGAAAAAGCACTAGAACATGCCATCCATTTATTTAATTCTGGAGCAGATTTTATTGACATAGGAGCAGAATCAACGAGACCAAACGCAGAAGAAATTTCTGTAAAATTAGAATGGGAACGCCTATATCCAATCATAAAAGCTATAATAAATTATTGGCAAAACAATTCCTGGAAACCAAAAATTAGTATCGATACTAGGCATTACCAAGTGGCAGAAAACGCAATTTCCCTTGGGGCTGACTGGATAAACGATGTTTCTGGTCTTACCGATCCAAAAATGTGTAGAGTAATAATAGAAGCTGATGTGCACGCCGTTTATATGCATAATTTAGGGATCCCAGCTAATATAGATAATTTAATACCATCAGAAAAAGACCCTATACAAGAAATATTTAATTGGGCATCAGATCGAAAAATACAAATTTTACAAACCGGTATAAACCCAGACAAACTTGTTTTTGATCCTGGCATTGGTTTTGGAAAAAATGCTATACAAACATTACAATTATTACATGGTATTCATGAATTTAACGCCTTAAATCTACCATTGTTAGTTGGGCATTCCCGCAAATCTTTTTTAAATATATGTACTAACCACCATGTAGCCAATCGTGATCACGAAACGGCAGTTGTGTCCGAATTCTTAGCACGTAAAAAAATTCAATACTTAAGAATACATAACGTAGAACATAATATGAGAAATTTACAGATGCAAACATTTTTATTATAAAATAACAAAATGAAAAAACATGCTTATTTTACCGCAAAAAACATAAAATCAGAGTCTAATAAATTTTTAACACAAATTAAGCCCCTTAGAGATAAACATAATTATCAATTTACCTCTAAAAATTCTGCATTATTAATTATAGACATGCAAATGCTTTTTTTAAATCACACAGCTAAAAGTTTTATTCCTAGCATGCCAGCAATAGTTGCAAACATTAAAAAATTACAAACTTTTTATTTGCAAAATAATTTATTGGTTTTACAAACCAAACATATAAACACTGACAGTAATAACAGATTAATGGCAAAATGGTGGCAATCCATAATAGAACACCACAACTCAGAGTCTGATATAATTCCAGATTTAGTTGATAACAACGTTTCTGTATTGTATAAATCACAGTATGATGCATTTTTGTATACTGATTTGGATAAACAATTAAAAAATCATGGTGTTAACCAAATAGTTATTGCTGGGGTTATGGCTAATTTATGTTGCGAATCCACCGCAAGATCAGCTTTCATGAGAGGCTTCGAAGTTTTTTTTACTATCGACGGAACTGCCGCCAACAATAAAAATTTTCATATGGCAAGTTTATTAAATTTATCTTATGGGTTCGCCACTCCTGTTTTAACAACTGAAATTTTAGAGTGGGAAAATGTTAAACAATAAAACTGTTGATGTCGCTATTATAGGTAGCGGCCCTGCTGGGATTGCATCCGCCATACAATTAAATAGATATGGTATAAAATCATTACTATTATTTGATAAGAAAGAACATTCCAGCCTATTGCTTAATGCAAGAATGACAGAAAATTACTTAGGGTTTCCAGACGGAATTTCAGGAATTGATTTGTGGCATAAATTTTATACGCAATTAATAAATAATAATATTAAACAAATTTTTAACTATGTTGATTCATTAGATTTTATAGAATCAGAACAACTGTTTATAATTACCGCCGGTAAAAATACTTATCATGCCAAATATGTTATTATTGCATCAGGCACCAATCCTAAAAAAATGGACTTAACTAATAATAACATCTATTATGAAATAACTAAAATCATTACCAAAACAGACAAAGACATAGCCATTATTGGGGCCGGAGATGCTGCTTTCGATTATGCCTTGAGCATGGCCAAAGCCAATAATGTAAGTATTTTTAATCGTGGCACTAATATTAATGCCTTATCGGTCCTACAAGAACAAGTAAATTTGTGTAACCACATAAAATATTATGATAATACTAAAGTAATAAACCTTAACTCTACGAACTCAAAAAAACAACGCTTGGTTTTACAGCATATAGACGATTCCCTAGAGCTAGACTTTGATTATATAATTGCCGCTATAGGGCGAATTGCTAACAAAGATTTTTATTCTAATAATATTAGATTGCTTGAATCTATACTGATTAAAAATAAATTATTATATCTTGTTGGAGATGTAAAAAACAATATTTATCGACAGGTTGCTATTGCTGTTGCCGACGGTATATTAGCAGCCATGCAATTACAGGAGTGCCTATTTTGAAAATTATTGCTCAAACTGCCAAAAATAACATAGCAACCGTATACCTAGCGGAAAGCCATGGGGATTTAATAGAGTTTGTTGAATCTGTGCAACCACCATTACCAAGATCTAGCAAATGGGTATTAATTGTTTCGTCTATGGTTGGCTGTCCGGTAAAATGTAAAATGTGTGATGCCGGAAGTACTTATAAAAGAATATTAACCAAACATGAAATTCTTAATCAAATTGAATATATGATAAGTAAAGAATTTGCAGATCAGAACATACAAGTAGCAAAGCTTAAAATACAATTTGCTAGAGTTGGAGAACCAACGCTTAACCCAGCGGTTTTAGATGTACTGGACGCATTACCAAATCTTTATAATATCCCCGGTTTAATGCCAACCATTTCTACTGTCGCACCTAATTGTAGTAAAACAAAATATTTTCTTGAAAGATTAATCGCTATAAAAAATAGTTTGTATAACAACGGTAGATTTCAACTACAGTTTTCTATACATTCTACTGACGTAATAGTAAGAAATAGTATTATTCCCATAAAAAAATGGGATTTTGCTAAAATAGCTTCCTATGGAGAAAAATTTTATTCTTCTGGAGACAGAAAAATTACATTAAACTTTGCATTAGCAAATTCTTCTCCGTTAGAAGTAGATATTCTAAAAAAATATTTTGACCCAAGCAAATTTTTAATAAAAATCACCCCTATTAATCCAACCTTAGCCGCAACCAAAAATCATCTTGCCAGTTACATTAACAACGGATCTATTGCTGGAATTCAAGAATTAGTTTTAACTATCAAACAAGCTGGATACGAAGTGATTTTAAGTGTCGGTGAACTGGAAGAAAATAAAATTGGTAGTAATTGTGGACAATACATAAAAACATTTTTACATAATAATATAAATCTTGTTGATTCTTACAAATATGAATTAGAATATTTATAATTATTTAAACTAATATATTTCAGGAGGGATTAATTAATAACAAATAGCATAATATTTATATGCTATTAAATAGTAATTGTCTGTTTTGCCAAATAGATCTTGCTGTAAAATTTGGGGCTTGTGAATTTTGCTATTCTACTCTACCCTGGATCAAATCGATCAAATATCGATGCGCTAAATGCCAAAAAGCACTAACTTTTGAAGAACAAAATAAACAATCACTTTGTTATAGTTGTCAAGAAGATAATAATTTTAATAAAATTTTTACAGTTTTTTCTTATCAAGATCCGATTAAAAAATTAATTCTAGATTTAAAATTTAAACAAAAATTAGTCTATGGGGATTTTTTAGGAAAAATTTTAGCTGAATTTGTAATAGATAATTGGTACCAATATCATCCATTACCTGACATTATTATACCCGTACCTCTACATGTAGATAGATTGCGGGCCAGAGGCTTTAATCAAGCATTCGAATTAAGCAAATATATTACTAAAGTTACTAAAATAAAAACTAATAATACTGCTTGTATACGAACCAAAAACACTATTAATCAAGCTAGTTTATTAAAAGCTAAAAGAAATATTAATATTAAACATGCATTTGCAGCAACTAAATTGCCATATGAACACATTGCTATATTAGACGATGTAGTAACAACTGGTGGCACTATAAAAAGCTTATCTAAAGCTATCTCTGCAAAAAATTCTAATATAATTATAGATGTGTGGTGTATTTCTAGGGCTTAATTATGTGGATTGAATAGAAACTTATAAAATTAGGAAAAATAAAAATCCTGGCGAAACTTACTTTAGCAGGAAAACCTACTATCATCAGCGCAGTATGAATTCACGCTCGAGTTCGAGATGGGATCGGGTGGTACCCATACGCTATAATCACCAGGAAAAAATCGTTATTTAAAAAAGTACATAAACTTATTTGTATCTTAAAACACTTTAAGTTACATAGTCAAGACTCACGGTTAATTAGTACAGGTTAGCTCAACCCCTCACGGAGCTTACACACCCTGCCTATCTACGTTGTAGTCTACAACAAACCTTTAGAAGGCTTAAAGCCTTAGGGATAACTAGTTTTGAGGTGGGCTTCCCGCTTAGATGCTTTCAGCGGTTATCCCGTCCGTACGTAGCTACCTGGCGATGCAATTGGCATCACAACCAGAACACCAGTGGTACGTTCACTCCGGTCCTCTCGTACTAGGAGCAAATCCTCTCAATTATCCAACACCCACGGCAGATAGGGACCGAACTGTCTCACGACGTTCTAAACCCAGCTCGCGTACCACTTTAAATGGCGAACAGCCATACCCTTGGGACCTGCTACAGCCCCAGGATGTGATGAGCCGACATCGAGGTGCCAAACACCCCCGTCGATGTGAACTCTTGGGGGGTATCAGCCTGTTATCCCCGGCGTACCTTTTATCCGTTGAGCGATGGCCCTTCCATACAGAACCACCGGGTCACTAAAACCAACTTTCGTTCCTGCTCGATATGTCTATCTTGCAGTCAAGCACCCTTTTGCTTTTACACTCATAGTACGATTTCCGACCGTACCGAGGGTACCTTCGCGCTCCTCCGTTACTCTTTGGGAGGAGACCGCCCCAGTCAAACTACCCACCATACAATGTCCGAACTATTTCAATAGTATCGTTAGAACCCCGGATATTCCAGGGTGGTATTTCAAGGTTGGCTCCTTTCACTCTAGCGAGTAAATATCATAGCCTCCCACCTATCCTACACAAAAATACTCAAAGTCCAATGTAAAGTTATAGTAAAGGTGCACGGGGTCTTTCCGTCTTGCCGCGGGTACACTGCATCTTAACAGCAAATTCAACTTCACTGAGTCTCGGATGGAGACAGCGTGGCTATCGTTACGCCATTCGTGCAGGTCGGAACTTACCCGACAAGGAATTTCGCTACCTTAGGACCGTTATAGTTACGGCCGCCGTTTACCGGGGCTTCGATCCAGAGCTTCACTTGCGTTGACCCCTTCAATTAACCTTCCGGCACCGGGCAGGCGTCACACCCTATACTTCCACTTTCGTGTTTGCAGAGTGCTGTGTTTTTAATAAACAGTCGCAGCCACCTGGTTTCTTCGACCATTCAGAGCTTACGGCGTATAGCCTTAACCCTAAATGGCATACCTTCTCCCGAAGTTACGGTATTATTTTGCCGAGTTCCTTCATCCGAGTTCTCTCCACGCCTTAGTATTCTCTACCTATCCACCTGTGTCGGTTTGCGGTACGGTTTACTTATAACTAACCTTAGCGGCTTTTCCTGGTAGCAGGGCATTAGTTACTTCTTCTCCTGTAAACAGGAAAATCGTCATCACACCTCAGGATATGTCTCACAAGGATTTTCCTCATAAAACTCCCTACATGCTTAAACTGTCAACCATCAGACAGCTAACCTAGCCTTCTACGTCACCGCATCGAATTATAAGCAAGTGCAGGAATATTAACCTGCTGCTCATCGACTACTCTTCTCAGCCTCGCCTTAGAGACCGACTAACCCTGCTCCGAACAACGTAGAGCAGGAATCCTTGGATTTTCGGCGTGTGGGATTTTTACCCACATTATCGTTACTCATGTCAGCATTCGCACTTCTGATACCTCCAGCCAACTTCTCAATTGACCTTCAACGGCTTACAGAATGCTCCTCTACCGATTTAGATAAATCTAAATCCCGCAGCTTCGGTGTATAGCTTAGCCCCGTTAAATCTTCCGCGCAGGCTGACTTGACCAGTGAGCTATTACGCTTTCTTTAAAGGATGGCTGCTTCTAAGCCAACCTCCTGGCTGTCTGTGCCTTCCCACTTCGTTTTACACTTAGCTATAACTTTGGGACCTTAGCTGACGGTCTGGGCTGTTTCCCTTTCCACCACGGACCTTATCACCCGCAGTGTGTCTCCTACAGTATACTCCTTCGTATTCGTAGTTTGCCTCGATTTGGTAAGGCTGTCACGCCCCCCTAGTCGAAACAGTGCTCTACCTCAAAGGGTAACCCTGTAAGGCGCTACCTAAATAGCTTTCGAGGAGTACCAGCTATCTCCGAGCTTGATTAGCCTTTCACTCCTATCCACACCTCATCCCCTACTATTTCAACAGTAGTGGGTTCGAGCCTCCACAGCGTTTTACCGCTCCTTCACTCTGGACATGGATAGATCGCCCGGTTTCGGGTCTACTCACTGCAACTTATCGCCCTATTAAGACTCGATTTCTCTTCGCCTCCCCCAATCAGGTTAAGCTTGCTACAGCAAATAACTCGCTGACCCATTATACAAAAGGTACGCAGTCACCTAATAAATTAGGCTTCCACTGCTTGTACGCATACGATTTCAGGTTCTATTTCACTCCCCTCCCGGGGTTCTTTTCGCCTTTCCCTCACGGTACTTGTTCACTATCGGTCGGTAAGTAGTATTTAGCCTTGGAGGATGGTCCCCCCATCTTCAGACAGGATTTCTCGTGTCCCGCCCTACTTTTCGTTGTTATCTTTTATAAACCATTTAATATACGGGGCTATCACCTTGTTTCGCTTAACTTTCCAGTTAATTCTACTATGATTTATAACAAATATTACAACAGGCTCACTCGCTTTCGCTCGCCACTACTCACAAGCTCTCTTTTGATTTCTTTTCCTTTGGGTACTTAGATGTTTCAGTTCCCCAAGTTCGCCTTGCTTACGCAATACCTACTCTTCGTAGGTGGGTTTTCCCATTCGGACATCTCCGGTTACGCTTATTGACAGCTAACCGAAGCTTTTCGCAGTCTATCACGTCCTTCTTCGCCTCTTACCGCCTAGGCATTCGTCGTATGCGCTTATTCTCTTGACTATGTAACTCAAAATATTTTATTGCTAAAAATACGCATATGTACCAAATTTTTTCCTAAATTTTAAATATCTTTAAACTTCTCAAAGCTTCGTTCTAAAGCTTTGCTGGAGCCAGCCGGCCTCGAACCGACGACCCCCTGCGTGCAAGGCAGGCGCTCTCCCAACTGAGCTATGACCCCAAAAATCAAATAAAAAAGCACTGGGTCTGGGTGGACTCGAACCACCGACCTCACCCTTATCAGGGGTGCGCTCTAACCAGCTGAGCTACAAACCCCAAGCAATTTAAGTGAACACTAGTCGCTTTACCTTCAACCAACCGTCTTTCGTTAGAAATACGGTTGGTTGAAAGCTATTTCTGTAAGGAGGTGATCCAGCCACAGGTTCCCCTACGGCTACCTTGTTACGACTTCGTCCCAGTCATGAATCACACCGTAGTAATCGACCCCCTTGCGGTTAGTCTAACCACTTCTGGTGCAACCCACTCCCATGACGTGACGGGCGGTGTGTACAAGGCCCGGGAACGTATTCACCGTGGCGTTCTGATCCACGATTACTAGCGATTCCAGCTTCATGGAGTCGAGTTGCAGACTCCAATCCGGACTACGAGTGCTTTTATAAGATTTGCTCCATCTCGCGATTTAGCTTCCTTTTGTAACACCCATTGTAGCACGTGTGTAGCCCTACTCGTAAGGGCCATGATGACTTGACGTCGTCCTAACCTTCCTCCGGCTTATCACCGGCAGTCTTCCTAGAGTCCCCAGCTTTACCTGTTGGTAACTAAGAATTAGGGTTGCGCTCGTTACAGGACTTAACCCAACATCTCACGACACGAGCTGACGACAGCCATGCAGCACCTGTCTCTAAGTTCCTTGCGGCACATCTGCATTTCTGCAAACTTCTTAGGATTCAAGAGTAGGTAAGGTTCTTCGCGTTGCGTCGAATTAAACCACATGCTCCACCGCTTGTGCGGGCCCCCGTCAATTCCTTTGAGTTTTAACCTTGCGGCCGTACTCCCCAGGCGGAGAACTTAACGCGTTAGCTTCGCTACTAAACACTTATTCAGCGCCCAACAGCAAGTTCTCATCGTTTACAGCGTGGACTACCAGGGTATCTAATCCTGTTCGCTACCCACGCTTTCGTGTATTAGTGTCAGTATCTGTCCAGGTGGTCGCCTTCGCCACTGGTGTTCCTTCCGATATCTACGCATTTCACCGCTACACCTGAAATTCCACTCACCTCTCCCACACACAATCCCGGCAGTTTCCCATG
>Ga0116135_1000026_pt1 | contig 65624 bp, 56 predicted proteins | sample June2015DPH_20_1_FD_89738 | JGI IMG/M metagenome (GOLD analysis project Ga0116135, IMG submission 89738) | Peatland microbial communities from SPRUCE experiment site at the Marcell Experimental Forest, Minnesota, USA - June2015DPH_20_10 | ecosystem: Environmental > Terrestrial > Soil > Wetlands... | reverse complement strand
GGTGTGCTCCAGCATGTGGCCCATGTGGAGGTAGCCGGTGACATTGGGCGGAGGCAGCAGAACGACAAAGGACGACTCGGCGTCGGAATTGTCGCCGGATTCCTTGGCGGAGCCTCGGCTCTGATCAGCAGGAGTTTTGGGCGTCGGTTGTTCGAAAAGCTTCTCGCGGACCCAGTACGTTGCCCAGTGATCTTCAATGGTGGTTGGGTCGTAGGCTTTGGGCAGGTCGTGAGGCATATTTTTCTCGTTCGAGCCCCCGGAAGTCTCAAAAACCGCTCTCGGAAAGGGTTTCGCGAGTGAGGACCAACCCTCACTTTACCAGAATCTGGCTAAGCCATTTTTAATGAGCCGGCAGCAGAGACTGGGATGGCGCTGCGGTATTCTGCACACAGACTGCACGGCCCGGGTCGAGCGCCAATTGAGGAGCAGGGATGAAGCAGAGGGTTTGGTTGGGTGGCCGCGCAGGGGTGGCTGGAGTTGTCGCAGAGTTGGTTATTGTGTTGCTTTGCATCGTATTAGCTGGAAGCACAGCGATTGCGGAGGCGGCTGGGCCAAGCGCGCCGACAAACACAAAGCGGGAGACCATTCCGGCGCTGATGGTGAGCGACATCCACTTTGAGCCGTTCTGGGACCCCGGCAAGCTTCCCCAACTCTCTGCTGCGCCGGCCAGTGCATGGAAGGGCATTCTCGCCTCGCCGGCGTCACCCGACCGCGAGCAGCATTTTCGAGCCATTGAAGAGACCTGCAAAGTGCGCGGCGACGACACCTCCTATCCCCTGCTTGCATCGAGTGTGCAGGCCATAGGAAAAGACGCCGCCGGGGTGAAGTTTGTCACGGTGAGTGGCGACCTCATCTCGCATGCATTTACCTGCAAATTTGGCGCTGCATTCCCCAAAGCCGCGCCGGGGGACTACCGCGCATTTGTCCAGAAGACGATCGACTTTGTGGTGGACACGCTGCGCGGCGCGCTCCCCGGTGTGCCGGTCTACGTGGCGTTGGGCAACAACGATTCGGACTGCGGCGACTACAAACTCGACGCGCACAGTGAGTTTTTGTCCGCCACAGGCGCGGAGGTAACGAAGGATTTTCCCGCAGCGGAGCGGAAGGACGCGCTGGAAGATTTTTCGGCAGGCGGCTACTACAATGTCGCCCTGCCGGTGAAAAGTACACGGCTCATTGTTCTGAACGACCTTTTCATGTCCGGACGCTCTCAGACCTGCGCCGGCAAAGACGACACCACGCCGGCGGACGCGCAGATTGCCTGGCTCCAGCAACAACTCACCGAGGCGCGCACCAAGCATGAAAAGGTCTGGGTGATGGGGCATATTCCGCCTGGTGTGGATGTCCACGCCAGCGCAACCAAACCTGGCGACACCTGCGGCAAAAAAGGCCCGAAGATGTTTCTTGGCTCGGAGAAGATTACCGAGGAACTGGCGGATTTCAGTGACGTGGTGGAACTCGGGATCTTCGCGCACACGCACATGGATGAGGTGCGGGTCCTGAAACGGGAGAACGCAGATCCAGGTATAGCGAGAGGCGTCGCGGTGAAGATGGTCTCGTCGATCTCGCCAATCAACGGAAATGCGCCGTCGTTTACGATTGCACGCGTTGATCCATCGACAGCCGCACTGGTTGACTACCGCGTATTCACCGCCTCGAATGCAACCGGCGTGGATACAGCATGGAAGGAAGAATACGACTGGGGAAAGACGTTTCACGACGACGAGTTTTCGGCGGCGTCGCTGAGCAAGGAGATCGCCGGGTTCAAGACCGATCCCGAGGGTAAAACGGAGGCCAGCCGCGCCTACATGCACAACTTCTTTTCCGGGAATAGCTCACTATTGCTGGCGCTTGTCTGGCCGCAGTACGTCTGCAGCCTGTGGAATGATTCGGCGGACGCCTACAAAGCGTGCGCGTGTTCTGCGGAACGATAGGCAGAAAGGTTACTCCAATCCAAAGCAAAGGCCGCACCCGGATGGATGCGGCCTTTGCAAATCCTGACATCAAGGGGTTTTTAGAACGGATTCAGCTTGGCCAGGCCCTTCTTCTTCTTTTTCTTGCTGGAGGATTCGTCGCTTGAGTCAACCTTGGGCTTCTTCTTGTCGGTTGCTGCGGCAGCGGGTGTAGTTCCGGGCTTGATGTCGTTCACCTGGTCCGGAGCCTTGGCGGGTTGCTCAGCGGCGGGAATGACGGTGTTGTTCGGTCCCACCGGCTTGACGACTGCGTTGGGATCGGCAGCGGGCGCGGAGACAACCTCAGCTCCAACCCCTGTTCCTCCGGCGGGCGCGGTCATCTGCAACGGCGCAGTCGAGGGTGCGTCACTGCGCGGCGGCTCATTCGGCGCTGTGGGGCTTACCGCAGCGGCCGCCGCCACTGGCTTGCCAGCATTGTAGGCCGCGCTGAACATTGCCATGTTCTGCTTGGTCACATCCGGTGCCAGAACGCGCTTGGGGTCGTCCAGGCTGGGCTCGCCTACGTGGACAGCTTCAACCACGGTGGGCCCGTGCTTAATGATGTCAAAGGTTTTGTCGGTAAAGTGCAATGGCTGGCGGCTGCGTTCTTCCGCATCACTCTCGGCCACAGCTTCCTGCGTGGGCTCGGGAACAGGCCGGTTCATGGCTACCAGACGATCGCGCGCATCTTCAACGTGCGGCGCCATTGGATAGCGGGTGATCACTTTGGCGTAGGCTTCCGCAGCCTTGTCCTGGTAAGCGGCGCGCAGCCGCTCCTTGATGGCGCCGGGAAGGTTGGGCGCCATCTGGATGGCGTGGGCCTGTCCGGCATAGGCGTCGCCAATACCAATCAGGGCCTGATCGCTCTTGGAGTAAAGCGGATACGTGTCGACAACCGTTTCCAGGCGGGCGATTGCGGCAGAATAGTTGTCGCGGCTCTCATAGTAGAGACCGATCTGCGTCTCGCGTTCTCCCAGAACTTCCTGCACGTCGCGCAGCTTCTGCTTGGCGCGCGGCACCAGCGTGGAGTCAGGGAACTGGTTAATCATGTTCCGGTATTCCTGTTCGGCACGCTGGGCGTTGGTGTAGTCGCGGTCCGGCTTCTCCATCTGCTGGTAGTAGATGTCGGCCACCTTCATTTGCGCCTCGGCTGCTTCGGGGGCGTTGGGGAAGAAGGTGATGAAGTCCTTGTACTCGGCTTCGGCCTGGGTGAGGGCCGCGGTGCCGCCCTCCTTGAACCAACTGTCGCCGACGGCAAGCTTGGCGCGCATCCGGTATTCCGACTCGGGATACGTGTTGAGCATGGTCTGCAGGTCAAGCCGCGCCACGTCGAAGCGGCCCTTTTTCAGGGCCAGCATGGCTTTGTCGTAGAGCTCCTTATCCGGCTGCTTGGAGTTCACATCCTTCAGCGGGTTGGCGCTCAGGTCCTGATCCTTCTTTTTCTTGGGCTTCTTGTCGGTCGCGGACGAGACGTCGGCAAACGCCAGCAAAGCGAGAGCCACCGCACAGATTTTTAAGGACAACCGGTTCATACCACCTCGTTGCGGCGGCGCCCTCATGGTGGGCCATCCGCCGTTTATTACCTTTTTCAGAAATTACTCGTGTTGCTCATTTTACTCGTATTGCATTACTCGTCTTATCTGTTGGCTCGCCAGCCGCTTTCTGGGCAGCGGCCAACAGGGCTCGCGCATCCTGTTCGGGGTGACCGGCGCCGAACACGGCATTGCCGGCTACCAGCAGGTCTGCTCCTGCTTGGACGACCTGGGCCACCGTGTCGTGAGCCACGCCGCCGTCAACTTCGATTCTAAATCCCAGCCCCAGCTCCCGGCGCAATTCCACAAGGTGCCGGATCTTGTCCAGCACAAAAGGGATGAATTCCTGCCCTCCGAAGCCTGGATTGACGCTCATGATCAGCACATGGTGCAGCATAGGCAGGATGTCGATGATCAAATCCACCCGGGTCGCGGGATTCAGCACCACCGCGGGCTTCATCCCATGTTGGGCAATAAGCTGCAGCGTGCGATGCAGGTGCCGGCAGGCCTCGTAGTGAACACCCACCCAGTTGGCCCCCGCATCGGCAAAGGCAGGGATAAACTCATCCGGATTCTCGATCATCAGGTGGCAATCGAGTGGCAGTTTGGTCGCTTTGCGCAGGCTTTTGACAACGGGCGGCCCGAGGGTAATGTTGGGTACGAAATGCCCGTCCATCACGTCCACGTGAATGACCGTGCCGCCGCCACGCTCAGCCGCGGCAACTTGATCGGCAAGGTGGGCGAAGTCGGCAGACAAGATGGACGGCAAAAGTTCAACCATGGGATTGTGCGGGGTTCTCCCTTTCCCGCCAGTGTATCAGTCTGTTCGATGTTTCGCGTGAGAGGTTGGTCGCGCCACGGGACGTTCTTTTGACGCCTCCAGGCGCTTAAGCAGGATGCGGCTGCGGGCACGCATTGCGGCGGTGCCGCTGCGCCCGTGGATGCGGAGCAGGTCCAGAACCGCGGACAGCATCGAAGGATCGTGCCGGGTAAGGTCTGTCAGGCCTTGCAACGCGGCAGTTTTGACGATGGAACTGGGGTCGTCGAGGTAGGTATAGAGGGCTGCGGCAACCCGGCGGCATTCAGGAACGGTGAGCGGCAGGCGGCCGATTGTCAGCGCGGGATTCCATCGCAGCTTTTTCAGCTGGGCCTCGACCAGCAGACCGATCAATCCATGTTTGGCGTCGATCAGAATGCGTCAATCGGCGGCGAGGGCTGGCGGGAAATACTTGCGATGATTCGCTCAAGCACATCGGCGGCGCGTTGGACCACGCCTGAATCGTCGTCCCAGTGGAACTCAAGCAGGCGCACAGCAAGCCGGGGTTTGGCTTCAATGAGTGCGACGGCCTCCGGCACGCGGCCCTGCGAAAGAGCGTGTCTGCCCTCGGCAAGGAGTGCGCGGAGGTTGACGGGAGCGGGCATTGAGTTGGCTACGCCTGATTCTGCGCCTGATTTTGCGCATGATTCTGGTCTAGGGATGGCGCGATCTGCAGAGATTTTGCAGCAACTCGGCCAATCCCGCGCAGAATGAGTTTGATGGGCCAGCGGCCTTCGCCGTCAGGGAAGAAGATTTCGCCGGTCCGGCGCACTTCAGGGCGGTAATACCACCGTTTGAGCAGAGCGAGATGCCCCTGCCGCTCGGTCGGTGACGGGGGGTCGGATCGTTCAGCGAGGCCAGTCAGGACAGACTCGAGCCGCGTTTCCAGCAGGCCGCGCGCGAGCTTGATAGAGGCTAGTGCCGGAGCAGTGAGGAGGGGATTCTCGTTGTTGGCCGATTTGGGTTCCGGAGGCTCCGGGATTGCTTCGATCGCGATCGGCTGCGCAAAAAGGGAGGTCGACCCGGATTGCTCGTTCTGGATTCTCATGCCGAGCGTCGAAAACGCCTGCGGTCCGCGCATCGTACCCCCTTCAAACAGAAAGACAGAAACATCGTCGTGTTGAGCAGAGGCTTGCAGGATCACCGCGCGCAACTGGCTCATGGGGCGAACGATCTCAGGAGCCAGAGCGCGAACAGCCTCGATCTTCTGGACCTGCGCGTGAAACTGGGCCGCAGCCTCGAATTCCAGGTCGGCAGAGGCCTTCTCGCGCTGGCTGCGCAGTGTGACCAGCCGGCTCTCGCCCCGGGTTGCGATAAAGCTCTCAACGGATGCGGCTTCTTCGGTGTAGCGCTCGTCCGTGCAGCCCTGGTAGCAAGGGGCGAGGCACATCTTCATCTCGGAGTACACGCATCCGGGGTGCGCGGGATTGGGGTTCAGGTCGTCGGTGCAGCGACGCAGCAGGAAGAGCTTCAGGGCCTCGTCCGCAAACCGCTCGGCCGCAGCGCGCGACTGGAATGGTCCATAGGCCCAGTCAGCCTCACGCTGGCTGGGGCGGTTGGTTACCGTGATGCGCGGATAAGCGTTGGAGCCGAGGAACCGAATGAACGTGGGCGCGCCGAGGTGCATTCGCTCCAACGTCTTTGCGCTGTAGATCTTCACAAGAAGAGAAAACTGCGCAAGCAGCGACTCGAATTCAGAACCGGCGAGGCGGTACTCAATGTGGCGAACGCGGCCAGCCAGTTGTAACCGACGGGGGTGTTTGGCTGAAGGCTGAAGCAGGCGCTCTAGGCGCGCCTTCAGGTTTGGCGTTCGCCCAATGTAAGGCTCCGCGCGCGCCTCTGCCCCATAAAGAGCAAACACAGCGGCAGCATGGGGCAATTGGGTCAGCGCGGCCTTGGGCTCAGCAGGGTCAAAAGCGATCTGAATCATCGCATCTCCTGAAAGATGCCGTGCCGATCCGCCCTGATCCGCTCCATCCATTGTCTTCAAACTCCGCTGTCTGCGCTAGGCTCCCGCAACAGTCATGCCGTCGATGCGCAGCGTGGGTGAGGCCACCGATCCGCGGAACACCAGGTCATCGCCGATCGCAGTCACGTTCATCAGCATCTCGGCCAGATTGCCGGCGACAGTGATCTCCTCCACTGCATACGTCAGCTCGCCTTTCTCGATCCACAGTCCGACAGCGCCGCGCGAGTAGTCGCCGGTGACCATGTTGACGCCCGGACCCATCAGGCTGGTTACGTAAAGGCCTGCCTGGACATTTCTGATGATCTGCTCCGGAGTGAGTTCGCCTGGCTCAAGATACAGATTCCCGCAGCCGATGCCGGGTGTACCTGCCAAGCCTCTTGAGGCGTTGTGTGTGGATTTAAGTCCCAGCTTTCGCGCCGAGTACGTGTTGAGCAGGTAAGTTTGGAGCACGCCGTCCTGGACCACGACAGTGCGCAGCGACTGCAGTCCCTCACCATCAAAGGGCGAGCTGCCAAAGCCGCCTGCCCCGTTGGGCAGAAGCATGAGATTATCGTCGATCAGTTTGAGCGCGGGTGCGGCAATCTGCGCGCCGAGCTTGCCGGCCAGGAAGGAAGCGTGGCGCCAGATCACGTCACCGGATGCGGCCTCGAAGAGATGGCCAATCAGAGTCCGGGCTACCTCAGGCGCAAACACGATGGGAACCCGCTGCGTGGGCACCTTGCGTGCGCCCAGGCGGCGCAGGGTGCGGCGCGCGGCCTCCTGCCCGACGGACTCGGGGGATTCAAGATGGGTAAAGGAGCGCGAGCTCGACCACCAGCCGTCGCGCTGCATCTGGCCGTTCGCGTCCATGGCCAGCGGGGCCGCCGAAACCCCCGCGTAGCTGGTCCGGTAGCCGCCCACAAAGCCGCGTGAGTTGGCCATGACCTTGCGCCCGGTGGAGGCCTGAAAGCTGCCGCCATCAGAGTTGGTGATGCGCGGATCGACGGCCAGCGCAGCGGCTTCACAGCGCCGCGCCCACTCAATGCGCTCCTGCCCCGAGAGTGAGTAGACGTCGTCGTAATAGAGGTGGAGATCGCCGGGAACCGAGCCGAATTCCGCGGTCTCAGGCAGGCCGGCAAACGGGTCTTCTTCCGTTACTTTGGCCAGGGCCATCGCGCCTTCAACCAGCTGGCGGATTCCGTCAGGCGTGAGATCGGAAGTGGATGTCGAGGCTGAGTGTGTTCCGAGAAAAACGCGTAAGCCCAGGCCGCGGGAGCCGGACTCCTTCAGGGTTTCCACCTGGCCCATGCGCACTTCAACCGAAAACTCATCGCCCTCGCGGACCACCGCCTCCGCGTCAGAGGCGCCGGCCTTCAAGGCCAGGGCGACGACGTCGGCAGTCAGAGATTCAAGTTCGAGCGTGGTCTGGTCGGCGAGTGCTGATAGTTCGGGCATGGGTCAACAGTAACAAAACGGGCCGGGTCTTCGGGCGAAGAACAGCCGAGCGAGGGCAATTCCCGCACGCGGAAATGCCCTCCATGCTGCGGACTGTTTCGCGTCTATTTTCCGTCAGGGAAATCAGCACCGAGGGTCACAGGTTCCCAGGCCGCAATCTCTTTTTGCCATTGCGCGAGCTTGTCCCGGAAGCGGGTCAGCGCGATCTTGCCGAGAATCAGGTGTACCGGCGGCTCGGGCGAATCGGCTACGGTGATGATGGCTTCCACAGCTTTCTGCGGGTCCCCGGGCTGTTTGCCCGCCTGCGTCAGGAGATATTCGCGAGCCTTGCCGGCAGTGTGCGCGTAATCGGGCAGTTCTGTGGCGGCGAGCTTGCCGGATCGCCCGAGGAAATCCGTCCTGAAGGGGCCGGGCTCAATCACAGTTACATGCACGCCGAGAGGTTTCATCTCTGCGGCGAGAGCTTCGCTAAATCCTTCCACCGCGAATTTGGTGGTGTTGTAAAAGCCCCAGCCGGCCCCGCCGATGAGACCGCCGATGGAGGAGAGATTGAAGATGTGTCCCGAGCGGCGCTCGCGGAAGTGGGGCAGGAAGGCGCGCGTGGTGCGGATAAGGCCATAGATGTTGGTCTGGAACATGTGCTCGAACTCATCTTCCGAGACTTCCTCAATGGCTCCGGTGACTCCATAGCCGGCATTGTTTACCAGGACGTCGACGTCGCCGAAGGCAGTGACAGCGAGTTTGACAACCGATTCGATTTCGGCCGGTTTGGTCACGTCCAGCATGAAAGTCCGTGCGGTGTCGGGATAAAGGGTCATCAGGTCGTCGAGCTTTGATGCATCGCGCGCGGTGGCGATTACGCGTTCTCCGCGGCGGAGCAGTTCGTGCGCCAGCAGCAGGCCGAAGCCGGAAGAACAACCAGTGATGAACCAGACGCGGGAAGAGGATGAAGCTGAATCTGTCATGGAGATTTCTCCTTAATTTAGGCTGTCATGAAAAGAAGGTTGCAACAACCAATGTATAGATGCGGGAATCGTGCGGGTCGACACATGGATGCATGAACGACGGCTCGCACAGTCGCCCAACTCTTAGTGACAGGTCGGAGAATTGGATGGAACTCGGTAAACTTGGTTAATTGAGGATATTGGCATTTGGTTGCGACTGGGCGACAGTGTGCGCAGAATGAAAAAATGAATATGATCTTAAGAGCTCGAAGTAACGGGGGCGCACGCAGCCGGCGCGGCGCGCAGATGCCAAGCCTTCTTGACGCCACGGCTCTCGAAAAATCCGAGGTCGTTGCAAATGCATATATGAATCGCGAGCGAAACCTTGCGGGCGCCAATAGCTACGAAAAGGACCTCGGGTTTTCGCCGCGGGATTTCTTAAAGGAGAAGCTGCAAAAACAGCACGAGGCCGCATGGCTAGATCTCTGCTGCGGAACGGGTCGCGCACTGATTCAAGCTGCTGAGGCTTTTCGCAAGAGCGGAATGGATTCCAGAGTGAAGCTGACAGGTGTGGACCTTGTCCCCATTTTCGATCCAATAGGGCCTGGCCTCGACTGCGTCCGTCTGATCACGGCACCAGTAGAAAAATGGAAGACTGCGGAAGCGTTCGACCTTGTAACCTGTGTACACGGTTTGCATTACATTGGCGACAAGCTTGGCATAGTGCAGCGAGCGGCCGGCTGGCTGAAAGATGGCGGCGTCCTGATGATGCATCTTGATTATCGAAATTTGCGCATCAGCGGCCAGAAATCTTCAGGGGCGCAGTTTGGGAAGGACCTCCACCGCACTGGTTTCCGGTACGTTTTGGGGCGGCGTTTACTGACGAACAGCGGGCAAACCTCGCGCCGTCTACTTCCTTACCGCTATTTGGGCGCAGACGATCTGGCCGGAGCGAATTACACCGGACAGGCGGCGGTTGACTCCTATTACGAACGCACGGTTTAGCCGCTCATCTCAAGTTGGCTTATGTTCTCGCTTACCGTCCCGTGCCGCCCACGGTCATCTTGTCGAGCTTGACCGTCGGCATGCCCACGCCTACCGGAACGCCTTGGCCGTCTTTGGTGCAGACGCCGATGCCTTCGTCTAATTTCAGGTCGTGGCCGACCATGGAGACGTACTTCAGCGCTTCGGGTCCGTTGCCGATCAGCGTGGCGTCGCGGACGGGTGCGGTGATTTTGCCGTCTTCGATGAGATAGGCCTCAGACGCCGAGAAGACGAATTTGCCGTTGGTGATGTCCACCGATCCCCCACCGAAATTGACCGCGTAGAGACCGCGCTTGACGGAGCGGATAATGTCTTCAGGAGCGTCGTCACCGGCCAGCATGTAGGTGTTGGTCATGCGTGGCATAGGGATCGATTGGTAGCTCTCGCGGCGTCCCGAGCCGGTATTGGCTGCGCCAGTGAGCCGCGCGGAAAGCTTGTCGGTCAGGTAGCCCCTCAAAATGCCGCCTTCGATCAGAGTCGTTTCTTGCGTGGCAGAGCCCTCGTCGTCCACGTTCAGGCTCCCTCTGCGCCCAGCGATGGTTCCGTTGTCGACCACCGTGACCTTCGAGCTGGCGACAGATCGCCCGATGAGCCCCGTGAAGGCGGAAGTTCCCTTGCGATTGAAGTCGGCTTCGAGGCCGTGGCCCACAGCTTCATGCAACAGGATGCCGGGCCATCCCGGGCCAAGCACGACCTGCATTTCGCCTGCAGGTGCGGCCACGGCGCCGAGCTGCAAAATGGCTCCGCGCGCGGCCTCGCTGGCCAGATGTTCCGGGCTTTTAGACCCGATAAACTGTTCCAACCCCGAACGCCCGCCGCCACCGGCAGAGCCCTTGGTGGTGACTGCGCCTTCCCTGGCGATGACAAAGACATTCAGCCGGCAGAGGGGTTGGGTGTCCGAGGCAAATGCGCCGTCGGATGCGGCAATGAGGATGCGGCGGAGTTCTTCTGAATACCCAGCCCGCACCTGGACGATGCGGTTGTCAAAGGCGCGGGCAGCGCGGTCGGCGCGCAGGATCAATTCAAGTCGCGCGGCCAGGTCCAGATCAAATCCACCCAATGGGACGGGATAAAGATCTGCGACGGGAGCTTCCACAAATCCCTGGACCGTCTGTTTGGATGGTCCTGACGCAATCATTGCCGCGGTGCGGGCGGCGTGGAGCAGGCGCTCGGGGCTCAGATTGTCCGTGTACGCGTAGCCGGTGCGCTCTCCGGAGAGCACGCGAATGCCGCAGCCGGCGCTGGTTCCCTGGCTCGCGGATTTGACGATCTGCTCGTCGACACCCAGAGAGGTGGCCGTAACCGATTCAAAGTAAAGGTCGGCGTAGTCCCCGCCTGCGGCCAGAGCCTCACCGAGGCAGCGCTCAAGCAGGCGTTCGGTGATGCCGAATTTCTCAAAGAAGTAACGTTTGTGGCTGGGGCTGGCGACAGGGGAAACGGCCGGTGGGTTCATCGTTGATTTAGTTTACGCCGAAGCCGCGATCCGCGCGGGGGAGCGCGGCTTCGATTGTGTCAACGGAGGACGGAGTTGAACTTCGGGCTTAGTTTCTGTCCGGGAGCAAGGTAGGCAATGCGATCGGGTTCGCCACCGGTGAAGGCGGTGAGACCTGCGAGGTCGAAAAACACGAATGCCGCCACGGCGGTGCCTGCAGCGCATAGTGGGCAAGCCGCCGCGAGGGCGACCGTGGCCCAGATGGACGCACCCAGCCCGGCATTGAACCCGACAAAGAGTCCGGTTGTCAGGGCTTCGTCGCCCGGAAGGATGAGGGCGGCGACTTGCTGTTTGAGATAGGTGCGGGAATCGCCAAAGCCACGGGAGCAGACGACTTTTTCGTCGGTGAAGGACTGGACCCGGCAGGATTGCCTGCGGTTGGGCTTGTCGACAGTGACGACGAGGATCCTGCCCCCGGAAGGACTGGCCGATCGCGCGACTTCCCAGCCCTCGGCCGGAGCTGTGGCGAGTGTTGTCATTTCCATATTTCGGACCGGGATGATCGCGGGGGGCAGATCAACCGGAGCCGGGGACTGGGCGAGAGCGGTGGTTGCAGAAGCGAGGACGAGAGCGATCAGGATGGAGAGACTGCGTATGGTTCTTTGCGGCATGAGTGGGCTCCTGAAATGCACTGCAGCAAGTGGAAATCGAACAAGACGTCCGACGGGCGGGATATGGGACAGTTTCGGTAGTGTCACAAGCGGCGAGGGCTGGCCGGTTCGCTGTTCGGTCTCGACACTAGACGGGCGGGGCGAGGACGTTTATCGCTTTGGTGCGGGATGGCGGCGGGGCTATCGTTTTTCGCTGCTTCATGCTACATTCAGGCCATGAAAAAGTTTTTTGCAGCTGCATTGCTTCTCATGGTGTTTGCTACCCCGGCGTTCGCCAAGAAGCACCATCACCACCACCACCCTGGCGGCGCACACCATCACGCGGCCCAGCATAAAGCGGTTCATCACGCCTAAGGCGCGATTCGGTTCGAGGTAGCAAGATGGCCGGAATCGAACCGCAGAGCGTGGTCTTTTTCAGTGTCTGCCGGCACACCCCCGCCAGGCAGTCAGGGTTAGACTCATTTCATGCAAACCCTGGATGACCTCCGCTATCCGATCGGCCGTTTTATCCCTCCGACAACCAGTCTGGCCAGCATTCGTTCCTCACATATTGAGACGCTGCGCCTTTTGCCTGCGCGGCTGCGAGCGGCTGTGAATGGGTTGAGCGACGCGGAGCATGATACCCCCTATCGTGACGGCGGCTGGACAGTGCGCCAGCTGGTGCATCACATCTTCGACAGCCACGCCAACTCCTATATCCGCTTCAAGCTCGCACTCACTGAGGACTGGCCCACCATCAAGCCGTACGACGAGGCTGCCTGGGCCAAACTGGCGGATAGCCGTGGGCCCATCGACGGATCTCTGGCCCTGATTGATGGACTGCACGGACGCTGGGTCGCTCTGCTGGAATCCATGACTGAAGAGGATTTCCAGAAGGGGTTCGTCCACCCTGAGCAGGGCCGGCAAAAGCTGACCACAACGCTCGCTCTTTACGATTGGCACTCGCGCCATCACACGGCTCACATCACCGGACTGCGCGCGCGGCAGGGCTGGTAGGGGCGCGTGGCCGTTCAGGAAGCAACCCCGGCGCGCCTAGCTCAAACAATCGAAGAATATCTTGCTCTGCACCCGGGAGCCGCGCTGCTTGAGGACGGCCGCGTCCTCTTCGACATGCGCACGGCGCGCTACGCGGTGACCGAGCAGCACGGGCGCTGCCTGCTACAGTTCTGGAGCGATGAACGCAACCTGATGCGGACCGTGGTTGAAGCGCAGGAACGCGCGCAGTGCCTGCGCCTGACCACGCGGCGCATGGGCACGGCCAAGCCGCAATCTCTCGAACTGGTACCTACCAACGATCGCCGCACTCCCACTGCTCGCGACGCGGCACGGCGCAGCTATCAGCGATTGCTGGAGCGGGCACTGACGCGGCGCTTCATTGGCGCCAAGGTGGACGGGATGCGGTCGGCGATGGACCTGGAGCACAGCTTCGGTCCGGCATATTTGCGCGGACGGCTGTTGCGCGGAACCTCTTGCGATGCAGTGATCGGCGTGGGCGAGTCGGAGTCGGCGGCAATGGTGGATGGCGTTCTGACGCTGGGAATTCTTTGGCTCGATCATTGCCGTCAAACGGGTGACGGACGCAGGCATTTTGGCGGTCTCAAAGTCGTTGTCCCCGCCGGTGCGTGGCGGACGACGGCTGAGCGTATGGCGTGGCTGAATCATGCAGCCGCCGATTTCGAACTGTATACGCTCGACGAGCGCAGCGAAGAACTGGTGCCAGTGGACTTTCGAGATACGGGCAACCTGCAGTCGCGGCTGGTGCATGCGTTTTCTGCCGATGCAGCGATTGAGCGCTGCGCGCCGGGAATTGCGCGGCTGATGGGGCTAGTTCCGCAATTAGCACGCCCGCGCGTGGAGGTGAAGGCGAGTTCGCCGACCGAAGCAGGCTTGCTGCTGCATGGCCTCGAATTTGCGCGGGTGCGCCATGGGTTTGCGGCCAATTCGTTTGCGGCCCAGGACGAGATCAGCTTTGGAGCGGGCGCAAATGAAACGCCGCTCACCGAGGAGACTGAGGTACTCGCCCGGGATTTGTTTGCGCGGCTGTTTTCCAGTCGTCATCCTGACGGAGTGCATGCCGACGCACTATTCCGCCTGCAGCCGGAGCATTGGCTGGAGGCGGAGTTGCGCGCGGGGATTGCTGAATTGCTGCCAGGCTTGCGGCAAGACCTCCTCTACTCGCAGGTGCCTGCGCTGTCAGCCGGCGAACGCGGGCTGTTGGACCTGCTCACGCTCGATCAAAACGGACGCCTCATGGTGATCGAGCTGAAGGCAGACGAGGATCTGCACCTCCCGCTTCAGGCTTTGGATTACTGGATCCGCGTGCGCGCCCTGAACGACGATCGCCAGCCGCTGGCAGGCAACGCGGGCGGACGGCCATTGTCGGCCTTTGAGCGACAGGGGTACTTTCCCGGCGCGGAGGTGTCGCCACTTCCTCCGCGGCTGCTCTTGGCCGGTCCCGCCCTTCGCATCCATCCGGCCAATGAGCCGGTACTGCGCCATCTTTCACCGCAGGTGGAGTGGGAGCTGATTGCTGTGGGCGAGCACTGGCGGCGGGAGCTGAAAGTGGTGTTTAGGAAGCACAGCGGGACGGGGCGGAATTAGAGGCTTTTGCCTGATCAGGTCGGGGTAAACTGTGTGTAATGAACCTGAGACGGAGAATCTCAGGAAAGCTGTTTTAAATTCCAATAGGAAAGGCTTCATTCCCCCATGAAACCGACACATGAAATCGTTTCACCCATTTCTGCACTTTCACGCTCGCAGTTTGTTCTAACCGACAACCTTTTTGGCAAGTTTGCGGCTGGCCTCGCCATCGCTCTGCTTGGGGTCTTGCTGTTCGGCGCAGGCTCTGCGTCGATCCATGCCCAGGCAGCTCCGCCTGCAAAAGCCTCGGCGCCCCCGCCGGACGTGCTGGTGTTTGCCAACGGGGACCAGCTGACCGGCAAGTTCCTCCGCTCGGTGGGCGGTAGTGCCGTCTTCCACAGCGACATGGCCGGAGACATCACTGTCAGCTGGGACAAGGTGAAAGAGATCCATTCCTCATCAAAGTTCGTTGTGCTCCAAAAGGGCTTCCAGCCGGGACGCAAGGCTCTGCCGGCGCATCTGCCGTCGGGCAGCCTTTCGGTCGAGAACAAGCAAATTGAGCTGACCTCCGGCCAAGGTGTACCGGCCGCGCCCATCCCGCTGGCCCAGGTGGACTATGTAATCGATCAACCCACGTTTGATCGGGCACTGAGCCAGAAGCCCGGATTCTTTTCAGAGTGGACCGGCAATGCAACCGCAGGTGCGACGCTGGTGGAGGCAACGCAGGACACGGATACCTTCAGCGGCGGCATTGGGCTGGTGCGCGTGGTGCCCGCGGTAGGCTGGCTCAATCCAAGCAACCGCACCTCACTTCATTTCAGCGGGTCGTATGGGAAGATTACCGAGCCCGATACCCCGACGGTAAAGACCGCCATCTACCACGCGGATGCGGAGCAGGACGAGTTCTTCTCGGCGCGTTTTTTTGCGCTCGGCCAGGTGGCGTTTGATCACAACTTTTCGCAGAGCCTTGACCTGCAGCAGATTTACGGCGGCGGCCTGGGCTGGACCATTATAAAGCAGCCGAATCAGACGCTGGACGTGAAGGGCACAATCCAGTATGAGAAGCAAAGCTTTATCGATGCGACTCCTGGCGAGAACGAGAACCTGGTGGGTTCCACGTTTGCGACCAACTACATGCGCAAGCTGCCCAAGGGCGCAGTCTTTACCCAGCAACTGGAATACATCCCCGCGTGGAATGATCTGCACGCCTACTCCACGGGTGAAACGGACGCACTGATTCTGCCGGTCTACAAGCGGCTCAGTTTCTCGATGGGAACGGTGGACACATATCTGAATGATCCAGCAGACACCGTGCCGCCGACCAAGCGCAACTCATTCCAGTTCACGCTGGGCGCGACGTATACGCTGCCGCCGCCCAAGTGAGGCCGGATTTTTCGAGACGGCAAACGAGGCCGCGAATAAGAAGGTTCTGTGCTGCCTCTGCTATGCGAGGTTCGCGCATTCCTTCAGGTCGGCGAGCAGGTTGTCTACGCGCGCCAGATCCGTGTCCCACGCGAACATGATGCGCGCCGCCCCGCCGATGAAGGTGTAGAACCTCCAGCCGCGTGCGCGCAACCCGTCGAGAATCTTTTCTGAAGCAGTGAGGAAGACCGCGTTGGCTTCGACTGGCGAGCTCGCGGTCACGTTTGGAATTGCCGCGATGCGCTCCGCGAAATACTGTGCGCAGCGGTTGGCGTGCTGCGCGTTGCTGAGCCATGCGCCGTTCTCCAGCATGCCCACCCAGGGCGCGGCCAGAAAGCGCATCTTCGAAGCAAGCTGCCCGGCCTGCTTGCAGCGGTAGTCAAAATCGGTGGCCAGCGCGCGATCGAAGAAAAGAACTGCCTCGCCAACGGCCATGCCGTTCTTTGTCCCGCCAAAGCACAGCACGTCCACGCCGCTCTTCCATGTAAGTTCGGCGGGCGTGCGGTTCAGGCTGGCGCAGGCATTGGCGAAGCGCGCGCCATCCATGTGCAGCGACAGGCCATGTGCCTTGCACGCGGCAGAGATGGCCTGGATCTCTTCCACGCTGTACACTCGCCCGGTTTCAGTGGATTGTGTGATGGTGACGACGCGCGGCTTGGGGTAGTGAATGTCCTGGCGTTTGGTGGCGAGCTCGTCAATGGCGTCGGGCGTCAGCTTCCCGTCTGAGGAATGCGCTACCAGCAGCTTTGAGCCATTGGAAAAGAACTCCGGCGCGCCGCATTCATCGGTCTCCACATGCGCCTGGTCCGCGCAGATCACACCGTGGTACGACTGGCAGAGCGACGCCAGCGCGAGCGAATTGGCCGCCGTTCCGTTGAAGACAAAAAACAGCTCGAGGTTGGTCTCGAACAGCTCGCGAAAGGCGCCCGCGGCGCGCGCGGTCCACGGGTCGTCGCCATAGGCCGTGGCGTGGCCGCGGTTGGCCTCGGCCATTGCGGCCCATGCCTCGGGACAGATCCCCGAGTAGTTGTCGCTGGCGAACTGTTGAGCAAGATCCTCGCTTTGGGTTTCCATGACTGATTCCTTTCCCGGCCGCCAACCCCAAAGAGGATTCTAGAGCGAAACCAGGGTTCCCATGCTGTGCTCAGTTTTGTGCAGGGTTGCCGCTCCCTGATGGTCGCATCAACTCAACGACCGTACTTTCGGGATAGAGCATCCCTGCTTTCACTGTAGCTGCTCACAAAAACTGGTCTCCCACACTGCGCCCCGTTTGCAATTCAGTTAAAATAATTTCAGTTGGATCGGCGTTGCCGGAAGCAATGAATGACGCTTTCCGGCTTGGTGCCGCATCGAACTGTACGAAAGGGCTGCAACATCCCCGTGAATGGGGGCTCTCCTGAGCGACCGGCGGAAATGCTGGAAACGCTCGGAGAATCAGCGCATTCACTGCAGGCCGGTTAGCTTTCAACATCTCCGTCCGCCATTCTCATTGAAGAGTCGGCTGGACTGAAGGCGGAATAGAGTGACCCTGATCCTTGACGAACCAGCGGCGGCCTCGCCGGAGGCTGACAGCGCCCGCGGCTCCGAAGATGCATGCAGCCTCGAGAACTACCTTGCGCTTCCTGACCACACCATGGATGGCCGGATTGCCGCAGCGCGCGCTGAGTTGGGCGCTACCACCATCCTGCTCGGCCACCACTATCAACGCGACGAGGTGATTCGCTTCGCCGACTTCACCGGCGATAGCTACAAGCTCTCCAGGATCGCCGCCGAAACCGACGCCAAGTATATTGTTTTCTGCGGTGTGCACTTCATGGCCGAGAGCGCCGACGTGCTTGGCCATGATGACCAGCAGGTGATTTTGCCGGACCTTAATGCCGGTTGTTCCATGGCCGATATGGCCGAGATTTCGCAGGTCGAGGCTTGTTGGGAAGCGCTTGCGCGTGTTGGGCTTACGGACGGGACAATTCCGCTGACCTACATGAACTCGACCGCCGCCATCAAGGCCTTTTGCGGCGAGCACGGCGGCCTGGTATGTACCTCTTCCAACGCCCGCGCGGCCTTTGAGTGGGCCTTCGCGCGCGGTAAGCGGATACTGTTTCTACCTGACCAGCACCTCGGCCGCAACACCGGCTTCGCCATGGGCATTCCGCTGAATGAAATGGCTGTATGGGATCCTTGGGCGGTTCAACTTGGGGGCCTGCAAGGCGGGCAGACAAAGGAAAAGCTTACCGCCAGCCGCGTGGTGTTGTGGAAGGGCCATTGCGCGGTCCATCAGCGCTTTCTGCCCAGTCATGTTGATCAGGTGCGCGCCAAATATTCCGGCATCCAGGTGATTGTCCATCCCGAGTGCCGCTGGGAGGTTTGCCAGAAGGCTGACGCGCTGGGCTCGACCGAGCGCCTGATCAAGATCGTTGAAGATGCGCCGGTGGGTTCCATGTTCGCCATCGGCACCGAGATTCACCTGGTCAATCGCCTGGCAAAACGCTTCGCCGAAGAAGGCAAGCGCATCATCACCCTCGATGACACCGGCTGCCTCTGCACAACCATGTACCGCATCAGCCCGAACCATCTGGCGTGGGCGCTTGAGAACCTGGTAGAAGGCCGTGTTGTGAACCAGATCAAGGTGCGGCAAAGCGTGAAGCAGTGGGCAAAGGTGGCGCTCGACCGGATGCTGGAAATCTAAAGGCAGCTATCGGCTCTCAGCCTTCAGCTCTTGGTCCCCGGCGACTTCTTGTCTGCGGACATGGGTCCGTCCTCCGTCGCCGGTTCATCGAAGAGGCCGAATGAAAGTAGCAAGACGGGGGTAAGCAGCGGGATCAGCCCGGGAATGATCGCGCATAAGAGGCGCGGGTGCGGGACGAACAAGGCGACCGCCACGTCGAGCGCAACGACTGAAACCAGCAGGACGCCCATTCTCACGGCAGCGGTACGGGCAGGTATATCGAGCATGGAGATCGTTTCCTTCACCGGCAGTGCTTGGAGAATAACACGGTTTGGAATCAGGTTTGAGAGTTTAGACCTCAGCGCCCATCGTCGGACACAAGTCTCCTGATCTCTGACAACTAACAACTGTTTTTGTCGTATCCTGAGAACAAGGCATTTCTCCATGAAGACATTCACTCTCGACGAAGCGCAGTCCCTGCTCCCGGTGCTCGAATCGCTGCTCAAGCGCGCGATTGAGGCCAAACAGGGTGCGGAAGAAGTTGAGAGCGCCCTCTCTGACCTGGCGCGCCGCATCTACCTCTCCGGCGGCATGAGGGTTGACGTGGCCAAAGTGGCCAAACAGCGTGCGGAGATCGAGACGCACCTCAAACTCGCCCGCGAAACCATCGCCGAGATCGATTCGATCGGCGTGCAGGTAAAGGATCTTGAGGCCGGCCTGCTCGACTTCCCCTGCCGGATGGACGATCAAGTGGTACTGCTCTGCTGGCGCATGGGCGAGACCGCAATCGAGCACTGGCACACCATGGAGTCTGGCTTCCAGGGACGTCAGCCGGTGGATGAGCGTTTCCGGCGCCGCACCAACTCCGGCGGCCGGCCCAACTGAAAAGCAGCTTTTAGTCGTTAGCTTCTAGCTCTTAGCTTTGAGACACATGGCTTCCACGGTTTCGGTGTTGTGATGCCCGCAAGGGGCGGCCACCGATTCCGCATTCATGATCTGCGAAGTATATCCTGAATCAATCCATGTACATCCCCGAGCACGAAGTTCGCGCCGTCCTCACCTACGAAGCGCTGATTCCTGCCATCCGCCAGGCGCTCATTGACTATTCCGCCGGCCTGGTGGAGCAGCCCGCCCGCACGATTCTCCGCGCCGGCAACGCCGAGGGCTTCAAGAACGGCTGGTTTGCCGTGATGCCGGTCATTCACGGCGACGTGATGGGCGTAAAAACGGTCACCTTCTTCGCCGGCAATTCCGATGTGGGGCTACCCACTCACATGGCGGTGATTGAGCTGCTGCGCCGGGCAACGGGGGAACCGCTTGCCGTGATGGATGGACGTCTGATAACCGAAATGCGTACCGCCGCCGTCTCCGCCTCGGCTGTGGAAGCGCTGGCGTCCAGGAACGCCACTAGCCTGGGAATCCTTGGCTCGGGCGTACAGGCGCGGTCGCACATCCGGGCGCTGCGGCTGGTGAGGCCGGAGATCAAGGACATTCGCATCTGGAGCCGGACAACAGCCAACGCCGAACGGCTGGCTCAGGAGGCTGGCGCGCAGGTCGTCCCGGTTGAAGATGCTGCAGCCGCGGACGTTGTGCTCACAGTAACCGCTTCCCCCAACCGGGTCCTCCAAGGCAAATGGCTCGCACCCGGAGCGTTGGTGCTGGCCATAGGGGCAACCGGTGCCAGCCTGCGTGAACTCGACGATGAGGCCATGCAGTCGAGCTACGTGGTGGCCGAGTGCCGCGCCGCCGCCGAACGCGAATCGGGCGATGTGCGGCTATCTGGAGTGAAAGTGCATGCCGAGATCGGCGAGATACTGTCAGGCAAAGTCTCCGCGCCAACCGGCCGGCGCATGGTCTTTAAGTCCGTGGGCATGGCCATTGAAGACCTGACCGCCGCTCGCCTGGTCTGGCAGGCGCGACGACGGACCAGCAACCGCCCCGCATGATGGAATAGCATGAAGGCATGGGAATGAGCTGATTAGCACGAGCGAATTGCCGCCTGGCGCGTCTCTTGTAATGTTGCTGCCTCATCCATAATTGCGTCCAACAGAGGGAACGGTCATGAAGCGGACCAGTGCGATTCGCTGATTCACAGGGCCCTCGACTAGCCGTAAAGGATTCGTGATGAAAAGCTGGAAAGGTCCGCTGCTTTTGGGTGTAGCGGCTACGCTGATAATTCTTGTGGCGGGCTGCGGAGATTTCTGGCAGGCGCCGAGCACTACGGGCAGCGGGTCCGGCTCAACCTCCACCACCACACTTTCCAGCGGCATCTTTTTCGTCTTGAACGTAGAGACCACGCAGGTTGTTGCCATGAGCATCAACTCGGGCGTGCTCACCACCATCGGCAGCTATACCCTTTCCGCCCAGCCGCTTGCGATGACGTTGGCGCCCAGCGGCAATTTCCTCTACGTGAGCACATTTGGTGGGATTTATGTGTACGGCGTTGCATCGGGCGGAACGCTCACAGAGGAAAATGCTAGCCAGCCCATCAGTTCCGACCCGGCCAGTACCTTGCAAGTGGACGCAACCAACAGCTGGCTGGTTGACGGCGTTTCCGGCGTGGCGCAGCTCAATGCAATCGCCATCAGCCCCAGCACTGGAGTGCTTGCCTCGGCGGGCGAGAAGGAGAAGGTTGTCGCGCTGCCCGCGGCGGCCACTACCTCCGGTATTACGCAGCTTGCCATCTCCCCCGGAGACTCCAGCTCCTGCAATTCCTGCTATGTTTTCGTTGGCTTGGGAACGAGCGGGACTGAGCTAATAGCCTTCAATCCCGGCAACGCCGATCCCTTCGGTGGCGAGGGCAACAGGCCCGTGATCACCGCCGGCGGCGGTGCCAACGCGGTTGCCGTTGATCCCAGCAATCGGCTGTTGTATGTGGCCGAATCCGACGCTCTTCCGTCCGAAACCCAATCGGCGGGTTTGCGCGTTTTCACCATCAGTTCGAGTGGAATCACCGAAATCTCCGGTTCGCCCTTTTCAACCGGCGGCACTGGCGCATCGGCGATTCTGCCCCAGGCCGATTACGTTTATGTGGCCAACGAAGCAGTCGGCAACAGCTCGACCGGCAACATTGCCAGCTTCTCGCTGACTGCCGGGGGGACCACTTCGGCGCCGATGTTCGACATCGCATCCATCGGCACAGCGGCGGCAGGCACCTCGCCGTTGGCCCTGGCGGCGGACTCGAGCGGCAACTTTCTGCTGACGGTGAACAGCGGCGGAAGCCCCGACCTTCAGGGCTACACCATGAGCGCAGGCACGCTGACCTCAGTGTTGACCGGCGCCACCGGAACGGACCCCGTGGAAGCCATCTCGATTGTCGCCGCACCGTAGAAAAGCCTGTCGTCAGTTCTCAGTGATCAACTTCAGCAGCCATCTCCAGGCTGAAGGTTGAGCCCAGGCAACGGACCACCAAGAACTAACAACTGACAACTCAAAACTGATCCGTGTCTCTCTGCTATTCTCAAGAAGACCGCCACTGGCTGTGCGTACGCGATCCAACATCCCCCTCGTCCCCTTCATCAGCCGCATCGCGGCCTCCGGATTCTCCTTGCTTCTGCTCGGCACGCTCGCACTGGTGTGCGGATGCGAGCGGTTTCACCAGGAAACCCACGATACGGTTTACGTCTCGGCGCGGCAGATGTACATTCACGACCGCGTAGCCGCCGTATCCAACCGAGTAGCCGAAGTGGTGAACGGCCAACCGCTTGAAGTGCTGGAACACGGCCGACGGTTTCTCAAGGTCAAGACCCGAAAGAACGAGATTGGCTGGATTGAAGAGCACGCCGTCATCGACAGCAAGACCCGCGACTCCTTCGTCCAACTGGCTGATCAGCACAAGAACGACCCGGTTGTCGCCACGGCCACCGTCCGCGACGACATCTACCTGCATCTGCTCCCCGGCCGCGAGACGGAGCGCTTCTATCTGCTCCCCGCGAACGCCAAGATTCAGTTGCTGGCGCGTGCTTCAGTGCCCAAGACGCCCCCACCCGGCTCGTTGCCGCCGCAAGCCGAGCCTAAGCCGGGCGAACCGGCAAAAAAGCCCATTTCTACCCCGGCAAAGCCTTCGTCCGCCGCACGTCCAACTCCGCCCGCGCCAAACGATGTGCCTTCAATTCCGATGGAGGACTGGTGGCTGGTGCGCACCGCCCAGGGACAGGCAGGCTGGATGCTCGCCGGCCGTCTCGACGTGGATGTGCCCGACGAAATTGCCCAATATGCCGAGGGGCAACGCATTGTGGGCGCCTATATCCTGACCAAGGTCTCAGACGAAGAAGCCACCACTCCTGACCACGAGGTTCCCGAGTACGTCACCGTGCTCAGCCCGCCCAAGTCAGGCCTGCCCTTCGACTTCGACCAGGTACGCGTCTTTACCTGGAGCCTGAAACACCACCGCTACGAGACCGCCTTCCGGCTGCACCCAATCCAGGGATTTCTGCCGGTCCTGGTCTCCACTCAGCCCGGCCCCGGTGGCGCTAAGGTGCCGGTCTTCGACTTCCAGTTAGCCAATGGTCCCGACGTCAGCACCGATCCCACGACGGGCATTACCAAGCCGGCCTCAGCGCGCACCATCCACTACGAGATGCTCGACACAGTGGTGAAGCGCATCGGCCCGGACATGGCGCCGATCCAGCTCGGCCATCTTGAGGGCGAAAAGGCCAAGACTGCAAAAACGGGGAAGAAGAAGACCAAATAGTGGAGCCTGCCGGTAGGGCTTAGCCTCTCCTGCGCAACTCCAGTTCCACCACGCGCAGCATCTCGGCCTCCGGCGCCGGCTTGCCGGTCCAAATTTCGAACTGGCGCGCCCCCTGTTGCACAAACATCTCCAGGCCGGTCACCACTGGAATGCCACGCGCCCTGGCCAGCTTCAGCAGCGGCGTCTCCAGCGGGTTGTAGACCATGTCGAAGACCAGGCTGGCGTTCAACTCATTCTCAGCAATCGGCAGCTGCTCCCGGTTGCCGGCCATGCCGCAGGGAGTTGAGTTGAGCAGTACATCGAAATGCTGCTTGGCGAACTGCTCATGCTTCAGGGCTTTGGTTTTGGATTGCTTCGCCAAGGCGACGGCCTTCTCGTGGGTTCGGTTGACGATGAAGACCTCGGCGCCCTGATCGGCCAGCCCGAACACAGCCGCCCGCGCCGCGCCTCCGGCTCCGAGCACGGCGATCCTCGCGCTCTTGAGCCTGATCCGTTTTTCCATCGGACGAACCACGCCGGCCACATCGGTATTGAAGCCGTAGAGCTTGCCGTCTGCGCCGGTACGCAGCGTGTTGCATGCTTTGATGCGGGCGGTCAGGGGGTCCATGTTGGCCAGGTGCGGCAGCACTTCCTGCTTCAAAGGCATGGTTACGGCCACGCCGCTCAACGGCAGTTCGCGCACCACCGTAAGCAAATCGTCCAGCGAGCGCACCTTCAGGGGTAGCAGCACCCCGTTGACGTTCTCACGCTTGAATGCCATGTTGTGCATCAGCGGCGAAAGCGAGTGGGTAATCGGATTCCCGGCCACGCCAAAGATACGCGTCGCCTGGTCGAGTTGCTCAATGCGATAGAGGTCGTGCAGGGTGCGTGCAGTCACCTGGCCGGGGGCGGTCGCGCCCACTTCGGACGGTGCGGCAAATGTGAAGGCAGCTCCGGCCCTTGGGCCCAAAACCCGGCTCAGCAGGCCCTCTTCGCCCATGGCGATGCCCACCACGTGGGCCGAAAGCGAGCGGTCTTCAATCAGCCGCAGGACCGCGAGGTTGTCGGCCAGCGTGCGCGCCGTTGAAACCACCTTTACGAAATCCGGCGCAAAGGCCTCGATGCGCGATGCGGCCTGGTCCAGGCCCTTGGTCCGCGTGAAGTCATGAAAGCTGATTAGCAGCGCAGCGCCCGTCGAGCGCAGCTTGGTCATCTGCGCCGGGCGCGCTTCCTCGGCCGATTCAACTTCAAAGTCGACAATCTGGCAGCCTGCCTCGGCGGCCGCGATCAGCACTTCGATCTCGGAATTGAGCGATCCGGAGAAGTTACCGCCATTGTCCTTGCGCCGGCATGTGGCGATGGCTTTTACATCGCGGTGTTCGGCCAAAAATTCCTTAAGCTTTGGCAGCACTGCGGCGGGCTTCGTGAGCGAATCCAGCCTGAATTCCAGAAACTTCGAGTCCTTTAGGGCCGATTCGGCCCGCTCCACCAGCTCCGTCGGCGAGCCTGCCTGGATCGCGATGCAGACCTTTCCCAGCCGCAATCGCAGGACCGCAGGAGGGTGAATCACCGGGATAGGAGCCGTGTGGGGCATGGGCATCAATTGACGCATATTAGATGGGATACGACTCATATGCAACAGCAGAAATGTCTTGTCACACTGCGCCGTCCATGAACGAGAACCATTGACCGTTTCAGCCCCGCTATCTGGTGGTGCACTACCGGGGATTCTCGAAGCGCCTGAAGAAGCTCGAATCCAGGTAATGCGGCGAACTGGGGTCGTCAGCCACTGCCCTGCCAAGATCGGCGAGAAAGTCGTTGAACTGGGCCGCGGCGGCAAAGTCGACCGGCTGCGTCAGGTCGTCGTCGGTGGAGTGATAGCGCTCCGCCAGCCATGCGCGCCAGGCCTTATACTCCGGCGAACCCATGACCCAGCCGAACTTGAAGGCCAGTGCTGGAACCCCCGCCTGCACAAAGCTGTACTGGTCCGTCCGGATAAACGAGTTGCGGTCCGGCTCCGGATCTGTCGCGATCTCGATGTGATGCGCGGCGCCCACAGCCCGCGCCTGGTCCGCCAGTGTCGACTGCTCCAGCCCCTGAACGTGGAGCTTTTTCAGCGGAAAGATCGGCATGAACATATCGAGGTTCAAGTCTGCTGCGATGTCCCGCTCCGGGACGGTCGGATGCCCGGCAAAGTACCGCGAGCCGAGCAGACCCTTTTCTTCCGCGGTGAAGACAACGAACAGCATGGAGCGCCGTGGGCGCGTGGGTGCCTGGCTGAATCTGCGCGCGACTTCAAGCACCGTGGCTACTCCTGATGCATCGTCCATTGCTCCGGCGTAGATTGTCTTTCCGTGAATCGGCGCGCCCACGCCCAGGTGGTCGAGATGCGCAGAAATCAGCACATATTGCGACTTCAGCTTCGGATCGGAGCCGGGAAGCTTGCCAACAACGTTGGGAGAGACCACCTGCGAGGTTTCGGTGGTAATGGTGGCCGCAAGGTTTTTGTTGAGGGGAAAGCGCGGGAGCTCCTTCTGCGCGTCGGCCAGCGCCAGGATTTCCGCAAAGGTGTGACCAGTTCCTGCAAACAGCTTCTCGGCATCTGCGGGGTTAAAAGTGGCGCTGAACAGCTCGCCATGATCATCCGCCAGAGCCGGGTGCCGCGCGGCCAGTTCGGCCCCACCGGGAAACGGTGCAAGCCGCATGCCCGGCTGCGACGCGCTGCTGGCAACGCGTGCCCATCCGAAGTCCATTGACTTGGGCGTGGGTATGGAGATGATGCCAACCGCGCCCGCATCGCGAACTGCCTTGATGAAAGGCGCGGTGCGCGCATACGACTTCAGAGGCCCGGGCAGATCGGCAGGCCCGCCGTTCACATACACCACGATCTTCCCCTTGAGCGAACTCCATTGAACTTCCGCTGAGTCGAAGTCGTCGTACTTCACCTCGGGAAGGTGCAGCCCGTAGCCGATAAACACCAGCGGCGCATCAATGGTTTTTGGCTGCGCCGCTCGCGTGCCCAGAATCGCATCCTCGCCCAGGACCAGCGGTGTTGCTTTTCCGTCAACCACCAGGCTGATGGAAGACTGATCCGCAAGCACGCGCTGCACGTCGAATTTCACCGGCTGGTAAAACGTGCCGTCCACGCCGGCCGGCTCCAATCCATATGACTTGAACTTCTCCACCACATAAGCCGCGGCCTTCTCGAACTCATCGCTGCCCGTCTGGCGTCCTTTCATCGACGGATCGGCGAGATATTGCACGTGTGCCCACCAGGCGCGGCCACGTGCCTCATCGTCCAACGCTGTTGCTGTTGCGGTTGCGGACGGTGTGCTCGGCGGGGCGACAGCTGCGATTGAAACGATTGAAAGCGAGACGATCCCGGCGATCGAACTCATGCAATTGAGTTTCATTTGCATCTCCAGAAGGGAATCGGAACGGGCGGCGGTGGATCAAGCTGGCGGGGACAGGAGGCCTGCCCGGCGCATTAACGCCGACACACTGAACTTAAACCATGGCAGAGACTTTGCCAGAAAAAATGAGAAGACAGCTGTTCTGCGCAGACTGCGAGGCTCTGCTAGTCCTATCCCGCCGGAGCTGCAACCCCGGCCGCAATGCGCTTCTTCCTGGTGCACTAGAAGCGCCGATTCGCGGCATAAAGAGGTTGCTTAGGAGCTCTACCGCATTTATGGTTCCTGAGTCAGCGGCTTTTCTGCCGCTGACTCAATACTTCGGCGAGAGAAAGAATCATGGCGCCGGAGGAAAGAATTCACTGAACTTCCTCGAATACGCTTGCTGCGGCTCCTTGCCGGCCACGGTGATTCCTCGCGAAAATGCGGCAAGCAGGGGGCGTGCACGGTCGACTGCTTTGTCGGCGCCTGCCGCCACGATCCAAAGCCGGCCGTCCTCTGCATCGTCCGGTGAGCCAAACACCGGCGCCGCGACAAAATCGATGCCCCGTTTCGCGTGTTCTACGGTGAGCCGCTCAGCGAGGGCCACGCTGATGGTGCCGCACAGGATGTGAAGCACGCCGGCTGAGACCGCATCAATCAGCCTCGGCACGCCAAAAAACACCTCTTCGTACGCCGCATCGTCCAGGAGCATGCTGACTACAGCATCGGAGCCAAGTTCAGTTTCAGCCGGAGTCGCCGCGGCAATGGCGCCTTCGTGGATGAGCGCCTTGGTACGCTCTTCGCTCCGATTCCACACTGATAATTCGTATCCGATAGCGAGGAGCCGCAGCGCCATCGGCGTCCCCATGTTGCCCAATCCCAAAAATCCGATCTTCATGGCAATCCCTGTGTGAAGGGCTGTTGTTAACCCTTCCGCGAGCTGCACAAATATTGATCATAGGCTTAACCCAACGATCGATCATAGGGCCGGCGATGCGTGCAACTAATGGGCGACCAACCGCCACGGCGTTCCATTACGTCGCCGAAAGGAATATGCTATCCACAATCAGCAGGGTCCCCGCACCTCCCTGCCAGGAAACAGATACCGACGAATTGGGCATGTCCAACTCTTCTAGGCCGGTGATAGGCTGGGTCCTCAATCAAGCATCCGCGGCGCGGTGAAGTAGCTGGGAATGAGCGGTCGGGAATGAGCAGTCGGGTCTATTCTTTGTCAGGTACGCGCGAGCCTCGCCGGCTTTTGTCGTTTGGGTCGCTCCTCTCCGCGAAGCCATCCGGACGCACCAGCCCTCTGTTCGGATTGAACCCCTATCGCGGCCGGATCTTGAGATCGAGCGTGCTGTGGATTTTCGCCGCGCTCGCCGCGACCCGCCCGGCAAGCGTCTCCGCGCAGGATGTTCCTGCACTGCTATCCGCCGCGCCCACGCCGCTGATCGTGATCGGCTTCCTGGGCGGACATGTCCACGCCGGCAATCTCTTGCATCGCGAGGCGCGGCTGGCACGCGATCTCGATCATCGCTACCCGAATGCAGTGCGGGCCATGACCTTCGCAAACCACGACGAGGCCGGCGCTCTCCATTTCCTGCTTAATCAGCTCGACACGGATCACGATGGCCGCCTGAGCGATATCGAGAAGACTGACGCCCGCATCGTTCTCTTCGGCCATAGTTGGGGAGCATCAGAGGCCGTGAACTTCGCTCAGGAACTCGATCGGCGCGGCATTCCTGTGCTGCTGACGATTCAGGTGGATAGTGTGCGCAAGCCCGGCGAGGACGACGGCAGCATCCCGGCCAACGTGCGCGAGGCCATCAACTTCTACCAGACCGAGGGCTTGCTGCACGGCAGGCGCTCGATTCAGGCAATCGATCCCAAGCGAACGAAGATCCTGGGCAACTTTGAGTCCACTTACGAGATGAAGCCCGTGTCCTGCGCCGGCTTTCCCTGGTTCGCTCGCACGTTCATGAAGCAGCACATTGAGATTGAGAACGACGCTGCAGTTTGGGACCAGATCGACGCGCTGATTGTGGCGCGTTCCTGCGTGGCCAATCCCGCCGGCATGGGACGCGCCTGTGGCGCTCTCAGCGCAACCTTGAACCCTCAAACCAATCGCCTGCATTGAATCCGCGCGATCGGGTTGCGACTCAAAACCGGGTCGCGGCGAAAAAATGCCGGGCGAGGCTTTCATTCAATTGAGCTGCTTACTCATCTCGCAGCGTCTTGGCCGGCTCGATGCGTGCAATGCGGAGTGTCGGCACGGTGGTTGCCAGGAACGTAATCGCAACCAGCGTCAGCACTACACCCACGATGGTCGGCGCATCGTAGACGCCAATGCCGTACAGCACGCTGCGCATGGTCCGCAGCGCTCCCGCGCATAGAATCAGCCCCACAACCAGCCCAATCACCGATGCGCGCACGCCCGGCGTGCCCACGTGGACCATAGCCTGCCGAACGCTTGAGCCCAGTGCAATGCGTATGCCGATCTCGCGCGTCTTCTCGACCACCATGTTCGACACCAGCGCAAAGATGCCCACCGCGCTCAGCAGCAGCGCTAGAGCCGCCATGGCGCCCAGCAGCGCCACTTCAATGCGCTGCGTGGCCAGGGTCTTTGCCAGCAGATCGCTCATGCTGTAGAAGCCGGAAAAGGGCAATCCGGGGTCGGCGCTGGCAAGTGCGCGTTGCATCTGGCCGGTAAGCCCCACAACGGGCGCTGCGGTGCGCACAATCCAGCTGGGTTGAAACCACATGTGCACCAACGGCAGCAGTTTGGCATTGACCTGCGCCGCCGGAATGTACACAGTTTCTTCGCTCTGAATCGGCGCCACCGGGTTCAGGCCTGAGGAGAGTTGTACGTCGCTCACCACGCCGACAATGAGCACGCCCTTGTTGAACGACCGTCCCACGGGGTCGACGCCGGGAAAGAACTTCCGCGCAAACGTGCGATTGACGATGGCCACCGGTTGCGTTGCGGCGCCGTCCGAGCTGGTGAAGTCGCGCCCTTGCAGAAGTGGAATTTCAAGAGCATTGAAGTAGCCCGGCGAGACGTAGACCACATCGGCTCCAACCTCCTGGCCGGCGTCGGGGCCGTTGTCCAGGCTCATCGAATCGTTCAATGCCCGCTCATAAGGCAGTGTGAGCCCCATGGCCGCGCTCTTCACTCCCGGAATTCGTTCCATGGCCGCGATTGAATTTTCCACCAGCTTGTTGAAGGCTGCCGGGTCGCGATAGCGCGCATCGTCGAGCGACGCCTTGGCTGTCATCACTCCGTGTGGATTGAAGCCGGGCGGCAGTGTCTCCAAATGAATGAGTGTCCGAATCAGCAATCCGCTGCCGGCCAGCAGAACAACAGTCAGCGTGATCTCTCCTCCAATGAGCCACTGGCGAAGCCCGAGCCGGTCGCCGCCCGCTCCCGCGCGCGTAGCCATGGACGAACGCAGGTCCACCTTGCGCACAGCTAGTGCGGGCAGCATGCCAAACAGCAGGCTGGTGAGCAGCGAAATACCCAGCGTAAATCCCAGTACGCGGGCATCGAGAGGCACGCTGGTCACGGGCAGAAAATCCTGCGGCAGCAGCGAGAGCAGCCCGCGCAGCGCCGCAAACCCCACGCCCACTCCGGCCACTCCACCCAAAAGCGCCAGCAGCATGTTCTCAACCCAAAGCTGCTTTTGAATCTGACCGTGTGAAGCGCCCAGGGCAAGCCGGGTTACGATTTCCGGAGTGCGGCGCAGCATGCGCACGAGAGCCACGCCGGCCAGATTGGCGCAGGCAATCAGCAGGATGAATCCCGCGGCCAGCATAAGCGCCAGGGCCTTCGGACGCAGCTCCGCGGTCCGGCCCTTCTGCAGCGGCACGGAATAAAACGTGACCTGCGTACCGGGATTGCGCCTCAGGAATCCCGCGGTGCGCGCAGCAAAGGCGCGGCTGATCTCAGCGTCCGCCTGCTGCCAGGTGGCTCCATCGCGCAACCGCGTAATTACCTCGAAGTTGCTTCCGCCGCCTTCGCCCTCGCGGCTGGGCTGCAAGGCCGTGTACGCGTCCGCATTCAAGGGGGTCGTCGCACCCTCGGGCAGAATTCCAATCACCGTGTAGGGCTCGCCCTTCAGATGAATGGCCTGCCCAATCAGGTTGCGGTCTGCGCCAAAGGTGGTGCGCCACAAGGCATAACTCAGAATCGCAGTCTTCGGCCCGTGCGGCATGTCCTCTGTCTCTGAGAAGTTGCGTCCTGCCAGAGGCTGAATTCCCAGCACATCAAGATAATGCGCCGAGATGCGCGCCGCGTGGAGATATTGGATTTGAGCGCCGGACTCGGTCGTGTTGGCCTGGAGATTCACGCCGCTGGCAATGCCGCTTGAGACGGCCGAGATCAGCGACGGAACATTGTCGCGCAGACCCTCCCATTCCTGTCCGTCCAGGTTTGCCATCTGATCTGAAGGATCGGAGCCGGTAATGCGTTCAAAGATGGTGCCCATGCGCTCCGGATGTGCGTAGGGTAGGCTCTTCAGCATCAGCGCATTCACAATGGAAAAGATCGCGGTATTCGCGCCAATTGAGAGCGCCAGCGTCAGTACCACCGTGAGCGTAAAGCCGGGATTGCGGCCCAGCTGGCGCACTGCAAACTTCAGATTTTGTCTCAAGGTTTCCATCAAAGACACTCCAGGCGGAGAAATCCCGTGCAGATAGGATGCCATACGCCGGCTCGCCGCAAAGAGTTCCGCGCTGTCTGCAATACTTTTGCATCAAGGCGCGACCCGGCCCGGTTATGGCAACCTAGAAGTGTAGAGGAGCCTTACACAAATGCCCGCTGAAACCGTCGCATCCCAAATCCCTTCCAATGAAGTCCCGTCCGAAGACATCCACGCCTGGGAAGCAGGCGGAGCCACATCCTCCGAAGCGCTTTCCGCCTGGGTCAGCGCGCGGTTGGCGGCACACGAGGCCGCTTTGGCCGCTCTGCTGGCCGTCGAGGGCCCGCGCACGCCTGAGAACTCTTTGCGGCTCTTTGATTTGGCAATCGAGCAGCTCGGCTTGGCCGGCGCGCAGTCCGGCGTGCTCAACTCCGTGGCCGCCGACAAGGCCGTGCGCGACCAGGCACAGGAGGAAGCACAGCGCGTCTCCATGGCCGGCAGCGCCCTTAGCCTGAATCGCCAGGTCTACGATGCGCTTGCGGCCATCAACCTGGAAGGCGCGAGCCCGGCGACGCAGCATTTTGTCCAGCGCACGCTGCTCGGCTACCGGTTGGCCGGCGTAGACAAGGACGAGAAGACCCGCGAGTACCTGCAAAGCCTGCATGAAAAGGCCACGCACCTCTCGCTCGAGTTCAGCCGCAATGTCCAGGAAGGCGGCAAGACCATTGAAGCCACGCTGGCCGAGCTGGACGGCCTCCCCGCCGACTACCGCACTCGGCATGAACCCAACCCTGAAGGTGTCGTCACGCTGACCACCGATCCGCCCGACATGCAGCCGGTCATGACCTTTGCCTCCTCCGCCGCGTTGCGGGAGCGGATGTTCCTGGCCTACAACACCCGCGCTTACCCAGCGAATCAGCAAATCCTGCTTGACCTGCTGGCCACGCGGCAGGAGATCGCTTCAGTGCTCGGCTTCCGCAGCTGGGCAGACCTTGCCACTGCCGATCAGATGATGGGCTCGGCAGCCAATGTGCGCACCTTCCTGGCGAAACTCGACGAGGCCAGCCGCGATGGCGCGCGCCGCGAGCACGAGCTGATTCTCGGATTCGTCCGCAAGCATCAGCCTGATCTCAAAGAAATCGACATCACCAGCCGCGGTTACTGGTATGAACAGTTCCGCCGCTGCGCCTTCGATTTCGACTCGCAATCCGTGCGCCCGTATTTCCCCTATTCCCAGGTCGAGGCCGGCGTGCTTGAAACGGCTGCGCGGCTGTTCAAGATCGAATTCCAGCGCTCCGATGCGCAGGCCTGGCACGCTGCGGTTTCAGTCTTCGACGTGATCGAGGGCGGAGAGCGCGTAGGCCGGTTCTATCTCGACATGCACCCGCGCGAAGGCAAGGACAAGTGGTTTTCCGCCGCGCCCATCGTCACCGGCGTACGCGGCCGCGCATTGCCTGAGGCGGCGCTTATCTGCAACTTCCCCGGCGGAAGCGCCAGCGAGTCGAGCCCGAGCGAGTCGAATCAGCACGCCGACCCAGGACTACTGCAATACTCCGACGTGGTCACGTTTTTCCATGAATTCGGCCATCTGATGCACGCCATTCTCGGCGGCCGTACGGAGTGGGCGGGACTTTCCGGCTTTGCCACTGAAGGCGATTTCATTGAAGTGCCCTCGCAGATGCTGGAAGAGTTTTTCCGCGATGAAAAGCTGCTGCAGGCCTTCGGTCGGCACTACGAAGCGGGTGAGACCTTGCCCGCGGAGATTATCCGCAAGATGAAGCTCTCCGGCGCCTTTGGCCGCGCCGACTGGCTGCGCTCGCAGCTCTACTACACCACGCTCTCGCTCGATCTGCACGACCAGGACCCCGCAAAGCTTGACCTGGACGCCATCACCAAGGGCCTCTACCAGCAGTTGCAGCCCTGGACTTGGCTCGACGGCAACCGCATGTACGCGAGCTTCGGCCACCTCACCGGCTACTCGTCGAACTACTACACCTATGCATTCGATAAGGTGATTGCGCTGGACTTCTTTGCCCAGTTCGATCCCAAAGACCTCATCGGCTGTGACGCCGGCGCTCGCTATCGCAAGACGGTGCTCGAGCAGGGCGGTTCAAAGCCCGGTCGGCAGATGGTCCGCGACTTCCTCGGCCGCGACGAGGAGTTCTCCGCATTCAGCGATTGGCTGAACGAGGAGTTTGAAGGGGAGCTTTTGACTGTCAGCTCGTAGTTTCTGGCTGGATACCCCATCGATCGGACGCTTTTTGTTCGATGGGCGGGAAGCACGCGAGGAAGCAGCGAGCTGCCTGCATGCGAATAAAAATGGAGACGAGTATGACCGAAGCCGATTTTCGCCGCATCGCGCTCAGCTTTGGGGGTGCAGAGCAGGGTTCCCACTTCGGCGCAACCGATTTTCGCGTCGGTGGTCGCATCTTCGCCACGCTGGCGTCCATCAGCGAGGGCTACGGCAACCTGATGCTGACCCTTGAGCACCAGGCGGCATTTGTCCAGGAACAGCCGAAGATTTTTCTGCCCATCGCGGGCGGCTGGGGCAGGATGGGCATGACCCATATCCGCTTGGCAGCGGCCGACGAGGACACCCTGACCGGCGCGCTGCACACAGCCTGGAAACTGCGCGTGGAGAAAAACTCGAAGCCACGGAAGAAGAAGGCGGCTCCCTCAAAGATCCCCGGACGAGGGAAGTCTGCTTCTGCAAAACGGTAATCACATCTTCGACCGAACTCGTCCGCTACGATGGAGCCATGGCTGACATAACGGACTTCAATGGCAAATGGGCGCTGGTCACTGGCGCAAGTGCGGGTATTGGTGCGGCGCTGGCTCGTGAACTTGCCGGGCACGGCGCAAAACTCATACTCACCGCGCGGCGCAAGGAGCGGCTTGAATCCCTTGCTGCGGAATTGAGCACAAAGGGAACTGAAGTCCGCATCGTGGTTGCCGATCTCAACGACCCCGCCGCGCCCCAGCAGATTTACGACGCCACCGAAGGCGCCGGCCTCACCGTCGACATCCTCATCAACAACGCCGGTCTCGGGCTCTACGGCCCGCACACGCAAAGCGACGTTGCCCAGGAGCTAAGCCAAGTGCGCGTCAACTGCGAAGCCGTGGTGCGGCTCACGCGTCTCTTCGTTCCGCCCATGGTCGAACGCAAGCGTGGCTGGGTCATGATTCTCGCTTCCACCGCAAGCTTTCAGCCAGTTCCGTATCTTTCAACCTACGCGGCAACCAAGGCCTTCGACCGCTTCTTTGCCTTGGGACTCGCTGCCGAAGTGGCGCGCTTTGACGTCAAGGTCACTGCACTCTGCCCAGGGCCCACAGAGAGCGAATTCTTTGACGTGGCGGGGGCCAGCATGTTCAAGGCGCGTGGATATCAGTCGGCCGAAGAGGTGGTGCGGCTCGGCATTGCCGCTCTGGCGCGCGGCCAGCGCACCATCATTCCTTACTTCAGCGGCAGGTTCACGGCGTTTCTGGTCCGCTTCCTCCCGGTTGGGCTGATCACCTACTTTGTCGAGAAGGAAGCCCGCCCCAAGCCGCAGCAAGCATGAGCCGGCACCAGGGACAGATCAGCATCTGCCGTTCGGAAAGGCCATCTGCTCATCGCGGCATCCAAGACTGTCCCCTGTATGATTCTTTACTGACCACTGACCACTGACCACTGACCACTGACCACTGACCACTGACCACTGAAAACTGCTTCTGCCTCACTCCAGATCTCTCACCCAGATATTTCTGAAGCTGAGCGGCTCGCTCTTGTCGCCGTGGGCCTGCAGCTTGATGGGCGCGCGATCGTAGGCCTTATAGAACGGCTTACCGATGTAGAGCGTCTGCCCCTTCAGTTCAAAGTGGTTCTGCACCAGCACGCCGTTGAAAAAGACCGTGACGTAGGCGGGCGTTTTCAGCGAGCCATCCTCGTTGAAGCGCGGCGCGGTCCACACTACGTCGTATGTCTGCCATTCACCGGGCTTCCGGTTGGGATTCACAAGTGGAGCACTCTGCTTGTAAATGCTGGCGGCCTGGCCATTCACATACGTGGTGTTGTTGTAGGAATCGAGCACCTGCAGTTCGTAGCCGTCGTCGCCGGGCCCGGTTGAGGCGAGAAAGACGCCGCTGTTGCCGCGCGCCTGGCCGCTGCCGGTGATGTTCTCCGGGATTCTCCACTCGATGTGGAGCTGGTAGTCCTTGAACCGGTGTTTGGTTTCGATGTTGCCCACGCCCTTCGCCTTGCTCACGGTGAGGATGCCGTCGTGGACCACCCATTGTGCCGGAGTATGGTCTTGGGCGGAAACCCACTCGTCTTCATTCTTGCCGTCGAAGAGCACAATCGCGTCTGAAGGCGGTGCGGCGTCGGTCGCGCCCGGCATCACAATCTTGGGCACCGGCGTCCAGACCTCAGTGTCTTCCGGTTTGGGCTTGGTCGGTTGTTGAGCAGTAAGGGCAGCGGCAGTGGACGCGAGCACGGCCAGAGCGAAGCATTGCGAAAGTCGGATGATTTTCATCGGTTCTGAGAATACACCCGCAGGGTAAAAGAACCCCTGCGGTGAAAGAATCCCGCGGTGCGGGACGAATTTTCTGTTTTCCAGGCAACCACCTGCGCCAACGCAACCTTTTTCCCAGGATTGCATCTACCTAAATAACAAGCAGAGGCTGCCCCGAATAACGCCCCGCCAAGAAAGGTACACATCCCTTTTTGAAGATCCTTCACGGATCTCTTCTCCCAAATCCCCCCTGATCCCCCACCCCCCAAATGCCTCTCGAGCGGGCCTACCGGAAGGTAGGCCCATTCGCTCGTCTGGGTGCAAATAATTGTGGATGCTGATCTGGTAACGCCGCCAAATTCCTGCTCACAATTAAAATAAAAGTCTGATGCCGCGATCCCCAATCACGAATCCCAAGCCGGGCCCCGCAGTGGCGGCCCTAGACGCCCTTTTCGACGAGGCCGGTTTGGTGCGCCACCTTCGCGGGAACGCAGCCGGCGCTACCCACCGCCTGCGCCGCGCGCGCATGGAGCAGACAGTACCTGAGGAACTTTCGCTTCCCGCGCCCGACCCCCGCGTGGCGGCTAATGGTGTGCATTTTCTGCCGGTTGCGGGCTGGAACAAGCTGCCCTGGCTGTGGAATAGCTTCAGCACCCGCAAGGGCGGGTTGAGCCGGGCATATTGCGCCGAAGATGCGCCGGGCGAGCTGAATCTGGGCTTTACAGCCTCTGACGACCGCCAAATCGTAATCCAGAACCGTCGCCTCCTGGCCGAGGCCGTCACCGGCAGCCCCGAGACGCCCCTGTTGACCATTCGCCAGATTCATTCGAGCGTGCTGGTTCTTTCCGGCGTCGCCGACGCAGCAAGCGAGCGACCCTGCAGGGGCGACGGGTTGATGACCAACGAGCCCGGCGTGCTGCTGGGCGTCCAGACGGCCGACTGCATTCCCGTCCTGGTGGCCGACCGCAAGCGGCGAGTGGTCGCAGCTTTCCACGCAGGTTGGCGCGGGACGGTAAAGCGAATTGTAGAGGCGGGAGTTGGGCGTATGCGACTTGAGTTCGGCTCCCAGCCTGAAGACCTGATTGCTGCCGTCGGCCCCGGCATCGGCGCATGTTGTTACGCAGTCGGCGAAGAAGTACTGTCCAGCTTCGAGTCCCAGTTCACCTATGGTCGCGAGCTGTTTTGCGAGGTCTTCGATAGCGACCCTGTACGGACGAAATACCCCATGCTCTTTCTCACCCAGCGCGCGCCCGGTCACTCACCTATCGGCCCCGGCCTGCACCTGAACCTGATTGAGGCCAACCGCCGCCAACTGCTCGCCGCGGGCCTCAAGCCGCGCACTATCCGCGTGGTGGGCGGCTGCACCAACTGCCGTCCCGACCTGTTCTTTTCCCATCGCGCCTCACGCGGACATGCAGGACGCATGTTGAGCGTGATCGGCATCCGGCCTGGACGTGTGAACCAGTCCTAGCCACCCCACGGCAGCCACCTGGCCATCCGATGCTAGGATTGGGTGCATCCTTCCAATCCAATGCAGGATGTGCACCACGCAATCCAAGTCGCGGAGTCACAGGTGAGCAATCCGGCCGGAAAAGCAAGTGCGCCAGCTTCCCTCTGGAACTGCGGCGCCGTGCTCATGGGAGCGCTGATCGCGGCATGGCCAGCGTTCTGGAACGGCTTTGCGCTGCTTTATCCCGACTCAATGACCTACCTGGCGGACGGGCGCATTGTGGCGCGCGCTCTTTTCCTGCATGAGTTTTCCGAGTATTACGGGATGCGGTCGTTCATCTACAGCCTCGTCATCCTTCCGTTGCACTGGAACATCACGCTGTGGCCGGTGGTGGCCCTGCAATGCCTGCTCACCGCATACATCGTCTGGATGGTCGTTCGGAGCTTTGCCGCGCACCGCACCGTTCTCGTCTACCTGGCCGTGATGTTTTTGCTGAGCGCGCTCACCGGCATGAGCTGGTACTCCTCGATGATCATGGCAGACTTCCTCGGCCCGGTCCTCTATCTCTCGATTTATCTGCTGGTTTTCGCCCGGCAGACGCTCACGCGCGCCGAGCGCCTTAGTCTCTATCCGATCACATGGTGGGCCATCGCCTCCCACTCCACCCACCTTCTGCTTTCCAGCTTGCTCTTGCTCATCCTGGCGTTGCCGCTGCTATTCAATCGCAGGGATTTCCGCCTCCGCGCGCGTTCGGTCATTGAATTTGCCGCAATCATTGCGCTCGCCGTGGGCGCCCAACTGGCTCTGAACGCCTATCTTTACGGCACGCCCTCGCTTGACCCAGACCGGCCCCCGTTTCTCACCGCGCGCGTGATCGCCGACGGCCCCGGCCGCTGGTATCTTCAGAAGCACTGTGGCGAGGTAAAGTGGGTGATCTGCCAGCACGTCCAAAACCTGCCCGACGACGTGGACAACTTTCTCTGGGCCCCGGATGGAATCGTCCAGAGCAGCTCCGATGACGACCAGGAACTGATGTTGCAGGAGGAGATACCATTTGTCCTTGCAACCCTTCGCGCCTATCCTCTGCAGCAATTCAAACAGTCGGCCGCAAACGCCTGGGACCAGTTGCAAACCTTCGACTTCAATGACCTGGGCTCCAGCAAGCTGGTGCTCAATGACTTCAATCCGATCATCCCGCTGGCGCGGCCAGATTATGAGAAGAGCCGACAGGCGAATAACCAGCTTCACCTCAGTCTCTTCACATCCATCCAGAACTGGACTGTTTTGGTCTCGCTTGTGGTGATTGCTGGTTTTGTGCCCCTGCTCTGGCCGCGGCACTCAAACCGCATCGTCGGGCTGGGCATGGTGATCGTGCTCATGGTGGTGGCCAACGCAGCGGTTACTGGGGCTCTGTCGATGGTCGAAGGCCGCTTCGAGTGCCGCGTCATCTGGCTGGTGCCGCTGTTGGCAGGAATGTGCGTCCTGGAGTGGCTTGAGAATCGACCAGGAGAACGGCCAAACTCCGGATCGAAGCGCAAGCGCAGCCCTATCACCCAAGGAGAGGAAACTCCGGCGGTATGACTGCAATGAATTGATAATGAATATCTAGGACGCGCTGGCGGCTTCGCCGGGATTTACCAGGTCGCGCAGCTCCTTGGAAGGCTTGAAGTACGGAACCCGTTTTGCAGGAACTTCTACGCGCTCTCCGGTCTTTGGATTCCGGCCGATGCGGGGATTGCGCTGGCGGATGCGAAACGAACCAAACCCCCGGATCTCGATCTTGTCCCCGCTTTGCAGAGCCCCGATCACCGACCCAAAGATGGTCTCAACAATGACCTCCCCATCACGGCGCGTCAGGTCGCCCAAATGAGTCACCTTCTCTACCAGGTCTGCCTTTGTCATGTCCTTTAGACCCTCCGCTCACAGCATACCCGGATTCTGCCTGCGGAGGGGCGAAAAAGAAACTTCGCTTGTGGATTTGAGGGTTTACGGCGCTTTTGGTAATGGTGTGGTCCCTGCAAGCGAGTGATGGGCGTCAAACTCTCCGACACACAATGCGGCTTGAGGGCCTTCCGCCGCGACGCGGCAAGGGCCGTCTTTCAGTTACGGACGTTTTCGCCATTCCCCGAGAATGCTATGGAATCCCCGCCAGCACAGTGTTAGGGTGTAAGCGAATCCAGTGGAGGCCGATTGCACACTCCTGCTCGCCGCATTGCTGTCAGTCCGCAAATGCTCCGTGCGCTGCCCTGTCTGATCGCACTCATTTTTTTCGCTTTACCTGCTGCACGCGCCCAGACGCTTAACCACGCCGGCCTGCATCAGCCCACGTCTCTGGACGCCACCAGCCTGCGCCAGCCCACACCTCTCGGCGCAGGATGGCTCGTCAAGCCGGGCGACGATCCGGCGTATGCGCAGCCTGGTTTTGACGACTCCCATTGGCTCGCATTCGACGCCAATCAATCCGTGAAAACCGTGCTGCCCAACAGCCGGCCCGATGTCCTCTGGTACCGGATGCACATCAAGGTCGAGCCCAATGACAGGGGCCTTGCCCTCGAAGAATGGAACATCGCCAGCGCCTTTGAGGTTTACGTCAACGGCCAGCGCCTCTTCACCAATGGACAAGTTGCGCCCTTTGTCGCGTACACCTACGGCGCCCGGCTGCTCAGGAGGATTCCGTCAGATCAGATTGCCACAGGATCCCTGGTGATCGCGCTGCGCGTTCATATCTCTCGTTACGAGTGGGACAATGCGGACCCCGGCTTCTATGCCACAAACCTCATTCTCGGCCAGGAAGACGCGCTGGCCGATCACATGTGGCTCACCGTGATCAGCCAAAGTGCCGCGGACTGGGTGACTGACCTGATTGGCCTCGGATTGGGCGTTGTCGCGCTGGCACTCTTCAACGCGCAACGGCGTCAGTGGGAGTATCTCTGGATTTTTCTGCAGTTCTTTGTAACCAGCTGCGGATTGCCGCTCATTTTCTATGAATACTTCCACAATATGCCGGCCAGTTGGGACCTGCTAAGGCAGCCTCTTTCGATCGCCAGTGCGCTTTTCGTCGTGCTGATGTATTTTGCATTTCTGCGCCTGCGTTTTGGCTGGTGGATTCGCATATTCGTTGGGATCGCCGCCTGCGGACAAATATTGTCCATGATTGGCCAGAAGCAGGGAAACCTCTCCATCCTCGCAACCGTCCTGGCGCAGTTCCCGCTTCTCTTCATTATCACCGGCATCATTCCCGTTTTGCTGATCGTCCACTGGCGCCGGGGCAACCGCGAAGCCGGCATCCTGCTCATTCCGGTTACCCTGCAGAGCCTCAGCATCTATGCCCAGGTCATCTTCTTTTTCGTCGGCCAGATTCCTGCATTTGCAGCCGCAGCCACGCGAGTCGGAAACTCCCTCTTTTTCATTCAAGCCGGCCCTTTTCAACTGAGTCTTTACCAATGCACAGAGCTGTCTTACCTGCTTTCATTGGCCATCATCATGGTGCTGCGCTCCACGCGCATCAGCCGTCAGCAGGCCGTCCTCGAGGGCGAAGTGGCTGCTGCGCGCGAGGTTCAGCAGGTCATTCTTCCGGAGCAGGCGGAAGCGGTTCCGGGCTTCGCTGTAGACAGCGCCTACCAGCCCGCCCAGCAGGTGGGCGGTGACTTCTTCCAGGTTCTTCCGGCTGGCGATGGCGGCCTGCTGGTCGTGGTCGGCGATGTCGCAGGCAAGGGATTGCCTGCGGCCATGCTGGTTTCGGTACTGGTGGGCGCCACGCGCGGCGCAGCCGAGTACACGTCTGATCCCGCCGAACTATTGGCCAACCTCAACGAACGGCTCGTCGGCCGCGAAGGCGCGGGCTATTCAACCGCTCTTGTGGCGCTCATCCGCGCCGACGGCCGCGTCTCCATCGCCAATGCGGGTCACCTGTCACCCTATCTCGACGGCAGGGAAGTGGAACTGCATGGTGCCCTGCCGCTGGGGCTGGCCCGTGGCGTGTCCTATGAGCCCAGCCATTTCTACCTCGCGCCCGGCAGCCGCGTCACCTTCTACTCCGATGGCGTAGTGGAGGCTCAGAACCCGAGTGGCGAACTCTTTGGCTTCGAGCGCGGACGCCAGCTCTCCATGCAGCCGGCATCCATGATCGTGGAAGCGGCAAAGGAGTTCGGCCAGTCCGATGACATCACGGTGGTGGCGATAACGAGACTGGCTGCCGTGGCCAATGCCGCGTAAGGGCCTTTGGATTGGTAGATTGGATTGAAACGGAGAACGCCCCTAAGCCATGACCCGCTGCAAACCTACGCGCCGATACAGGCTCAAGGCACTCTGGAAATCAGTCACGCTGGTGCTAGTCGCATTTGCGGCGCAGTGGGCAGCGGCCGAACAGCCAACACCGGTCCCAGCCCCAATCCCAACGTTTGATGCCAGCGATCTTCGGCAGCCTGCCTCACTCGACAGCAACGTGCTTATCCGCACCGGCGACGACCCTGCCTACGCGCAGCCCGGCTTCGACGACTCGCAATGGATGGTCTACGATCCTCACGTTGACCTCAGGAAAATCTTCCCGCAAAACCATCCGGACGTAGTCTGGTACCGGCTGCGGGTCAAAGTCGATCCGAAGCAGAAAGGGCTGGCGCTGAGGGAATCGAACCTCGCGCGCGCCTTCGAAATCTATGTAAACGGCGAAAGGCTGATGGCTGCCGGCCAGATTGCTCCCTTCATTCCCTCCACCTGGAATGCCAGAACTCTGGAACCGATTCCGGATGGCATGTTAGCATCAGGCTCCGTACTAATCGCCATGCGGGTCCACATCTCTCCAATGGAGTGGAAAGCGAACGGACCGGGCTACGACGTCGGCAATCTGACCATTGGGCTGTGGGATGAGCTTTACAAAGATGACTGGCTGACGCTCATCGGCGGTAACGCTTTCCAGTGGGTTGATAACCTGCTGACGATAGGGCTCGGCGTGGTTGGGCTGGTGCTGTTTGCCGCCCAGCGCCGCCAGACTGAGTATCTCTGGATCGCAGCCATGGGCTTGCTCAACCTGGCCGAGTTCATCGAACCGACAACCGCCCTCTTCTATAACATCCCTCTTCACTGGGAAATTGTTCACGACTGGCTGCGCCTGTTTACCCCGTATATCTGGGTGAGTTTGTACTTTTCCTTCATTCACCAGAGGGTTGGCTGGGGCTGGCGCACTGTATTCGTTGTCGCCGGCCTTATGAACGCGCTCAGCGGGATCCAGGGCATCGTTCTTTTGCTGCCATTGCCCATTCAGTTCCTTAGCAACATGCCATTCATCATCCTGCTTTCGGTTGTAGTTCCCATCATGCTGGCTGTTCACTGGCGCCGGGGCAATCGCGAGGCGGGCATTCTGCTCGTCCCGGTGCTCCTCTTCAGTGTGTTTATCTACGCGGAAATCGGACTTCTCGCCCTCTACCAGTTTTCAGGCAGGCAGGAGCTGGCGCAGCGTGGATTGAATCTCATCAATCAATTTCCGTTGGGTCCGTTTTCGTTTTCGCTCGACCATCTATCGAACATTCTTTGCACCCTATCCCTTGCCATCATCATGCTCATCCGCTCCACCAGCATGAGCCGCCGCCAAGCCATTCTTGAAGGCGAACTGGCCGCCGCGCAGCAGGTGCAGCAGGTGCTCTTGCCGGAACATGGCGAGGCAGTTCCCGGCTTCAATGTGGAAACGGTCTACGAGCCGGCGCAGCAGGTGGGCGGCGATTTCTTCCAGGTATTGCCTGCGGGTGAAGGGGGCCTGCTCGTAGTGGTGGGCGATGTGGCCGGCAAGGGACTGCCCGCGGCTATGCTGGTTTCCGTGCTTGTGGGCGCAGTGCGTGCAACCGCTGACCATACTCATTCGCCTGAAGAGATACTCAGCAGCCTCAATGAGCGCCTGGTCGGCCGCGGCGGCGGGGGCTTCTCAACCTCATTGGCAGCGCACATCGCGGCCAACGGTAAAGTCACCATCGCCAACGCCGGGCATCTATCGCCCTATCTGGATGGAATCGAAATGGAACTTCCCGGCGCGCTTCCGCTGGGCGTGATGAGCGGTGCGCACTATGAAACCAAGCATTTCCATCTCGCACCCGGCAGCCGGCTTACGTTCTACTCCGACGGCGTGGTTGAAGCGCAGAACCCGCTAGGAGAGTTGTTCGGCTTCGATCGCGCACGCGACATATCAACCCAGCGAGCAGCGACCATTGTTGAGACCGCGAAGCAGTTTGGCCAGGAGGACGACATCACCGTCGTCACCATCGCCCGCCCTGCAGCCATTGCGACGGCCGCGTGAGCATCAAGCAGTAGGTGCGTTGGCCTCCGCCTGCAATCCGCGCACCTCAATCTCAAACTCGCGAATCTTGTACTTCTGAATCTTGCCGGAAAGTGTAGCCGGAAAATCATCCACAAACCGGATGTGTTCAGGAATCTTGTAATAGGCAATCTGCCCCTTGCACCAGTCGCGAATCTCCGCTTCTGTCGCCTGAGTACTGGGACGCAGCCGCACCCACGCCGCGACAATCTCGCCCAGCCGCGCATTGGGAATGCCCACCACCTGCGCCTCGTCCACCTTGGGATGCGTGTAGAGAAACTCTTCCACCTCGCGCGGATAGATGTTTTCCCCACCGCGAATGATCACGTCGCGCGACCGGCCTGTCAGGTGAATGCAGCCGTCCGCGTGCATGATGCCCAGGTCGCCGGTATGCAGCCAGCCGTCTTTGTGCACCACGGTCGCTGTGCCCTCGGGATCGCCGTCGTAGCCCTTCATTACCGCATAGCCACGCGCGCACACTTCCCCCTGCACGCCAATGGGCAGCGTCTTGCCGTTGGCCGAGGAGACGATGCGGATCTCGGTTTGCGGCATGGCGCGGCCCACCGTCTTCACGCGAATTTCAATCGAATCCGCCGCGTCGCTCATGGTCACCACCGGCGAGGTTTCCGTCTGTCCGTAAGCAATTACCAATTCGTGGCAATGCATCTCGTCGAGCACGCGCTTCATCAACTCCACCGGGCAAGGCGCGCCGCTCATCATGCCGGTGCGCAGGCTGGTCAGGTCGTAGCTTGCGAACTCCGGCAGCGCCATCTCCGCCACATACATCGCCGGCACGCCATAAACCGACGTCGCCCGCTCATCGTGAATGGTCTTCAGCGTGGCCCGCGGGTCGAAGGTCCAGTTTGGCAGCAAAATGGCCGCGCCGGTATTCACCGCCGTCATGGTCCAGATGACGCATCCGTAGCAGTGAAACAGCGGCACCGGGAGGCAGATGCGGTCCTGCTCCGTATAGTGGAACCCTTGCGCCAGAAACTGCCCGTTGTTGACGATGTTGCGATGAGTCAGCATCACGCCTTTCGGCAATCCGGTGGTCCCGCTGGTGTACTGGATATTGGCCACGTCGTCGATCGAGACATACGCGGGTAACTCGCCCGGTGCGTCCTTGAGCGCGGGCCATTCCGTCGAGTCGAAGTAGATTGTGTGCTCGAGCGCGAGATCCAGCCCATGCCGTGCCCGGCCCAGAATCTCCTCGTAATCGGCGCGCTTGTCCTTGTGCCACAAGAACAGCGCCTTCATGCGCGATTTCTTGAGCGTGTATTGCAGTTCGTGCGAGCGATAGGCTGGGTTCACGTTCACCAGCGCCGCGCCCGCGCGCGCGCAGCCCATGTGCATCGTGATCCACTCAATGCAGTTGGTTGACCACAGGCCCACGCGGTCGCCCCGGCGTATCCCAAGCGACCAGAGGCCTCGCGCTACGCGGTCCGCCTCGTCGCTCAACTCAGCCCAGGTCAGGCGCTTCTGCTGGTGGCAGGAGGCGACGGCCAGACGCTCAGGAAACCGATTCGCCGTCCGGTGGAGCAGGCTGCCAATCGTCAATTCAAGCAGCGGCCGGTCCGGCCCTCGCGCATAGCTTAGGGTGCGAATTTCCTCTTCAACAGGCATGGTGCAGACCCATAAAACAACGAAGCGAAGTGTACATCTCCGCACCCTGTCAGACTGTGTGATCCAGCACACAAAACACAGGTTGCAGCCTTAGCCCCGCGCAGCCCGGAGAAACGTGGGTCGGCGTTTCTGCATCTGTTCACTGCAAGGGCGTATACCAGGAGGACACTGCCATGCAAAACGCAAATGGATCGAATCTGGCAAGAGGGATGATCGCGGGAGCGGTCGGCGGCCTGGTTGCCTCGTGGGTGATGAACGTCTTCATCGCAAACGCCGGTGCTAAGATTCAGGCCGCGGCGCAAACCGACGAGGAGCGCGAACAGGCCGAACTGGAGATGACCCTCCGGAGCGACGTTCCCAAAGAAGACGCCACCATGAAGGCTGCGGACGCCGTGGTGGAAACGGTGACCGGCGGTCTCCACCTCACCTGGGAGCAGAAGAAGATCGGCGGCCCCATCGTCCACTACGCCTTTGGGACCTTGATGGGCGGACTCTACGGCGCCGCGGCGGAGTATTCCAGAACCGCTCGATCGGGGAACGGCACGCTCTTTGGAGCCGCGTTGTTCACCGGAGCAGACCTTATCGCGGTTCCGGCGCTGAATCTGTCGTCGGAGTCAGGCGAAGCGCCGGCTTCATCTCTGGCCACGCCTTACGCGGCCCACCTGGTTTATGGCGTGACCACGGAATTCGTCCGGCGCCTTGTGCGAGCCGTGCTGTAGGTGAGGTGCGCACAGATCCGCCTCAGCGGGCCAAAATGTTGAATCTAAGGGGATCATGGTGGGCGCTGCAGGATTCGAACCTGCGACTTCCACCGTGTGAAGGTGGCACTCTACCGCTGAGTTAAGCGCCCGCTTGATAAGCTTTGGCAGGACTGGCAATGCCGCGCCAGCGGGGCATCCCATGCGTTAGAGTATCACCAGCAGGGCTTTCAAGGCCACCCCGCGCCGTTCGGCGGCTGGTCGCGTCCGTGCCAATTTGCCGATGCGCTGGAGAGTGTTCTCAATCCGTCAAGCAGCTGAATTCCCACCGGACGGGGAAGCGGCTCTGCGCCCATTGCATGCCCTGGGCGGCATGGAATTGCCCGGTGCGGGTCTAGGCGGAGGACTCGGCAGTGGGAGCCCGACGTCCTCGCGCGCTGAATTCTCAGGCAAGCCCAATGGCACGAAGCACGGCAAGCGCTCAAACGGCTCGGGGAAAGCCGGTTTTGACCCTGAAACAGCCAATGAAATCGATGATTTGGCGCAACCTTCCGAGGAGAATGGTGTTCCAGAGGATATGGCGACTCTGGTCCTGGACAACTCGGTTCTGGGGGCGGCCGCGGCCTCACGGCCGGACGCGGTACTGAAAAGCTATAGCGGATCGCAGCCAGGCCTGGATGCGGCCAGCGATCCGGCCAGCGATGCAGCCATCATGCTGCGCGTGGCCGCCGGCGACGAAGCCGGCTTCAATTATCTGGTGGAAAAATACCACCGGGCCATGATTCACTTTCTCTTCCGCATGGTTCGCAACCAGGCCGTCGCAGAAGAGCTGGCGCAGGAGGTTTTCCTTCGCGTTTACCGCTCGCGCGAGAGCTACCGTGCCGAAGCCAAGTTCACCACCTGGCTTTACCGGATCGCGACCAACCTGGCGGTAAACCACGCGCGCGATACGCGGCATGAGCGGTCGGCGCAGACCATTTATCTCGACGCGCCGGACGAAGAGAGCGGGACCACGCCGGATGTGGCGGACGACGAGCCGTCCGTGGAGCAGCGCATGATGCGTGATGAGCGGATGGCCGCCATTCGGACGCATGTGATGGCGCTGCCGGAACGCCAGCGGATGGCGGTGCTGATGCACAAGTATCAGGGGATGGATTACCGGCAGATCGGGGAGGTGCTCAAGTTGAGCGAGTCGGCGACCAAGTCGCTGCTCTTCCGCGCCTACCAGACGCTGCGGGACAAGTTGAAGGGTTTTGTGTAAGTGGAGATAAGCCGGGCAACACCGGCGGGGAGCGGGGTATTCACCATGGATCGGATGAAAACAAATTGCACTGGAATGGAATCGAAGCTGGCCGATATGCTGCTCGATCCCGAAAGAGTGCCTGCCAAGGTTCAAGCGCATGTCGACGCGTGTGAGAGCTGCCGCGCCGAACTGGCGGAGCTGCGCGCTACCATGTCCCTGCTTGACGCCTGGCCGAGCCCCGAGCCGAGCCCCTACTTCCTGAGCAAGCTGGATGCGCGGATGCGCGAAGAGCGCGCGACCGCGCCGGCCGGCTGGCTTGAACGCTTGCGTGCGCGCCTCGCCTACGGCCCCTCGATGCATGTCCGTCCGCTGGCCGCCATGGCGCTGGCCGTCGTGCTGCTGCTGGGCGGCGGAACCTACCTGGGCATCACCGACGGTGAAAAGCCGGCCCCGCCGCCTCCGAACACTGCTTTCGTGGTGCACGATTTGCAGACGCTGGACAACAACGCCCAACTGCTTGACCAGTTGGATTCGATCTCCAGCACCAACGACGATAGCAACGGCGACTGATGCAGGGCTGGGGAATCACTCAACATTTTTGACGGCGCTTGAAGAGCCAGGAGACATTTGTGAACGCGGGATTCAATACGAAGCGTATGAGCCGCGCGGCTTTGGCTGCGGCGGTGATGGCGGCTTTGTGTTTGCCCGTGGCCTGGGCCCGCGGCCAGCACGCCGCAGGTCCCCGGTCCGCGCCTCGCGCTTCGGAGCCTCGTCCGCAGGCCGGTAAGCCACAGAGCTCAAAGCCGCAGAACGGTGGCCGTCCGGCAGCGCAGCCCCAGGGCAGGCCGCAAGCCGGCGCGCCGGCGGGCGCGCGTCCAGGCTATCCCGCGCCTGGCTATGGAAACCGGGGCGCGGCTCGTCCCGCCTATCCTGGCTATTCGAATCCAGGCTATGCTCAGCCCGGCTATGCGCGCCCCGGCTATGCTGCTCCCGGATACGCCGGCAGAGGACCTGTGGGGCAGGGCAATTATCCCGCCGGTCATCTTGGCGACTGGCTCAATCAGCATCGCAACCTCCCCGTGCAGGACCAGGAGCGGATGCTGCGCAACGATCCAGGCTTCAACCGGCTTCCGGCGCAGGAGCAGCAGCGGCTGGTGAACCGGCTGCACCAGGTCAACCAGATGCCCGCGCAGCAGCGCGACCGCACCCTCGCCCGCGCCGAGATGATCGAGCACCTGTCGCCGCAGGACCGCATGCAGGTGAACATGTCGGCTCGCCGCTTTGCCGCCATGCCGCCGGACCGTAAGGCCCTGATGGGCAGCGCATTCCGCGATTTGCGCGCGGTTCCCATGGATCAGCGCGCCATTGTGCTCAACTCCAGCCGTTACCAGGGCGTGTTCAGTCCTGAGGAGCGGGGAGTGCTTTCGGACATGCTCCGGGTAGAGCCCTACGAACCGGCACAACCGCGCTAGCCACCGGCAGTTCCAGCAACAGACATCCGACTTGCTCCCATTGATATCCCAGGCAAATCCGGATCGCTCGATACGCAGCGGACCGCGACTATACTGCGGTCATGGCTTTGGAGTTCACAACTTCCTATCTCGAGGATGCGCTGGCGGTCTTCCGCTACTACAAGAAGCTTGCCGACCGCGCCATGGCGCAGGTAACTGACGAGCAGCTCTTCATTACCCTCGATGAGGAAGCGAACTCGATTGCCATCGTCGTCAAGCACATGGCCGGGAACATGCGCTCCCGCTGGAGTGATTTCCTCGCATCTGACGGCGAAAAGCCGAACCGCAATCGCGACACCGAGTTCATTGATCCGCCGGAGACGCGCGAGGCTCTGCTTGATCTGTGGGAGGCTGGCTGGGCGCAATTGTTTCAGGCGCTGGAATCGCTGACGGACGCGGATCTTGCCAGCAGGGTGACCATCCGCGGCGAAGCTCACTCGGTGACGCAGGCCATCAACCGCCAGCTTGCTCACTATCCCTACCATGTGGGCCAGATCGTGCTGCTGGCCAAGCACCTTGCCTGCGAAAAATGGCAATCGCTCAGCGTGCCGCGCAACCGGTCGGCGGAGTTCAACCGCAAGGTGGCAACGGGCGAGGCCAGTCAAAGATAACCAGCCGCTAAGCTACAATGTTAGATGGGCCAAGGCCAAAATTCATTGCGCAGTGAGCGCAACTAAAGCAAGGAGCTTTAACTCTTATGGCGATTCCCGCCACTCAAATGCGTCCGGGCATGATTATCAAGCACAACGACCAGTTGCACCTGGTCTTCAAGGTCGAGCACCGCACCCCCGGCAACCTGCGCGCGTTTATCCAGGCAAAACTGCGCAACCTCCGCACGGGGGCCATGTTCGAGCACCGCTTCCGGTCGGCTGATGCGATTGAGAAGGTGGTGGTGGACGAGGTTTCAATGGAGTTCCTCTACGCCGATGGTGATGACTACTACTTCATGAACCCGGTGGACTACGAGCAGACCGTGCTCAAGGGCTCCACGCTGGGCGACGCCGTTGAGTACCTCACGCCGAACCTGCAGATCAAGGTGAGCTATCACGATGGCACTGCCGTGGGCATTGAGCTTCCATCGGCGGTTGAGCTTGAAGTCATCGAGACCGAGCCGGGACTCAAGGCAGCCACGGCATCCAGCGTCACCAAGCCGGCCAAACTGGAAACCGGCCTGGTCGTGCAGGTGCCCGCCTTCATCAACGAAGGCGAAAAGATTCGCGTGGACACCAGCGAAGGGGCTTACCTGAGCCGCGCATAAATAGTCTGTCGCGCCGCGGGAATGGAGGTTTCAATGAAGCCGATGCTGTTCCTGCTGGTTTCACTCTTGTTTGTACAAGAGGGCTACGGATTGGAGCAGACTCCGCCCGCAGCACCCGCGGCTGATCTGGCCGCGGTGGTCGAATGCAACAACGCATTCGCTGTCGATCTCTACGGAAAGCTGCGCAAGCAGGATGGCAACCTGTTTTTCTCGCCGGAGAGCATTTCAACGGCGCTGGCTATGGCCTATGCAGGCGCCCGGGGCAAAACCGCCCGGGAGATGGCCGCAACCCTCCACTTTTCATTGCCACCCGAGCAGCTCCATCCGGCTATGGGCGCGCTGCTTGCGGGTCTGAATGCTGAGCATGCGGGCTATCAGCTTCATATGGCCGACGCTCTGTGGGCGGAGCAAAGCTATACCTTCCTCGACAGCTTTCTCAAGCTGACCAGCGCCGATTACGGGGCTGGCCTTAATCGCGTGGATTTCAAACACTCACCCGACGAAGTGCGCGCCACCATCAACCAATGGGTTACGCAGAAAACTGCGGACAAGATTACAAATCTGATTCCGCGGGGCGGCATCAACGCCTCCACCCGGCTGGTACTGACCAACGCGATCTATTTCAAAGGTGACTGGGCCACGCAGTTCGATAAAAAGCAGACCCAGGACGAGGATTTTCATCTGTCTGCATCGCAGACCATCAAGGCATCGCTGATGCATCGCAACGGCGGGTTCAACTACTTCGACGGCGGCACGTTTCAAGTGCTGGAAATCCCATACAAGACGAATGAATTGTCCATGATCGTGCTACTGCCCAATGACGTTGCTGGCCTGCCGGCCTTGGAACAATCGTTGACGGAAGCCAACGCACGTCAATGGCTGCGCCCAGGGCGGTTTGTTTCCAAGGTCGTACTCACGATGCCGAAGTTCAAAATGACGCGCGAATTCGAACTTGCGGGCACACTGGGGGCCATGGGAATGTCTCGGGCGTTTCAAGCGGACGCGGCCGATTTTTCCGGAATGACGGGCAAGCCCGATCTTTCGATTTCAGCTGTCATTCACAAAGCTTTTGTCGCTGTCGATGAAGAGGGAACTGAAGCCGCCGCCGCGACGGCGGTCACGACGAGAGCTGCGATCGCGCGCGCTCCGGACCGCTCCCAACCCATCGTCTTTCGCGTCGATCACCCATTCCTGTTCCTCATTCGGGACAATCACTCGGGCGCCATTCTGTTCATGGGGCGAGTCACCGACCCAACGAAATGAATGTGCGTCTCAAAATCAACCCCTCAAAAGTTCTAGAGAACTTCGCCTCCAGCAGGCTCATCGGCTGCGATTCACGCGTACGATGTGAGCCGCGCCTGTTTCACCGCAAAGGAGAATGCACAAAATGCCAGTCGCAAGCCAGATTGCCGATGCCGCACATAGTTTTCACATGAACAGCAGCCTGCTCAAAAAGAGCTTTGAGGGCCTGACCACCGAAGAGTGGCTGCGCCGCCCTGGCGACAGTTCCAACCACCTGCTTTGGATCGTCTGTCACATGATCAAATCGCGTGGGAACACCCTCGAGTTGCTGGGAACCACCTGGACAAAGCCCTGGTTTTTGCTGTTTGGCCGTGGCGCCGAACTGACGGATTCGGCCCAGTATCCCGCTCCGGAAGAAGTGGTGCAGGCATTCAGCGAGGCCGGCAGGCTGCTCAAAGCTGCGTTTGATGAGGTTTCAGAAGAGACGCTTACCGCGCCCACTGAAGTGAAAGTCCCGAACGCGGACGGCACCCTCGGCGGAGCAATCAGATTCATGGCTTACCACGACACATACCATGCCGGGCAGGTAGCTTTTCTGCGCTGTTGGCTGGGGCATGACCGTGTAGCCGGCTAGAATTTCGCCTCGGGCAGGCTCACTGGCCGCGCCTCCAGCATGGCCTCAATCTTTAACAGGTCATCAATCACGTTGGCCGGGACTGACGCGTCCACCTGCACCACGGCCAGCGCCTTCACCGGCCGCGGACCTGAGCGCTCCCGGCCCAGCGCGAAGTTGGCGATGTTGACGCCGTGCTCGCCGAGGATGGTGCCGATGCGGCCGATAACGCCCGGTACGTCGAGGTTGCGGCAGACCAGCAGATTGCCCTCCAGCGGCGTCTCGATGTCGATACCGCTGAATTCCAAAAGGCGCGGCTGTTCGCCATGCAGCACGGTTGCCGTTGCGTGGCTGGATCCGGCTGCCGTGTGCAATTCAATCTGGAAGACCGACGCGGTTCCGCCGCGATGGCTCTCGGTCTTTACTTCGTGCACGCGGATGCCGCGCTCCTGGGCCACGGCTGCTGCGTTGATGCGGTTTACATTCTCTGAGCCTTGCAGCAATCCCTCGATGGCCGCGTTGCGCACCAGCTCGGTTTTGGCCTCGGCAAGCGCCCCGCCATAGGTGAAGTGGATGGCTTCAATGCCGCCCTTGCCGGTCTGCGCCAGAAATGAGCCGAGCCGCCCGGCCAGGTCAATGTACGGCGCCAGCACAACGTACTCTTCATGCGTGAGAGAGGGCAGGTTCACGGCATTTTGCACCACGCCGAGCTTGAGATACTCGCGCACCTGGGAGGCAATTTGAATGCCCACAGCTTCCTGGGCCTCGGCCGTTGAACCGGCGATGTGCGGAGTCAGAATCACGTTGTCCAGGCCCGCGTAGGGAGGGTCTTTCGGCGGCTCGAACACGAATACATCGAGCGCCGCTCCGGCCACCTGGCCGCTCTTGAGCGCTGCTGCCAGCGCTGCATCGTCAACCAGTTCACCGCGAGCGCAGTTGATGATGCGCACGCCCTTCTTCATCGCGGCGATGTTCTTCGCGTTGATCACGCCCGCAGTTTGCGGAGTGAGGCCGACGTGCAGCGTGATGTAGTCGGACCCGGCAATCAGCTCGTCGAGTGTGACCAGCTTGATGCCATTTTCGCGGGCAATTGCGGCAGAGACAAAGGGATCGCTGCCGATAATCTCGAGGCCAAAGCCCCTTGCGCGCCTGGCCACTTCAAGGCCGATCCGGCCCAGGCCAAGGATGCCGAGCGTCTTGCCGCGCAGTTCCGCGCCTTGGAGGTTCTTCTTCTCCCACTTGCCGGCGTGCATGGAGGAATTGGCGGCGGGAACTTTGCGCGCCAGCGCCAGCATTAGTCCGATGGTCAGCTCGGCTACCGCCACAGCGTTTGCGCCCGGCGTGTTCATCACCACAATGCCGCGACGCGTGGCAGCGTCGGCGTCAATGTTGTCCACGCCGACGCCGGCCCGGCCCACAACGCGCAGTTTCGGAGCATGCTCCATGAGCGCGTCGTCAACCTGCACAGCCGAGCGAACCACCAGCGCGTCGGCATCCGCAAGGGCGGCCGGTAAACCATCCGGCAACTGGTCGTGCGTCAGGACCTCCCATCCGGGCTCGGCCGCAAACACGGCCAGGGTCGCCGGAGAGACCTTCTCCGCCAGTATGATCTTCATCTTCTCTCCCCTGTCCTTTTCGAGTGCGACATAGTTGTCAAAGCGGATGCCCTCCTGCTCGCACAGGAGGTCGAACATGCGCATCACGGCGGCGTGCGGCTTGCCTTCGCCGCGCTCGTAGTTGGTGATGGAGTTGGGGTGCACGCCCAGCCGCTCCGCCATCTGGTATTGGTAGAGGTCGAGCTGCTTGCGCGCGATCAGCAGCTTTTCTCCGAAAGTGAGTTCAGACATCGTTGCCTTTCGCTTGCCGCAGTGAATGGGTGACTAACGAGTGAAGGAGTCAAAAAGTGAAGGAGTGAAAAAGTGAAGAAGTGAAACAAGACAGTGACAACGTGACTCGGATGCAAATTGCCAGCGTGAGACTGTTGCTTGTTCACTGTTTCACTTGTTCACTGTTTCACCGCCTCCGCGTACACCTTCTGCGCTGCCGCAACGGCTTGGCCGTATTCGACACGTAACCCCAGCGTGCCTTTCGCGATATGCTCCATCGCTCCCAGGAATGCGATCGTATCGAGGTAGTCAAAGAAGCCCAGATGCGCCACGCGGAAGATCTTGCCCTGCATCTCGCCCTGGCCGTTGGCGATGACCAGGCTGAAGCGCGCCTTGAGCGCCTTCACCACGTCGCCTGAATTCATTCCTTCGGGGACTGCAACGGCGGTGGCTGCGGCTGCGGGAGCCGTGGGCGCGAACAGCGTGAAACCAAGCTTCACCAGTCCTGCGCGTGTTGCCTCCGCGTTCACTTGCGCGTTGTCGATCAATGCGATGCGGCCTTTTTCAAGGTCGCCGCCGGCCTGTCCGGCAATGTAGTCAAGCGCCGCGCCCAGGCCTGCAATCAAGGCCACAGCCGGCGTATACGCGCTCTCGCCTTTCACGGCGTTCTTGCGTTCCTTGCGCAGGTCAAAGTAGTAGCGCGGATTCTTCGACTTCTCCATCGCCGCCCAGGCCTTTTCACTCACGCTCAGGTAGGCGAGACCTGGCGGAATCATCACTGCCTTCTGCGAGCCGCCGATCAGTACGTCGATGCCCCAGCCGTCGACGTCAAAGTGGGTCGTGCCCAAGCCGGTAATTCCATCCACGACCAGCAGCGCGTCAGTCTCCTTGACCAACCTGGCGATCGCTTCCACATCGTGGCGAACCGCAGTCGAGGTCTCGGTAGCCTGCAGGTAGACGGCCTTATGTTCGGGCCTGAGAGCAGCCTTCACCGCGGCCAAATCAAAGGTCTCACCGTAGGGCGCCGTGACTACGTCGACTTCGCAACCGAAGGCCTTGGCCAACCCTGTCCAGCGCTCGCCGAACTTGCCGGCGGTCAGTACAAGCACCTTGTCGCCAGGGGAGGTCAGGTTGGAGACCGCGGCCTCCATTGCGCCGGTACCGGACGATGAGAGCAACAGCACGTCATTTTGGGTGCCAACGAAGACTTTCAACTGGGCAAGCACCTTCAGGTAAAGGGCGCGGAACTCCGGCGTGCGGTGGTGAATATCGGCAGCCGCCATGGCGAACTGGGCTGCGGGCAAAAGAGGTGTGGGACCGGGCGTAAAAAGGCGAGTCTTGCGAATCATGATGTCTCCTCAAATCAGGGCTAAAGGGAGCCGAGCAGTGTCTTGAGGCCTGCCCGATAAGTCACATAATACATATTTTTGTGGTTTTTGTGAATCCCATTACTGTGCAAGACTTTCACTTGAAGCGCGATTTCCCAACGCCCTTTTCAGTACACCCTGAAAATCGGATGCTATAGAACTCCTTTATAATGTGTTGCTTAGAGAAGGTGTACTGAGGCACTGAAATTGTACCGGCCAGGACTTTATGCTCGCAAGCGATTGAATTTGTTTGAGTTAGCTTCGCTTGAGTGGAAGAGTTGCGCGTCTTGTTTTGTTCTGTCCCGGTAAGGGCGGAGGTCGCTACCGGCCAGGTTGAAGTTCCTTGTGATTCGCATGGTCTCCGATCTCCCAAGGCGCAGAGCGTTCGCGCCTTTGATTCTCCGTCTTTGATTCTCCGTCTTTGATTCAATGATCGGCCTTGCAACGGTAATTAAATGCAAGTGCAAACCATTGATCCAGTGCATGTTGGAAGTCGGAGACCTTGCGCCCCGGTGGCAGCCGGGGCGATGTAGCCAGGGTCCGCGAGAGATTCTGGTTAGCGGCGACCACCGCCGCCGCCACCGCCAAAACCTCCATGGAAGCCTCCGCGGGCAAAGCCGCTGTCAAATCCGCGGACACCGCCGCCGTAGAACCGTCCACCGTTGAATCCGCCCCTCCAATAGCCGCCGTACCAGCCCCATGGAGGATAGAATCCAAAGCCAAACGGGCTCCAGTACGGGCCTAAGCCGATGAAGGTGTAATCCCACATCCACGGATCCCAATACCAGCCGGGAACGAATCCTTGAACGCCGGCATACTCGCCAGCGATCTGGTTGTTGGCTTCAGCCAGGTATTCGGAACGAAGGCTGCTCCAGTTGTAGAAACCGTCTTCGGCATCGCGGGTATCGAAGCTTATGGATTTTAGCTCCGCGTTGGGAACCAGCCTGACATCATGGTGGTCCTTGATCTCTTTCCATTTGCCATTGCTTTCTCTGACTGCCGCTTTGCCTTGAAATACGAGGGCGGTTGGCTGTCCAGCGGTGAACTCATAGAACCCGGGCTTGAGCAGCTGTGTAGAAATTCCTGCAACTTCCAGCTCCAGGTCGTTCTGCGGGAAGATCTGGTCGACTTCCACGGCAGCGCGGCCTTTTTCTAGTTCCACCTGAGTTTTGGTCAGGTCGGGAGAGATCATCTTTACTGCACTGTTGTCGTCGAGCCGCAGAAAGACTCCGGGAGTAAGCAGAACTTCGGCTTTGCCGGTCTGGGTGGAAAGCACCTCACCAGGCTGCATGTAGGCGCGTCCGACGTCCTGGCGGTTCAGTGTGTTTCCATCGAGGACAACCGCGCCTTCGATGTAATTCACAGTTCCTGGATTTGCCGATGCTGGATTCGCCGATGCCGGATCTGTCGGTGCAGCGTTATAAGCTGGAGCCTGATTGCCCCCGTACTGCGGCGCCTGGCTCGAGCCGAATGCCGACGCGCCAAGCACCCCGATTCCTACCAGCGCGATCGTGATGAATCTGGACTTCATTGCGTTGTACCTCACTTGTGTAAATGCAGCGTGGGGGTAAAAGTTCCGTCGCCGGAGAATGTGCGAATCCTTCTGGTTTTCGCCCCATCAAAGCACGGAAATAATGAAGAAAACTGCCGCTGGAGGGCATCTAATGGTCATCTTCATTGCAATGGTTTTCCCTGATTTTGAAGGCTCGGGTGCCTTGGTGTTTGCTCAAGCGGTAAACTTCTGAATAGACCGGAAAGCGGTTCGATTCATTCAGAATGTTCGATTCATTCAGAATGCAGGAGAGTCATGACTGACGCAGGCGCACTGGAAGCCCTGATTACCCAACAGACCATCACCGCCATGAAGGCGCACGACGCGGTGCGCACCGGCACGCTGCGCCTGATCAAGAACGCGCTTAAGAACAAGGCCATAGAAAAGCGCGAGCCGCTGACGCCAGCCGAGGAACAGCAGGCGCTGGCGACGATGATCAAGCAGCGGCGCGACTCGATAGAGCAGTTCACCAAGGGGAATCGGCCTGAGCTGGCCGCTATTGAAGCTGCCGAGATTGTGGTGATCGAGGAGTTCCTGCCCAAGGCGCTGGACGAAGCCGGTTTGCGGACACTGGTTGCCGAGGCAATTGCTGAAATTGCCGGTGCTTCCGGACAGAAACCCACGCCCAAAGAGATCGGCACCGTCATCAAGGCTGTCCAAGCGAAGTTGCAGGCAGCCGGTCTTCGCGCGGAGGGACGCATTGTGAGCGAGGAAGTCAAAAAGGCGCTAGCGGGGTAGAACATTTTTCCCGCAGCGCCGAGGAACTGGATTCCGGCTGTCTCTGGAAAGAGAAACGGCGAAAAGAGAAGCGGCCGTGACCGACGGGTCGGGGCCGCTTCAGACTGGGCTTCAGAGACCTGGAGCTACTGGTTGACGGTGCGATGACTACTGCTTGGTGGCGGTTCGGACCAGGAGCACACGGCTCGCGGTGTCGACAAACTCTTGCGCGGCGGGACGCGCGGCGTCGATGCCGGAGTGGAAGTCGTAGATGGTCACGGAGCCCGGTTTGTCGCTGCGCATCTGGGAGGTCCACTCGCGGGTGCAGGAAAGACGGATCAATTCGGTGAGATGGACTTCGTTTGCGGTCGCGCCCAACTCATCGACGGCGGTTGGGCAGTAGGATTTGTAAGTTTTGGCTTTGTCGTACAGACCGGCCAACTCGCTTGTGGTGGGGAGGCGCCAGTCGGAGTAGCCACCGCCGCGAAAGTTCCCGGCATACGTCTTTGCTGCAGGCCAACTGAGGGCGGCTCCATTGTCCCGCGCCGTCCACATCAGGTTTGTCTTCGTGTCCAGTACGGTTCCGTCGTCGTAGGCCACAAACGCGCCGTCCTTGCTGGTCTCCTTTGGCGGAGCTTTTTCGGCGTGCGCATCGCCCGGCGCGGAAGTGGGCTTCGCAGGCTGTCTGGGAGCCGGAAGGTCCTCAGCTCCGTGCCGGCGCAACAGATCTTCAATGTCTTTTTGCTGCCACACCATGGCTGAGTGAAGCGGCGACCAGCCGTCCTTGTCCACAGCGTTGATGTCTGCCTTGTTGGCCAGCAGCAGCTCCACCATATCCTTGTTACCTTTGGCCGCGGCAAGGTGCAGGGGTGTTGATCCGTTGTTGGCCCTGGCGTTCACGTCCGCCTTGTCGGCCAGCAGCAACCTGGCCACATCGAGGCGATCATTGAATGCCGCGATGTGAAGGGGAGTCTGGCCGTGCTTTTCGTCCTTGCTGGATACCAGATCGGGCTGTTGTTTCAGGAGCAGTTCGACCTTCTTCAGGTCGCCTTCCCGAGCAGCGTCGTGGATGGGCCCACAGAAGCCGTGAGGGCCGGAGGCCAATGCGGCCAGCACGAGCAACAAGGTGGCGAACCGGCTAGACGCGGCGAAGCGAAACAGGAAGGCAGGGAAGACGTTCATTACAGTGGGTATCTCCTTTGTTTGGCATCAATTCGGCAACATTTTAGCACGCTTCGGGGTTCGGAAAAATGGGGGTAATGAGCCGAATTTAGCGGTTGGCCAAGACAGTACCAGTGGGTTCAGGATCAGCCGGCATTCCACGCACAATGGGCTAAGATTGGAGCATCCAGCATGAGGTTTTCCCTTCTCTTGACCCAATCCGCACCTAGAGCTCATGGGCTGGGTACGCTGCGCAGCCTGGCGATCTTTGCCGTGATTCTCTTTCACGTCAACTCCTATCACGGTGAAGGCACTCTTCCCGGTTAACTGTGCATAGGTCAATCTCTTCCCTACGATCTGCGTTACCGCCAGACAGAAGCGGTCTGCATCTGTCAACGGATTGTCACGAGTTGCCCGGTTGTTGTAGGGAAATACCTGCTCATCTAAGCAAGCGTCAAGGTGGAACGGTTCGGAGCCGCGATTCACAGCCCTAGTTCCACCGCCCGCTTCCGCATCGCTTCAATACAGAACCCGATGTGGGCGTCCAGATCGGCGCCCAGCTCCGCTGCGCCCTGAATCACGTCTTCGCGATTCACGCCGCGGGCGAAGGCTTTGTCTTTCATCTTTTTGCGCACACTGGATACTTCGACGTCGGCAATCGCTTTGCTGGGTTTCACCAAGGCGCAGGCGGTCAAGAAGCCGGCGAGTTCGTCGCAGGCAAAGAGAGACTTGTCCAGGTGCGTGACACGGGGCACGCCTGAATACTGCGCGTGGCCCAGGATTGCTGTGCGCATCTCCGCGGGCCAGCCCAGTCGCTCCAACTCGCGCACGCCGACGAAAGGATGTTCTTCGAGAGATGGATGGCGCTCGTAGTCGAAGTCGTGAAGGAGGGCAGTGGTGGCGTAGAGCTCGATCAGCTTGTCGCGCTCGGATCCGGCAAGCCCCAGGCGATCCGCTTCGGTCTCGCCGCAGGCGGCTACGCAGGCTTCAACGGCCAAGGCGTGTTTGCGCAGACTCTCGCTTTGGGTCCACTTGGTGAGCAACTGCCAGGCCTGTTCACGGCCATACAACGAAATCTCTTCAGTGTGCATTTATTTTTTCTCCCGTGTTGATCAATATGGTTCGTGATTCTTCGGGTTTTTCAGGGTATGATGGGTGAAACTTAGGATTAACACTAAGTTTCCACTTGACAATTATGGTTCATTCCCCTCACTCTAACAAAGATCGCGGTGCTGAGAAGCACCACGGAGACCATGCTCTGGCACTCCGCACACGACCGATGGCAACTACCCTGGTGAGCGTGGAAACGCGCGAAGTTGTGCGTTGCGACTATTGCAGCCTGGTTCAGTACCGGACCAGTAACTCCCTTTGCAGAAAATGCCACCGCCCCCTCGATATCGAGGAGCCAGCACCATTGGCGCCGCAGCTGGTGACCAGCCAACCCACGGCGGCCGCGTCGGCTGAGGCGGGGTTGCAGGTTGCCGGCCAGGTGCGGGACATTCGCCGCGCGCGCCACCTGAGCCAGCGCCAGCTTGCAGGGCGCATGCAGGTGCCCCGGACCTACATCTCCAAAATTGAAAACGGCAAGGCGATTCCTACGCTGGGTTCGCTGGAGCGGTTGGCCGCGGCGCTCGAGGTGAACGTGAGCGCGCTGGTGCGCGATGCCCGCAGCCGCCGCGAAGAAGAGATCGCAGCCATCCTCTCCGATCCTTTTCTGGCGGAGATTGCCACGCTGCTGCCGCAACTTGACTCGCTGCAGCGCACACTGGTTGCCGGCGCGATTCGCGACGCCGCCACCGGCCGGCGCCGCACCGCGTAACCGGTTTGGTCTGAAAGTCCGGCGTGTGCCGCCGGACAGCGGATTTGCGCGGGCGGAGTTTCCGAAGCGAGAGGTGCCAGACCGCGCGTCCGATTCCGCCCTGTTGCTTGTCACCTCTGCGTGTGTTTGCCTAAATGGGGTAATTGCGGCGCAGGTGCGCTTGTGCTACGGTCGAAGATGGCGTATCTGGCCTCCCGCTTCGGGAGTTCGATGCGCACAGGCGTCAGCTTCGCTTTCCGTTGAAGCATTTTCTTCGATCCCGCGAAGCGGCAAGTTTGGACGTGCTCCAGACGTGTTCCGAGCGTGAGCGTGGGAGCGTCCTTCGCGAAGCTCATTTGCAATCAAGAGGCGAGTCCTTTGTATTCATCCGGCACGTTGCGCATCCATGAGCTCACTGCTGAGGAGCGCGCCGTTTACGCAACCCTGAAGCCAGAAAGCCTGCCCCAGCATGTGGCCATCATCATGGATGGAAACGGCCGGTGGGCGGGTCATCGCTCGCTGAAGCGGTTTCTGGGACATCAGCAGGGCGCCAAGAGCGTGCAACTGGTGACTGAGACGGCCTCGCGGATCGGATTGCCCTGGCTCACCCTTTACGCTTTTTCTCTTGAAAACAATCTCCGCCGCCCGCGCGCCGAAGTCAGTTTTCTCATGCGCCTGCTGAAGAGCTACCTTGAGAGCAATCTTGAGCGCATGATGGACAACAACGTCCGCATCCGCTATATCGGGCGGACCCACGAGCTGCCTCCCGAGGTTCAGGACAAGATGGCCTGGGCGGCAGACGCTACGGCCCGCAACACCGGGACGACGCTTACGCTGGCGCTGAACTATGGCGGGCGCTCGGAGATGGTGGACGCGTTTCGCGCCCTCTTTGCGGAGATGAAGCACAAGCACATTTCCGCCGATCGCATCACCGAAGAAGACATTCACCGCCATCTCTACACCGCGCACATGCCGGACCCCGACCTGCTGATTCGGACGTCGGGAGAGATGCGGATTTCAAATTACCTGCTTTGGCAGATTGCCTACACCGAGCTGCTGGTGACGGACCGGCTGTGGCCGGACTTTCGCGGCATTCACCTGCTGGAGGCGATTGCGGACTTCCAGCGGCGCGAGCGGAGGTATGGCGGTCTTGGCGAGGGCTCCGGCGACGTTGAAGAGGATGTGGATCGCATCCGACTGGCTGCGGGCTAAGTCCTTTATCCTCACGCACCCCCACCCTGGCGGTGTATTCTCACCCTTGGAATGAAACGAATTCTTACCGCTGTTGTTCTGATTCCGCTGGTTTTGCTGATCGTGTTTCTCGGGCCCTCCTGGTTAGTTACGCTGGCGGTGGCTGCAGTGGCCGCGCTGGCTGGATGGGAATACCTGGGACTGGCCGAGCATGCCGGGGCCAAGCCTTCCCGCATAGCCGTCGTGGTTGCCATTGTGGCACTGATCACCGCCCGGCTGGCGGTGGAGACATTTGAGTGGTTGCATCGTACTGAGATCGTTTTCGGCATCCTGGGGCTGGCGCTGCTGCTCTATTGCACATTCCGCTCGCCCGTTGAGCGGGTGATGGCGGACGCATCGACCGCGATTTTCTGCCTGCTTTATGTCGGGCTAACCTTCACCGCTCTCCCTGCTTTGCGCGAAGAGAGCAACGGGCCTTCGCTGTTGCTCTTTCTGCTGTGCGTGGTGTGGGCGGGAGACATTGCCGCACTGTATATCGGCCGCGCCTGGGGACGCCACAAACTTGCCCCGACGCTGAGCCCCAACAAGAGCTGGGAAGGCGCAGTGGGATCACTCGCCGGCAGTTTGCTGGCTACCGGCGGGCTACTGGCCCTGGCCACATGGGTTGCGTCGTTGAATTCCGCTCGGCTCTCCTATCCGGAAGAGACGTGGTACTGGATGGTTCTCGCTGTGCTGGTGAATGTTGCTGCGCAGGTGGGCGATCTGGCCGAATCTGCGCTGAAGCGCTCGGTAGGCGTCAAGGATTCAGGCACGCTGCTGCCTGGCCACGGAGGCGTCCTGGACCGGATCGACGCGCTGCTGCTGGCGGCTCCGGTGCTGTGGTACGCTCAAATCATTCATCAACGGTTCTAGTTATTCCATTGAAGCGACTCGCCATTCTCGGTTCTACCGGCTCCATCGGGCAGAGCACCCTCTCTATTGTCGAGCAGTTTCCCGACCGCTACCAGGTGGCCACGCTGGCTGCTGGCCGGAACCTGGACGAAGCCTTTGCGCAGACGGTTCGCTGGCGCCCGCGGGTGGTTTCGCTGGCCACGGAAGAACTGGCCGGCGGGTTGGCTGCGCGGCTCCGGCAAGCCGGCGTTACCGGCGTCGAAGTGGTTTACGGCACGGAAGGCACTGTGGCTTGCGCCACGCTTCCTGAGGTGGATTTTGTGGTCTCCGCCATTGTCGGCGTCGCCGGGCTGGAGGCCACGCACGCGGCCATCCTGGCCGGCAAGCCAGTAGGCCTGGCCAACAAGGAGTGCATGGTCGCAGCCGGAGAGATTCTCACCGCCGCTGCCCGCGAACGCAACGTGCCCATCCTACCCATCGACAGCGAACACAATGCCGTTCACCAGTGCCTGCGGGTAGGAACGCACGGTGAAGTGAAGACGATCTGGCTGACGGCGTCGGGCGGGCCGTTCCGCCAGCTCCCGCTGGACCAGTTCGCTTCCATTACGCCGGAACAGGCGCTGAAGCACCCGACCTGGGTGATGGGCCGGCGGATCACGATTGATTCGGCGACGATGCTCAACAAGGGTCTTGAGGTGATCGAGGCGTGCAGGCTTTTTGATGTGCCGCCAGCCCAGGTGCGCGTCACCGTCCATCCCCAGTCAACGGTCCACTCGCTGGTGGAATATGTGGATGGCTCAATTCTGGCGCAGATCTCGGTGACCGACATGCGCCTGCCCATTCTTTATGCCCTGGCCTGGCCGGAGCGGCCTGCCTCCAATCTCACCTTTGACCTTGCAGCGCTGCGCCATCTGGACTTTGAAACCCCCGATTTCGCACGTTTCCCATGCCTGCGCCTGGCGTTTGAAGCCGCGGAAAAAGGCGGCGCCCACTGCATTGCGCTGAATGCAGCCGACGAAGTGGCGGTTGAGGCTTTCCTGGAACGGCGAATTCCGTTCACCGGAATCCCGGTTACAATTGAAAAAGTTCTCGCATCCACGCCTGAGGCGCATCCAATGTCTATCGCGGAGGTGCTCGCCACCGACCGCGAAGCGCGTCAAATGGCCCATGCATTGCTATAGGGAGTTCCCCGGTCGGTCGATAAGCGCAGTGTTGCCGCGGAGAAGCGACTTGTCGAAGGAAAGTTTGTCGATTTATGCATGAATTTCTGGTTTCAGTCGCCGCCTTTATTGTCCTGGTCGGCGTGATGGTGGTTGTGCACGAGTTCGGCCATTTTGCCGTGGCGAAGCTTTGTGGCGTGCGCGTGGAGGCTTTCTCGGTCGGCTTTGGCCCGCGCCTGATCGGCGTCACGTACGGCGACACGGATTACAAGATCTGCCTTCTTCCGCTGGGCGGGTACGTCAAAATGACGGGTGAAAACGCCGAGCAGAACCTTGAGAGATCCGATGGTCCCGCGGCTGACCTTACCGACGACCCAGGCGCGCTGACCAACCACCCCCGATGGCAGCGCGTCCTCATCGGTCTGGCTGGCCCTGTCGCCAACTTCATTCTTGCCTTTGTGCTGATGCTCATTTACTTCGGCCTCTTCAATGAAGTGCCGTCGATTGAGCTCAAGACCACCACAATTGAGTGGATCGTTCCCAACTCGGCCGCGGCCCAGGCCGGGATGCAGACGGGCGACATTATTCGCCAGTTCGATAAGGTGAACAACCCCAGCTGGGAAGGGGTTTACGAGCGGATCAATCTCAATCTGAATCAGACCGTGCCAGTGATAGTTGAGCGTGGCGGCAAAGCCATTTCGCTTTACATGCATGTGCCCGCCGAGTTGAAGGAAGATGATCCGGACATTGCGGGGATACTTCCGCAATATCTCACCGGCCCGATTGGCGTGAACCAGGTTATGCCGGGCGCGCCTGCTGAACAAGCCGGCCTGCGCGCCGGCGACTCCATCCAAACTGTGGATGGTTTCCCCATTCACACGGTGGCATCGCTGCTCGCTTACCTGCAAGCCGGCGCCGGCAAGCCGGTTACCCTCAATGTGCTGCGTAACGGCGCTCCGGTAACCCTGGTGGCGCACCCGGCCAAACTGGATACTTCGTGGAAACTCGGATTCGCGGCGGTTCCCATTCCGCTCCGGGACCAACCGCTGCCGTTGGGGAAGGCAGCGCTGAAATCCCGAGAATTCTGCGCGGATAACGCGTTTCTTATCTTTGAAGTCCTGCGCCGCATCTTTACGCGCCAAGTCTCGGTTTCACAGCTTTCCGGCCCGGTGGGGATTGCACGCATGGCCGGCGAAGCGGCGGAAATGAAGGGCATGCTGCCCAAGTTCGGACTGGCCGCGGAAATCAGCCTCAATCTGGGCATTATGAACCTCCTGCCCTTCCCCATCCTTGATGGAGGCATGATTGTGCTTTTGCTCATTGAGAGCGTCATGCGCCGCGATATCAACATGATGATCAAGGAGCGGATTTACCAGGCTGCTTTCGTGGTGCTGCTGGTCTTTTTCGCTTTCATCATCATCAACGACCTGACCAAGCTGCCGATTTTTGCGCATCTGAAACCGTAGAAGCAGTTATCAGTGATCAGTTGTCAGTGGTCAGTTTCCGGGCTATTGACTGACTACTGAATGCTGATGGCTGATTGCTGAATCTATGCCTGTTACTACCGAAGTCCGCGTGCGTTACGCTGAAACCGACCAGATGGGCATTGTCTACTATGCCAACTACCTGGTCTGGTTTGAGATCGGCCGCGTTGAACTGCTGCGCTCCCTGGGTTTGGCCTACAGCCAGTTGGAGAAGGACCACCAGTGCATTCTGCCGGTGGTGGAGGCAAGCTGCCGCTATAAATCTCCTGCGCGGTACGACGACCAGATCCAGATTGAGACGCGGCCCTCGTTGCTGCGCCGCTCGGTGATCAAATTTGCGTACCAGATTTGGCGCAAACCAAGCCACGAAGGGGAAGAGCGGAAGCTGCTGGCCGAGGGTGAGACGGTGCACGTGGTTTGCGACGACCAGCTCAACAAGAAGCCGCTGCCTCCGGAACATGAAGCGGCGCTGCGGGCGATGATGGACGAGGCGTAGGCGCGATCAGAAGCCTGGTCTATCCTGTTCGCATGACACCGCTCGATCCCCGGTTCCAGCAGATGGAGCCGACCCTCGCCACACCGCTTGAACTTGAACAGATACTCGCCGAGCTTTCAAGCCGCGAGCCGATCTTTCATCGGCCTGAATTTGGAACGACGCGCGCCGATTTTGACAGGCTGATGGCGAAGGATTATTGGGAGACGGGCGCGTCCGGCAGGCGCTACTCGCGAGCGGCTATTTTGGATGAGCTGGAAAAGCGGTTCGCCGTCCCTCATGAAGACGTGTGGGAGACGAGCGGCTTTCATTGCCGGCGATTGTCGGCGGATATGTATTTGCTGACGTATACGCTGCTTCAGGACAATGTGCGACTCACGCGGCGCGCCACT